>Ga0068712_1001268_pt1 | contig 37629 bp, 33 predicted proteins | sample MTBAKSrepl1MetaG_FD_62987 | JGI IMG/M metagenome (GOLD analysis project Ga0068712, IMG submission 62987) | Enrichment culture microbial communities from Arthur Kill intertidal strait, New Jersey, USA, that are MTBE-degrading - MTBE-AKS1... | ecosystem: Environmental > Aquatic > Marine >... | reverse complement strand
GGTATTCGACAGTCTGCAAACTAAAAAAGTCAGAGTAAAACCCGATTATGAGATAACACTTCTGCCGCAATACTACATAAGTGATTCGGTTATAATTGATCCTCCTTTTACAATTATCACCGGACCGGCAGGTATCCTTGACACTATAAATTTTGTTCAGACTGAACATGAAATTTTCACTGAGATAAGTTCCAATATTGAAAAAGAGGTCCGCCTTGTAACCCCTGCCGGTACCAAAACAGATCCTGCCAGGGTTACCCTGAAAATCCCTGTAGAGAAATTCACTGAGAAAGAGATAAAGATTCCTGTAAAAATCAAACCTGACCAGTATTCATCAGCTTTAAAGCTGTTTCCATCAGAAGTTACTGTTTCATTTATGGTAAGTCTCAGTGATTATGAAAACATATCAGAAAATGATTTTGAAGCTTTTGTAAATTATGAGACTGAAAGTGGCGGAAGCGAAACCCTTGAAGTCATAGTTGGATCTTGTCCTCCGGGTATAGAAAAAATGCGCATAAATCCGGGTTCAGTGGAATTTTTAATTGAAGCAAATTGAAATAATTAAATGCGATTGGTATAAAATGGCTTTGATCATTGGCATAACAGGAGGTATAGGAAGCGGCAAATCAACCGTATGCAAAATTTTTAAAATTCTGGGCACTCCTGTTTTTGAAGCCGATATTGTTGCAAAGGATCTGCTTAAGAATAAAGAGATCTTGCATAAACTCAAAAAAATGTTTGGCAATAATATACTGGACAGTAAAGGGGCAGTCGACCGCAGCAAACTTGCTGACATTGTTTTTAAGGATGATATTAAACTTGAAGAACTGAATAGTATTATTCACCCGGCAGTCAGGGACAAATTTATGATCTGGGCAGAAAAAATGAAAAGTAACCACTATGTCATTATTGAAGCAGCCATTCTTTTTGAAAGCGGATTTAACAAGATGACCGACTATACAATATTGGTGACTGCTCCTGAACAAATGAGAATTGAGAGGGTATCAAGGCGTGACGGAATACCGGAAGACAATGTCAGGGCAAGAATCAGAAATCAACTTCCGGAAGAGCAAAAAAAAGAACTTGCGGATTTCATAATTTGTAATGATAACTCAGAATTAATAATTCCGCAAATAATTAAAATAGATAACAGTTTAAAGCTTTATGGGAAAATTTGGTAAATGGATAGGAGGTGGTCTGGGATGGGCAGTAGGCGGGCCTATCGGGGCAATTTTTGGTTTTGTGGTCGGATCATTATTCGACAGCAGTATCGTTGATGATCAGCAAAGAGTTACAACAGGCTATTATGGCCATACAACCACAGGTGGTTACGTAATGAGTCTGTTGGTTCTTATTGCTGCTGTTATGAAAATTGACGGAAAAGTTCTAAAATCGGAACTGGACTATGTTAAAAAATTTATGGTCACCAATTTCGGAGAACCATCTGCCCATGATGCTGTTAAATTACTTCGTGATCTCTTAAAACAGACCATTCCCGTCAACGAAGTTTGCAGGCAGATAAAAAATAACATGAATTACTCTGCCCGGCTGCAGCTGCTCCATTTTTTATTTGGCATTGCCCAGGCTGATGGAAGGGTTGATGACGGGGAAAACAGACTGATTGAGCATATAAGCAGTGAAATGGGGATCAACTCGAGTGATTTTAAATCCATTCAGGCAATGTTCATCAGGGATATTGACTCAGACTACAAAATTCTTGAAATTGAACCTTCAGCATCAGATGACGAGCTGAAGAAAGCATACCGCCGCATGGCAATGAAGTACCATCCTGATAAGGTAAGTCACCTGGGAGAGAATATTCAGAAAGGAGCTAAGGAAAAATTTCAAAAGGTAAGTGAGGCATATGAGAATATAAAAAAGGAGCGGAATCTTATATGAAAACCTCCCGTCCTTTAGAACTGTGTCAAATTAATATCTCATAAAATTCATTTTATATAGCTTTTCAGAGATAACTAATATTGAATTCCGCCTAATAAAAAAGCGGTAAGTGGCATCCTGGTAATTTAGTTTTTTTAAAAAATAAATTACAATATCCACTTACCGCCTACTCAATTTTTACCGGACGATTAAAATACTATTTGCAAGTTAAATGCTCTTTGCCTTTAAGCACTCTTTACACTCTCTCTGATACAACCTTCAATATACTCTCCAATTATCTCTTTTACCTGCGAAGGTGCAACCCGGCCATACACTTTCTCCCCGACCATAACAACCGGAGCAAGGCCGCAGGCCCCCACACATCTCAGGCAGTTGAGAGAAAACCTTCCATCCACGGTCGATTCGCCGACTTCAACCTTCAACTGACGCTTGAATTCGCTCAGAACCTGTTCAGCACCTCTTACATAGCAAGCTGTCCCCATACATATGGAGATGGGGAACTCTCCTTTCGGGATCATTGTAAAAAAGCTGTAGAAGGTAACCACACCATAAACTTTTGCGACAGAGGTATTAAGCTCTTTGGCAATAACCTCCTGAACTTCTGCAGGCAGATATCCCAGTCTTTTTTGAACTTTGTGCAGAACATTTATAAGTTCGCCCTCATCGTTGTTATATTCTGTGCAGACTTCTTTAATCTGCTTAATAGTATTTTCCGAAAGTTTTATTTTTGGCATAATTCTTATACTTAAATCCAAATTGTATCTAATATTATTAAAACTTTATATGCAATCATTAATCCGGACATGTTTTAAATTTTTAAACAACTTTCCCTTAATACTGAAAACTGAAAAGGCTGCCGGATTTTACTCAGTCCTGTCAAAGTACTCAGTATGTAACAATTTATGAGCTTTCTCGCTCATCGGTTTTCCGAGATACTCCTCATAGAGCTGAATTATAAACGGATTCTCATGCGATTTACGAAGCGTTTTATTTCTGTCTTCCTGATAAATTGCCATCTGTCGTTTTTTCAGAATTTCAACATTACCATGATGGTAAGGCTGACCTCCTCCTCCGATACATCCTCCCGGACAGCTCATTATTTCAATAGCATGAAATTCACTCTCTCCTGCTTCAATTTTTTCTAAAAGCTTACGGGCATTCCCTAATCCGTGAGCAATGCCAATCTTAAGCGGCAGACCTCCAAAATCAATAGTTGCCTGCCTGATACCCTCCATACCTCTCAGCTCGTTAAAATCGATCCGCGGAAGTTTTTTCTTAGTATAAAGCTCGTATGCTGTACGAACAGCAGCTTCAATTACTCCACCTGTGGTACCGAAAATAACACCTGCCCCGGTAGATTCACCAAGCGGTATATCAAAATTTTCATTAGGAAGCCTGCTGAAGTTGATATTGGAAAGTTTTATCAGGTTAGCCAACTCCCTTGTGGTGATTGCATAATCAACATCCGGATTGCCATTCACCTTGAATTCATCCCTGCCGCACTCATACTTCTTGGCTACACAAGGCATTATAGATACAACCACTAAATCTTCACGTTTAATATTCAGTTTTTCGGCAAAGTATGACTTAGCTATGCTTCCAAACATCTGTTGCGGTGATCTGGCTGTCGACGGAATATCTTTAAGTTGCGGGAACTGATGTTCAAAAAATTTCACCCACGCAGGACAGCAGGAAGTAAGTATCGGGAGCTTAACATCTTTGTCACCGTCAAGGAACTTAGTAAGCCTGTTAAGCAATTCGGTACCCTCTTCCATTATGGTAAGGTCGGCAGCAAAGTCGGTATCAAACACATAGTCGAAACCAAGTCTCCTGAGTGCTGCAACCAGTTTTCCCGTAACCAGTGTTCCCGGTTCCAGTCCGAATTCTTCACCCAGAGCGGCACGCACTGCGGGAGCAGTCTGCACGATCACTGTCTTGGAAGGATCGTAAAGAGCTCTGACAACTTTACTGGTATGATCTACTTCGGTCAATGCCCCTGTCGGGCAGACAGCAACACACTGTCCGCAGTAAGTACACACTGAGTGGTCAAGATTCATTTCGAATGCCGGCGAGACAACTGCATTAAATCCCCTGTTTATTGCAGAAAGAACACCCACCGTCTGCACTTCATTACACATCATTTCGCAACGGCGGCACATTATACATTTATCTACATCTCTTATTATTGCCGGTGAAGTATCTTCACGGTAGGTAGATTGCTCTCCCTGATAATGTATCTCTCTGATGCCCAATTTATGAGCCATATCCTGCAGCTCGCAGTTTCCTGACTTGGCACAAATAAGACAATCAGCCGGATGATCAGACAGGATCAACTCCAAAACTGTCTGTCGTGCATTTATGACTCTGATGGAGTGAGTATTTACAACCATGCCGTCAGAAACTTCAGTCGCACAGGCAGGAGCAAGATTACGGCGACCGTCCACCTCAACCACACAGATACGGCATCCTCCCGGTTTATTTTCAATTCCCAGATCATCAAGCTTCATATGACAGAGAGTCGGAATATGCACTCCGATTCCTGCAGCGGCTTCTAAAATTGTAGTCCCTCTTTTTACTACTACTGTCTTGTTATCTATAGTTAATTGTACTGTATCCATTCTCTAAATTTTCTCAATTATGAAAGTTTTATTGCATCGAACTTACATTTTTCGTAACAAACACCACATTTGATACACAACGACTGGTCAATATAATGCGGCTGGCGTCTTTCACCGGTAATCGCCCCGACAGGGCAGTTCCTGAAACAGAGAGTACAACCGGTACAGAGATCTTCTATTATTTCATATTTCAACAGAGCCTTACACTGGCCTGCCGGACATTTACCTTCACGCACATGGGCAAGGTACTCATCCATAAAATTATTTATGGTCGACAATACCGGATTTGGTGAAGTCTGTCCGAGTCCGCACAGTGAAGTATCCTTAATTACATAGCTCAGAGTCTTCAATCTCTCAATGTCCTGCTCCTCACCCTTACCTTCAGTTATTTTTTTCAGAATCTCATGAAGCCGTTTATTACCTATACGGCAGGGTGAACATTTCCCGCACGACTCTTCGAGTGTGAATTCAAGATAAAATTTGGCAATGGAAACCATACAGTCATCCTCATCCATCACAATCATTCCTCCCGATCCCATCATTGATCCGGCATCTATCAAATTATCGTAATCTATAGGTGTATCCAGAAAATCTTTTGTAAGGCAACCTCCCGATGGTCCTCCGGTTTGCACAGATTTAAACTGCTTACCATCTTTTATACCACCGCCTATATCGTATATCACTTCGCGCAGGGTAGTTCCCATAGGTACCTCAATGAGGCCGACATTATTAATTTTACCGGCCAGGGCAAAAACTTTGGTCCCCTTTGATTTTTCAGTACCGATCTTATTAAACCATCCTGCACCCTTATTAATAATCACCGGAATATTTGCAAAGGTCTCAACATTGTTAACATTGGTAGGTTTTCCCAAATAACCTGAGACAGACGGGAAAGGAGGCTTAAATGACGGCTCTCCCCTCTTTCCTTCCATTGAATGGATAAGAGCAGTCTCCTCGCCACATACAAAGGCCCCTGCCCCGAGTCTTAGACTAATGTCAAAATTAAAACCTGTTCCCATTATATCCTGACCAATCAATCCGTATTCACGCGCCTGGTCGAGGGCAGTCTGCAACCTTTCAATAGCCAGCGGATATTCAGCTCTTATATAGACCAGTCCTTTGTCGGCCCCGATACAGTAACCGCATATAGCCATGGCCTCTATCACAGAATGAGGATCCCCCTCCAGTATAGATCTGTCCATAAAAGCACCGGGATCACCTTCATCGGCGTTGCAAACAACATATTTCTGATCAGATTCCGACTTTCTGGTAATCTCCCATTTAAGTCCGGTAGGAAAGCCGCCGCCGCCGCGACCGCGCAGACCTGAATCTTTTATCTCTTTAATAGTCTCTTCAGGTGTCATTTCGGTCAGACATTTAGCCAAAGCCTGATAACCATCCCTTGATATATACTCCTCGATATTTTCCGGATTGATAAATCCACAATTACGAAGAGCAATACGCATCTGTTTTTTATAAAAATCCATGCTTTTGGAATCGCTAACCTTTTTTTCGGTAACAGGATCTTTATACAGCAGACGTTCAACCTGACGACCTTTCAGAAGATGCTCTTTAACAATTTCTTCAGCATCCTCCGGTTTTACGTTCACGTAAAAAGTATTGTCAGGCAATATTTTTACTATCGGACCCTTTTCGCAAAATCCAAAACATCCGGTAAATACAACCTGGGCATCTTCTTCCATACCCAGTTCATCAATCCATTTATTGAAAGATTTTTTTATTTCGTCACTTTCTGCGGCTTTGCATCCTGTTCCGCCGCAAATAAGTACGTGATTTTTATAATCGGTCATACCCTGTTAGTTGAAATTAATTTACTCGTCAATAGTTTTAAATGTTATTGGAATAACACCATCAATTAATTCACCACGCTTGATGTAGACATCGACAATTTCCTCAGCCTTATTAATATCCACAAAGCCAAAAACTACCGGATCTTTCCCGGGCAATGTAACCTCAACGGTGGGCTCGGCATAGCAATAACCCATGCAGCCGGTTTGTGTAACCACAGCATCTATGGCCTGTTGCTCAAGTTCATCAACAAAATATTTCAGAGTCTCTTTGGCACCGGATGCAATTCCGCAGGTAGCCATTCCAACCTTAACCTGGACGATCTGCTCGGGATGCTCACTGTTTTCCCTTAACCTGATTTTTGACTGAACATCTTCTTTTATTTTTCGAAGGTCAGCTACCGACTTTATTTTTGTCATAATTGAATAATACTATTTTTTTATTTTAATATCTCTTAGGTTGTTTATTATTATCTCTTTAATCGCTTCCCTTATTTCCTTCTGCTGAAGCGGAACTTCCCGCAACCATTATCGCTTATGATCAGCGAATAAAGATCTTGTGTTGTATCTTCATCAATAATTATTTCAATTAACGTCGCTTTCGCCCTCACCGAATTTTGGACAATATCCAGTACATGATCTGAAATGGTTTTCATTATTCTTCAACAAATCGGTTGTTCTGCTTGTTAAGAGCCATCCTTATCTCTGAAAAACTTATCTCCTCCATATAAAAATCGGACCAAATTTCGCCAATTTGTTCCAGATAATGGGCGTCAGAATTGCATATCAGGGTAGTTTTATTTTGTAAAACATAATGTTCTCTAACATATTTTTTTGAAAAATGCTTCGAAACCCCCAGTGCATCGCATTTTAGGTCGTCCGGTATGAATCCGAGCTGACTTAATATTCCGTTAACAGGCCGGTCAATATGGGCAGGAATAAACAATCCTTCTAACAATTCTGCCTCTTTCTGAATACTGGCAATACTCTTTTTCAGAGCTGCAGGAAGATAATAAGGAACCATTTCCTGAATGTTCTCATCTTCATCAATCACAGGCTGGTATCCGAAATACTCCTCGTCATTGGGAATTTTATTTATGTTTTCATCGATAAAGTCCTGAAATTGCACAAGTTGTTCTTCCTTTTCAAAAAAAACCAGACAGTGCACCTCTTCACGGGTGGTTACTTCAGCTCCGGTAAGTACAAAAATTCCCTCTTTTTCGCCCAGCTTTTTTACCAGTATGGCGTTTCGTGTTGAGTTGTGATCGGTAATACCAATAATCTCAAGATGACTGGCTTTGGCTTTTTGCACAATATTCCGGGGAGTCATTTCTGTATCTCCGCATGGGGACAACAAAGTATGGATATGCAGATCTGCCCGGAATTTGCGCATTACACAACATTTAAATCATTAAATAATTTCACTGAGTTTCACAATTATATTTTTCAGTAATTTAAAATTTTCTACTTTAGCATTAAAGTCGCAAATATACTCAGGAATAGCATCACAGATCCTGTTAAAAATCATAATTCTCTGCTGAAAAAGATAATTTAAAAAGAATTAAAATACTATTAAATGATTATTTTACGACACTCAAAAGAAACCGAATAAAAACATCATTATGATATACGATAAAAAATCATTTCTCCCGGGAAATATAGAAGATCCGGATTTCTATCAAAAAATTTTTGATTCTCTTCCGATACCTATATACTACAGGGATCTCAAAGGGATTTATCAAATGTGCAATAAAGCACATGAAAATTTTGTAGGAGCTCCCAGAGCACAAATTATTGGTAAATCAGTTTATGAAATCCATACCAGCCAGATGGCAGCCATCTATTCGGAAAAGGACAAGGAACTTCTGGCTAATCCTGATATTCAGGTTTATGAAACCCAGGTGGTGCATAAAGACGGTACCACTGTTGATGTAGTCATGAACAAAGCCGTCATTCGAAATAACCAGTCGCAGGTAATAGGAATAGTGGGATCAATAAATGACGTTACCAAACTCAAAAAGACAGAAAAACGGCTGGAAAAAGCGCAGGAATCGATGGAAATAGCTTCCTATATGATGCATAAAATAAATGTCGGGATAATAATGATGGACCAAAATGATAAGGTGGTCGATTCGAATGAGAGTTTTGCAAAACTTATGGGTGAAGAGACTATTGAGCTTTTCGATACAATTCCGGGCCTGAAGGGAGCTGACATAAAAGTAATGGTGCCTGAGATCATTTATAAAATGTTATCCAGCATAATGAATTCCGGGGAAGAGATGCTTGAACGCGATATCACCTATAATGACAAACTCCTTCATGTTTCTGTTGTTACACTTTATAAACAGAAAGTGGTGGGTGCGGTAATAAGGGATATGTCGGCCCCGCTTCTTGTCAGGGAAGAGATAATACACCGCGCCCAGCGCATAAAGGAGCAGAATATTAAAACTGTGCAAAAGATAGCCTACCTGCTGGGAGAAAATGCAGCGGAGACAGAGGAGTTGTTAAATTCTATAATTGAATCACACAGATATGGTAACAACCAGTAATCCGAAATATCACGTTGAAATTGATGTTCAGCAAAAAAAACCAAGAGATGAGATTGCATGTGGTGATACTTTCCAGTCAGATATTTTCAGGGAGGAAAACCGCACAATCCTGGTATTGAGCGACGGCATCGGACATGGCATAAAAGCAAGTGTTTTGTCAACCCTTACTGCTACCATGGCGTTAAAATATGCCAGATTCCATACAAAGCCTGAAATTTCAGCAAGAATTATAATGGATGCCCTTCCTAAAAGCAGTGACGGCAAGGAGAATTATGCCACATTTACAATTATTGAGCTGGAGACAGACGGACAGGTCAGAATTATCAATTACGACAATCCTCCTGTTTTGATAGTCAGGAATAAAGAGATTTACCAACCTAAGGAGTATGAACTTGAGGTAAGAGGCTCAAAAAATATTGGCAAACTTCTTAAGTGCAGCGAATTCATTGCCCGTAAAGAGGACAGGATTATCTTTTTGACAGACGGAGTGGCTCAGTCGGGATTAGGGAACAAACGCTATCCTATGGGCTGGGGCAATGATAATATTAAGGAATTTGCTCTCAACCAGATAAATAAAATGCCGGAAATATCTGCCACAAAACTGTCACGTAAAATAATTAACCAGGCTGTGCTTAATGACAGTTTTGAGTTGAAGGATGACACGACCTGCGGAGTTATATACTTTAGGGAGCCCCGAAAATTTATGCTGATAACCGGTCCTCCGTTTTATAAAATAAAAGATTATGATTTTGTTGGCAGGATCAAGAGCTTCAAGGGTAAAAAAATTATTTGCGGTGGAACTACGGCAGAAATAATTGCCAGAGAATTAGATACTGAAGTAGCTATTGAACATGGCGCCAAAAATCCCGGCATGCTGCCTCCCGAGGCAAAGATGGAGGGTTTTGAGATGGTAACAGAAGGTATCCTAACCTTAGGTAAAGTGGAGGAGATCCTTGAAAACTACGACAGTGATACCCGTCTCCAGGAAAGTTCGCCGGAGAAAGTGGTCAAACTGCTGCTTCAGCACGACAGTATAGACATTATTGTAGGCACCCGTATAAACTGGGCCCATCAGGATCCGGATCAGCCACTTGAGCTGGAACTGAGAAAATTTGTAGTGAAAAGGATTGTTACATTACTTGTCAACAAATTTTTCAAACATGTATCTGTTGAATATCTGTAATCCTTAAATCATCGGGTATTTTTTGAAAATTGGTTCCGACTTCAGGAGAATATCAACATATTGGGCCCGCTGGTAAGTAAAGGGATCTTTTGCATTTTTTCTGGAGAGTTTGCCTCTGAAGTCGTCAAGCTCTTTATATCCCTTTTTATCCATCCAATCTTCGATTTCAGCCAGCAACTGTTTGATATATGAAGGTTTATTTTTATATACCGTGCTGACTATCTGAACAGTATCAGCACCGGCCATGATCATTTTAATGACATCATTGGCAGTATAAATGCCGCGACTAACGCAAATATCACCTTCAAGATTACCATGCAGCAATCCGGCAAAGCGAAGAGGGATAAGGTTATCTTTAGGATTTGTGAGCTCCCAGTGATAGTAAAATTCCTCGTTATTAATATCAATATCGGGCTGAAAAAATCTGTTGAACAGCACATAAGCATCTGCACCTGCCTCATCTATCTTCTTTATGAAGTTGAGCGGATTACTGTAAAAAAGACTGATCTTTACGCTGACCGGAATTTTAACTGCCTTTTTTATCTCGGCCAGTATCTGAACCTGTTTATCTTCGATAGACTGACCGGTAGTTTCAAAATACCCAGGCACCGAATATAAATTGATTTCAAGTCCGTCGACACCCGTAGTTTCCAACTCTTTGGCATACTCAACCCATGTGGGCTCGTAAAGGCAGTTCAAACTTGCAATTACAGGGAGAGATGTAGACTTTTTAAGCTTTTCAAGATTATAGAGATGCTCTTTGGGACCAGAGTGCTCAATTGCAGGGAAAAGTCTTTCCATTTCGGCATTCCGGTACTCATACTCCGTTAAATCTTCACTTAACTGAAGGTCCTCAAGCTGGATCTGCTCTTCAAAAAGGGATTTATACACTATTGCCCCGATTCCGGTTTCTTCCAGTTCTTTAACTATTTCAGGTTTTAAAACCAGGTTACATGCACCGAGGATAAGCGGATTTTTGAGTTTTATACCCATGTAGGTTGTTGATAGATTTGCCATATCTTAAAAATTTTATTGTTTTGGTCAATTTATATTATCTCATCTGTAATCTTTCACTGCTTCCGGCAGGTTCTTTTAACTAACATGCAGACAGTGACATTAATTTTGTCTAAAAATATAAATTTTTATTTATGCTGCCAAGAAATTTATACCTGTCGTCCTAAGTACATATTAAAATAAAAAAAGAACACAGTAAATAATGTAATTAACTGACGGAATTGCTTCAAAAAAAAACCACCTGCCGGACGACAGGTGGTTTTTCTGTAATTAACATAAAATTTTTACAACAGACTGAGAGTAACAGTCAATCCGGCCATTACAACTGAGACCATGGTCATTAATTTTATAAGAATATTAAGTGATGGTCCTGATGTATCCTTAAAAGGATCACCTACTGTATCACCAACAACACTGGCTTTGTGGGCTTCGCCACCTTTACCGCCGTATTGTCCTTTTTCAATATATTTTTTAGCGTTATCCCATGCACCACCTGCATTATTCATGAATACTGCAAGGGTAAATCCTGCTGTCAATCCGCCTGCAAGCAATCCGACCACTCCGGCAACACCCATTGAGGCACCAACGACGACCGGAACAATAATTGCAACCAGTGACGGCATGAGCATCTCTCTTTGTGCACCTTTGGTGGAAATTTCCACACATTTTGCATATTCAGGTCTGGCTTTACCTTCCAGGATACCTTTTATCTCTTTGAACTGACGGCGAACTTCATCAACCATAGCTCCGGCAGCACGTCCTACTGCTTTCATTGTCATTGCACTGAATACGAAAGCCATCATGGCACCAAGGAATAAACCACCTAAAAAGAGTGGGTTGAACAGGGTGATATCATAGGCTGCTGAAAAATCTTTTACAGATGCAGCAGATATTTTGACCACTTTAACTCCCTCTTCAACTGCAGGCATTACATCCTGATAAAAAACATACTCACCCTTGGTAACGAATCCTTCACCTGCTTTGGCAATTTTGCCGAACCACAGACGAACCTCTTCCATGTAGGCAGAGATTAAAGCCATGGTTGTCAGCGCAGCGGAACCGATGGCAAAACCTTTTCCTGTAGCTGCGGTTGTATTTCCAAGCATATCAAGAGCATCGGTACGTTCACGCACCTTTGGGCCCAGTTCTGACATCTCTGCATTTCCTCCTGCGTTATCAGCAATCGGTCCGAATGCATCTGTTGCAAGAGTAATACCGAGTGTTGAGAGCATACCGACAGCGGCAAAACCGATTCCGTAAACTCCCATTGCAAAATGCTGTGCTCCGCCTGCAGCCCAGAAAGCACCCATTATACCAAGCACGATAGTAACAACAGGAATCCATGTTGAGTACATACCAACTGCAAGTCCGTCGATTATAGTTGTTGCCGGCCCTTGCAGCGCCTGTTTTGCAATACCTTTTGTAGGTTTATATTCATCTGAGGTAAAATATTCAGTTGCCTGACCGATAATAACACCGGCAGCAAGACCGATAACCACTGCCCAAAATACACCCCAGGTAACCCATCCGACCATCGACAGAACTACCATAGCTATGAGAATCAGCGCTGAACTTCCTCCTGTACCTATGAGAAGGGCATTTAACAGGTTTTTCTGGGTCGCTGACTCTTTGGTTCTTACCATGTAAATACCAATAATAGACAATATTATGCCAATAGCGGCAACAATCATCGGAGCCATAACTGCTTTATAGGGATCGAGTCCGGCATCATTCAGCACCAGTGCCGGAAGTGCGGCACCCAGAGCAGCGGTTGCAAGAATTGAACCGGCGTATGACTCATAAAGGTCAGCACCCATACCTGCAACATCACCAACATTATCACCAACGTTATCAGCAATTGTAGCGGGGTTACGCGGATCATCTTCAGGAATACCTGCTTCAACCTTTCCTACCAGGTCAGCGCCAACATCGGCTGCTTTTGTATAGATGCCTCCGCCAACACGGGCAAATAGTGCCTGGGTTGATGCTCCCATTCCGAAAGTAAGCATGGTAACGGTTATTTCAATCAATTTGGTTCTTAATCCTTCTTCAGTTAAAATACCATTTACAACATACTCAGGATGAGCATGTACCAGATTAAGTCCTAAAAAATGCAATCCATTGGACATATTATCGGTTGTATAAACCAGTTTGTCCAGAATTAAAAACCATGCAGCAATGTCGAGAAGAGCAAATCCCACAACAACTAATCCCATCACGGCACCACTTCTGAAGGCAATTTGTAATCCTTTGTTAAGTGACTGTGAAGCGCCATGAGCAGTACGTGCAGAAGCGAATGTAGCGGTCTTCATTCCCAGATAACCACAAAGTCCGGAGAAGAAACCTCCGGTAAGAAATGCTACCGGAACAAACGGGTTTTGCACATTGAAATAGGCCATGATTGTCAGAAGGATAACCAGAATGATAAATACGAGTATTACAACTCTGTACTGCCTGTTCAAATAGGCCATTGCACCTTCCCTAACGTACTGGGCAATCTCCTTCATACGATCAGTGCCCTCAGAATTCTTCATCATCTGCTTGAAGAAAATCCATGCAAAAGCTAATGCCAGAATCGAGGCAATTGGAACTAAAAAGAAAATGTTACTCATAAGATGTTAATTTTTATGTGACAATAGTTATGATTTAGATGTTAAAAATTCAACTGTTAACCAATTAGTTATTCTTTTACTTTTTTGAATGACACAAGAAAAAATTATAAGGGCACAAATATAGCTTTTTAAATGAAATGTGAAAGCATAAACAGATCATTTATAAAAGGTTTGAAAATAAATTAACACAGTGAACTGCTTTTACAGATGAATGAGCGCACGACGCTCTTTCCCATTCATTAAAACAGTCAATGGCTTTTCAAACTGAACATGCCGGATAAACTCAGTTTGATCTGCCACTTTCTGTTGTCTGAATTCATCCATTTTCAGATAAGATTTTTTTGACTGGTTGGGAACTGAAAAATACCCGACATTCATTGATGTTACGTTATGAAAAAAATGAGAACCCAGGGAGGCATCCAGGGGAAAATCAGGTAAACCCATCTCAACAATAACACGGGCTTTGGAAATATTTGCCCACAGAACCGGTATGCCGGTAAACGGATCTTTTGATCCCCACCTGCCCGGACCAATTAAAATATAATCCCTCCCTTCTTTCTCAAGATTATGATTTATTCGGCTTATCTCCACAGCCATCTCCCTTGTCCGGGTCCTGTCAAATCTGTCGGTTTCAACATATACCACATCAGTAATATTTTCTATTCTGCCATTGCCCATTCCCATCTCTGCATACATGATTACCTGATCGCGGTCGATGATATCCAGATCAATTTCAACCTGCTCTTCAACTCTGATAAGTGGTTTTATCTGCAGAAGATAGAATGTCGGCAAATTATTTTCCGTATGGGTCAAATCGACAGCATATTCAATTTCAACAGGAGATCCGAGAGCCTCTTTAAATAGTTTCAGCAATAACTGAAGTGTTTCGGCCAATGGTATATAGTTGTATTTAAGAATATTGGCAAAGTCAATTATTCTTGGCCCGTCTCCGAAAATCCCGGGTACAAGTTCATCATTTTCCATTATATACGTTGATGCTGAATGATCGAGGGTTCCGTCTTCTTCAGCATCTTTTATGCGGTACTTCCTTATAGCGGCATCCTCGCCCTCTACAACAAGATCAATATCTGTTTTTGCAAGGTCAAGTGCATAGAAGTTTTTTTGGGAATCACGAATAAGATCCCTTACGGTAACAGCGTTTAATGTAGGATATCGCGGACAAAAACGAAAAGAATTTTCACCTCCCACAACATACATTCCCAAACCCACTGCAGCAACCGAAAAACCATCTTCAGGCTGCATATAAGAAATAGGATAATAGTTATATGATTGGGCAACTCCTGAAATGGTAGGGTAATATTTATTATTATACTCCTGTCCTACCAGCTCCTGTATTACAACAGCCATCTCCTCCTCCTCGATCTTATAGTAGATAGCATCAAAATATGCTCTGGCCGACTCTGTGAATATACTTGCGTAAACCAATTTAACAGCCATCTCCAGCTGACTGAAACGCACTGCAATGTCAGGATGGTTGTTTGGGATTATATAGGTATCATAAACACCGGAGAAGGGTTGAAGCAACGAGTCCTCAAACATACCCGAAGAACGAACTGCAAGAGGCTTATTTATTCGCTTAACATATTCCATAAGCCTGCTGCGCAGTTTTTCGTCAAAATCAGATTGTAAAAAGTATTGCCTGATCGTTTCATAGTCACTTATCGAATAAATATCATCATAGAGGTTGTTCATCTCTATAAACTTCGTAAATTCCAGCGCACCTATTACAGCAGTCGCAGGTATCCTTATATTCATGCCCGGAATCAGTCTGGGAAAATCAATATTCTCAATAAAGTGACAGATGAAAGCTATACCGCGTCCCTTTCCTCCCAGGGAGCCTTTTGCCAAACGTGTAATAAGCCTGTTTGAAGTGAGCAGTGTGGGTTCAAAATTTACGATGGTGCCTTGGAATTTTTCAAATTTGACAGTTTCAAAAACATCGAGACAAAACTGCCTGAGCTCTTCGGGCGATTCAAAATCTTCAATCTTGACAGCTCTCAGAAGTTCGGCCATATTTATTTCTCCCCGGGCCATAAGCCAGGTCGAAAAGGCATTTTGTTTTCCGTGGAAAAGTAATGTTTCAGCCGGGATTTCCCTGAATTTTTCCTGAAATTCCTGAAGATTTTCTGCCTCGGCAATAGGTTTGCCATCCTGACCTTTAAAGATAAAATTACCAAAACCCAGTCTTCGGTAAAGAAAATTCAGGATATCCATGGAGAGACTTTCAGAATTTTTATTGATAAAATCTGCTCCTATACTTTTTGCACGCTCTGCATTTGATATGTCCTGGGATTGCAAAAGCACCGGTACAGGATATTTAAGTGTGCTGTTGGCATAATTTAAAAGTTCAATTCCGGCATTCTCATCTTCCCTTCCCTCTCTTTCAAATTTAACATCAGAGATAACGCACAACATATACCTCCGGTAGTTATTAATTATCTTAACTGCCTCTTCGTAGTTATCCACTAGCAGGACTTTCGGCCTTCCACGCATTTTTAAGATTTTGTGGAGTTCATTTTTTGCATCCTCCTGAACCAGTATTTGTGTCTGGGTCATTATCGTGGAATAGAGCATGGGCAGATATCTGGAATAATACTGAATACTGTCTTCCACCAAAAGTATGACACTTACATTTCCGTTCTGGGTATCCCTGGCAACATTTTTCTTATCCTCGATGTACTTTATCATAGCCAGAAATACGTTGGAATTACCGTTCCATACAAAAATCCGGTCGATAAAGTCAAGCCGTCTTCCTTCTGCCTGAAAATAACGCAGGTCAGCGTTATTATTCGCTAATAGCAACAGTGGAATTCTCGGATGCAATGCCCCCAGTTCCCGGGCTGTCTCCACTGCAGTGTCCTTATCCAGTCCGGCCATTACAATAATAAGGTCAAAATCCCGGTGCTCAAGGGTGAGCATGGCATCTTCCCTGGTATTCACACTGGTAAATCTCGGCGCTGCCGAAAGGTTCAACTGAAGATATTCTCCGTAAATCTTATCACTGAACTGACCCTCCCTGACAATCGTATATGAATCATAGAGAGTTGCTATCAGCAAAACCTCCTTTATCTTTGTAGGCATCAGCTCCTGGAAAATGTCCCGGTCTGTTTTCTTCCTCTTATATATACTTGCAAGTGTTACATTCTCTATGTCCATACCTGTAAAATTTAACTTACCGAAATTAGATAAATTTTTTAAATAAACGCAACCCTGAGAGGCTGCCAGACCCTTAGGGTTGCGATTTTAAAACCCGGTGAAAACCCGGTGTTTAACAGAATCCGGAAATTTCAGGTGAGTTTGTTAATAACCAGACCCGATCTGAGTTTTGGTTCAAACCATGTTGTTTTGGGAGGCATTATATTCCCGCTGTCGGCAATTTTGATAAGCTGCTGAACAGAAACAGGATAGAGGGCAAATGCAGCTTTCATCCCGCCCGAGTCCACACGTCTTTTCAGCTCTTCAGTTCCCCTTATGCCACCAATAAAATCTATCCTTTTGGATGTGCGAAGATCAGTGATGCCGAGTATCGGCCCCAGTACCTGTTCTGATAAAATTGTAACATCAAGTCCTCCTAAAGGATCCTCGTCATTGAACGTTCCCTTACGGGCAGTAAGCTTGTACCAATTGCCCGAAAGGTAAAGACCAAATTCATGCAACCTTTCAGGTTTATAAGTATTATGTCCTGTTTTTGTTACTTCAAAACCTCTGTTTAACCGTGAAATAAATTCTTCGTCCGACAATCTGTTAAGGTCTGCTATTACCCGGTTATAATCAAGGATATGTAATTGATCATCGGGAAATAAAACCGCCATGAAAAAATTATAAGCCTCGTCTCCTGTATGAAGAGGATTCATTTCCCTCTTTTTCAGACCTACACGCGCTGCAGCAGCAGTACGATGATGCCCGTCGGCGACATAGGTACAACTGACTTTTTCAGAAAACAGCCTCTCGATATCCCTGATCATTTCCGGATTGTCAACAACCCAGAAATGATGCCCATAACCATCATCAGCAATAAAATCATAATCGGGGTCAGCATTTTTGACCACATTGCCGACGATATCATCAATCTCCTTAACAGCCTTATATGCAAAGAAAACCGGTTCAATGTTGGCATTGAGGTAAAGTGTCAGCATCATGCGGTCCTCCTCTTTATCGTGCCTCGTCAGTTCATGTTTTTTGATAATCCCCTCTTCATAATCAGAACATGCCGCTCCACCGACAATACCGTACTGAGTCCTGCCGTTCATAGTCTGAGCGTATATATAAAACTTAGGCTCTTCATCCCTTACGAGCCAGCCTTTATCCTGAAAAGAGTTAAAATTTTCAAGAGCCTTATTATAAACAACTTCTGAATGTATATCCGTAATTTCCGGACACTCAATTTCTGCATGAGTAATACGGAGAAGAGATCTCTCTTTTCCGCGGGCCATGAGCTCTGCCTCTTCTGTATTCATAACATCATAGGGGAGACAGGCTATCTCTTCTGATATCTCCTTTGGCGGCCGGAGTCCCCGGAAAGGTTTAAATATTGCCATATTTCTTATATTTTTATTATTATAAATTTGTTCACTCCGAACACACAATACGGAGCTGAGGGTCATAACACATCAAACTACGGACGGATAAAAAGCAACAAAAAACAATTATGTTCTGTTCACCTGACAGGTACAGTCACCTTTCACAAAAAATTTCACTACCTGTTCAGCCGCGGCTGTTCCGGTATTGGTATTAGCTTCGACAGTCTGGGCACCCAGTTTCTTTGGAGTAAAATAATACCTGCCATGGAATTTCTCCTCAAAAACCTGTAAATTATCGGGAATAATATCTGATAAATATTTTAACTGAGGTTTTTCCTCCATAACCTTTATCAAATCATCCTCATTTATAACCTCTTTCCGTGAGGTATTGATAATAACAGCATCATCTCTCAGTTGTTTCAGTACCTCATAACTTACCGATCTAATATGTTCGCCTCTTGCCGGCACATGTATAGATACAATATCACTTTTAGCATAAAGTTGCTCGAGTGAACCTGTAATTTTCAGTCCAATTGCGGCTGCCGCACCTTTACTGTACCTGGTAAATACAATAACTTTCATTCCAAAAGCCCGTGCTATCCTGAAGACATTACGTGCCACATATCCAAAGCCATGCAATCCCAATGTTCTGCCCCTTAACTCTCCACCCTGTTTCCCGCTGAACATGTCACGCAGGCCGTATATTGCCAATCCGATTGCAAGCTCGGCAACAGCATTGGAATTCTGTCCCGGAGTGTTCATTACAACCACGCCCTTTTCAGAAGCAGCCTTCAAATCAATGTTATCGTATCCTGCCCCTGCTCTTACAACAATTTTCAGATCTTTGGCAACATCAAATACTTCAGAATCTACTATATCGCTGCGGACAATCAATGCATCGGTACCCTTTACCGAATTTAACAGCTGCTCCCTGGAAGTGTACTTCTCAAGCAGCTCCGGTTTATAATCATTACCGGCCTTTTTGAATATTTTTGCTATCTTTTTAACAGCATCAGGACTAAAAGGCTTCTCTGTTGCAACCAATACTCGTGTCATCCCTTTTATCTTTTATTATAAAAAAAATCATTACTGATTTAATTTACGGATTTATCAGTATGTAGTTACCATTATTATAGTATGCCGGAATCAAAAGATATTGTTGCCTTACCGGATTCACAATATTAAACGAACCACACTCAGCGTGCTATTTGTTTTTTTCAAAATCCTGCATTGTTTCAACCAGAGCTTTAACGCTCTCCACCGGCATGGCATTGTAAATTGAAGCCCTGAAACCGCCTACGGAGCGATGTCCTTTAATTCCAACCATACCTTTTTGTGTGGCAAAATCGAGAAAATCCTTTTCAAGCTCAACATAATCCGGAGCCATCACAAATGTTACATTCATCCGGGATCTGTCCTGAGGATCAGGTACTGTTGGCACAAACAACTTATTACGATCAAGTTCGTCGTACAGTAACTCTGCTTTTTCAATATTAATTTTTTCAATAGCTTCCACGCCGCCTTTCTCTTTGAGCCAGATCAATGTCTGCAGACAGGCATAAACCGGAAGAGTAGCCGGGGTATTGAACATTGAACCGTTAGCTATGTGAATTTTATAATCAAGCATGGTGGGAACAGGCCTGTCGACCCTGCCCGGTAAATCGTCCTTTACAATAACAAGGGTTACACCTGAAGGACCCAGGTTCTTCTGTGCCCCTGCATAAATAACAGCATATTTTGAGACATCAACCGGACGGCTGAAAATATCTGAAGACATATCTGCTGCCAATGGCACATTCACGTCAGGATCGTTCAGCAACTCTGTTCCGAAAATGGTATTATTGGATGTAATATGCAGGTAACTTACATCTCCCGGGACTTCATAATTTTTTGGAATATAATTAAAATTGGCATCTTTGGATGAGGCAACTTCCACTACTTCTCCAAACCATTTTGCCTCTTTGATAGCTTTAGAAGCCCATGATCCTGTATTAAGATATGCTGCCCTGCTTTTCATTAAATTATAGGGCACCATAAGAAACTGCAAACTGGCACCTCCCTGTAAAAACAGTACCGAATATCCCTCCGGAACAGACAGTAAATCTTTCACAAGATTTCTGGCATCTTCCATAACGCTTAAAAACTCTTTGCTCCTGTGAGAGACTTCCATTACGGATAAACCTGTTCCCGCAAAATTAACAGCGGCTTCAGCAGTTTTTTCTTTTGTAAATTCAGGCAAGATAGATGGTCCTGCATAAAAATTGTGCTTTTTCATATTATTAAAATTAATATTAAAATATATCTTTCAGAGTATCCGTCTAATTTGCCCTTAAATGGTTAAAATATTTATAACTGGACCAAGGGCAGGAATTCTCAAAAATATAATATTTAAAATGCAAATGTGGCTTACAAATTTATTGCATTCCGGGTAAGAATAACATATTTTTTGAATAATTTCCCAATAATTTTATTCACTAAAAGGTGATTATATCATCAATTACGCGTCAGATAACTTATCCAGCTGATCAGCCAAAATTAAATAAACGGTAATTTTACAATATCCGCCGGAATAAGTTTATTTCTTATCTTAATAAAAATGGTTGTCCCGAATGCAGAATATTCCCTGGAAATATATCCAAGGCCGATTCCGCGGTTCAGAAGGGGGGAAATCGTTCCTGAGGTAACATGACCAATTGCGGAATCTTTGCAGTTGACGATTTCATAACCTTTACGGGGTATTCCTTTTTCCCTCACAATGAATCCCCTCAACTTCCTTGTTACTCCTTCATTTTTCTGCATCATAAGAAAGTCCCTGTCGATGAACCTCCTGTCGTTATTGAATTTTGTTATCCATCCCAAACCAGCCTCTATCGGAGAGGTTGTATCATCTAAATCATTCCCGTAAAGGCAGTATCCCATCTCCAGCCGCAGTGTATCACGGGCACCCAGTCCGGCCGGTTTTATTCCCGCCTCTTTCCCGGCAGCAAAAATTTTCTCCCAGATAGTTACAGCATATTCATTTTTAAAATATAATTCAAACCCGCCCGCTCCGGTATATCCGGTTGCAGAAATTATTACATCTTTAACACCGGCGATATCACCGGTAAGAAAGTTATAAAACTTAATTTCTTCTAAATTTATATCGGTAAGCTTTTGCAAAATTTCAGTTGCTTTGGGTCCCTGAACAGCAAGCTGGCTGACAGTGTCAGAGACATTTTCAAGAATCGCGCCGGCCTCATTGTTGCTTACTATCCAGTTCCAGTCCTTTTCAGTGTTGGATGCATTAACCACCAGTAAATAGTCCTTCTCACTGAAACAGTAAATAAGCAAATCGTCTACAATCCCGCCTCTTCCGTTGGGGAGACAGGTATATTGTGCCTGGTCCGGCTTTAAATTTGAAGGATCATTAGACGAAATTTTTTTTAACAAATCCTGAGCATGTTCACCCCTGACCCAAAATTCGCCCATGTGGGATACATCAAAAACACCTGCTGAATTCCTTACAGTAAGATGCTCATCCCTGATCCCGCTGTACTCAACAGGCATTTCAAATCCTGCAAATTCGACCATTCTGGCCCCGGATTTTTTATGAACCTCATTTAATGCTGTAATCTTCATCTGTTGAAAATTTATATGTCTGAATAAATAAAATTAACTCCCCCCGGTCGGGGAATTTATGGTTCAGGCTTTGTAGAAACTCTGATAAAACCTTAATGTGATATTTATTACCATTCAAAACCCCTGCCGGTATGATTTGCTAAACTTATCGCAAAGGTTAAAAATTTTATACAAAACATTATAAATTAAACAGAAATTTTTATTTATGCAGTTACTACCTGAAAATGGTACTCTGAAAAACCGGACACATGCTCAAAAATTCTCTTTAATGCACGACTATAAAAAAATAATTAATAATTTTGAGTGACATGAGAATTAACCTGTCAGGAAAAATTTGCAGCCAGGAGATGACTAAATATTTGATGAATCAGTTTTCACTTCAAAAAAAGTCAATTTCTCATATTTTATAATTTGTTCATTTATAGTTGATTACAAAATAATAAAAATATTATCCTAATAAAAATCCTCTTTAAAATAATAAGTGCTGATGGAAGATACATTTCATTTTATTAAACTTGATTATATCAAAGAGATTTGTGGAGGAGACAGTGAATGCATGAAAGAGCTTATGGATATCTTCCTTGCTCAGATACCGGTTTTTATTTCCAACATAAATAAATATTTTGACGAAAAAAACAGTATTGAACTGGCCAGGGAGGTTCACACAGCCAGATCTTCAGCTTTGGTATTTATGATGGAAGAGACCGGGGACATTTTAAAAAAAATCCAGAACCTTGCCGGTAATAAACAAATTGAAGATATCCCCGGCCTTATACAAAATCTTGAACTAAAACTTAACGGAGCTGTAAAAGAATTATCAGAATATATACTCCGCAATTATTAATTGGTAAATTTAAGTGTGCCGTTTTCAACATCAATTATAATTGGCCGCTCCTTTTCAACGGCACCTGCTAATATTCTCCTTGACAATTCATTTAAAACATATTTCTGTAAGATACGCTTTACCGGCCTTGCCCCGTAATGTGGATCGAAGCCGGCACCTGCAAGCCATTCAATTGCAGCATCAGTAATAGTGATCTTCAGTTCTGCTCCCGATAACCGTTTAACTACCTGCATAAACTGCAGTTTAACTATTTCATTTATATCATTCCTTGAAAGAGGAGTAAATACTATAATTTCATCTATCCTGTTAAGAAACTCCGGCCTGATTGTTTTTCTAAGCAGTTCAAGAAGCTTATTGCGTGTCTCCTCCAAAATTTCATCCTGGTTCCCGGAATCCATATTTTCAATATTCTCCTGTATTATGTGGGATCCAAGATTAGAGGTCATGATTATTATAGTATTTTTAAAATTAACGGTTCGTCCTTTATTATCTGTGAGTCTTCCGTCATCCAGTATCTGCAGAAGCACATTAAAAACATCGGGATGTGCTTTTTCTATTTCGTCGAAAAGAACTACAGAATATGGCTTATGACGGACAGCCTCTGTTAATTGTCCTCCTTCATCATAACCTACATATCCGGGGGGACTGCCTATAAGTCGTGTTACTGAAAATTTCTCCTGGTATTCAGACATATCTATCCTGGTCATCATATTCTCATCGTTAAACAGATACTCAGCGAGGGCTTTTGCGAGTTCAGTTTTCCCCACACCGGTCGACCCGAGGAAAATAAATGAACCGATAGGGCGTTTTTCATCCTGCAATCCTGCCCTGCTTCTTCTGACAGCATCAGAAACAGCAGCAATCGCTTCATCCTGACCGATAACCCTTTTATGCAACTCTTCTTCCATATGAAGCAGCTTTTCGCGTTCACTTTGTAACATCTTAGCTACCGGTATACCTGTCCAGCGGGCTACAACCTCAGCAATATCCTCATTATCAACTTCCTCTTTTATAAGACTATCTCCATCTTTCAGGTTCTGAAGATCTTTCTGAAGTTTTAATATCTCATTTTCTGCCTCCCTGATCTTTCCATATCTCAACTCGGCAACCCTGTCGTAACGTCCCTGTCTTTCAGCTTCTTCTGATTCAATCCTGTAGTCTTCGATCTCAGATTTCTTCTTCTGAATGGATTCAATTACGGACTTTTCACTCTGCCATCTTGCCCTGAGCCCGGAACGCTCCTCCTTCAGGTTTGAAATCTCTTCACTCAGAGAACCAAGCTTTTTGTCATCTTTCTCGCGTTTTATTGCTTCTCTCTCAATTTCAAGCTGTTTAATACGTCTTTCTATCTCGTCCAGCTCTTCAGGAATTGAATCCATTTCAAGGCGCAGCTTAGCTGCAGCCTCATCCATCAGATCAATTGCCTTATCAGGCAGAAACCTGTCAGATATATATCTCTGCGACAACTCCACTGCTGCAATTATTGCATCATCTTTTATTCGCACTTTATGGTGGTTTTCATACCGCTCTTTGATACCTCTCAGAATTGAGATTGCACTCAGAGTATCAGGTTCGTCGACATGGACAATCTGAAAACGGCGCTCCAGAGCTTTATCCTTTTCAAAATATTTCTGATATTCACTCAACGTGGTTGCTCCGATTGCCCTTAACTCTCCTCTGGCAAGAGCGGGTTTTAAAATATTGGCTGCATCCATTGCTCCTTCACTCTTACCTGCGCCCACAAGAGTGTGGATCTCATCGATAAAAAGAATAACCTCCTCATTAGAGTTCACCACTTCATGGACAACAGCTTTTAATCTCTCTTCAAATTCCCCCTTATACTTCGCACCTGCAATCAGTGCACCCATGTCGAGCGAAAACACCTGCTTTGATTTAAGATTTTCAGGCACATCACCCCTTACTATCCGGTGCGCCAAACCTTCAGCTATTGCTGTTTTACCTGTTCCCGGGTCACCTATCAGCAGTGGATTGTTTTTTGTCCGCCTCGATAAGATCTGTAAGATCCTTCTGATCTCTTCATCTCTCCCTATTACCGGATCAAGCTTGCCCGAACGGGCTCTTTCGTTTAAGTTCAGGGCAAACCTGTTAAGTGAGTTAAACCTGTCCTCGGCAGTCTGACTGTCGACCTTTGAACCTTTCCTTAATTCACTTATGGCTTTCTGCAAGTCCATGGCGGTAATGCCATTATCTTTCATTAGTCGTGAGACTGAATCATTGGCATCCAGCAGTGCCAGCAATATGTGCTCAACAGAAACGTACTGGTCGCCCATCTCCCGGGCAAGGGAAAGGGATTTCTGCAAGACCCTGTTGGATGTTGAGGAGAGGTATTGCTCACCTCCGGTTACCCGTGGATATGATTCAATGATCTTGTCGAGTGCCCGTTGAAATATAGTGATATTTACATCCAGTTTTTTCAATAGAAATTCCAGCACATTTTCGGCCGAATGAAATAAACCTTTAAAAATATGGCCAGTCTCCAAGGCCTGCTGGTTGTTGGCCCCGGCAATCTGGAAAGCATACTGAACAGCTTCCTGTGCTTTTATTGTAAAATTATTAAGATTCATATTTTTCAGTATTTAATTATTGAGCTGACTTTTTTAATCTGCTCATTACCGGTTTCCACAACAAAATATAAACCATGAGAAACCTATTGACAATTTGTCTGCTTTCTTTTCATGAAAATTTAAAAAGGTTGACTATAAAATTAATAGAGATGAATTTTTGGCATATAAATTCTTTGTGACTGAATATGTTAATAAAACTTTACTAAATAATCACCGCTCTGTAATATGTCTGAAAGTGTGTTCTGTCTCATGTTATTTATCAGCCTTAATCTTATCCGGTGTCATTGGCAACTAATAAAATATTTTATTAGTCAATACAATTTAATCTCAGAGTTAAGATATTGGTATATAAGTAACGGAACCGGTATAAATTATTTCCAATCTAAAAAAATAAGATTACTTTTGTGTTCTTATTTAACTATGTGCTTACATAGCTTCACCGGCATATAAGATATGAATATTATATTAATATAATAACTTAAAACAATTATTTATGGCAAAACATGTATATACCTTTGGTGCAGGAAAAGCTGAAGGTAAAGCTGATATGAAAAACCTGCTCGGAGGCAAGGGAGCGAATCTGGCTGAGATGAATCTGATTGGCATACCTGTACCCCCGGGATTTACAATTACAACCGAAGTCTGTACGATGTATAATGAACAGGGTCAGGAGAAGACTTTCAATCTTATTAAACCGGAGGCGGAAGCAGCCGTGGCTCTGGTTGAAGAGTTAACCGCGACTAAATTCGGAGATACTGTTAATCCGTGTCTTCTGTCGGTAAGATCAGGTGCCAGGGCATCTATGCCCGGAATGATGGACACTGTGCTAAACCTTGGCATGAATGACGTAGCTGTTGAGGCAGTTGCAAAAAAATCAGGGAATCCCCGTTTTGCATGGGACTCATACCGCAGATTCGTCCAGATGTACGGTGACGTGGTTATGGGTATGAAACCTGCAAGCAAAGAGGAACATGATCCCTTTGAGGAGATAATAGACCAGTTGAAAGAAGAAAAAGGCATAGCACTGGATACCGAATTTACAACCGAAGACCTTCAGGAGCTGGTAAAAAGATTTAAAGCTGCAGTCAAAAAAGTTACAGGGAAAGATTTTCCGACAGATCCGTGGGAACAACTCTGGGGATCAGTTGCTGCTGTATTTAACAGCTGGAATAATCCGCGTGCTACCTTATACAGGCGTCTTGAACAGATTCCTGATGAATGGGGCACAGCCGTAAACGTTCAGGCAATGGTATTCGGAAATATGGGAGACAATTCAGGAACAGGAGTTGCATTTACCCGTGATGCTGCAACAGGAGAAGATGTCTTCAACGGTGAATACCTTATAAATGCCCAGGGAGAAGATGTGGTAGCAGGTATACGTACACCCCAGGAAATTACTCTTGCAGGCTCGAAAAAATGGGCACAACTGCAGGGAGTAAGCGAAGAAGAGAGAGCCTCTAAATATCCTTCACTGGAAGAGGCAATGCCGGAAATTTACAAACAACTCGAAGAAGCTCAGCAAAAACTGGAAGATCATTATCGCGATATGCAGGATCTTGAGTTTACCATTCAGGAAGGCAAGCTCTGGTTGTTACAGACCCGTAACGGTAAACGTACAGGTGCAGCAATGGTAAAAATTGCCATAGATATGCTTGAAAGCGGTAAAATAGATGAAAAAACTGCTTTAAAAAGAATAGATGCCAACAAACTTGACGAATTACTTCACCCGGTATTCGAATCAGCAGCCTTAAAATCCGCCACAGTTTTGGCAAAAGGATTACCGGCTTCACCGGGAGCAGCTACCGGACAGGTTGTGTTTTTTGCTGATGAAGCAGGCAAATACGATGCTTCAATACTCATACGGGTCGAGACATCTCCTGAAGATCTCGAAGGAATGCACATTGCAAGAGGTATTCTTACTGCACGCGGAGGTATGACATCGCATGCTGCAGTTGTTGCACGCGGTATGGGTAAATGTTGTGTATCAGGTGCCGGGGCAGTAAAAATCAACTATAAGACCCGTGTAATGACAATTGACGGCAGAGAGTTTAACGAGGGCGACTGGATTTCTCTGGACGGATCAACCGGTAAGGTATATGAAGGAAAAATTACCACTAAGGATCCTGATATGAGCGGTGACTTTGCCAAAGTTATGGATCTCGCTGAGAAATTCACCAGGATGAGTGTAAGGACAAACGCAGATACTCCCAAAGATGCAGTTATTGCAAGGAAATTCGGAGCCAAAGGTATCGGTCTTTGCCGGACAGAACATATGTTCTTCGAAGGCAGCAGGATCAAGGCAATGCGCGAAATGATCCTGGCAAAAACTGAAGCGGACAGAAGAAAAGCCCTGGATAAATTATTACCTTTCCAGCGCGACGACTTCAAAGGCATTCTGGAAGCTATGGAAGGTTATGGTGTAACTATCCGTCTTCTTGATCCGCCATTACATGAATTTGTTCCGCATGAGCCGGAGAATCAAAAAGAGATGGCAGATGAGATGGGAATTACACCCGAAGAGGTAAAAGCACTGGTTGATGATCTGCACGAATTTAATCCAATGCTTGGCCATCGTGGTTGCCGTTTGGGAAATACCTATCCTGAAATTACTGAAATGCAGGCCAGAGCTATTATTGAAGCTGCTATAGAGCTCAAACATAAAGGTGTTGATGCAAAACCGGAGATTATGGTTCCCCTCATTGGTACAGTTAAAGAGTACAAATTACAGGCTGATATAATACATCAGACTGCTCAAAAAGTATTTGAAGAAAAAGGTACCAAGGTAGATTATCTTGTAGGTACAATGATTGAAGTGCCAAGAGCAACTCTTGTTGCCGACCTGGTTGCCAAAGAGGCAGAGTTCTTCTCATTCGGTACAAACGACCTTACCCAAATGACTTTCGGATACTCACGCGACGATGCCGGTAAATTCCTGCCGGTATATATCGAGAAGGGAATCCTCAAAAACGATCCGTTCCAGATCCTTGATCAGGAAGGTGTAGGACAACTGGTCAGAACAGGTGTTGAAAAAGGACGCAGTGTTAAACCCGGACTGAAGGTAGGCATCTGCGGAGAGCACGGAGGCGAGCCATCATCAGTGATGTTCTGCGACAGTGTTAAAATGGATTATGTAAGCTGTTCACCCTACCGCGTACCAATTGCGCGTGTTGCTGCAGCTCAGGCAAATATTTAAAAATAAAATCAACCCTAAGGGCCTGTTCCCTTAGGGTTTTTTTATTTTCTGTTCCGTATAAATTCCTGATAAGAAATGAGATACTTAGTCTTTAACTGAATGCCAGATCCTTTTTCTGCAATAGCCGGTAAATAGTCGATTTGCCAATATCAAGTTTTGAAGCAACAAGTCTCACATTCTGGTTATATTTATTAAGGTAGTACCTTATAATTTCATAATCATACTCCTGCAACGTTTTTTCACTGGAGAGAAGCTGGTGCAAATTCTCCTCCACCCTCAAATTAAGATGTGCCGGTTTTATAGTATCGGTGTTTGTCATGACACAGGCCAGTTCCATAACAGCTTTTAATTCCCTTATATTCCCTGGAAAATGATAAGAAAACAGCAACTGCTTTGCCTCTTCAGAGATATTTTTTGGCTCCAGGCCATTCTCCCTGCAAAATTCATTAACGAAATGTTTTGCCAGTAAAATAACATCATTGCCCCGCTGCCTTAAAGGAGGCACTTCAATCGGCAATCCCAGTAACCTGAAGTAGAGGTCCTGGCGGAATTTTCCTTCTGAAACTACAGTTGCCAGGTTTTTATGGGTTGCTGTAATGATCCTTACATCGAAAGGAATAACCTCATTACCTCCCACTCGCGTCAGTTCCCGTTCCTGTATCACCCTTAATAGTTTAGCCTGTATATTCATATTAAGGTCAGCAATCTCATCGAGAAAAAGCGTTCCTGAATTGGCCAGTTCAAATTTACCTGTCTTCTGCGACTCAGCCCCGGTAAAAGCACCCTTTTCATGCCCGAAAAGCTCACTCTCAACAAGCCCTTCGGGAATTGCGGATAAATTTACTGCAACAAAAGGATTATGACTCCTGGGAGAATTGTAATGGATCCCCTTGGCTACCAATTCCTTGCCGGTGCCTGTCTCTCCACTGATTGAAACTGATATATTGGTTTGCGATGCCTTCTCCATCAGACTGAACACATGATCAATTTCACGACTGTTACCCTTGATGAGTTTTTTCAGATTGTAGCGATCCTTTAAAGCATCTTTTAACCTTATATTCTCTTTTTTGAGCTGGTCTGATTTGTAAATGTTATTGATGATATTTGTGAGCTTTTCCCTTGTATCGGGTGCTTTCATGATGTAATCATAGGCACCGTTCTTCATCAGCTCTATTGCTGTGTCAATACTCTCCTGTGCCGATATAATTATAACCTGTGTTTCAGGAGATTTTCTCTGAATCTCTTTTAAGGCTTCATGCCCTGATATATCGGGAAGAGTGTAATCAAGTGTCAGTACGTCAGGCTGAAATTCATCAAGTTGCTCTATACAATCTCTTCCCCTGTAAAAAACCCTGACATTGTAGTTATTGTCTGTCAACTGCTTCTTCAGGACCTGTGCATAGAGCTTATTATCCTCTATAATAAAAATATTATATTTTTTATTACCTTTCGGGCTGGCCATCTTCAAAATAATTTTTCGTCCTGTGTTTGTATTTTTGTACCAAAATAGGATTTTTTTTACAAATTATTCTCTTTTTGAAACAAAATTATATTTTTATATCCATTTACAAAAAAATTTAACATGAAGCACAAGGCATTTCACAAATTGTCTTACGGGTTGTATATCATCTCCACGGTTTATGACAATATTAAAGCCGGATATATAGGTAATACTGTATTTCAGGTAACCTCATCACCTCCCCAGATTACGATAAGCTGTTCAAAAAACAATGCCACAACAGAAAAGATATTGCAAAGCAGGATATTCTCTGTTACCGTTTTGGCAGAAAATTGCAATACCGGACTGATAGGGCAATTCGGATTTATGTCCGGCACAGAGACAGACAAATTTCAAAATGTGCAAACCAAAACATCCGTAACCGGAGCTCCTATAGTGCTTGATTCAGCAGTGGCCTGGTTTGATTGTAAAGTGACATTCACTGCTGATGTGGGAACGCATATGCTGATTACAGGATTAGTAGAGGATAGTGATATTCTTTCGGATGAGGCTCCTCTGACCTACGATTATTACAGGGAAAAATACAAAATGTCTGCACCTGTCAATGCTCCGACATACATAGACAGGGATAAGCTGAAGGAAGAGGAGAACACAACTGATCATGAAGTCAAAAACCGACCAGGCGCAAAGGAGCAGGAGGAGTCTGACTCAGCAGCAATATACACATGTTCCATCTGCGGGTACCAATACAATCCGGAAGAGGATGACCCGACTGCAGGAATACCTCCCGGAACATCCTTTGAAGATCTTCCGGAAGACTATAAATGCCCTGTCTGTAATGCAGATAAGGAGTATTTCAGGAAAACTTAAGAATATACAATTTCCGGAAAAGACGCCTTATTCCGGTTCTAATTGTTAAAGAGTCTTATGTGTACCATCGCAATATGGCTTGTTTTTGGATCGTTTGCACTGGCATAACCATACCTCTTTCTTCTCTTCTATTGTAAAAGCCAAAGGTGTATATTCTGAGCCTTTGTGAGAACCATCACAAAAAGGCTGGTTATTACTTCTGCCGCAGGCACACCAATAATAGGTGCCCGGTTCAAGATTTACCAATTTGGGAAATTTTGCTGCAATTTTAGGACCTTCCATATTTAATAATTTATAATTCTGTTCATTTTTAAAAGTTCAAAAATTACCATAAAAAAGCATTTTATGCAAAAAATTGCACAAAATTATCTTATTTTGGTATACAAATTAATCAACTAAAATCAACAGTCATGAAAACTCTGTTCACCAGATCTCTGATTTTCTTTCTTTTCATAACAGGCTGTTCAGGAAACAGGAATATTAAAGAATTCTATGTGGGTACTTATACCTCTGAGGGAGCGGAGGGCATTTACCTTTGCAGTTTCAATACTATAACCGGTGATATATCCTTAACTGAAACGTTCAAAGGCTTTGACAACCCTACTTTTTTGAAAATCTCACCTGATAAAAAATATTTATATGTAGTGACACGTACACTTAATCCGGGTGATAATAATGACGGTGCCGTTGAAGCATACAGTATCTCTGAAGAAGGTAAAATTACCCTTCTGAATAAACAGGGCACCAATGGCTCAGGTCCGTGTCATGTTGATGTATCGCCTGACGGAAGTATGGTAGCCGTGGCAAATTACGGAAGCGGAACCACCTCCCTCTTCCCGGTTAATAAAGACGGAAGTCTTGGAAAGGCGACCTCCACGATAATTAATGAGGGTTCAGGTCCTGTCCAGTCCCGGCAGTCGGCACCCCATGCTCATTCAATAAAATTTTCGGAACAGGGTGATTACATATTCAGTGCTGATCTGGGAACAGACAGGCTGAATATCTTTAAACTTGAAAACCAAAAAATGGTGCCTGCTTCACAGGAATATTTTAAAGTGCCGCCCGGATCAGGACCGCGTCATTTTGACTTTCACCCTTCGAAAGATGTAATTTACATTATTAATGAACTGAACTCCACAATTACAGTTATTAAAAAGAGCAACCAGACATGGGAAGAGATACAGACCATAACAACACTTCCTCCGGGATTTAACGAATCAAATTATTGCGCTGACATTCATGTTTCGGCAGACGGAAGATATCTGTACGGTTCAAACAGGGGCCATAACTCTATTGCTGTTTATGACATCCACCCCAAAACCCGGATGCTGGAATGGAAGGGCTATGTACCCAGTCAGGGTGAATGGCCGAGAAATTTCACATTGAGTCCCGACGGTAAATATCTGCTTGCAGCAAACCAGCGCAGCGGGAACATTGCGATTTTCAAAATAGACAATAAAACAGGAATGCCACAATATACCGGAAAAGAGATAAAGATTCCTGCTCCGGTTTGTCTTGAGTTTAAATAACTACTCAGATCAGCTCAGTCTGGAACTTATTAATTTTATAAACTCCTCCCTGGTGGCAGTTTTTTGAAAAGCACCGGTAAAATCGGATGTAGTGGTTATGGAGTGCTGTTTTTGAATACCTCTCATTTGCATGCATAAATGCTGGGCTTCAATGACTACAGCCACACCAAGCGGCTTTAAAGTATCCTGAATACAATTCTTAATCTGTGACGTCAGTCTCTCCTGCACCTGTAACCGGCGGGCAAAGACATCAACAACCCTGGCTATTTTACTCAGTCCGGTGATTGTCCCGTTGGGAATATATGCTACATGAGCCTTCCCGAAAAAAGGCAACAGATGATGTTCGCAGAGCGAATATATCTCTATATCTTTCACTATTACCATCTGCCTGTAATCTTCTTTGAACATGGCCGACTCAAGAATTTGAACAGGATCGGTTTTATATCCCTGCAAAAGAAACTGCATTGCTTTGGCTACACGCTCCGGAGTTTTATCAAGACCTTCCCTGGAAATATTTTCACCTATTGTCTGAAGAATTTCCCTGTAGTTACGGGCGAGTTTTTCCGTAGCAATATCATCGTATAATTCAACTTTCTCGTAACCGTTTGAACTGCTTAATTCTGATAAGGACATTTTTATTGTAATTAAAATTGATGCAAAGATTAACTTTTTTTTAGAAAATGAGTATTAACTATATATAGTTTTTAAAAATTAAAAATTTAATGGAAATTTGAAAAATGAAGACGTTAATTACAGCAGCAACCCCGCTGGAAGTAAAAATGATCGCAGATGAGATGCGTTTTTTGAGAAACAGAGAGCAACATTTAACATCATATGAGCTCTTTGGAAATGAAATTGACATTCTTATAACAGGCATCGGAACAGTCTTCACAACTTTCAGCCTGACAAACACCATTAACAGGAATAGTTACTCCAGGATCATTAATATTGGCATTGCGGGCAGTATAAATCCTGAATTGAAGATTGGAGAAATCGTAAATGTAGTGACAGAGGAGTTTGCTGATCTGGGTATAGAAAACAGGGAACAGTTTTTAACACTGTTTGAATCAGGATTTATAGATAAAGATGAATTTCCTTTCGAAAATGGTATTCTCAGGGCTAACGGGATGAAAGAACCTGAAGATATCAGAAAAGTTCACGGCATAACATCAAACAGAAGTCACGGTTCTGTAAGAAGCATATCAGAGATCAGACAAAAGTATAGTGCCGACATTGAAACCATGGAGGGAGCTGCCATTTTTTATGTATGTAATATTTCAGGTATACCATGTTGCCAGATCAGGGCTGTTTCCAATTACGTGGAACCCCGTGATTCTGACAACTGGAATATCCCGCTGGCGCTCGAAAACCTGAAAATTAAATTATTGCAGTTCCTTGACAATAATACCCTGCAAAAAAAATTATAAAATTTTTAGATGTAAATCCCTGTAAAAAAAGTATTTAAAATATTAAATATTAAACAAATTTATTTTCATATGAAGCTGACACTTGGATTTTCTCCATGCCCGAACGATACGTTCATTTTTGATGCAATGATTCATAATAAAGTGGATACCGGAAATCTGGAGTTTGAAGTAGTAATGGCCGATGTGGAGGAGTTAAACAGGAGGGCAATGAGAGGAGAAACAGATATACTGAAACTGAGTTTTCATGCATACGCTTATGTAGCGGACAGATACCGGATACTTAATTCAGGCAGTGCTCTGGGCCGAAAAAACGGACCTCTGTTGATTTCAAAAAGAAAAATTTATCCTGATGAAATAGGATACCTGGATATAGCCATCCCGGGCAAATATACCACTGCCAATCTGTTATTCAGTATAGAGTACCCGGATGTAAAGCAGAAAAGGGAGTATCTGTTTTCAGATATCGAAGAGGCTATTCTTGATGAAGAGGTTGATGCCGGTGTCATAATCCATGAAAACCGGTTTACCTATCAGAAGAGAGGATTAAAAAAAATCACTGACCTTGGAGAGAACTGGGAAGAAAAAACAGGCCTCCCTATTCCACTTGGCGGGATAGCTGTTCATCGCAGTATTGAAAAAAGTATTCAGCAAAAGGTGAATTCCATTTTAAAAAGCAGTATTGAATTTGCCATGGAAAATCCATCCTCAGCTTATGATTTCATAAAGAAAAATGCACAGGCAACGGATGATGAGGTGCTTGAAAAACACATTGCCCTATATGTCAACGACTTTACAGTTAATTTAGGAACTGAAGGCAAAGAGGCAATCAGAAACCTGTACAATATAGCTGCCGAAAAAGGTATTGTAAAAAATATTCCGGAAGATATTTTCGTAATTTAAAAAGCGGCTGAATAACTTATCTTAAAAAAATCATGCCGGCGTTCTGACTGAATTAAATTTCATTTATTCATACAATAATTATGATCGCTGACAGTTATTAATGTAAAACCACACCCGGCTTAAACCGGGAATGTAGCCAAATTAACCACTTTACTGGAATGATAGTTGTTACGGGAGCCGCAGGATTTATAGGCAGTTATTTAACCGGCAGACTCAACCGTGAGGGATACCGGGATATTATCATGGTTGACCGTTTTGATGATGATTTAAAAAACATAAATCTTATTGGCAAAAAATACAGAAAGCTCATCGACAGGGATGATTTTTTCAAGTGGCTTATAAAGCATGCCCAGGAAGTAAGCTTTATTTTCCATATGGGCGCACTGACAGATACCACAGGGCAAAAACCAGAATATTACCAGCAACTTAATTTTATCTATTCGCAAAGGTTATGGAATATCTGCTCAGAAATTCAGGTACCTATGGTATATGCCTCTTCAGCAGCGACTTACGGAAACGGAGAGTCAGGATTCTCCGACTCTCATGATAAAATAGCCGAGCTCAGACCTTTAAATCTTTATGGCTGGTCAAAACAAAATTTTGACATGTGGATATTGAAGCAGATACATACTCCGCCGTTCTGGGCAGGATTAAAATTTTTTAATGTATACGGCCCCAATGAATATCATAAAGGGAGGATGGCTTCAGTGGTGTTCCATGCATATAACAAGATCAACCGAAATGGCAACATGAAGCTGTTCAGGTCGCATCATAAAAACTATAACGACGGAGAGCAGTCGCGCGATTTTGTTTATGTTGATGACATTGCTGATGTTATGTTGTTTTTTATGAATGAGCAGAGTAATCCGGGCATCTATAATGTTGGTACCGGGAAAGCACGTTCATTTCTCGAGTTGACAGATGCAGTATTTGACAGTTTAAAAATAAATCCGGAAATCTCATTTATTGATACTCCGGTTGATCTGCGGGGACAATATCAGTATTTTACTGAAGCTGAAATAAACAAATTGCTAAGTATTGGATACAATAAACCATTTACCTCTCTTGAAGAGGGCGTTGACAGGTATGTTAATGAGTATCTTATCCCGGATCTGAAATATTAATCTTTACCTTGTCTGAAAGATCAGACTCTGATGCCTTCTTCCCTGGTCAGGTCATTTTTACTCTTGAATCAAAAAGCTTTTCAAGAAAAATCAATAACGAGGTAGAAAATAATATTGCTGCAATACCTGCCGGCAAAACACCAAATCGTGATAATATCTTCTGTAATCCGGGGAGTGCTATATCAAAATTAAGAGCAGGAATTAATGAATTTCCCGAATCAGTAACAGGCGAATATGCGGAAAACATCATCATTGCTGCAACCAACAGGACAAAAAGAGCAATGATAAACCAGAATCCTTTGCCAAATAACGGCGCATTCTTAATCTGCTCAAAAGCAGATTGCTCACTGAAGATGCGGTTCATTACATCAGCCGAAAAACCGGAACCGGGTGATTCAGGTTTAACACTTCTGAGTAACTGCTTCAACTCCATATCGTCCTCAAATGTTTTCATAATATAGTATATAATTCATCTTTCAACATATCATTTAATATTGCATACAGTTTTTTACGTGCCCTGTGAAGTTTAATCTTTGTATTTGAAACAGTTAATCCTGTGATTCCTGAAATCTCATCTATCGACTGGTCTTCATAATAATACAGTAAAACCAGGGTATATTCATCTTCAGGAAGTTTTTCCAGGGCACACTTCACATACTTCTCCCTGTTTTCTTCAGGTATTCCGTCGAGATTCATCTCCTCTGCCTCATCCCTTATATCTGCGGCGTCTGCCATGGTAAAACTTAATCTCTTTTTCCTGGTTTCAGAAATACAGGTATTATATGTAATTCTGTACAACCAGGTAGAAAATTTGGCTTTACCCTTAAAAGTATTCAAAGACCTGTATGCTTTAACAAAACTTTCCTGTGCCAGCTCCTCGGCATCTTCACGATTTTTAAGAACTTTATATGCAATGGAAAATACAATATCTTTATATCGCTCAACAATATATGAAAAACAGTTTATCTCTCCCTGTATAACTTTTTCAATATAATAATTATCGTCTTTATTTTCCATTTGTCCTTTTGACGAAATAATTATTTCCCGGTTACAAATTTATGGAAGATTTTATAAATAATAATAATAATGAGAGTCGATATTTCGACTTAAACAGGTCGATTTCAATTATTTCTTTTAACAGCTGTTAAACAGATAAAAAAGTAACTCCTGCTATCCGGTTTTGTAAAAAAATTTGTAACCAAACCAAAAGACGGGCGTCAAAAGGGAAAATAAAAACAATTTAAATTATTTACCATGGAAGAAGTTTTTGTACCAATCGGATTATTCCTGACAATATTTGCAGTGTTGTATGTCTATTGGACTACCCGCACCAAAGAACGACTTGCATTAATAGAAAAAGGAGCAGACGCAACTCTTTTCAAATCCCGTGCATCCAGATATTCCCTGATAAAATGGGGTATCTTTCTGATCGGAGCAGCAATTGGTGTTATTTCAGGTTATGCCCTCTCGCAGGTTATCAATGAAATCGTGGCACACTTTTCCATGATCTTCTTATTCGGAGGGCTCGGACTTATCGCTGCCCATTTAATAACCAATAAGTTATCACGGGATAAATAGAAAAGTTTTTTAATAAACGGATCCGTAATTCCGGGTCCGTTAATTATTTGCAGTGAAAATCGATCATATAGCGAATTGCACGTATACAAACCGGGCAAAATTTTCCTGCACTGTTGCTTTTCATCCGGCATTCCATTGCCGGACTGTAAATCCCTTCCGACAGGTAACCTCCACCTTCGTATACTCCGGTTACATCGCTGTACTTAGTCTCTCGTGGAGTCGGAACAGGAACTGAATCTCCTATCATATCATCCCACTTTTTTGAGAAATCAACAAGA
>Ga0068712_1001267_pt1 | contig 37638 bp, 41 predicted proteins | sample MTBAKSrepl1MetaG_FD_62987 | JGI IMG/M metagenome (GOLD analysis project Ga0068712, IMG submission 62987) | Enrichment culture microbial communities from Arthur Kill intertidal strait, New Jersey, USA, that are MTBE-degrading - MTBE-AKS1... | ecosystem: Environmental > Aquatic > Marine >... | reverse complement strand
TTCTCACCGAATGTGGGAATAATAATCCGCCTTGTCCATAATGCAGCGGCAATACGACAGCGACGACACGCCATCTGAATCGCGCATCCTTATTTAAAAGACCGGGGTCAGTGAAGCGGACCGTCAACAACGAATGCTGGCAGACCAATCCCGGCCTTTAGAGGTTAGATGGAGCAATCCCTTTGTCCGTAACTTCTCCGCAACGTGCGAAGAAGTTTGGCCGCTGTCTGATTGCGGCCGTCAGGCCGCGTTGGGCTTATGAAAACTTGGCCCGAGCAGAGGCAGGGGAGCTAAAGTGTTACCCTTTACGAAGGAGGTGAAAGTCATGTCTGTAGAAAGTCCGTTCATCCTGGTCAACCCCGAGCGCTGCGTAGGGTGCCACACCTGTGAGCTGGCCTGCGCTGCATCTCACACCCGGTCAGGTACGGTCTTGGGCGCCGTGCTGGCCGGTGAGCGGCTCCAGCCCCGGAACCGGGTGGTGCAGGTGGACCACGTCAAGCTTTCCACCCAGTGCCGGCAGTGCGAGGACGCCCCGTGCGTCCGCGTCTGTCCTACCGGCGCCGCTTACCGCACGGCCACCTACACTGCGGTCGATCCCCAACTCTGCATCGCCTGCCGTCTCTGCATGATCGTCTGCCCCTTTGGGGCCATCCGCGTAACCACTACAGAGATCAACGGCAGGGAAAAGAAGGTCGCCGTCAAATGCGACCTGTGTGCCGATCGGGCCGAAGGGCCCGCCTGTGTGGCGGCCTGCCCGACACGCGCCCTTGCCCTGCGATATCCCGTAGAGATCATGCGGGAGGCCACACAGTCCACATCCCGTCAGTTCCTGGACGCCCTCAAGAGTCAGCAGGAGCTGACAGCCCATGCATCCTATTGAAGGAGGTGACGCGCCATGACCATCAGTGAAAAAATCCTGGGCAGGAGCATTGATCCTGCGGTACACAACATGCTGGAGAGGGCCAGGGAACTGGGCCTGGAGACAGCCTGGGAGAGGTATGAGGCCCAGTTGCCCCAGTGCGGCTTCGGTGAGCTGGGGGTATGCTGCCGGCACTGCAATATGGGACCCTGCCGCATCAGCCCCTTTGACGGCGAAGGCCCCAAGGCAGGGGTCTGCGGGGCCACGGCCGATATCATTGTGGCACGTGGACTTATCCGCATGATTGCGGCAGGGGCAGCAGCCCATTCGGATCACGGGAGGGATATCGCCCACACCCTCCTCCTCACGGCAGAGGGAAAGAGCGGGGGATATGAGATCAAGGACGAGGCCAAGCTCAAGGCCCTGGCAGCCGAATACGGCATCCAGACCGAGGGCCGGGACAAGTCGGAAATTGCACTTGACCTGGCAAAGGCAGCCTACGGGGAGTTCGGCAGGCAGGAAGGTCCTATTCAGTTCACCCGGCGGGCCCCGGAACAGCGGGTGGCATTGTGGCAGAGGATCGGGATCGATCCTCGCGGGATCGATCGGGAGATTGTGGAGATCATGCACCGCACCCACATCGGAGTGGACAACGATCCTGTCCACCTGATCCTTCACGGCCTCCGGACCTCGGTATCGGACGGTTGGGGCGGCTCCATGGTAGCCACAGAACTGAGCGACGTCCTCTTTGGGACCCCCAAGCCCCAGCGCTCCGTGTCCAACTTAGGGGTGCTCAAGGAAGACCATGTCAACATTATCCTTCATGGACATGAACCCACCCTGTCTGAGATGATCGTGGCCGCGACCGAGGAACCGGAGATGATCGCCATGGCCCAGAAATACGGGGCCAAGGGGATCCAGGTGGCCGGGATGTGCTGCACCGGAAATGAGATCCTGATGCGCCACGGCATCCCCATTGCCGGCAATTTCCTCCAGCAGGAGCTGGCCGTGATCACCGGGGCCGTTGATGCCATGATCGTGGATGTCCAGTGCATCATGCCGGCCCTGGGAAACCTGACCGGCTGTTTTCACACCAAGTTCATCTCCACATCGCCCAAAGCCAAGTTCCCGGGGGCGGTCCACATGGAATTTCATGAGGAGCGGGCCGCAGAAATCGCCCGGGAGATTGTCAAGACCTCAGTGGAAAACTTCCGTTTTCGCAGACCCGAGATGGTCCATATCCCCGACCACAAGATGGAATGTATGGCCGGATTCAGCGTGGAGGCCATTGTGGAGGCCCTTGGCGGGAGCCTTGACCCGCTCCTGGACGCCGTCAAAACCGGCGCCATCAAGGGAATCGGCGCACTTGTGGGGTGCAACAACGTCAAGATCCAGCATGACTACGGCCATGTAAACCTGATCCGCGAGCTGATCCGCAACAATGTCCTGGTGGTGACCACCGGGTGCAACGCCATTGCCGCGGCCAAGGCGGGACTGCTCCTTCCCGAGGCCGCAGAGAAATGCGGCGAGGGATTGAAGGAAGTATGCAAGACATTAGGCATCCCTCCGGCCCTCCATATGGGCTCCTGCGTAGACATCAGCCGGATCCTGGTGGCCTGCGCGGCCATTGCCAAGGCCCTTGGCGTAGACATCAGCGATCTTCCGGCCGCAGGGGCCGCACCCGAATGGATGAGCGAGAAGGCGGTCAGCATTGGGGCCTATGTGGTGGCATCCGGCGTCTTTACGGTGCTGGGGACCGTGCCCCAGGTCCTGGGAAGCCCCATGGTGACAGAGCTTCTGACCCAAGGGGCCAACGACGTGGTGGGGGCCGTGTTTGCGGTGGAGCCCGATCCCTTCAAGGCGGCAAAGCTCATGATCGACCACATCGAGTCCAAGCGCAAGGCCCTGGGCATTTAGAGAAAAGGAGGCCCCATGCCGCTGATTGCGCCACGTGATCATCCGCCTCCCGGTGCCGTGCTGGATAGGCTCCACGCGATCCATTCGGTCCGGGGGTATCTCCCCGAGGCCGATCTTCTAACCGCGGCCCAGGATCTGGCCGTCCCTTTGAGCCAGCTGTACAGTGCGGCCTCCTTCTATTCGGCCTTCAGCTTCCAGCCCCGGGGGAGGCATACGGTCCAGGTCTGCCTGGGCACGGCCTGCTATATCCGGGGCGGGGACCGACTGCTCGAGAGGCTTGAGACCCTGCTCGAGGTAAAACCGGGGGAAACCACCCAGGACCGCATGTTTACCCTCGAGACGGTCCACTGCCTCGGATCGTGCAGCATGTCGCCGGTGGTGCGGGTGGATGAAGAGACCTATGGGCGGGTGAAGGCCGATCGCCTCGGCCGTATGCTCAAGAAATACAGGCTGGACGGCCCGGAACATACCCAAGTCGAGGAGCCTGTTTTATGAAAATGCGCACCCATGCTGACCTGGAGAGGGTGAGGACCAAAGGCAGGGCGCTCCTGCGTCCTGAAAGGCCCAGGATCTGTGTCGGTATGGCCACCTGCGGGATGGCGGCGGGGGCTAAGACAGTATTTGAGGCTATGGAGGAGGCCGCCAATGCGTCCGGGCTGGATTTCATGCTGATCCCCACGGGCTGCATCGGCTGCTGCCAGGAAGAGCCGCTGGTGGATGTGCGCCTGCCCGCCCGGGGAAGGGTCCTTTACGCCCGCATGACGCCTGAGGCCGGGAAACACCTGATTGCAAACCTCTCTGCCCTCCAATTTCCGGGAGACCATGCCCTGGCAGTGATTCCCGACCTGGATCCGGATCTTCCTGAAAGGCCTCCTGAGTTGTCCCGGATTCCCCTGATCCATGACCTGCCCTTCTATAAGAAACAGCACAAGATCATCCTGAGCAACAGCGGCCTCATTGATCCCCGAAGCATGGAGGAGTATGCGGCTGCAGGCGGCTTCAGGTCCCTTGAAAAGGCCCTCCTACACCTCTCGCCTCAGGAGGTTGTGGAAGAGATCACCCGGTCCGGACTCAGGGGAAGGGGCGGGGCAGGCTTCTCCACCGGCAAGAAATGGCACCTCTGCAGCCAGGCCCCGGGAAGAGTTAGATATGTTATCTGTAATGCGGACGAGGGCGATCCGGGGGCCTACATGGACCGGACGGTCCTGGAAAGCGACCCCTGTGCGGTGATCGAGGGGATGATTATTGCCGGATATGCTGTGGGGGCCTCAGAGGGATATGTCTATGTGCGGAACGAATACCCCCTGGCCATAGAGCGGATCCGGCACGCCATTGAGCAGTGCGAGGCCCTGGGGCTTCTCGGCGACGACATCCTGGGTTCCGGCTTCGGTTTTTCCATCCAGGTCGTGCGGGGGGCCGGGGCCTTTGTGTGCGGCGAGGAGACGGCCCTCATCGCCTCCATGGAAGGGGGGCTGGCCGAGCCCAGTCCCAGGCCGCCCTATCCGGCTGTCAAGGGGCTCTGGGGCCAACCGACCCTTATCAACAATGTCAAGACCCTTGCATCGGTTGCCGCCATTGTGGCAAAGGGTGCGGATTGGTATGCGGGGATCGGCACGAAAGGGAACGCGGGGACCGTGGTCTTTTCCCTGGTGGGGAGTGTGGCCAACACAGGGCTGGTGGAGGCCCCCCTGGGCCTGAGCCTGAATGACATGATCCACGAGATCGGAGGCGGAGGTTTGGGCGGCAGGCGGGTCAAGGCGGTCCAGACCGGCGGTCCCTCTGGCGGGTGCCTCCCGGCCGACCTGTTTCATCTTCCCATTGACTACACGTCTCTCAGCCAGGCCGGGGCCATCATGGGTTCGGGCGGCATGGTGGTCATGGATGAAAACACCTGTATGGTGGACGTGGCTTTATACTTTCTTCGCTTCACCATGGCCGAGTCGTGCGGCAAATGCACGCCCTGCCGGGAAGGTACCCGCTATATGGTGGAGATCCTCACCCGCATCACAGAGGGGAAGGCCGGGCCGGATGATTTGTCCCTCCTGGAGGAAGTGGCCCTCTGGGTCAAAGGCGCCTCCCTGTGCGGCCTCGGCCAGACCGCGCCAAACCCGGTCCTCTCCACGCTCAGGTATTTCCGCGACGAATACGAGGCCCATGTCAAGGAAAAACGATGCCCATCCGGAGTCTGTCGGGCCCTGATCCGACTCAATATAGTACCCGAGCTGTGTACTGGGTGTGGTCTGTGCCTGCGCGAATGCCCGGTGGGGGCGATCACAGGGGAAAAGAAACAGCCCCATGTGATCGATCCGGCCCTCTGCACCCGCTGCCGCACCTGCTGGGACATCTGCCCCGAAGGCGCTGTTGAGATCATGAGGTGACGTCTATGCCGACCGTGACGATTAATGGGACCTCCGTCGCCGTGACTCAAGGGACCCTCCTCCTGAAGGCCGTTCAGAACGCAGGAATCCACATCCCCACCCTCTGCCACCACGATGCCCTGGCGCCCTATGGCGCTTGCCGGCTCTGCATGGTCCTGATCACCGCGCCCCGCCGCGCCCTGGTCGCCTCCTGCACCTATCCTGTGGAAGAAGACCTGGCGGTGGAGACCCATGCGCCGGAGGCGGTTCAGGCCCGCAGGCTGGCCCTTGAGGCCCTTTTGGCCCGGTGCCCGGGCTCCGATGCGATTCGCAAGATGGCCGAAAAAGAAGGCGTCACTGCCTCCCGGTTTTCCCTCCTTTCGCACGAGCACTCCGATGAACTCTGTGTGTTGTGTGGGCTGTGCGTGCGGATCTGCAGGGACCTGATCGGCGCCGCGGCCATCGCATTTGTGGGGAGGGGGTCTGAGAGAAAGGTGGGAACGCCGTTTGATCTCCATACCGAGGCCTGCATCGGGTGCGGGGCCTGTGCCGAGGCATGCCCCACCGGCGCCATCCGCATGGAAGACCGGGGCAATGAACGGATCCTTTACGCCTTTGACACCCGCATCGTCCTTTCTGCATGCCCGGAATGCGGCCGTTTCTTCACGCCCGCGCCCACCTCCTTTTTGAAGGAGATGTTTCCTGAAATCCAAGGAGCCTGGGACCTCTGCCCGGAGTGCCGGCAGCGCAAGACCAGCAGGCAATTCATCTCCACGTTTCACCAATGAGGGGACAAAGGCTGCTGCGCATGGGCCTTATCCAAAACCGCCATCTCATCTCAGAAGTTCCCTTGCGATCCGGCAAAACATCTCCACGCCCAATGGCAGGACGTCTTCGTTGAAATCAAACCGGGGGCTGTGGAGGCTGGCACATCCCTCATATTTCGTACCGAGGAAGAAGAAACACCCCTTTGATGTTTCCAGGTAAAAGGCCATATCCTCTCCCCCCATGGTCGGTTCCGGTTCCACCACACGGTCCGGTCCTGTCGCCTCCTCGGCGCATTCCCGAACCACCCGGGCCACGGATGCATCGTTGATAAGGGGCGGGATTCCCGGCCCATAGTTCAATTCATAATCCGCACCCATGGACCGGCACACCCCGCTCACGATGGTCTCGATGCGGACCGGCCATGATTTCCATATCTCCCGGTCAAAGGTCCGGGTGGTACCCAATATCTCCGCCTCGGCAGGAATCACATTAAATGCCGAGCCTGCGTGGAAACTTCCGATCGTGACCACGGTCGGCATCAACGGATCCATCTGCCGGCTCACGATCCGGTGAAGGGCGTTGATCACCTGAACGCCCGTATCCAGGGCATCCACACACTGATGGGGCATGGCCCCATGCCCCCCCTTCCCCTTGACGACGATATCAAAGCGGTCCATGGCGGCCATCATAATTCCGGGCCTGACTCCGATGGTCCCCTGGGGCAGCTCGGGCCACAGGTGGCAGCCTACCGCATAGTCCACACTGGGGCCTTCCATCACGCCCGCATCGATCATGGGCCTGGCGCCCCCGGGGCCTTCCTCGGCAGGCTGAAACAGGAATTTGACGCTTCCTTTTAACGCATGCCTCAACCTGTTCAGCACCCTTGCCGCGCCCAAGGCCATGGCCATGTGCCCGTCATGACCGCACGCGTGCATGGCGTTTTCATGAGTCGAGGCAAACGGCAGGCCCGTCTCTTCGCTGATGGGCAGCCCGTCCATATCCGCGCGGATCATGAGACAGGGTCCGGGAGTCCCGGTCTCCAGGAGGCCTACCACGCCGGTTTGCGCAATACCAGTTTGCACCGAAAGCCCTTCTCCACGCAAACAGTGGGCCACATAGGCCGATGTCTTTTCAAGTTCAAAGCCGATTTCGGGGATGCGGTGCAAATCCCGGCGCATCTCGATGACACGGTCCCTTTCTTCTTTTACAAGCTGTTTCAGATTCATGGGATCGCCTTCAACATGGGGTCGCCTGCCTGTGGCTCCATGAGCGGAAGCAACAGTGCGTTGCCGCTGTCATCCTTTGATCTGAGCAGTAACTGAGTCCATCTTACATTGATGCTTCAGGAGTCTGCTGCGATCATTGTTCGCGCTTTCTTCTAACTGTAACGGTCTCGCCTCCGATGCCCCAGTTATCGGTGTCGACTTCGTCTATGACCACAACAGTGGTTTGGGGGTTTTTGCCCAGCACCTTTTGAAGCAACTCTGTGGCGCCTTTTATCAACTCTGTCTTCTTTTCCGGTGTTACTCCCTCATTGGTGATCTTGATATTAACGTATGGCATCACGATCCTCCTCTCCAGCTGTTTAAAAACCGAACAGGCCCTTGTTGAGCCTCACATGCACATCAGGCGGCGTAACGCCCCAGCCGCCGGATCTCCTTCTGGGCCGATACAACGATATCCTTCAGCAACTCCTCCACCGGCCTGATTTCCCTGATCATGCCGGCGATCTGCCCCATCATAAGGGATCCCCAGGCAACATCTCCTTCCACCGCAGCCTTTTTCAGCGAACCGATGGTGAAGGCATCGATCTCTTCTCGCGGCCTCCCTTCCCTTTCCATCTCCAGAACCTTTTCGGCCAGTGCGTTTTTGCGCACCCTGAACTGGAGGCCTGTTGTGCGGCCGGTCATGGCGGTATCGCTGTCAGCGGCGTCCAGAATGGCCTGTTTGTAATGTTCATGCAGGGTCGCCTCCCGGGTAGCCAGGAATCGCGTCCCCATCTGGATGCCTTCTGCACCAAGGGCAAGGGCTGCGGCAAGGCCTTTTCCGTCACAGATTCCGCCTGCAGCCACCACCGGCAGAGCGGTCTCCTGCACCACTTCCCTCACCAGGACGAGGGTGGAGATTTCAGCGGGACTGATGTTGCCGCCTCCCTCCGCGCCCATGGCGATGACAGCGTCCACGCCCGACTGGTTGGCCCGCCTGGCCATATCGCGTGAGAAGATCACCTGAAGGAGGGTGATGCCCCGGGCCTTGACCTTTTCCGCATAGCGAACAGGGTCGCCGGCAGAAAAGATAATGATGGGGACCTCTTGCTCCACCGCAATCTCCACGGCCTTTTGGGCCGTAGGGAGCCGTAGAGGAATATTGACAGCAAAGGGGCGGTCACTTTTCATGCGGATCTTTTCGATGCTTTCCGTCAGTTCCCCGGGCTCCAGCGTAGCAGCTGCAATCGTCCCCAGACCGCCGGCCATCGAGACGGCCGCGGCCATCTCCCACCCTGTGATCCATGCCATGCCGCCCTGCAGGATGGGGTGACGGATCCCCAAGAGCTTAGTAATTCTTGTCTGGATCATGATCCATCTCCTGTATCTTTATCATTCTCGGTTCAAGTGTATGACCTCAATATTCAGGGGATAAAGCCCTGACGGGTAAATTCCGGACTTTAGAGTCTTTGTCCGTGAGTTCTCCGCAACGTGCGAAAAAGTTTGCCCGTGGGGGTCTCTGCCCAAGGGCTGCAAAAACCGAATCGAGCTCGTGGGGACGGCAGCAGGGCTTTAAAATACAATCTGTTCCAGCCCCAAGGACAGCCTTTCACCTGCCCGCCATGCGAGCGAGGCGAGTCAGGCGGGTCGATAGGGATTCCTTGCTGCCTTTCAATAAACAATATCCCGCGCCCGGGGGCGGTCGCCGAACGATACGGCTGCATTTTATTGCAGCCCTTGGGCAGAGACCCCCACGGGCGGGCAGAACGCTGTTTGGTTGCGGCCGTCAGGCCGGCTTAGGCGTGAGCCTTTTATCTGGGGTCTTGCTCCGACCGGCAATGCTCCCCCGGTTTATTGAGATGATACATTCAAGTGTTTTATGGTTGTCCTTATTTTTTGCCATCAAACTGCTTCAACCGCTTAATCATCCCTGTAACCAGATAATCTTTCTGCGGTTCCCTTCATATCAGCCAGGGCGTAAACGCCTTTTTTTATCTGTCCATCGTTTGAATCCATCTCACTGATTTGCAGGCTAGGGACCAAGCCAAGTGATTATACACGTTTCTTATATCTTTCCAAAGAACAACCCGGGTTTGATTAAAGGCGTCAGCCGAGAAAGACATGTTCTGTGTAAGAGGCGAAGGGGTCTGATTATCTCTGTCAGCTCACTGGGAACCATCGGACAACCCTGATAAAAGGCCCACAGCTAAATTCCGGATCAGGAGTTTATCCGGATTTTATGAGATCCCTGAAGATTGTCAATTCGAAGATCAAAGGTCTTGCACAGCCACCATATCTGATTGCACCCCCTGAACCTTTGAACCCCGTTGCCGCTTACCATTTATTCAATGGTTGGGCTTAATATGTCCTTCCTGTGGCGGGGAATTTCACCCTCCACCATGTAGATGACCTCTTCAGCGATATTGGTGGCGTGGTCTGCGATTCGTTCCAGATGGCGGGCGATGAAAAGGAGGTTGATCAGATAGCTCACCCGATCGGGGTGAATTTTGATGACTTCCTTGATTTTGTCGTAGATATCCCGGTTGATATCATCCACCTCGTCATCCGACAGGCATACCTTGTAAGCCAGGTCGGCGTCCAGGTTCACCAGGGCATCCAGGCTTTTGCGCAGCATGGCTTCCACTTTTTCGGCCATGGCCCCGTATTCAAAGGGGACTGTCACCGGGACCCTTATGGAGATGTTTTCAACGCGCTCGGCGATATTGACGGCCTCATCGCCTACCCGCTCCAGGTCATTGTTGATTTTAATCACCGCGCTGATAAACCGCAGGTCCACGGCGACCGGCTGGTGTAAGGCCAGTATCTTGAGGCAGTCCTCCTCCACCTCCACCTCGGCCTCATCGATTTCCCTGTCGGCTTTGATAATCTGTTGCGCCAGGTCCCCATTTCGCGTCTCAAAGGCCTCGATAGCCATTCGGACCCGCTCCTCCACCATAGCGCCGAGGGATAGGATCTGTTTTTTCAAGGTCTCCAGTTCTCTCTGTAAATGCCGTTTCATAGTTCCTTCCTTAAAATAGCGCCCCCAGGGGCAGCCTCCCAATAAGTTCGGGAGGAGTTTGCCAGGATTTTATAAAAGACTCACGTCTAAACTCCGGATAAGGAGATAAAGGCCTGACGCCTGGCATAGATCCCGCTAAGCCGGCGAACTCCGGAATTTACCCGTCAGGGTTTTATCCCCTGAATACTGAGAACATACAAATCATGCAAGCAATAATGGTTTCTTTTGATTAACCTTAAGTATAGCAGTCTCATTCGTCCCCGAACTTATTAGTGTAGGAAGTTGCCGTCAGCTTAGCCGAATCGACCGGTGATGTAATCCGAGGTCTGCTTTAATCTGGGCCGGGTAAACAGGGTCTCGGTCCGGTCCACCTCGATCAGCTTGCCCAGATAAAAGAAGGCAGTGACATCCGACACCCGCGCAGCCTGCTGCATGTTGTGGGTGACGATAATGATCGTGTAAGTTTCTTTGAGTTCATGAATCAGTTCCTCGATCTTCTGGGTGGCGATGGGATCGAGGGCCGATGCCGGCTCGTCCATGAGCAATACCTCCGGTTCCACGGCCATGGCCCGGGCTATGCAGAGGCGCTGCTGCTGCCCGCCCGAGAGCCCCAGGGCCGACTCATGGAGCCGGTCTTTGACCTCGTCCCACAAGGCCGCCTGCTTCAGGCTGGTCTCCACCCTCTCTCTCAAGAAGGTCTTATCCTTGATGCCGTTGACGCGCAGGCCATAGGCCACATTTTCGAAGATGGTCTTGGGAAAAGGGTTCGGCTTCTGAAAGACCATGCCCACATGACGACGAAGCGCCACCACGTCTACCGCAGGGTCGTAGACGCTTTCTCCATCCAGAAGAATCTTCCCTTGAACCCTGCTGTACGGGATCAGATCGTTCATCCGGTTGAGACACCGCAACAGGGTGCTTTTGCCGCATCCGGATGGCCCGATCAGAGCGGTTACCTGGTTCTCTTGAAAATCCAGACTGATATCGAAAAGGGCCTGGAAATCGCCGTAGTAGAAATTGAGACCCTGTGCCGACATTTTCGGTGCACGTTTATCTTCAGCAACCATATCTATCCCAAGGCAGCCGGTTGGGCCGCAGGTTGATCGGGTTTCGGGTTTTTGCGCCTTTGGGGCCTCTTGGGAAAGCCCGAACAAGGTTTCAATCATCAATGTCATCGCTTTTTTCTGAGCCGGGAACGATACATGATGGCAATCAGGTTCAGCCCCAGCACCAGTACGATGAGCACCAGGGCCGTCCCATACTGCAGGGGCCGCGTGGCCTCGATGTCGGTGCCCGCGGTTGCCAGCACATAAATATGATATGGGAGGGCCATGATCTCGTCGAAAATAGAGGTCGGCAATGAGGGGGTGAAGAAGACCGCGGCCGTAAACATGATGGGTGCGGTTTCTCCGGCCGCCCTGCTGATGCCCAGGATGGCGCCGGTGAGGATGCCGGGGAGGGCCGTGGGCAAAACCACATGATAGATGGTCTGCCATTTGGTAGCTCCGAGACCCAAAGAGGCCTCCCTGTAGGTGTCCGGTACGGCCCGGAGGGCCTCTTCTGTGGATCCGATGATCACCGGCAGGGTAAGGGCGGCCAGGGTCAGGGAACCGGCCAGGATGCTGACGCCCATTTTCAAATAGACCACAAAGAAGGCCAGCCCGAACAGTCCGAACACTACCGAGGGGACCCCGGCAAGATTGTTGATGCCCAGGCGGATGATGCGGACCAGGCGGCCTGGACGGGCGTATTCGTTCAGATAAACAGCTGAGGCCACGCCAATGGGCAGGGCAATGACGATAGCGCCCACGCTCAGACAAAGGGTGCCGATAATGCAGGGGAGGATGCCTCCCCGGGTCATTGAGTCCATGGGAGGCTGGGTGAGAAAGGTCCAGTTGATGGCACGCCACCCCCTCGCCACAAGGAAATAGACCACCAAAATGAGGGCGGCCCCGTTGATGGCGGCCGAGATCCTGAAGAGCCAGCACATGACGCCCTGGACCACCTTCCTCCGGCGCTGAACCTCACTGCTGTAACTGATCCCGCTCATCGGTTGATCCTGAGTATCCTGCGGCATTGGTGGTTGTTGTTTATTGCTTTCTGTTGACTGTCCACTACTGACTTTTCATTCGTAGCTCTTCCTGGCTGCTCGTTGCTGGTCACTGGTTAGCTGTCTCCCGTCCTGATCGTCTTATCTTCTCCCGGCTGCCGGTTGCCGGACCTCTGCCTCCTCCCTCGCGCCTTGCACCTCGCGCCTCACGCCTCACAACGTCGCCGCCCCCACCTGCCGGTAACGATGGGAGATCTGCTCGGCAATGATGTTAAAGGCCAGCGTGAACAAGAACAGGATAATGGCCGTGGCAAAAAGGGCGTAATAATGATCGCTCTGAAAGGGGGCCTCGGCCATCTCTGCGGCAATGCTGGCGGGCATGGGCCTGACCGGATCGAACAGAGACGAAGGTATCATGGCGGCCCCCCCTGCCACCATCAAGACCACCATGGTCTCGCCCATGGCCCGTGACATTCCTAAAATAACAGCGGTGGTGACGCCGGAAATGGCTGCCGGGAAAATCACCCGGGCAATGGTTTCCCAGTGGGTGGCGCCCAGGGCCAGGGATGCCTCCTTGAGTTCTACAGGGACCCCGAAGATGGCATCCTCGGAGAGACTGCAGATGGTGGGGATGGACATGAATGCCAGCATTAAAGAGGCGTTGAACAGATTCAGTCCTGTGGGGATGTTCAGAAGCTGCTGGAGAAAAGGCGCCACAATGACCATGCCAAAAAATCCAATGACCACCGAGGGCAGCGCAGCCAGCAATTCCACGATCGGCTTGACCCACTCCCGGACCCTCGGAGACGCCCTTTCCGCGAGGTAGAGTGCGGTCAATACCCCCAAGGGAATCGAAATCACCGAGGAGACCAAAGTCACGGCAATGGACGCCACAATCAAGGGGAAGATGCCGAAGTCGGGCGGATCGTCCGTAGGATACCACTCGGTCCCGAATACAAAGTCCAGGACCGAGACCTCTTTAAAAATGGGGATGCCCTCAATGAACAGAAAGAGGGCGATCAAGAAGAGGGTGGTGATGGAGGCCAGGGCCACGCCGAAAAAGAAAAAACGGATCACCCGCTCCCTGGTCCGCCGGCCCTTTCCTGTTTTCGAACTGTTTGCCATTTGGACAATCCTTCAACCGCCCCTTTTTCCATAGGACACTGTCCGCTAAAATGTGCGAGTCCCGTGAAATGGACACGACCGTTTCACGAGACTCGCATTTTACCACAATCGATTAGAAAAGGGGCACATATCCCGATTCTTCAACAAGTTTCTGCCCCTTGTCCGGATTCAGGACAAAATTGATGAAATTGAGGACATCCCCCTTCGGCCAGCCCGGCGTAAACATGAACAGGGGCCTGCTGATGGGGTAGGTGCCGTTGAGGGTCGTTGTTTTGGAGCCTTCCACCCGGTTGACGCTCAGGGCCTTGACATCCTGATTGACATATCCGAGGCCGATATACCCGATGGCGTTGGGGTTTTTGGCCACTGCCTGGCACACTGCGCCGTTCGAGGCCTGAAGCATGGCGCCGGGAAAGACCCGTTCCTTGTTTAAAACCTTTTCGTGCCATACCTCATAGGTGCCCGAAGAGGTGTCGCGGGAGATCACGACCACCGGTCGATCAGGTCCGCCGATCTCCTTCCAGTTTTTGATCTTGCCCATGTAAATGTCCTTGAGCTGGGCCAGGGTGATATTCATGACCGAATTGCTGGGGTGAACCACGGGCACAATGCAGTCATAGGCCACTGCAAAGGGGACCGGGTAGATGCCGTTTTTGACGGCCAGATCCACCTCTTTTTGTTTAATGAAGCGTGAGCTGTCGGCAATATCCGTCGATCCGTCGATCAGGGCCTTGATCCCGTTTCCCGAACCGCCGCCCGAAATGGATATTTTGACATCCGGATTCTGCTTCATATAGGCCTCAGCGGACTTCTGGGCAATGGGAAGCACGGTTGTGGATCCCTTGATCACAATGTTTCCAGCCCATGCCGAACCCACTGCAAAGAGCCCTGCCAAGATACCCGCCATAACTGGAACAAGCTTCTTCTTCATTTTGTTTCCTCCATTAGAAATAAATGTTTTGGATAACGTCCATTTGCCCTGAGATGAATCGCTCAACCGCTTTTTTTCATGATAGCATACGCCCGAATTGTTAAATTTATGTTAGGCGCATGTTACCATTTTGTTAAGACCCTTGCCTATCACCTCCCTTCGCCCGGCGACGCCAATGTCGAAAATCAAGAGGCACGGTGTCAACCAATGCCTGGATAAAGCGGCCCAATTGACACGCCGGAGTTTATGGTTCGCCAATTTAAGATGCCATTATTAGAGAAAAATTTCGGGAATATTAGAATTCGGTAAACGGGTTTGGACATAGCCCCTTTCACAGAATTCTCCCCAATGGATCCAGGTCATTCGGATCAGCTGTCCTATCTGCAAAATGGGGAAATTCATAAACCCCGACAACGGAAAATTAGCGTGGCGCTAACACAGGCTTAATACGCGCCGGATCAAATATCACATGGGATGAGCAACGGCTGTGGAGAAGAAATGGGGTCCTCTTTACCTTTGCGGGGGGTTGGTTTATGTCAAATGAAAGAATATTGATCGTAGAGGATGACGTCGATCTGGTTTATATGCTGGAATACAACCTCCGCAGCAAAGGCTATGAAACTTTCACAGCCTTGGACGGTGTGTCGGCCTGCCGCTTGATTGAAACGGAGAGACCGGACCTCATACTACTCGACATCATGCTTCCAGGTATGGATGGATGGGAGGTCTGCACGATGGTTCGCAACCATCAGGGGCAGGGCATCCGCGACGTCCCGATCATTATGCTCACGGCCCTCAGCTCGGTGGAAGAGAAATTGAAAGGGATCGAGATGGGGGCGGACGACTACATACCCAAGCCCTTTTCCATTAAAGAGGTCTTACTCAAGGTTGATCGACTAATCTTAAGGGAAAAGAAGAAAAGAGGCCTCGACAACGTGGTCCGAAAGCTGGAAGCCAGAAAGGCGCAGCAGAACGATTTTCAAGACATGCTCTTCCACGAATTGAGAAACCAGTTGTTGATCATCGGCGGCTATTCGCTGAGAATAGCAGAGAACCCGGGCATCGCCCCGGAAAAATATCGGCGGTGTGTTGAGATCATCAGAGAGTCGTTGTACTCTCTGAATTCTATGACAGAGGAGATGCTTCTGCTATCCAGACTTGAATCAGGCGATGATGCCTTCCCTTGCCACGATGTGTTTATCGAAGAAGCCTTGCGCGATGTGATCTCTGCCGCTTCCAGAAAGGCTAATGATAAAAAGACAGCCATTCATCTCAAGCGAACCGGGGGAATCCCAGCCCTCAAATTGAATCCTACCGCCATCCAGGTGGCCTTTGCCAACTTGATTGGAAACGCTGTCAAATACAGCCCGGAAGGCTCTGACGTGACCGTAAGCGTTGGACTTGAGGGGGGCATCCTCGTCGCCGTCGAAGTGTTGGACAGAGGGCCCGGCGTACCTATGCGAGAAAGGGATAAAATATTCGATAAGTTCTATCGGGGAGAAAACATGAAAAGCCACACCAAAGGAACCGGACTGGGACTCTATATCGCGAAGATGCTTATCGAATCGATGGGGGCCGCTATACGCCTCGACTCCAATTATGAAAACGGCGCCTGTTTCAGGGTCGAATTTCCAGTCCCACAGGCCAGGTTATGATGGATTCCCAGAGGCTGATGGCCTTTCGGCCGCAACTCAGGCACTGCTGACAGAAATCATTGCACACCATTGAATGGACTTCTACGAGCCGGCGAGGACATCATTCCCTTAAGCGATATCCAACGCCACGGACGGTTTCAAGGGCTTTCTCCCCGGTCGTGGTGCAAACGACCCGATACCCTTCCTTGATCAGATTAAATTTGACCAGTTCCAGAATATCCTCTTCGTCGTCCACCACAAGGATCCGTCTCTTGGGCACGAAATCTGTCATCTTAAAGGATCTGCTCGTTTCTTCTGTTTTTTTTGGCGCTGACACCCGGGCCAGGGTTGGTTCCGGGTGTCAGCCTGCAGGAAGTGATTAAAATTTGTAATTCACGTCGAACTGAAATAGGTTTTGGGGCTGGTCGGTCCCACCCGGTGCAGCATCGATTTTCTTGGCATAGTAATAATCCAAGGCCAGGTAGACGTGCTTGGCCAGACCGAATTTGAATTCGACCTCGTGGCCTTCCGAATTGGTCTTGCCGCCGTAGAAATCGCTGTCCGGCAGGAAGTCCAGCACCGCATCCCTTTCGAGATGCCGGTAGTTATACTTGAATTCCCAGTCGCCCAGGTCCTTGACGCTGCGCCCAAATTTGATGCCCGCGAGCCAGCCCGTATCATCTTTGTCCGCATCGGAGTTGATGTACTGGCCGAAGACGGCGACCTTCTGGATATAGGAGTTGAACTTGACGCCCACCTCGCCGTCGGCGCCAATCGATGAGTATTCATACAGAAGCGCTGTCTTTGCATCGGTGTTGGTGTGGGCGGAGTGTTTAAATGAGTGTCCCTTGACATTGGTATTTTTGTACCAGGTACCGGCCAGCTTGATCCAGGTGGCCTTGGTTGGATTGATGGTTACACCCGGCTGCAGGGCAAACATCCAGGCCGTCGAGTCGCTCTCGCCCTTCGGTCTGAACTCCTGAAGAACGAACAATGCCGGATTGACGAAAAATCCAAACTGGTCGTTCACCTTGTATTTAAAGGGCGCCGCGACGCCCTGGGGCCGAATATCGCCGTCCCAGACCAGGTCCTTGGGCTTATAGAGCGGGTTCTTGAACTGCCCGCCAATGATCTTCCATTCCTTAAAGGGCTGATACTGGGCATAGGCGTAATCGATCCTGGCATCCGGGGTCTCGAAGTCGTTGGTAAAGGTCTGGTTGGTGGACCTGGGGTCGTCGCTCCCTGATGCCAGCCCGAAACCGACCTGCCACTTCTTGTCTTCGGTCACATCGACCACCATGCCGAGACGCCATCGGTATCTGCCCCTGTTCCGGTTGGTAACCTCGCCGTCATCTGCCTTGATGTCTTCGTACTGATACCGCAGACGAAAATCCCCTTTCAGGTTAATCCGGTTGACCCACTCAGGCACCTTTGCCCATGTTTGGGCACCCTCTTTGACCGCTTTTTCGGCCGTCTCCTTGGCGACCTTTTCTGCGGCCTCTTTGACCGTAGTCTCCTGCCTGGCCCCCTCTTTCTGCATTTCGTTCAGAAGCTGTCCTGCCTCCTCCCGACTCAGGACCCCTTTTTCCACCAGTTTGTTGATCAGGACGTCTACCTCAGCAGCCTGTAACGGCCCTGAGACCACGCCAAAAAGCAAGGCGCCCATCAGACAACCCATCAGTGCAATCTTCTTCATGATTAATCATTCTCCTTTCATTCAATTCTCGTTGCGACATATCGAAAAATATGACCCAAACTCTCTCCTCATTGACGCAGTGTCATTTCACCTCCTCTCTTTAGTCAGTTGCATTTGCTGTTTCCGCGCATGATGAAGCAGGCGAATTAGCAACCAATTAGAAAGGGGTTAGATTTTTGTAAGATCAGGCTCGAGGATAGACCTTGACGAACGATTGCGGGAGGGATGCTTGCGAGGCATGGGAACCCACACTGTCGAGACTTTTCGATTCCTTTTAATAGGGAGGTTTGAACCGGGCTGCGTGGAACAGGAAGGGACCGCCCCTTCTCTGTCCACGCAAGGGGGAGTAATGAAGAAACTGGCATGAAAGATATTCCCCCTTTGTTCAATTTTTGTGAGGGAATTGTTATTTGTGCGTGATAGTTGAAATGGGGGAAAGAAGGGTCGAAGAGGTGGGGTCGGGAATTTGGTTCACAGAGCCGGGGACTGGCAATGTGGCCTACGCCGAGTCGTTAAGCGCATCGCAGACATGGCTGTTGTTGTACAGCCACAGCGCAATATGCTCCCGGACATCCATTGGGAGACCTTTATCCAATACCTCAAACGTTGTCACGTTTGTGGCCCGGTCATAGGACATCATGATCCGTGTAGGTTCTTTTCCTTCGGGATCCAAACCGGCTGCATCGGGAAGATCAAATACCCAGTGCAGTTGATTGACGTATCGCTTATTTTCCATTGCATTCCTCCTTTCTTTCAGATTGGTTTCATTTCATCCCTCACAGATGTTGCGGGGACATGATCCTCGGTCAGATTCTGAAGCGCTCTGAACCACAATCGGCGCCATCGCCCTGGGTGTATCGATTCATGTTCCAATGTCTCATCTGTTGGGCAATATTTCTTTGTATGATCTCAATATTCAGGGGATAAAACTCTGACGTGTAAATTCCGGAGTTTAGGCGCGAGCCTTTTATCTGGGGTCTTGCCCCGACCGGCAATGCTCCCCCGGTTTATTGAGATGATACATTTCTTTCAACTTTTCCTAAAATAAGCATGAATTGTTAAATTACTATTAGGCCGCTATTAGATTAGCAAGAATTTTCTTGTGGTTTTGCGGCCTCGGCATCAGGAAAGGCATTCTGACTGGGCTCCGCCGGCCTTTTGTCTTCGTCGGGGCTGAATCTGATGCTCGATACGAACGTCTTGCTCGACAATCCACATGCCCTCTACGCCTTTGCCGACAACAACGTGGTCATTCCGCTTCCGGTGATCGAAGAAATCGATAATTGCAAGAAGAGCCAGGATGAAATCGGTAGGCACGCCCGGATCGTATCGCATGAGTTGGATTCATTGCGCGCCGCGGGACGGCTGTCCGAAGGGGTCCGTCTCAAAATGGGGGGAGGCTCTGGATTGAATTGAATCATCAGGAGATATCAGGTATCCCCCGGGGGCTGGATCCAGGCAAGTACGACAACCGCATTCTGTCCGTTGCCAAGGGATTGAGCCAGGAAAGGGAGGGTCCGGTCATCCTGGTGACCAAGGACCTTAACCTTCGCATCAAGGCGGATGTTATCGGGACCATGGCAGAGAATTCCCAGACAGACCGGGTCGATTATACCGAGCTGTATGCCGGATCGGAGGAGATACAAGCCCACGGGGACCAGATCGACCATCCATGCTTGGACGCGAGCAGCAAAGGCCTGACCTATCTGGTGGAAAGGCTTAAAGGGGACGAGACAACCGGCCATGTGACCCTGTTCAAGGGGGAGCGCTCCGAGGTGGCGGAGATGGGGACGAGGTTTCTGTGAGTGTAGAGATTGTGATGCAATTCAATTGTTGAGCATGCCGGTTTTCCTGTTGCAGCCACTCATCTCTTTGTCAAGGTGATGGGTTATGGTAGTCATGCCGTCGCCGTGATCCTTGATGATCTCCACAGTAGATTCAGGAAACAAGCTTTCCATAAGGGTAACGAAATGCTTATGGTCGGACGGTTGGCGGGAAACGAGGATAATCTTTTCCATTTAGGACCCCTTTCCGGAAGTATCCTCCGTCTCCATGTTAAAAAGGGGTGGCGGCACCTTCCGGTCTTATCGTCATTCACGTCGTCTCCATCATCAATATCACCTTATCGGCCCATTTCTGATACCCATACTCTGCATTTGTTAAGGGCTGATTTGGAAAACATTAGAAGACGGATAAGGGGACAAATTTTTCTGCGTTATGGAAATTAGGGCAAGGATGGGATGGTTTCACGGCCGGATATCGCCACATTCTGAAATCGGAATAATTTACTCCAGGGTCAGCCCCGGATCGGCGGCCTATGTGGCGTTTTACCCTCTGATTTCCCTGTTTCGTCGCAATTCCATTGCACTATTTTGGTGGTAGGGACAGAATAAGATAAAACCGATAGGCGATTCGATTCATCACGCATGGCACAGGGGGAAGAATCATGGCAGGTCGACCGATAACGCGGCGTTGGTTCCTTTCCATTACGGCTATGGCGGCAGCGGCGACAGCGCTTGACTGGACCCGAATAGAGGCCCTTGCCGCCAAAATGGGGTCCACGGCCGAGTATCCCACCGTGGTCATCGGTGCGGGGCTGGGAGGGCTCTGCTGCGGCGCGCTCTTGGCAAAGGCGGGGATCCCGGTGACCGTCCTGGAAAAGCACGATATCCCGGGCGGGTATGCCACGGCATTTGACCGGGAGGGTGGGAAGTTCCGGTTTGAGGTGTCGCTGGAGGGGACGGCCGTCAAAGAGGGGGGCGCCGGGCAGATGCTCCGGCATCTGGGTATCCGTGACAAGCTTCAGTGGATTGCACTTCCGGACGTCTACAGGGTCAGGGCCGGGGACCAAGACATCCTGTTTCCCCAGCGCGATCCGGAAGGCTTTATCCGTGAACTGTCCAGGGTGTTTCCGCAGGAAGCAAAAGGCATTCGCGGCTTTGTCCAGGAGATTCTTGATATCGATGAGGAAACCCACATCTACGGCAACCGGTCGAAATTCTTGAAGACCATCCTCAAGCCGATCTTTCCGCTGGAATACCCGAAGATGTGGTCGGTCCGGAACCAGACGCTCGCGGACCTGCTGGATGCCCACATAAAGGACCCGGCAGTGAAAGAGGTCCTCGCGGCCATGTGGGGCTATTACGGCCTGCCTCCTTCAAAGCTGTCCGGGTTTTACTACGCGGTGGCCACTGCCGGGTATCTGAAGCACGGTTCCTATTACATCAAGGACCGGTCCCAGGCCCTGAGTGATGCATTGGTGGAGGTGATCGAAGATACAGGGGGCAGGGTCCTCCTCGAGACCGAGGCCTCCCAGATCCTCCTGAAACAGGGGGCGGTCTCAGGGGTTCAGGCGACCTCGGGAGAGACCTTCCCCGCACGGGCCGTGGTGAGCAACGCAAGCGCCCTCCATACATTCCAGGAAATGCTCCCGCCGGATGCAGTCCCTCAGGCGTATTTCCGCAAACTGTGCTCCTACCGTCCCAGCATTTCCTGCTTCATCGTCTGGCTGGGACTGAACCGTGAACTGCGCGGCACCATACCCTGGTACAGCACGGGCGTTCGGTCAGGCCAGGGGGCTGAGGCCGATTATCTATCCTGCCTCAGGGGCGAGATCGAAACATGCAGTTTCGGCGTGACCCTCTATGACACCCTCTATCCGGGCTACTCCAGTCCGGGGACCTCCACCCTGAAGATCATCTGCCTTTCCGGATACGAGCCCTGGCGGAAATTCGAGGCCGACTACCGGGCCGGAAACAAGTCCGCCTACCAGGAGGAAAAGGACCGCTGGACCGATATATTGATCCGGCGTACTGAAGACCGTCTGATTCCAGGTCTTCGTTTTATGATCGAGGTGAAAGAGGCAGGGACCCCGCTCACCTGCTGGCGATACACCGGGAATACCGACGGGGCCATCTACGGATTCGATCAGTCCATGGACAATGCCTTTATGAACCGGATCCACAACCGGACCCCGGTGAAGGGGCTGTATCTGGCCAGCGCCTGGGGAAACCCGGGGGGCGGATATGGGGGCGTCCTGAGGGCCGGCCAGCAGGTGTTTGAGCAGATCATGGAGGACTGGGGCTGACAGAGAGGAGGTTTCACATGACGATAAAGGGAATCATTTTTGTGGTGCTGACCATGATCATCGTCTTCAAATTCCGAAAGGAGCTTTTCTCCTTCCAGCGACACGGGCCCTACATGTTCGTGGCGGCAGAGGGGTTGCTGGTGCTCTTCATTCTTAATGCGGGCGCAATGTTTCAGAATCCCTTTCAAGCGAGTCAGGTGGTCTCGTGGATGCTCATGCTTATATCGGCCGGCGTGGCTATCCTGGGATTCCACGCCCTGAAAAGGTACGGGGACGCGGTGGAGGACTGGGAAGATACGACCCGCGTCGTCCAGGAAGGGATATTCCGCCATATCCGTCACCCTCTCTATGCAAGCCTCATGTGCCTATCAGTCGGTATGCTCCTCAAAGACGTCTCCTTGGCGGCGGTATTGGCCTTCCTGGTGACCTTCGGTTTCCTGGCGGCCGCATCCCTGGTGGAAGAACGGGAGAACCTGGCGAAATTCGGCGATGCCTACCGTGAATACGCGCTCAGCACGAAAAGGTATGTGCCGTTGATTGTTTGATTGATCCTTGTCCGTCCGGGTGGTAAAAAAGAGGTATCCATTCATGAATTCAACGGTTGCGACAAGGAGGATCAATATGGAGACGGAAGGCGATGGCTGCCGATTTATCTCTTCAGCCACTTTTCGTATAGGCTGGATAGGGAAAGCATTCTTCAAGAAATCGATTGAGAAAGGCCTGTCGGATTTCAGGATCTATTTGAGGGAAGAGGGAGAAAACCTGAAAAGGATACTCCAATCCGAGCACACGTAGCGAGGATCATTCAGTGGCCGATCAAAGCCCCTGTGCCCAACACCCTAAACCTCAGAAGGCAACGGATTCGCATCCATTTTTTGCAGAAAGCTGGCTACGTTACGTATATAGTCTTCAGCCTTTAGTGGCTTTTCAGCGCACCTAAGTGCCCATGGCCGTCCAGGATGGACAACGTCCCAGGCTGATCGTGTTTGATTGTATCTTCCTTTTCCGGGGTCATGGTTGCCGAAGCCGTCAAGGATCCTGTTCCAAAGGGGGTTGAAGGTCTCGATAAGAAGGTTTTCCCCTAATGGGATCCATATGTCATCAACAACAAGATAGCGGCAACGAAAATCCTTGATATCCAGATTCTCGGCCTGCTCAATGGACTTAGAGTGCTCATAAAGCCTTCTCCAGAGAACCTCTCCGGGATCCGTACCGAGGCCATATCCGCCTTTGCGTGAACCTGGGGGCACTGCTTCGCCCACATATATAGGTAACGCCCATCGATTTCCCTGGTTGGCAGTGGCCAACACCCTGTAAGGCTCGAAGCTCCCGACATAATAGAGGGCATAGACTCCGGCTCCCTTGAAGCGTTCGGGAGGGAGTGGGACCACCTCTCGCTTAAGAAGCGCGTCCCGAACTGCAATGCCGAGGTTCAGTTTGTCGAGAGGGTTGAATGGCTGCTCTTTTTTCAAGATATCCTCACGATTTTTGCACAATGACCGCTGATTCATCCAGGGTCGCTTTTCCTGTTGGCATCCGTACCGACGATCCGGTGATGGAGTCTCCGACCCTCTTGTCCCTCAGGCGATAGATCCCTTCCACCTTCAGCCCGCACATTTCAGCTATATCTCCAAGAAAATTCTGAACCTTGATGTCAATTCCCTGCAGGATAGAATTTCCTACGACAATCACGCCTTCGCCTCGTATCTTTAGACACCGTCGGACAGCATTCAGGAAACGCTCACAATCGTTAAAGTAGGATGCTGCGTAATTGGCCCAGCCAAGTCCCCCATAATCCCCCTTTTCGGTGTTTTTCTCTCTAAGCCGGGAGAGGATGTGTTCAATGGTGGGATGGTCAAAGTTGAGCGAGATCATCTCTTTTGCTCTGGCAATCTGCCAGAATGTCCCGAAGTTTCTTTCCTCAAGAAACTTTTGCTCCACGGGTGATGAGATAAGCCCGAGCCAATAAAGCTGAGGCCGTGTATTTCTGGCGTAGTGGTAATTGTTCAAATAGGGAGGCGAGGTTACCATCAGGTCAACAGTTCCATCTCTCAGGCGGGATTTGGATTCAAAAAAATCCTCATTATAAACAGCGCCTTCGCCGATTCTGCCCCTGCCGCGCTGATCACGCAGCCAGCCAAGATCGGATCGCATTTGCCTCACCTTAGCAAGAAGAATTCCCGCTACATCCGCGTCTTCTATTCGGGCCTTCCCAGCCCCGGGGCGTGTCGAGAGCGAGGGTTCGTAGGTGTAGTTGCTAAATGAAACCATTACTGAACCGAAGGCAACGCGGAACAGATCGCGCACGGCTTGATCCTGGATTCTCGAAATGAAGGCGAGGGCGTGGCATACCTGACTTTCTACCTTGGGACTGAAAAAAGGAATACGGGACCGAAATCCCAGCGGTATAAATGAGGGATCGGCATTCCCATTCTGCCAGTTAAGGGCGTCGGCTGTCATCTGGGCAATGGCCGCATCCAGTTCCCGCGCGTCGATCTTAAAGGCCCTCAATTTAACATCGGCGGCCAATGCTGCGTAAGGGTTGATCTCGAAGCCCATTACCCGGTGACCTCGCAGGGAGGCCTGCACCAACGTCGTCCCGACACCTGCGAAGGGGTCCAACACCACACCCTTATTCTCCGCCTCTTTGAATCGCCAGGACAGCACCGAGTCTACGAACGCGCCGGAAAAACCGGCAATCCAAGGCACCCACCTGTGAACTGGTGCTGTGCGATTATCCGTGAATGTCGGATCATCAAAGGTCGGTAATGGGGTCTCCTCCCTATCATCCTGCGAAAAGGGAAGTGACATCTGGCTGGCTGTGAAAACCATATCCGCCCAATTTTAAGTCATAAATATTAAAAAATACAAAAATTATATAATTTTTCTAAAAGAAAGGCTATGATCTAAATAAACCGAGGCGACTTTTCAAACGATCCAAGTCCCCAAATAAAAGGCTGACGCGTGTCGCAGATCCCGCCCAAGCGGGGAACTCCGGAATTTATCCGTCAGGGGTTTATCCCCTCAATAGTGAGATGATACAAGTAAAATCTATTGGATACCGTTGTCAATATCGCAAAGGGACGGCTGTGTGTCAACGATAAAGCGGGAAGCGTAGAATCCTGTGGCTACTTGGGTTGTTTGTTTGGATGCATGATGATCTGGTTGAAGATGTATTGAAACGTGGGGATGCCTAACAGGAGGCCCCAGAATCCGAAGAGCTTTCCCGCAACCAGGAGGATAATGAGCACGGCCAGGAAATGGATCTTCATGACCGCTCCCATGATCTTGGGATTGAGGACATACGCCTCGATCAAATGGATGCCGGTGATGAACAGCACCAGTTTCAAGACCAGGGGAAAGCCCCCGGTCTGAAGCCCCAGCATGCAGATGGGAATGCTCGATATGAAGATGCCCAGGATCGGGATGAAGCTGCAGATAAAGACGATCAGGGAGAGAAACAAAGGGGACGGGACACCAAAGAACATGAGCCCCAGAAAGGTCAGGACGGTATTGCATATGGCGATGAAGGCCTGCGCTTGAAAGGCCCTTCCGATGCTCCTGCCGAATCCGATGATGTCCGGGGCGATCTCTTCATAGAACCGGGAAAGCCGACTGTCTTGGAGTCTTGAAAATCCCGTCTTGAGGGCCGGGAGTTGGAGCACGATGATGAAGCTTAGGAGGATCGATACCAGCAGATCGCTGACGCCCTTGACGAGGAACAGGACGATCAGGGGGATCTGTTTGAAGACCCCGGGGGAACTCTGAACGATCCACTGTTTCAGCCTCTCCGTGATCTTGTTGAGGGTTGCCTGGTATTCGGGCGTCTCTTTCAATTCGGCAAAGTGCGCTTGTCCAAGGATCTTCTCCAGAAGGTCTTCCGCATAATCAATCAGCGTGGGCTGGGTCGCCATCTCCTCCAATGGGGTCCCGTTGCCTTCGTTACCGTAAAGGGCCTTTCGTACCGGGACCGGCATCAATACCTGGACGGAGGTGACAAACCCCCGAATCTGGTTGACGATCCGCGGAAAGATGTAGGTCCCCGCCCCGGACACCAGCGTCAGGAAGAGGGCGAAAACGACGATGGTGACCAACCAGCGAAGGTGCTTTTCCGAATGAGGGCGCTGGAATCTGGAACAGATTCCTCCCACAATATTGGAGGCGATGTAGCTGAGGACAAAAGTAATGAAGAGAATGCCGAAAAAGGACCTGAGGGCGTAGATGCACAGGAAGAATACCACCCAGATCAGGATCTTCTCCCAGGGAACCTTCCGGATGAATTGAAACGTGTCCCGTATCTCTGTGGTTGTATCCAATGCTGTCGTTTCCCTTTTGAATGTCTCCCGCAAGTCTTCACCGCTTCGGTTGAGCGGGGGGAAGATGTCGTCTGTGCACAGCGATCACCGCGGTCCGGAGACTATACCTCAGAACGGCAACGGCTGTAAATGTATTCCATGGTGAGGTTTCTCATCAGGATCATTGATAGTCCACCTTTTCCAGGCTGATCCCTTTGGTCTTCGAAGAATTTTCCCGCAGTGTCGAGGCCCCAGATCCGCCCCACATGGCGGCATAGGACTTTTCTGTCATAGCCATGGCCTGGAGTGCACTGAAAGCGGCATGCAGATGTTCGGAAAAGCGGTTGCTTCCGGGAATGAGCGAGCGGAATCCGCTCACTGCGAATACGCCCCTATCTGCAAGGGGGAATGTGATATTGCGAAGCCAGTCATGGGCCGGGCAGATATCCATGTCGGCAAACACGCAGATATCACCGGCCAGATTCATTCGCTCGGCGCAATCCAACCCCCTGAGGAGATTGTGGTTTTTCTGGCAGCAGCGGGTTGCATGACCGGCAACCACCCGATGAAGCCGATCTTCCGTCAGTGCTATGGCTGCCAAAAGCGGCATAGCCGGATCTTTTTCACTTTTCGTGATGCAGATCAGGTCATAGGTGGGATAATCTTGCCGGAGCATGGCCTGAATATTGTTTTCCCAGGTCGGGCGACATTCCTACTCGATAGTGGCTGGAATGGATTCGGGATCCGGCTCAAACGTGAATTGCGGAAAACGGGCTAAATGATCCTGCAATCATATTTCAGGAATTTGGGATCATCCGACATGACGGGCAACCTGTTGGCCAGGGCCTGAGCAATAATCATTCTGTCAAAAGGGTCCCGGTGATGCAGCGGCAGTTGGCCCAGTAGGACGGCCTCCGCGCCTGAAAAGCTCAGAATACCAACCCCTGTCTTTTCAGCCATCTCAATGGTATTAAAGTCAATATGGATTTTGCCGATGGAATGTTTGATCATGAGTTCTGCAATACTCATGGCGCTCAGAAAGATCTCATTTGAGCGGGACTCCAGTTCATACCGCCTTTTGTCGCTAAGCTTTTCAGGATAGGCCAACATCCACAAAAAAATGTGGGTGTCGATCAGAATTTTCATGCTGCGTCTCCATAGAACATGGAATTGATTTCAGCATTTTCCTCAAGAAAGTCATCTGGAATCCGGATCTGTCCCTTCAGCAAACCGAGTTTCCGCTTTTCCCTGGGTCTATGAGGCACCAATTCTACGAGCGGCAGATTGTTCTTGGCGATGACCACCTCTTCTCCCTGATACGCCATATCAACCAATTTTGACAAGCTTGTCTTAGCTTCGGATACGTTGACGATCATGGCACCCTCCTCACAATAAATGATCGAATAGATCAACCATACCCATTCAGACCAGGTAAGTCAAGTGGAAGTGCGAGGGCCGAACTCAAGAATTTGCTGAACAAGGACTAACTCTCTCCTACTGCGCCCGAATACCTCCCGGATGGCATGCCCATTTTAATGGAGAACCCGCTTGAGTTCATCGGCCGCTCTGCTGCATGCCAGGATGCGGATGACCCTGTCGCAACCCCATTTAACCCCTTTGTCCGCAACTTCTCCGCAACGTGCGAAGAAGTTTGCCCGGGGGGTCTCTGCCCAAGGGCTGCAAAAACCGAATACAGCTCCCGGGAACGGCAGCAGGGCTTTAAAACTAAGTCTGTTTTAGCCCCAAAAACAGTCTTTCACCTGCCCGCCATGCGAGTGAGGCGAGTCAGGCGGGTCGATAGGGATTCCTTGCTGCCTTTCAATAAAGAGTATCCCGAGCCCGGGGGCGGTCGCCGAACGATCAGAACGCATCTTACTGCAGCCCTTGGGCAGAGACCCCCACGGGCGACTAGGCCGCTGTTTGGTTGCGGCCGTCAGGCCGCGTTGGGGATTTAGTTGGGCGGACCTCCCGAGAGCAGGCCCGAGAGGGCGACGTTGGGATTGAATTGGGGAGACGTCCTTGCCTCATCGGCGAAGAAATGTTTTTTTGACATGGAACTACTCGAATAACGCCTGAATTCCTTTCCAACGCACCTCGTAGACCTACTGTCTGTTCCGTGTCAGAAATTCCTCGCGGATTTCAAGGATGGTTACGGAAATATGGTAGCCGCTATCTATGGCGCTTCATGGGTGAAGGGGCGCCTCTCTTCTACATTTGATAACGTGGATTACGCTGCCATCCGTTGCTTTATTTCAACCATATCCCGCTCCAGAAATACGAGTCGCCTGTCCATCGCGGCCTGGGCCTCTTTGGTCGCGGCAGTGTTGAAAAATTCGTCAATCCGTTTGTTATTGGCGTCTATGCGCTGAACCAAATCTGAGTGTATCTTGTCCATTCGTATGTTCAGTTCTGTCCGAACTTCGTTGATGTGGGCGGTAAGCTCAGTCCGAACATCATTAATTTGGGCGGTCAGCTCAGTCCGAACATCATTAATTTGGGCGGTCAGCTCAGTCCGAACATCATCAATACGCTTGTTCGTCTCGTCAATTCGCCGGCTCTGATCTGCGAGATGGGTGTTGACATCATCCAGCCGCTTGTTGGTCAATTCCAGGATCGCCACAATCTTCTGATTCTCTTCCTGAATCTTGCTCAGCTCGGGCAAGATCATCTCCTTGAAAAGCCTTCTCACGTTTTCTGCGATTTCCATGTAAACCCCTCCGAACCAAATGAAGGATATTTGCCTCAAATCGTCACGTTGGATTATTGCACGCTCGCCGCATTGACGTCAACAGGTTACGAGGAATCCGACAATTCTCCTTGTGCTTAAAAGGTTCCCATATTGCCTTTGCTCCCTCGAATTTCCAGACCACAGGCGAACGTGCCATACGCCACGTTCGCACTTGACAAATTTGATTCTGCCAAGAATTCGGTAAAAAAGGTCATAAATCTCGGGTTCCGACAAAGCGGAACACCTCATGATTTTGTCTTTCTTTTCAAAAAGCTCCCCGATGACGTAGTTTGGGGCGGATATCGTAAGGCAGAAAATATCCACAAAATCCTTGCTGCCCCTGGTGCCGTTTGTCAAAAGCTTCATACGCCCGATGTCCACGGCATCGACCATTTTCAGATTGTTGATTTCAGGATGAATCGGCCTTTGGGACCGGTTCAGGGAAACCTGTTCAAGGATGATGCCTACCTTCACGAAATCAACCAGGATTTCTGTGTGGGGCGAGGTTCCATTGAGAATGGTGAAGGCTGGGCCCTTTTGGCTGTTTCCATCAGCAATGCCGCTGTATCGAAATTTTTCGGGATAAAAAAAGGCCAGGCCACAGGACCTGCGGTGACCCAGTTGAAGCGCGAGGGCGGTTCCGCCTCATAGGTACGCCCTTCCTATTGCTGGGATCTGGTCAAGTTTTTTGTCGATATCCACATCCCAAAAAAAAGGTCGAAGGCTGCGTGGCAATCGTCACTCGATCAGGTTGTTTTTGGAGGCGTTTGGATTTCCTGCCACAAACCGAGGGTAGTTTTAGAAAGCATTCTGCCCAGAAAACCGAACGCTGTGCAGAGCGGCGTGATCAAAAGGCTGGGGTCTTTCTGGAGGCAACGCTTTTCAGGCAGGGGTTGTTCCTGGCATTCCTATTGTCAATTTACATTCAAGACAAGGCATAAGTACGGGCAGGCGGCTCAACAGGTCCCGATGCCGGAAAAGCAGCGCGGCGTTTCGCCAGACATGCGCAGCCATTCCAGCACCGGGTAGGATAGTTTCTGAAGATTTCGAAGATAAAGACGCTATTTGCCTTCAGTGATAAAGGCAAACCCTCTTTCAATGGCCTTCTGATTCTGCTCAAAGAACTTTTCCTTCCCCTTCAGGGCTGCCTGCATCCCCTTGATGGTCTCCTCCAGAGAAAGCATTCCGGTCTTTGCGCAGACCGCGCCGATCATGACCATGTTCCCCCCGCGATCAGATCCGGCCTCTTTGGCGAGTTCCAAGGTGGGTATTGACACCACTTCAATGTCCGTCCGGGATGGTTTTTCCGGAAACAGGGAGCTGTTCAGAAAGACCGCCCCCCCCTCCACGATGGCGGGTTCAAACTTGACAAGAGACGGATAATTCATAGCCACCACAATATCCGGATTGGACGCCACGGGCGAGGCGATCTTCTTGTCCGACAGGGTGACCGTGCAGTTGGCCGTCCCGCCCCGCATCTCAGCGCCGTATGAAGGAAAATAGGTTACATTGAGTCCCTTGTGCATGGCCCCGTGGCTCAAGACATACCCCATGAGGAGGACGCCCTGCCCGCCGAAACCTGCGAATGTCGTTCTAATAATCATTTTTTGTCCTCGTATCCGGTAATATCCTTGATAACGCCTAACGGGTAGGTCTTGACCATCTCCTTGGCCACCCAGTCCCACGCGGCCTTGGGCGTCATCTTCCAGTTGGTAGGGCATGGGGAGAGGAGTTCCACCAGAGAAAATCCCAGGTCGTCCAACTGACACTGGAAGGCCTTTTTGATGGCCTTCTTGGCCTTGCGGATCTCCTTGAAGGAGCTAATGGCGCAGCGCTCCACATATACCACGCCGTCGCTCACCGCCAGCATGCGGGAGATGTCGATGGGCCGGCCGTGGAGCCGGGGATCGCGGCCCCCGGGGGCCGTGGTTGCGTTCTGGCCCAGCACGGTGGTGGGGGCCATCTGACCGCCTGTCATGCCGTAAATGGCATTGTTGATAAAGATGGTGGAGATGCGCTCGCCCCGGTTGGCCGCATGGATGGTCTCGGCCGTGCCGATGGCTGCCAGGTCTCCGTCCCCCTGGTAGGTCAGGACAAACTTGTCGGGGTGCACCCGCTTGATGCCCGTGGCCACGGCCAGGGCCCGTCCATGAGGGGCCTCCACCATGTCAAAGTTAAAGTAATTATATGCCAGAACAGCACAGCCCACAGGCGGCACGCCGATGGTTTTACCGCGCAGCCCCAGTTCGTCCAGACATTCGGCAACCAGTCTGTGGGCCACGGAGTGACCGCATCCCGGACAGTAATGGGTGGGCGCCTCTTTTAAAGATTCCGGCCTGCCAAACACCTTGATATATTCAACTTGTTCATTCATACGTCAATCCTCCGGCCCACCGTTCCGTCGCCCTTCAAGGCCGATCGGATAAATGCGGCCACCTGGGCCGGGGTGGGAATAATGCCTCCAGGAAGGCCATGGAAATAGATCTCTGCCCTCTCGCCGACCGACAGGATCACATCTTCCACCATCTGGCCCAGGCACAACTCGAAGACCGCGATCTTGGGCACCTGTTGGGAGAGTTTCCTAAGGGCAGGAAGGGGGAAGGGCCACAGGGTAATGGGCCGAAACAGGCCCGCGCGGATCCCCTCGGCCTCCAGTTCTTCGATAGCGGTGTCAGCGATCCGTGCTGCAGTGCCGTAGGCCACCACAACGATCTCGGCGTCGTCCGTGCGTTTGGTCTCCCAGCGCTGCTCCTCGGCCGTTATGCGGTCGTATTTTTCCTGAAGATGGAGGTTGTGGTAATAGAGTTCGCCCTGCTGACCCAGGAGCATGGAGTACAAGGCCCTGGCCTCGCGGCCTTCGCAGCCGTTCAGTGCCCACTCCTTTTTGGGGAGGTCCTTCAAATCGATGAAGTCCGGAAACACCACCGGCTCCATCACCTGTCCCATAAGGCCGTCCCCTAAGAGCATGACCGGGTTGCGATACTTGTCGGCCAGATCAAATGCCACAAATGTCAGATCTGCCAGTTCCTGGCCCCCGGCCGGCGCCAGCACCGGGGTCCGGTAGTCGCCGTGCCCTCCCCCCCGGGTGGCCTGGAAATAGTCGGCCGCGGATGGCGCGATGTTGCCCAGGCCAGGCCCGCCGCGCATCATGTTGATAATGACCGCAGGGAGTTCCATGCCCGCCATGTAGGAGATCCCCTCCTGCTTGAGGGAGATTCCGGGCGAGGAAGAAGAGGTCATGGCCCGGCCCCCGGCCACGGACGCGCCCAGGACCATGTTGATGGAGGCGATTTCACTCTCTCCCTGGATAAATGTGCCGCCCACATCCTGCATGCGGGCGGATAAATATTCTGGAAGCTCGTTTTGCGGGGTGATGGGATACCCGAAATAATACCGGCATCCGGCACGAACCGCGGCTTCCCCCACCGTGTGGGAGCCGTTCATTAACATCTTTTCACTTGGCACGGTACACCTCGATAGCGACATCAGGGCAGACAGTGGCGCACTGGGCACATCCAATGCAGTCCTTCTCGCCCTCATTGACGGTTTCCTTGAACCGGGCCGGAGAGTAGCCCTTTTTATTGAGCGACGCATCGACTTCGATTCGGTTGTTGGGACAGGCATCGATGCAGAGCCAACACCCCTTGCACCGTTCCCTGTCGATAACGATCTTTCCCTTTTTTACATTCTTAGCCATGTTCTTAGGTCCATTTCCCTGTTGATTTTTCCTGTTGGGACGCCTCATCGATCCCGGCAAAAAAAGAGATGCGACATCCGGGAATTGCAGATTGGGCCCCCGTAAATTCACCCAGATCCGGTCCCTATCACGGAGAGCATGGCGACCTTAGAAGGCCAAACCGAAAGAGACATGGGATGCGACCCTTCATCCCTTTGCATGGAATGGCGCATTCCCAAGGCGTCTCAATGCCGTATTGTTAAGGATTCATGGGCCCTGCGTAAAACGGGGGAGTCCGAGATGAAAATCCAAAAGATTTGAGATATTATTTACCCGTTTGTCTTCTGTCAAGCCTATTTTTCATTTTTCAGAGACTTTGCATCGATCCCGTCCAGGGGGCACTCTTTCTGAAAAAGGGGCTAACCTTCTCCTCTAACGGGGACAATGCATATGAATTCGAGGAATTCAGGGCCGGTGTTCTTGAAGCAGTGGGGCTCATTGTCGTGGATATACACATAATCGCCCGGTCCCAGCGGATGTTCTGTCCCTTGCGGATCGAGCACTGCCCCCTTTCCGGCCTCTACCTTGACGAGATGGGGAAAATCATGGCGGTGATGCGGGCTCGACCCGCCGGGGGCCACCTTGAAATACCGCAGGACAATCTCCCTGGACCCATCCTCCGGGCCGATAACGATCTGTTTGGTGATGTCTCCGTGATCCGGCATATCCTTAAACGGGGCATCCGGCAGTTTCTTGATGATCATGGTTCCCTCCTTCAGGCCCTGAGGACCGTTCAATTGGAAATTCGCGGTAAGTGAATCTCATTGGGTGCGCCCTTTGCGCGGCGTAAGACTGGAGCCGCACCTCACCTGCGTTCAGGAAGCTCAGGCCCCGCCGAACACGCGCCTCAGCAGGTCCGTGGTCCGTTTGGCCGGGTCAGCCCGGATCGCGGCCTCTTCCCGGGCCATATAGTAAAAGATGCCGTCCATGCCCTTTTCCACCACATAGTCTGTCAGGTCAGCCTTCACCTCCGGCACAAAGGGAATGGAGCGATAGGCATTCATAATGCTGTCGTATTTCTGGACGGCCTCCACCTGGGCAAGGCTCTTTTCAACGACCGGCGCCATCTCTTGCGTAAGAGCCGGCGACATCTTGCCTCGAAAATACTGGGTGGCGGCATCCTTGGGACCTTTGTATATGGTCATCACATCATCGAAGCTCATCTCCTCAATGGCCTGGACAAAGAGCTGCTTTGCCCTTGGCGTGGCCACTTCCGCGGCCCGATTGAGTCTCTGCTCCAGGTCTTCAAGTCGACCCGCCATGCCGATCTTGTCCAGGGCCGATTTCATGCCGGCCAGTTGCCCGGGAAGCGGAATATGCACGGCCGGGTCTTTGTTGAAGCCGTCCGTCTGCCCCAGACGGGCGACGACATTTTCCGTTCCCACGCGCAGGGCCTCCTTGAGACCCGCACCGATCTCTTTGACCGTCATATCGGACGATCCCGATTTGACCCCGAACGTGTTCCATAAACCCCTTCCCTTCTCAAGCCAGGTGTTTTCGGCATGGGTCACGGCCGATGCCATAAGAAACATGAAAAAACAGATGGCGACCGCTGCCCCCAGGCAGCGCATAAAAGATGCCGTAAGATCGCTTCTCATGGGCCTTGCCTCCCTTTATCGTTTGTTTTCTCTACAAAAAAAGCGTAACCCTTCAGCATTGTTCTTTTGGTAGGCCCATTCTGAAGGAGTCCCAGCGGTTATGTCAAGAAGATCCTGTGGTCCCCCTTGTTGGGGAACCGGCTGGCATCTGGGTCCAGGTCCAGCATCCGGATATCCCCCGCGCCTTGCTTGATCCCGGTTGTCATGCCCCCCGCTTTGTGGTAATGGACGGATGAACTGCTCAGAGAATGCCGCAAAGGAGGGATCCTGCCATTCGGCCTCAATACCCCTTAAGAACCGCTTTTGCATGGGCGATCGGCCTCCTGTACCTCCTTTTGACCCCGGAGGCTTCCTTTGCAGGGGGCCTGCTGAAAAACAGGGGCCTTTTGAACGATGACGCCCTTCCGTGGAACATAACGGCCAAGGCCCTTGTCTACAACGAAAAGGAAGGCAGTTATCAGGCAGAAGGGGACGTGGTCATTACAAAGGCCGGGCAGACCCTCTATACCCAGTATGCCGAGTTCAATGTAAAAACAGGAATCGCCAGGGTCTTTGGGGGATTGCGGTTAGAGACAGAAGGCGACGTGGTCAAAGGCCGGGAAGGAACCTTTAATCTCAACACCCAGACCGGCGAGATCGTGGACGCCTCTCTCTTTCTGAGGGCCAATCACTATTACATCCGGGGGAGTCGCATGAAAAAGGTGGGGGAGTCCTCCTATGTAGTTAAGGACTGCACCCTCACCACCTGCGACGGCGCCAACCCCGACTGGACCATCACGGGTTCCGAGGTCAAGGTCACCATCGAGGGATACGGCGCCGTCAAGCACTCTGCCTTCCGTGTGAAAGACCTTCCCATTATCTATGTCCCCTATATGATCTTTCCGGCCAAGACCAAACGCCAGTCCGGCCTCCTCCCCCCCCGCGCGGGATATTCCACCCTGAACGGCGCCGAACTGGAGATCCCCTTCTTCTGGGCCATATCCAATCAGGCCGACGCCACCTTCTACGGTCGCTGCCTGAGCAGCAGAGGATACATGCAGGGCGCGGAATTCCGTTACATCCAGGATAAGCATTCAAAAGGGGTCCTGGCCTTCGACATCCTTTCGGACAGGGAAGAGACAAAGGACATGACGGACAAGGATTCCCTAGAGATCAGCCCCTTTGCCCGCACCAACCGCACCCGCTACTGGCTGAGGGGCTGGGCCGACCAGGATCTCCCTTTCGACGTCACAGCGCGCCTTGACGCCGATTATGTGAGCGATCAGGACTATTTGAGAGAATTTGAAGAGAAGCTGGTGGGTTTTTCCTCAAGGGAAAACCTGTCTGAGGAATCGAGGCGGCCCTTTCAGGAAAAGCGCTCCCCCACCCGCCGGTCCGCGCTCAGGCTCAGTCGGTACGGCGAGTCGTATATTTTGCAGGGGATCGGAAGTTATTACCAGCCTGTGGAAGATCCTGCCCTGAAAGCAAAAATGCAGGAACCGGTGGGAGGGATCAATTTCACCCTCCTCCCCGAGCAGATCCAGAGGCTGCCCCTGTTTTTCAATCTCGAATCCAGTTATGAATACATCTGGAGCGATGATGCCGACAGGGGTCACAGTGTCTCCATCTCTCCCCAGATCAATCTCCCCTTCTGGATGGGACCCTATGTCCAGTTTGAACCGTCCTTCAGCTATACCTACAACGGCCTCTGGGCCAGCGACCATCAGGGAAAGAACCATGACCAATACCAGACCTCCTATGAGGGGGGCGCCAGGCTGAGCACCAATGCGGAGCGGGTCTATGACCTTCACTGGTTGAATGCCCAAAAGGTGCGGCACAAAATCTCACCGGTCCTTACCTATCATTACAAAGGATACCACGCCAACGCCGACAGAACTCCCTGGTTTTCCCCGGTTGACAGGGGGGGATACGAAAGCCCATGGTTTGACGCCATCTATGAGCAACAGGCCGCAGACAGGAACCGAAATCGGGTTGCCTTTGCCCTTGAAAACTTTCTGGACGCGAGGTTCGAAGACAAGAAGGGCCGTGTCCTCTATCAGCAGTGGGGCACGTTTAAGCTTTATCAGGGTTATGATTTTGACCCTGAGACGCGGGACGGCGAAGACAGGCCCTTTACCCCGCTCATGGCAGAGCTCATCGTGAGGCCTTTTTCATTCCTCGACCTGCGGGGAAGCGCGGGATGGGATCACGATGAAGATGCGTTTACGCGATCCACTCTTTCAGGCAGCCTGTCCGTGGCCCGCAGCGGAGGGCGGACCGACACCTATGAGGTGAACTACCAGTATTTCAAGGACCCCCGCGACGGGCAGACCAACATCAACTGTCGCGCCGACGTAAACCTAACTTACGGTTTCTCGGCAGGAGGGTCTTATCAGAGGGACATAGAGGCAGGCCAGACCATCTCGAGCGCCGCATGGCTGGGTTATCAGAGCCAGTGCTGGGGCCTGAAGCTGGGCGCTTCCAGGGAGGACGGAGATACCAATGTCATGGTCCTGGTGCGCCTGGTTGGACTGGGGGACACCGGAGGATGGTAATTATTTCAGCCGGTTGTGGATAGAAGGCATGGCCGGCCCAGCAGCGCTTTTAGATTTCAGTCCTGGAGGAGGTCATGCACCTGCTCAGGGATGCCTGCGGTAAAGAGGACCCTTTTCGGCAGATCAAGGATATGCAGAACCAGCGCATGCTGGGGATCCTCCCGTTTCTGAGAAAGCTTGTCAAAAAGGCTCATGACCCCCTTCATACGGCCGTAAAACTGGCCATTATCGGTAACACCATTGACATCATGATGGGCAACCGGCCCACCGACATCGTGAACTCCATCACTGAAAGGCTGAAGGATCCCATTTCAGAAAGGCAATACCTACAATTCAGAAAACGGCTGGACCAATGCGCATCCCTGGTCTATCTGGGGGACAATGCCGGAGAAATCGTCTGCGACAGGCTTCTTTTGGAGACCATCAAAGAGCTGAGAAATCCGGACATTGTCTTTGTGGTGAGGAGCGTTCCCACCCTCAATGACGCGACCCTCAGGGAGGCAAGGGCCGCGGGGATCCACAAGGCGGCCACGGTTCTGGAGAACGGGATTGACGGACCCTGTCCGGGGACGATCCTTGGCCGCTGTTCCCAGGAGGTGCAGGAGCGGATCAGCGAGGCGGATATGGTGATCTCCAAGGGGGGCGGCAATTTCGATGCCCTGGAAGAAGAAAGAGGAAGGGTCCGAGACCGGATCACCTTCATGCTCCTCTCCAAATGCGTCCCCTACTGCCATTATTTCGGCGTGGAACTTCACCGGCCCATACTGGCCCAACTGGGCCCGGCCGACTCCCAAGATCCCTGAGCGTCAATCCCTCTATGGAATCACACAGGACCAAACTTTCCTGTCAGAGAGGACTTTCCCAAGGCGGCCTGACGGCCCCAACCAAACAGCGTTCTGCCCGCCCGTGGGGGTCTCTGCCCAAGGGCTGCAATAAAATGCGTTCGTATCGTTCGGCGACCGCCCCCGGACTCGGGATGCCGTTTATTGAAAGGCAGCAAGGAATCCCTATCGACCCGCCTGACTCGCCTCACTCGCATGGCGGGCAGGTGAAAGGGTGTCCTTGGGGCTTAAACAGACTGTATTTTAAAGCCCTGCTG
>Ga0068712_1001259_pt1 | contig 37824 bp, 30 predicted proteins | sample MTBAKSrepl1MetaG_FD_62987 | JGI IMG/M metagenome (GOLD analysis project Ga0068712, IMG submission 62987) | Enrichment culture microbial communities from Arthur Kill intertidal strait, New Jersey, USA, that are MTBE-degrading - MTBE-AKS1... | ecosystem: Environmental > Aquatic > Marine >... | reverse complement strand
GAGCTGGCATCCATTCGAAGGAAAGGGTACAGCGAGAGCCATTCGGAGGTGGTGCCAGGATTCACCGCCCTGGCCGTTCCCATATGGGATCATAAAGGGTGCGCCATTGCCTCCCTTTCGATTATCGGGTTTGCCCACAGCCTGAAAAAGGAGGATCAGCAGACCCTGGTCCACATGTTGAAAGAGGCCGCAATAAAGATTTCAGAGAAGCTTGGTTACACCCAGAAAGGCCGTTAAGTCAATTGCTTGAAGGGCAGAGACCCCTACGGGCAAACTTCTTCGCACGTTGCGGACAAAGGGCTGATGATATGCTCCATCGGATTCTCTCTGAACGGACACTGCTGGATGCCGACGCCGACTTCACTGCCAAGTACATGGCGGTAAGCCATCTCAGGACCCTGGCGGCCGGGGCATCAGGGGGACTCACGTCAGACTCCCTTACCGCCCTGGAACGTGTCCTGAGAGATGGCCGGGTCCGAGGCCAGACCCAGGCCTACTTCCTGTACAGGGAGGCTGCCGGGGCCTTCATCGACGTCATAACGGCCGGAAACGGGCTGTCGAGAGCGGCCTACGACCTGCTCACAAGGCTCCTCCGATCCGCAGACGGCTTCTGCCACCGGGCGGTCTCTGAATCGCTTGGCGGCCTCCCCCTAAGGATTCGCGGGCCCCATCTCGCAGTGCCGCAGAGCCGTCCCATCCCCCGAATGCGGTTCAAGGCCCTCTGGGAACAGATCCCCCACGCCCCCCATGAACCGGCCCGGGCCGTAGGACGCACCCTGGTCATACCCGTAGACGAGTCTGATCATGTGCTGGCTGTCAAGACCTTGCCTGAAAAAGACAGCCCTTCAGGTCTTGTTCAAGAGGCGGCCTGGATGGCCCATCTCCGGAGCAGAAACGAATCGGAGATGAAGGCATTTCACATCCCTGATCCCATTCTTCTGGAGGGCTGCTTTCTGGTGCGGCTGTGCGAATGGCCCACGAGCCTTTCCCATGACCTGGGCATAGGTCCCGAGTGCCACGCCATCTGTTTCCGGACCTGCTTGGCCTATTATCGCTATCCCAACGGATCCGAAGACCAGGTCCCGGTATCGACCGAGGCATTTTGCGACATTATGGGCCGCGCTGCATGGCTGCTGGGTCGGCTTGCTGCCGGAGGGATCATCCACCAGGCCCTCATCCCCCTGTTTCATAACCGCATCCAGCGCCACCGGCGGAATGACGGGGGCCGATACCTGTGGCCCAGGGCCGGTCGGCTGGACCGCTGGCTGGCTTCCTGCGCCTATCCCAACATCGGACCCACCGGGATCCGCGATTTTGAACATCTTCTCTCTTTCAAAGGGAGCGAGCGGCAGCTCTACGAGCATATCGGGGCCCATATCCTGAGCCTGCTTCTGGTAGCGTCAAGCTATTTCAGGAATAAAGACCCGTCCCGTGTCGGTCTGGATCCCAGGGGCCGACCCGTGGATGCCCGCGACCTTTTTGAGCCCCATGTGCTGGAAGACCTGATCCGGACCATATTTGTGCACTACTACGAGGGATTTGTGGGAACGCCCCCAACCGGTCCCCTCCCTGTATCGGCGGCCGACCTCTCCGGCCGTATGATCGAAGAGATGGGGGTGGACCGCTATATGGATGAGATTTTCCGGGCCTCAGATCAGAGGGAGATGTCAGACGACCAGTTCAGGGAATTTTTGATCAACAGGGGATATGGGCCCGAAAAGGCAGCGGGCGTAAAAAAGGGCGAGGCCGACATCTTGCTTTTGACCGGGCCCCACCTCGGCCAGTTCAATAACCGGATCTCCCTCCCCGAGCTGATTCATGCGGTGGAGACCCTCTCTGCCTCGTGTATTGCAGGCCGCTACTGGAACATGCGCAGAGAAAAGACCGGATGATCCAAAAGATGCCGGCGATGACTTGAAGGATGACGAGATGCCAAATGGGGGCCTGGAGAGGTCCACGCAAAGACCTCCCCAAAGCCCCATCTATTACAGGACGAGCTTTTGTACCTTCACCGCGCTGACCTTGAACTCCGGGATCTTGGCCAGGGGATCAAAGGCCTCCGCATTGGTCAGGACATTGGTGGGCACCTCGCCGAAATGAATGGGAAGGAAGATGGTCCCGGGCGCCACTGAACGGGTCAGGCGTGCCGGGGCCTCGATGTCGCCCCTGCGGGAGGAGAGGACCACCATGTCGCCGTCCTTGACCTCCATCTTGGCGGCATCTTCGGGATGGATATCCACATACCCGGTCTTCTGTTCCACGTCCAGATGGGGAGAAATCCGCGTCATGGTGCCGGTGTGGAAGTGGGCAAACATCCGGCCCGTGGTGAGGAAGTAGGGGTATTCCTCGTCGGGCAGTTCCGCAGGGTCCTTGTAATCCAGGGCGAAGAACACCCCCTTGCCCCGGGCAAACTGGTCCTTGTGCAGATAGGGCGTCCCCGGATGCTCTTTGTCCGGGCAGGGCCATTGAAGACCGTCCAGCCCCATCCGTGCGTAACTCATGCCTGCATAACTTTTGGTCAGGCCCGCCATCTCATCGAATATCTCTTCCGGATTCTCATAGCGCATCTCATAGCCCATGGCCGTCGAGAGCCGGCAGATGATCTCCCAGTCGGCAAGGCTGTTGCCGATGGGATCAATGGCCTTGTTGATGCGCATGCACCTCCGCTCGGTATTGGTAAAGGTCCCGTCCTTTTCGGCTACCGAGGCCCCGGCAAGGACCACGTCCGCCACCTGCGCGGTCTCGGACAGAAAGAGTTCCTGGACCACCAGGAAATCCAGCTTCTTGAGGGCATGGTTGAAGTGGTTCCAGTCCGGGTCGCTTAATTTGGGATTTTCACCGATCACATACAGCCCTTTCAGCTTTCCGTCCAGCATGGCCGGGACCATGTCGGTGATGGTCAATCCGGTCGCAGCCGGAAGGTCCACCCCCCAGGCCTTGGAAAATTTTTCCCGCACCGCCTCATCCGCCACCGGCTGATATCCGGTCACCACATTGGGAAGCCCGCCCATATCGCAGGCCCCCTGCACGTTGTTCTGGCCCCGCAGGGGGTTGACGCCGCCCCCGCGCACCCCCACATAGCCGCAGAGCATGGCCAGGTTGCAGCACGACTTGACATTGTCCACGCCCGTGGTGTGCTGGGTGATCCCCATGGCATACAAAAGGCTCCCCGGCGGGTTGGTGGCGTACAGCCGGGTCATCTCCTCCAGGTCCCCGGGATCTACGCCGGTGATGGCCTGGACCTTTTCAGGGGTGAACCTGCTCACCATCTCTTCAAGGGCATCATATCCCTCGGTCCGCGAAGCGATATAGCCTTCGGCGTGCCACCCGTTTTTGATGATGATATGCATCATGCCGTTCAGCAGCGCCACATCGCTCCCCAGTCGGTGGTTGACGGCCATATCCGCGAATCGGGAGAGCTGGATGTTGCGGGGGTCGGCCACAATGAGTTTGGCCCCCTTTTCCTTGGCGCGAATGACCCGTCGGGCAATCAGGGGATGACAGGCCGTGGTGTTGGAACCGATGACAAAGACGCATCCAGCGTCCTCGATCTCGGCAATGGAGTTGGTCATGGCCCCACTCCCGAACGCGGCGGCAAGACCTGCCACCGTGGAGGAGTGTCAGAGCCGGGCGCAGTGGTCCACGTTGTTGGTCCCGATGACGGCACGGGCCAGTTTCTGCGCCAGGTAGTTCTCTTCATTGGTTATCTTGGCCGATACCAGGACCCCGATGCTGTCCGGACCGTGTTTGGCAATGATCTCCCTGAAGCGATCCGCAGTGAGCTGGATGGCCTCGTCCCAGTCGGTCTTCATAAACCGGCCAAAGGTCTTGACCAGGGGCTGCTTGAGCCGCAGGATGCTGTTGACGTGTTCGTGAAGGTTCCACCCCTTGATGCACAGCTTCCCCTCATTGACCGGATGGGTCTTCATGGGGAGGGTCCCCACAATCTTGTTGTTGATCACCTCAAACAAAACGCCGCAGCCGGTTCCGCAGTAGGAACAGACCGATGGCACCAATTTGCATTCCATATTCAGACTCCTTTATGCCTCCGCCCCTGTCACGGGTTGAATCGGTTTGGGTTCGAGGGTGACCCGGTCCCCCAGTATGCTGAAGGGGGGTTGATCCCCGCTGGTCCCGGTCTGGTAATCGAACAGATCCATGGCGATCTCATTGACCTTTTGATAGAGGAGCCGCAGGGGAATATCCATGGGGCAGGCATCTTCGCACAGCCCGCAATCGATGCACCGGCCCGCCATGTGAACGGCCCTCACCAGATGGAATATGGGAATGTCCGGCAGGAGCGGGCCGGTCCCTACCAGGTCGTCATGATCCAGGCTGCACTCCTTGCAGAAACAGACCGGACAGATGTTCCGGCATCCGTAACACTTGATGCATTTCTGAAATTCGTACATCCAGCGGTTGCGCCCCTCCTCAGGACCATAGGCCTCAACCGCCTCCAGGCGAAGATGGTTGTCGATCCCAACCGCCTTCTTGTAGGCGCCAACCGTACCGGGTTCCAGGTAGGAGCAGTCGGCATGTTCCTTCAATCGGGACGGACAGCAGTTGGCCTCCACCGTCACGACCTGCTCCGGTCGCAGCTGATTCCAGACAAACAAGACATTGAGTGCCCGGCGGTTGCAGTCGCGGGCCAGCATGCCGATCCGGATATCCGGGTCTTCTGCGGCCATGTGGGTGGCGATCTTCTCCAGGGAATACCGGGCCGGACTCACCACCAGATCCTCCACCTCTTCCATGCGCTCTTGGGTGAAACACCAGGGGATCGGGTGATGGTCCACCTCCCTGTATCCCAAAAACACGTCAACGGTTCCCTGTTCAAGCCAGGATTTGATCTCTTCCTTCATAAACAATCTCCTTTAAAGCAGCAGGCGTCCAAGGTGAGGCGTGAGGCCCAAGGGAAAAGGCAAAAGGCATGTGCCATCCACCCTTTGGCCTCAAGACCCATGATCGCCCTGCGCCTAATGCGCCGCCGCCGCAAGAGCGGCCCGGGGCGCATCGCGATAGGCCGGCAGAGGGTTCGGGCCCAGCGATTTAATCTTTTCGGTAAACGCCGTGACCACCTCCACAAACTTCTGGGCCTCGGCCGATGAGATCCATGCCAGATGGACCCTCTCCTGAAGACCGAACAGCCCCAACAATTCCTGCAAGAAGGTGATCCGCTTGATGGTCATGTAATTACCATACAGGTAATGGCAGTCGCCAATGTGTCACCCGCCCACCAGGACCCCGTCGGCCCCGTCCTGCAGGGCCCTCAGGATATGATGGGGGGACACGGTGGCCGAGCACATGACGCGCAGGGGCCGGATATTGGGCGGGTACGAGAGCCGGCTGACGCCGGCCAGGTCCGCGGCCCCATAGGTACACCAGTTACACATAAACGCAATGATCTTGGGTTCAAATCCGTCTTGTTTCACGGTTCTCTCCTTTTTCCAAAATCGTTCGATCCCAACGATCAGGCGGCCAGGGCCCCCCGGATCTGGGCGTAGATTTCGGTGTTGTTAAATCCCATCAGGACCGGGGCCTCGGACGGGCATGTGGCCGCGCAGGCCCCGCACCCCTTGCACAGCGCCTCGTTGACCTCGGCCACCTTTTTCTCCTCGTTAAACGAGATGGCATTGAAGGGGCAGACCTGGATGCATGCCAGACACCCGGAGCAGAGATCCGGATCGATGACCGACACAATCCCGCCCACCTTAATGCTGTCCATAGCCAGGACCGTCAAGGCCCTTGAGGCAGCTGCCTGGGCCTGGGCGATGCTCTCGTCAATCGGCTTGGGGTAGTGGGCCATTCCACACAAAAAGACCCCGTCGTTGGCAAAATCGACGGGCCTCAGTTTCTGATGGGCCTCCAAAAACCACCCGTCCCCGTCCATGGGGACCTTGAAGAACTGGGCCAGGGTCTCATCCTTATGAGATACAATGGCCGTGGCCAGGCAGAGGAGATCGGCCTGGACCGTCAAGGTCCGATCCAGAATCGGGTCCCGGAACCGGACATCCACCCTGTCCCCGTCCGCACTGACAACAGGCTTTTCATCTCTGGAATACCGCACAAAGATCACGCCCGCGGCCCGGGCGGCCCGGTAGAGGTCCTCGCGTTTACCATAGGTGCGCATATCCCGGTAAAGAACTACGATATTGATGTCGGGATTCCGCTTTTTCAGTTCCAGGGCGCTTTCCACCGTGTGGGTGCAGCAGACCTTGGAACAGTAAGGGTGCTCATCGTCTCGCGATCCCACGCACTGGATGAAGACCACATGTTGGGCTTTGTCCACCCTGGGGTCATTATTTCGCAGGAGCCCGTCCATCTCCAGGTGGGTCACTACGGCTTCGTGTTCGCCGTAGAGGTATTCTTTGGGCTTGTATTCCGCAGCGCCCGTGGCCAAAATCGCCACCCCGTGGTCAATGGTCTCCCGGGAAGATCCCGTGGTCACCTCGGTCTTGAAATTGCCGATGAAGCCGTCCACATTGGCGATGGTGCTGTTTTCATGCAGCGTGATCCGCTTTTCCGATTGGATCTCCTGTTTCAGGTTTTGAATCAAGTCGGCCACCGGCTCGCCTTTGTGGGCCTGGTTGAGCATGCGGGCGTTGCCGCCCAGGGTCTCGGATCTCTCGACCAGATGCACCGGATAACCCTGGCGGGCCAAAGCAAGTGAGGCCGTCATGCCGGCAATCCCGCCGCCCACTACCAGGGCCGACTGGCTGATGGGAAGATCGGTCTGCTGAAGCGGGGTCAACAGGGCCGTCTTGGCCACGGCCATGCGCACCAGGTCCTTGGCCTTCTCTGTGGCCGCATCCGGGTCGTCGCCATGGACCCAGGAGTCGTGGTTCCGGATGTTGGCCATCTCAAAAAGGTATTTGTTGAGCCCGGCATTAATGAGGGTCTCCTGAAACAATCCTTCATGGGTCCGGGGCGTGCACGCGGCCACCACCACCCGGTTGAGCCCCTGCTCCTTGATTACCTCGGTCATCTTGTCCTGGGTGTCCTGGGAGCAGGTGAAAAGGTTTTCCTCCACATAGACCACGTGGGGGAGGCCCCTGGCAAACGCCGCCACCTCCGGCACCCTGACCACGCCGCCGATATTGATGCCGCAGTTGCATACAAAGACCCCGATCCTGGGAGGTTCCCGACGCACGTCCCGCTCGGGCGGGATTACCAGGTCCTTGGTGCAGGTGTTGCGGGCAAGGGCCAATCGTTCGGTGGCTGCACACGCGGCCGCGCTGGCCTCCATGACCGACTGGGGGATGTCCTTGGGTCCGGTGAAGGCGCCGCAGGCATAGATCCCCGGGACCGATGTCGCCACCGGGTGAAAGCTGTCGGTCTGGGTGAAATGGTATTCATCTAAATCAATCCCCAGCCTCTCTGATAGGCTGACCACGGCCTCGTCCACCTCCAGGCCGGTGGACAGGACCACCATGTTGAAGACCTCCTTTTGCAGATGGCCGGTCTCGTCCGCATAGGTCACCAGCAGGTCGTCGCCCTCCGGCATGGGCTCCACGGTGTGGACCCGCGACCGGATAAACCGCACCCCGTCCTTCTGGGCATGTTCGTAATACCGGTCAAAATCCTTTCCATGGGTCCGCATATCCATGAAGAAGACTGCGCACTCCAGGGGGACCTTGCTGTGCTCCCTGGCAATGACCGTCTGCTTGATGGCGTACATGCAGCACACGGAGGAGCAATACCCGTTGTCGCAGCGATTGACATCCCTCGATCCCACGCATTGAAACCAGGCGATCTTGGCGGGTTCTGCTTTGTCGGAAGGCCTGGACAAATGACCCATAAACGGGCCGGTGGCAGAAAGGATCCGCTCAAACTCCAGGGAAGTCACCACATTGGGAAGGGTCGTGTAGGCATAGGCATCATATCGACTGGGATCAAATGACTTGAAGCCGGGGGCCAGGACCAGAGAGCCCACCTTCAGTGCCACCTCTGTCTCTTTGTCGTCAAAGTTGATGGCCCCCGCGGGGCAGAATTTTTCACAGGCCCTGCATTTCCCTTTCTGAATATAGATGCAGTTGTCTGCGTCAATGGCGTATTTGAGGGGAACGGTCTGCGAATAGGGGACATAGATCGCCTTTCGCTTCATCAACCGCTCGTTGTAGAGATCATCCACCTTCTTGGGGCATTTCTCGGCGCAGGTCCCGCAGGCGATGCACTTGTCCATGTCCACATACCGCGGATGGCGCGTTACGGTAACGGTGAAATCCCCTTCCTTTCCGGAGATCTCCTTGACCTCGCTCAGGGTCAACAACTCAATATTCACATGCCGGCCGACCTCGACCAGTTTGGGGGCCAGGATTCACATGGAACAGTCATTGGTGGGAAAGGTCTTGTCCAGCTGGGCCATGACCCCGCCGATCCCCGGCGTCCTTTCCAGCATATAGACATAAAAACCCGCATTTGCCATATCCAGGGCCGCCTGGATGCCGGCAATCCCGCCGCCGACCACCATCACGGCCCCTTGCAGCCCCTGGTGTTGCACCTTGTCGCTCATCGTTGTACTCCCTCTCGCGTGTTTCATTGGGTTATCGGTTGCCGGCAGTAAGCCGTAACAGCTTAGCTCTTTGACAGAGTCGAAGCATGACCTCGGGCGGGGGGCTCGGTGAGGGCGCTGCAAAAACCTCAGCCCTTGACCAGAGACCCCCACGGGCAAACTTCTTCGCATGTTGCAGAGAAGTTGCAGACAAAGGGCCGATACAAAATATCCCATCCAGCTGGTCTGCTTCCTGGAAATCAGAGTCCTTCAAAGGCCTTTTCAACAGCCGCCACGAGTTCATCATCGGTAAAAGGCTTGGGCAGATAGTCGGTCGCACCCAGTTTCATGGCCTGAACCGCATTGGAAAGGGTCGCATATCCTGTCATGACGATGATGCGGAGGGTGGGCACATTCTCCTTCACCGTCTTGAGGATGTCCATCCCGTCCATGTCAGGGAGCTTGATGTCAAGCAGGACCAGATCGTATGTGGTATGGCCCACGGCAATCAGGCCTGACTTGCCGGTCTTGCTGATGTCAACCTCATGGCCCTTTTCGGTCAGGACCAGACGACAGGCGTTGCAGATCACGTCCTCATTGTCGATGACCAGGACCTTCAGCGGCTTCATTTCCGCTCCTTGGGCACAGAGGCATCCAGGGCCAGGGGAAATTCAATCATGAAGCGCGTTCCCCGGCCGGGTTCGCTCCACACCCTGATGTCTCCCTTGTGATTTTTCACAATCCCGTAGCTCACCGCCAGCCCAAGCCCCGTTCCGTTCGCCTTTGTGGAAAAAAAGGGTTCAAAGATCTTCCCCAGATGCTCTTTCGGGATGCCGCACCCGTTGTCGGCGATTTCCGCCAGGACCTTGCGCCGCTTCCTGTCCACCGCGCTTCTGACCGTCACCAGCCCCCGGCTGTCCACTGCATGCAAGGCATTGAGGAGAAGATTGATAAGGACCTGTTCGATCTGGTTCTTGTCCAGAAGGGCCTCTGCCATGTCTTCATCCAGTTTTTTTTGTATCTTCACATGCCGGAGATGAAATTCATTTTCCACAATGCCCACGGCAGAGTTGATCACATTATTCATGTTGACCGGAAGCCGCTGGGGCTCCTGCTCGCGGGCGAAGTCGAGCAGCCCCTGAATAATGGTCTTGCACCGCTGGGTCTCCTTGATAATGATGTTTAGACCTTCTTCAAGAGGGCTGCCCTTTGGGACCTTCTTGCACATGTTGGAACTGTACAGGAGAATGCCGGCCAGCGGGTTGTTGATCTCGTGGGCAATCCCTGCGGCCATCCGGGCCAGAGAGGATCCCTTTTCCACCTGGGTGGCCAGGTGGTCAAAATGAGACTGCTGTTTCTGGATCAGGCCCACCCGTTCGATGACGCAGGCGCACTGCTTGGCAATGGTCTTGAGAAAATCGTGCTCGTCTTCGGAGAGCTCCCGCTGCTCCGTCAGATAAATGCGCAAAAGGCCCGTTATCTGTTGTTCTTCGACGGCCAAGGGCACATCTAAGAGCATGCGGATCCCTTCGTCCCAGGTCTGCTGGGGGTATTCAATGCGGGGGGCATTCCATATGTCCGTAATGATATAGATCTCGCCCGGTTCGGGCAGGGTAGAAAGGATTGTTTCCGTGGTAACGGGCCCCTTGTTGAGATACCGCTCCCCTAATCCGGCCGCGGCCCGCACCTCAAACCGGTTGGTGTCTTTATTGAGAATCCTGAGAAGGGCGCCTTTGGCCTTGAGGGCCTGGGTGGATTTGGCGACCACGACGTCCAGGACATCCTGGAGATCGGTGAGGGAATGCATGGCGCCGATGATGTCTCGGATAACGTGGAAATAGCTTTCAAACGATGTTGAAGAGGTCATGGGTTAAGTGCCTTCTGAAGAGGGCATTGCTGTGGAGATGTCCCCCTCCTTTCCCAGAGCTAACAAAAACGGACCACGTTTACATAGAAAATGGGCGGCTGTCAACCGCATAATGAATAAAGACCTGAAAAAACCCGGTCGAATTTTTCAGACCGGGTTTTTCAACAGACCTTCGGGCCCTGGACGTTTGGCACGTGGGATGTGTGTGCCGAACTCTTACCAGGCCTCCCGCTCAAGTCGTTTGTAGATGTACATCAGCTGTTTCTGGGTCAGTTCGCCCACATTCTCGTTGATCCATCTCAGATCGCCCGATGCAATGGCTGCCTTGGCCTCGCTCGAGAGCCGATAACCCTCCAGGGCAAGGGGCCCGTTTTCCATGAGATCCTGCCAGAAGGCCTTGTCCTCCGCAGTGCGGTTCAAGACCTGAATGACCTCTCGCTTCTGGATGAGTCTTCCCTCCGCAAGCCTGACATCCGGGACCTCGGCCAGCTTCTCCTCTTCTTTCCGCCCGCTGAGGGCCTCGCCGATGGCCGACTTGATCTGCTCCTCGGTGAAGGGTTTGGGGAGAAAGTCCCGGGCCCCTAATTTCATGGCCTCTACGGCCGTGGCGGCCGTGCCGTATCCGGTGATCACAACGACCTGTGTATCGGGCTTTTCGGCCTTGATCTGTTTGATGACCTCCATCCCGTCCATATCCGGGAGCCTCAGGTCTGCCACCAGCAGGTCATAGCGTTTTTGCTTGAATGCCTCCAGGGCCAGACCCCCCGTGTCTGCCAGATAAACATCATAACCCTCCTCGGTCAACACCATCTCAAGGCCCTTGGCCACGCTCGAATCATCTTCCATTACCAGGATATGGGGCGCCTCCTGGGCTGCTGCCATGCTCTTTTCTTCGTGCAGTGCGGTCATTGTGATTTCTCCTTTTTCTTTTGAATTTCACCATCAATTGGACAGGCTGTCCGTTGCTGTCTGATCCTCCTATTGAGCAATACCCGTGCCAGATCTTTGGGTTTGACCCTGAAAGGGCTTGTTTCCTATAAAAAGATGAAATATCAATAGATTATATTGCCTGGTGTAAAACGGGGGTCACGCGGTCTCAGCCCATGGCGTATCAAAGGACATATGCCCTAGACCATGATATATCCGGGTTTGCAATTGTTTTAAAGAGGTTGGAACCGTATAAGATGCAATACGCCCATATGGGGGATCATACGGAGAGAGGGCCGACGCCCTGAGATTCACTCGCCTGACGGTGGGGTCCGGGGGCCGTCCGAAGACAGACCGTGCTTTTTCATAAGAGCTGAGAAGTTGGAGCGCTGCATCCCCACCCGACGGGCCGCCTGGGTGATGTTCCCGTCCGCAGCCGCAAGGGCCTGCTTGAGAAAGGCCCGTTCGATCTGCCCGAACCGGTTTTCGATAAGGTCCTTCTTGGCTGCCCGCAGCTCCTCCAGGGTCTCGGGAACCCGCTCCCTAAATGAGGCCGGCCCATCCGCGTCCCCCTTACGGGAGAGGCTGCGATCGTCCAGGATCGGTTTGTCGGCCAGGATGACCAGCCGCTCAACCGTATTCTTGAGCTGCCGGACATTGCCGGGCCAGGCATAGGAGGTGAGCATCTCGAGGGCTTCGTCCGAGAATCCATCGATCCGCTTTCCGGTCTGCCGGCAAAAGAGGCCCAGAAAATGGTAGAGGAGCCTGGGGATGTCGTCCCGCCGCTCCCTGAGGGGGGGAATAAAAAGGGGAAAGACGTTGAGGCGGTAGAAGAGGTCCTCCCGAAAGGCGCCCTCTTTCACCATGACCTTCAGGTCGCGGTTGGCGGCCGCAATGATGCGGACGTCCGATTTCTTGATATGACTTCCCCCCACCGGCCTGAATTCCTGGGTCTCCATTGCCCTCAGGAGCTTGCCCTGAATGCTCAGATCCAGATTGGCCGCCTCGTCCAGAAAGAAGGTGCCGGCATCCGCCATCTCAAGGACCCCGGGCTTGTCCTTTACCGCGCCTGTAAAGGCCCCCCTGACGTGTCCAAAGAGCTCGCTTTCCAGGACCGATGGGGCAAAGGTGCTGCAATCCACCGCAATGAACTGGCGGTGCGACCGCCTGCTCTGGGCATGAATAGCCCTGGCAAAGAGCTCCTTGCCGGTCCCTGTCTCGCCGTAAAGGAGGACGGTGGTGTCGGTGGGCGCCACCTTCTGAATCTCATCAAACAGCTTCAGGATCCGGGGATTCTCACCGATAATCTCCCCGAAGTCGAACCGGTCCGCGAGTTGTTGGCGGAGGAAGCGATTCTCGTCTTTAAGCCGCTTGTTTTCGATGGCCCTGTCAACGGCGATGACCAGGTCCTCGTCCGAAAAAGGTTTGGAAAGATAATCGAAGGCCCCCAGCTTCATGGCCGCCACGGCATTTTCCACGCTGGAATAGCCGGTCATCGCCACCACGCAGATGTCGGGCCGCTCCTGTTTCAGGGTCTCGATGATCTCCAGCCCGTGAATATCCGGGAGCTTCATGTCCACCAGACTCAGGTCGTACGGACCGGTCAGGAGCATATCCAGGCCCTTCCGGCCGCTCTGGCAGACATCCACCGCATATCCCTGGTCTTTAAGGATCAGCCGACAGCCGTCGCAGATGGCCTTTTCATCGTCAATGACCAGGATGCTGGCCGGTTTCATTTCGCTTGCCTCATCTGCCTCTTTTTTCTCCGCCATTTGGATAAAAGGTCTTTTGTAAGAGCCTCACGACCCTGTTTCCTCGCGACCCAGGTCGATCTGGTATCCTTTGATTTTCTTGTGGAGATTGCTCCTTTCAATGCCGATAGCCTCGGCCGTCTGCGAGATATTTCCGTTGTATTGCTGGAGCTTTGCCTCGATAAAGGCCTTTTCAAACTGGTTTTTTGCCTCTTTGAGAGAGTCGGTGAGGAAGCTGTATTCAACACCCGTCTTAATGTCGCAGGACCGGTTGTAGGGCGGGGGGATGTCTTTGGCCTCTATCCTGGCGCCGGGGACCATGATCATGAGCCTTTCGATGAGATTCTTCAATTCCCTCACATTTCCGGGCCAGTTGTATCGCTGGAGGATGGAGATGGCCTCGTCCGACACTGCCTTGGTCTCGATATTGGTGGCGAGGGAGAATTCGGACACAAACTCCTTTGTCAGGGCCGGGATGTCCTCGATCCGTTCCCTGAGGGGGGGCACCCGTATGGGAATGACATTGAGTCGGAAATAGAGATCGTCCCTGAATGTCCCCTTCTCGATCTCTGCCTCCAGGTCCTTGTTGGTTGCCGCAATGACCCGCACGTCCACGTGAATGGTCTTGGTTCCGCCCACCCTCTCGAATTTCTGTTCCTGCAGGATCCTCAGAGTCTTGGACTGGGCCTTCAGGCTCATGTCCCCGATCTCGTCCAGAAAGATGGTCCCTTCGTGGGCCGCATCGAACTTTCCTTTTCTCATGGTGGAGGCCCCGGTAAATGCCCCTTTCTCGTGCCCGAACAGCTCGCTTTCAATGAGATCCTCCGGTATGGCCGCGCAGTTTACCTCGATGATGGGCTTGTGGCTTCGCCGGCTCAACAGGTGGATGGTGTGGGCCACCAGCTCCTTCCCGGTGCCGTTTTCACCTGAGATCAAAACCCATGCATTGGTAGGCGCTACAATCTTGATCTGCTCCTTCAAATCCCTGATGGCTTTGCTGTTGCCGGTGATGCGATACTTGCTGCGTTCCCTCTCCTTGAGGAGGCCCACCTCCTCCTCCAGTCTGTAGTATTCAATGGCGTTGTTGATGGACAGGAGCAGCTTGTCGATGGAGAGGGGTTTTTCCACAAAATCATAGGCTCCGATCTTGGTTGCCTTGACCGCGGTCTCGATGCTGCCGTGGCCGGACATCATGACCACCTGGAGGCTCGGATAGTCCTCCTTGATCTTCTGAAGGGTCTCGATGCCGTCGATGCCCGGCATCCAGATGTCCAGAAGGACCAGATCCGGCATCAACTCCCTGATCTTCTCGAGGGCTTCGGTCCCGCTTTCGGCAGTCAGGACCTCAAATCCTTCATCTGAGAGGATGCCGGTAAGGGACTGAAGGATGCTTTTTTCATCGTCAACCACCAGAATTGTCTTGGCCATTTAGACATCTCCCTGTTCGCGTCATCATCTCAACGGCTATTGCGGCCGCCCTTTCGGAAGCACCTCCCTTGCCCAAAAGATCCCTTATCTCCATGAGTCGGGTTATCATGGCCTTGCGGTTGGCCTCATCCTGAAGGAGCAAGAGGGCCTCCTCTGCCAGTCTCTCGGGGGTCGCCTCGTGCTGGATCAATTCCGTCACCACCTTTTCCCCGGCAATGAGGTTCACGAGACTGATATAAGGGACCTTGATCAATTTCTTCCCAAGCCAGTAGGAGAAAGGGGCCACCTTGTACAGAACCACCATGGGGACGCCCATGATGGCCGTGTCCAGGGTGGCGGTCCCCGAGGCTACCATAGCGACGTGACACTCCCGCAGTGCGCCGTGCACGTCTTTCTCGCGGATGTCCACGGCCACTGAGGCGTCCCGGACAAAGGTCTCCACAAAGCGGCGCTCAATGGTCCTGGCTAATGGGAGGATGCATCGCATATCGGGGTAGCGGGCCTTGAGGATCTCCGCGGCTCGGACCATGACAGGGAGGAGGTTTCTGATTTCATCCTCCCGACTCCCCGGCAGCAGCCCTACGACCGGATGCCGCACCCGGCCTGCACCGCTGGATGGGAGGAGCAGGTCGCTCGCCACCTCATCCAGGAGGGGATGCCCCACATAATCCACATTCAGGCCCTGCTGTCTGTAAAAGGATTCCTCAAAGGGGAGGATGACGGCCATGCGGTCCACCCGCCTGGCGATTTTTTTGGTGCGTCCTCTCCGCCACGCCCATACCTGGGGGCTGATGTAATACAGCACCGGGATGCGCAGCCCCCTGGCAATGCGGGCCAGGTAGAGATTGAATTCGGGATAATCAATGAGAATTAACAGATCCGGGCGAAGACTTTTCATGGCGGACTTCATGATTCGGGCCGCTTTCACGATCGCGTAAAACCTGTTCGCCGCCTCGGTCAGGCCGACCACCGCCATGTTTGAGGATGGGACCAGTATCTCGACCCCTGCCTCGGCCATATGGCTGCCACCGATTCCCCGGAAGTCGACGCCTGGACACAGGCGCTTGACCGCCTTCACGAGATAGGCCCCGTGCAGGTCGGCTGAGGCCTCGCCGGCAACCATGAGTGCCACCCGAGGCCGTGCGGTATCAGAAAACGGGGGTAAAATTCCGACAGCCTCTCTCTATCTGTTCAATGATGTTCAGGGCGATCCTCAAGGCGTTTCGTCCGTCCTCGCCGGTCACCGCCGGCTCAGACCTGCTGGCGACGGCATGAATAAAGGCCGTGATCTCGTCGTTCAAGGGGTCGGTTTCCGCATACACCTGCTTGCTCGTAGTCACTTCAGGAAAATTGTGGGAATTTCTTTTGCGATTGTCAAGGCTGATGACCGTGAGCTGGCGTTTTCCGCAATCCGCTGAGATATAGGCGTCCGGTTGAAACACCCTGATCTTCCTCAGCATCTTTCCGGATACCCGGCTCGCGGTAAGATTGGCCGCAGTTCCGTCTTCAAAAATGATCCTGGCATTGGCGATATCTGTCTTGTCGGTGATGACCGGCATGCCCACCGCGTGGATCTCCCGCACCGGGGATGGGATGATATGGAGGATGATGTCCAGATCGTGGATCATGAGGTCAAGGACCACGTCCACGTCCAGCCCCCGGGTGGTAAACAGGTTCATACGGTGGGATTCCACAAAGACGGGGTTTTTGAGCAGGGGCATCATCTTGACGATGGCGGGGTTGAATCGCTCCACAAGCCCCACCTGAAGCACCAGGTTCCGTTCCCGGGCCATGCGGATCAGGATGTCGGCCTCCCCGAGATCATAGGTGATGGGCTTCTCGATGAGCATGTGAACCCCTTTTGCCAGGACATCCTTGGCCACCTCGAAGTGCATCTCGGTGGTCACCGCCAGGCTTACGGCATCCACCTGGTCCAGGATGTCCCTGTGATGGGGGTAGGCCCTGATGTGGTAGCGGTCGGCTATCTCATGCAGGCGATCCTTGTTTAGATCCACAACGCCCGTCAGCTCCACCCCTGGATGGGCCTTGTATTTCTGGACATGATACTCGCCCAGATGCCCGACACCGATGACCGCTATTCTGAGTTTTTCCGGCTTCATATGATGGCGTTCCCGTCCAGTGGCTGCGTCCGTTGCTGAGTTGGTTTCCGGGCCTGCGATCCGGCGTTATTCGGGCGGAGTGCGGAAAGAAACAATGGCAATCCGGTTTTTGTCAGCCTCGGCGATCATGGCTTCTTTGTCAAACAGCAGGGTCTTCCCCGCCTCCACGGCCAGGACGGCCCCTTTCACGCGCGAGAGGGTCCGAATGGTCTTCAGACCCACAGAGGGGGCGTCAAACCGGAGATCCTGATTGGGTTTGCTCACCTTCACCACCACTGCCTTTTCCCGGGCCAGTTCCCCGCCCCTGAGGATGGCGGCATCCGTGCCCTCAATGGCCTCTACCGCCAGCACAGTCCTTTTTCTCACCACCACGCACTGACCGATATCCAGTTGACCCAGAGATTTGGCCATCTTCCAGCCGAAGCAGACGTCGTCCATTTCAGCCCTGGAGGGACGTCTTGCGGAGAGGCATCCCTCAGGGGCAATGAGTTCGGGCAGAAAGCGGGTGGAGCTGACAATGGCGACCCCCTCCCTGTCCAGCTCGGATGCCACGGCCCTGAGGATGTCGTCGTCGTGAAAAAAGGCAAGCTTTGACATGATAGCCAGTCCCTTGAAATCGGGCCGGACATTGTCGAACATCCGTTTCTTGGTGATGGTCCCTGCCATAAGGGCCTCTCTCACATCCCGACTTCTGAATGCCTTGATCAGACGTCCCAGTTGTCCCAGCTTGATCCAGACAATGTCGTCCACCCTCTCCGCCAGTCTTGGGTCGGTTTCATCCAGATGGGCCACGGCCACCACCCGCCTGCCATGCTTTCTGGCCGCATCTGCAATCAGCAGCGGAAACTGCCCGCCGCCGGCAATGAGGCCGATTGTGGATCGGTCTCCCCCCATCATTGCCCTGAGCCGGCCCTTCGGCTGTCTCTTGAGGCCGGAGCCGGCATCGCCCCTCTCACCGCAGTACGCCCCGCTTGGAGCTAACCAAAAAATCCAGCAGCATCTGGAGTTCAGGTATGATCTGAAGCTCGCTTTTCACCTGGGCAATGCCCTCCCTGAAGCTCCTGTTTTCGCGCCAGATAATGCTGTAGGCCTTTTTGAGGATGTCGATAGTTTCCTGAGAAAACCCTCTTCGAATCAGCCCTTTCTGGTTGATGCCGTACAATTTTGCCCTTGGCCCGGCCGTTATCATGAAGGGAGGCACATCCCTGTCAATCCCTGATTTGGCGCCCAGATAGGCATGGGCCCCGATGCGAACGAACTGCTGGACGGCCAAAAATGCCCCCAGAATGGCGTGCTCCGCGATATGGGTGTGCCCACCCAGGGTGGCGCCGTTGGTCAATATGACATGGTCTGCCAAGTTGCAGTCATGGGCCACATGGGCATAGGCCATGAGATAATTGTGGTTGCCAATCACCGTCTCCCACGCTTCCTTTGTGGTGGCCCGGTTGATGGTGACGTATTCCCGTACCACATTGTCGTTTCCCATGATGAGCCGCGTGTCTTCGTTGCGATACCCGATATCCTGGGGCGGGGTCCCGATGGATGAAAAGGGATAGAACCGGTTTCGCTCTCCGATCCGGGTATGGCCTTCGATCACCACGTGAGGTCCGATCACTGTGTCCTGCCCCACAACGACATGGTCTCCCACGGTGGAGTAAGGCCCGACCTCAACCCCATCGGCAAGTTCGGCGTCGGGGCTCACCACAGCGGAGGGATGGATGTTGATGGTGCGCATCCCGGTTGTGGGGCCGTCATCATGGATTGTCTTCATGGACGTTTGATTCATTGTTCCCACCTGTGAATCCCTTCACCCGATGGTGGCCACCAGGACGGCCTCGGCCGCCAGGTCTCCATCCACAGAGGCCGTTCCGGCCATCTTCCAGATCCTGGATCCGGTGCGCAGGGGCGTCAGCTCGAATCGGAGCTGGTCGCCCGGCACCACAGGCCTGCGAAACTTGACCCCGTCCATGGATGCAAAAAAGACCGAACCGCCTTCTTTCTTTTCCATAATCCCCGGGACCGAAAGACGTGCCAGGACGCCGCCCACCTGGGCCATGGCCTCCACGATGAGCACCCCCGGCATGATGGGATGATCCGGGAAATGGCCCTGGAAATAGGGTTCGTTGGCGGTGACGTTCTTGATCCCCACCACCCTCTTGTTCAGCTCCAGCTCGATAATCCGGTCCACCAGCAGGAACGGATAGCGGTGGGGGAGGATCCGGATAATATCCTCATAGGTCAAGGGGAGATGCATGGCACTCCTACTCCTTTCCGGCCTCGTGCCCGGAACCCGGCGCCCCGGCCGCGGGGGCGCATTTTTCCAGGGCCTCGATCCGCCCTTCCAGTTGTCTCATCCTCTGACTGAAATCGGGAAGCCGCGGCAGGAGTGCAGAGACCTTGAGCCACAGACGATGGGGAATGGCTGGCGAGCCCGAGACCACCTCCCCCCGGCCAACCGCCTTTGCTATCCCGGACTGGGGGCCGATCATGGCCCTGTCTTCCACCTTCACATGGTCGCTGATCCCCACCTGGCCGCCGATAATGACCTCTCTTCCGATATGGCAGCTCCCGGAGATTCCTGTCTGGGCAACAATAATGGTGTCCTCGCCAACGACCACGTTGTGGGCGATGTGCACCAGATTGTCGGTCTTGGTCCCCCTCTGGATCCATGTCCTTCCCAAGGCGGCCCGGTCAATGCAGTTGTTGACCCCGATCTCAACGTCGTCGTCGATCTGGACGATCCCGATCTGGGGGATCTTGATGGATGCGGCCCCGTCGCGGACAAAGCCGAAGCCGTCTCCGCCCACCACGGCGCCCGAATGGATAATGACGTTGTTGCCGATAATGCACCTATCGAGGATGGCGACATTGGGATAGATGAGACACTTCTTTCCGATCTTCGCGCCTTCGCCCACAAATACGCCGGGGAAAAGGGTGGTCCCGTCTCCGATCTCGGCGCCTTCTGCCACATAGGCCAGCGGATAAATGGAGACGTCTTTTCCGATGAGACTTTTCTCGTGAACCACGGCCTCCGGACTGATCCCTGCATGCCGTGAGGCCGGAGGGGCGAGGAGTGCAGCCGCCCTGGCATAGGCCAGTTCCACGTGGGGAACGATGATCTGCGGGCCTTTAAACCCATCGGTTTTTTGGGAGATCAACAGCGCCCCGGCCCGGGTCGTGCGCAGATTGTCCTGATAGCGGCGGTCGGAAAAAAAGGAGATTTCCGAGGGACCGGCATCGCTCAGGGAATTAATCCCTGTGATGACAAGATCCTTGTCCCCCGCCGCCTCTCCGCCCACAGCCTTTGCGATTTCCTCGAGTGTCATGCCCAATTTGCTGCTCTCTCCTGTCAATTGGAGGCATCGTATGCCTTCGTGACCCGGTCTGTCAGGTCAATGGCGTTGTCGTAGTAGACCAGACCGACGGTCCCCTCCTCCAGGATAATGGTATATCCCTCTTGTTTTCCGATCTTTTCTACGATCTTCTCTATTTCTTTGCCCACCCTCCTGGTGGCCTCATATTCGGCATTTTTCATTTCCTGGGTGACTTCTTCATACATGTATTTGTAGTGCCGCGTCTTTTTCCCCAGTTCCATCTCTTTGTCTTCTTTGGCGTCCAGGCTCAACATCATGCTCTGTTTCTGAAGTTCCTCCTCGATCTTGTTGATCTGCTCCCTCTCTGCATCCAGCTTCTTCTGAAGGGCGTTATATTTTTCCCTCAACTCCTCCCGGATCTTCTGAAACTTGACGGAATTCTGCTGGAGCCGTTTCATATTGAGGACCCCGATCTTGACCTCCCCGGCCCATACAGGGTCATGGTGAAAGCCTAACAACAGCGCAAAACAGATACATAAAAGACTGATCCTTTTCATGGTTACCCCCGGTGTGATTGAATATTGACGATTGGCGACTCAAACATCTGAAAAAAGAAAAGGCCCTTGACCCTCAGCCGTTCGGATGCCGGAGATGCTTTCCATCACAGCATGCCCCCGATGCTGAATTCCCACCTGCCGGAGGATTCGTCGTCGGTCCTGTCCAGATTCCACCCGTATTCCAGCCGCAGAGGTCCGATGGGCGAATACCATCTGACTCCGGCGCCCGCAGATTTCTTGATCCCGGAGAAAGACCAGGGCCGGTCATAGTCCGAATCGAATACGTTGCCCGCGTCAAAAAAGACGAGGCCCACCACGCCCTGCTCCTTGAGCACTGGAAAACGATATTCCGCATTATAGCACATCATCCCGGTGCCGCCTACCCTGTAACCCTGGTCATCTTTGGGGGATATGCTCTCATATTCGAACCCGCGCACCGTATTGATGCCGCCCAGGAAGAATTTCTGAAACACGGAGAGCTTTCCTCTGTCCTGGATGTACCCCCATCTGCCCTGCACCATGAACACCGTATCCCAGAACAGGGGGAAGAACCAGGCGGTCCTTGCCCGGTACTTGATGAACTTTTCATCGCCCCCCAGCCCTGCATACTGGCCCGACAGCTCGTTTATGGAGCCCTTTGTGGTATTCCAGAGATGGTCCCGGCTGTCACGTTTGAAGGAGAGGGTCGCACTGCTGGTGACATTGCGGCCCTTCATTTCAAAGAGCGGTCCGGATGTCTCCTGCACATCGTAAATCCGGGAGTTGTCGTAATCGTACCGTATGTAGGCCCGGGTATACTCGTCGAAGAAATCAAGGGGGTATCCGAGGCTCAGGGCCGCGCCCAGGGCGTCTCTGGAGTAGTCGGTATATTCCTGGTCCCACTTGTAGAGGTCCGCGCCAAAGGACAGGCGGGTGTCAAAGAGCCACGGCTCCACAAATCGGATGTCGAATTCAGTGTTCTTGCCGCCGATCCTGGCTGCGGCCATGAGTTTCTGACCGTATCCCATGAAGTTCTCGTCCGCTATCTCGAACATGACAAAGCCGGAATAGGCGGAGCTGTAACCGGCGCCCACGCTGAAGGTGCGGGTGCCCCGTTCCTTGACCTTTACGTCCAGCTTCATCAGGTCGTCGCGGCTGCCCTTCTTTGTCTCCATCTGAACATCCTCGAAAAACCCGAGACGGTTCAGGTTGGCCGTGCTCTCCTTAAGCCCCTTCCCGCTGAAGTACTCGCCTTCAATGACCTTCAGCTCCCGCCGGATGACCTTGTCCCTGGTCACCGTATTGCCCGAGACGGCAATGCGCTCAAAGCGGACCTTGGGCCCCTTGGAGATATGGTAGACGATGTCCGCGAGAAAGGTTTCGTCGTTTTCCTGGACCACCGGCCTGATCTCTGCGTAGGCATACCCATGATCAGCATATATGTCCCGCAGGGTCATGATGTCCCTTCGAACCACTTCCCGGTTAAATGCCTCCTCCTTGCCGATCTGGAGCTTTTGGAGAAGATTCTCGGCAGGCTCGATCAGTTCGCCTTCCACAGCGACCTTGTCCACCCCGTATTGCTGTCCCTCAGTGATCTCGAAGGTAATGATCAGACCTTTGATCTCGTCATCGTACTGGATCTTGGGTTCGCCCACCTTGGCCTTGATAAAGCCATGGTTGTGATAGAATGCGGTCAGCTTGTGGACATCAAATTCCAGTTTGCGCTTGTCCAGGATCCCGGCCTTGGTTATCCATGAGAGAAACCATTTTTCACTGGTTTCCAAAAGATCCTTCAGTTCATCATCCTCAAAATGCTTGTTTCCCACAAACTGGATCTTTTCGATATAGACCTTGTCGTGCTCTTGAATCTTGTACTTGAGCATGACCTCGTTGTTGGGGATCGCTTCGGTGCCCGCGTCTATCTCGGCGTTATAGTAACCCTTTTGCCGGTAGAACTCCTTCAGTCGATTGATGCTCTGCCGGATCTCGTTGTTGTCCAGGATTGAATAGAGGCTGATGCCTATCTCCTTTTTCAGGTCGTCGTCGTCAACCTCATCATTTCCTTCAAACAGGATCTTCCCGATGGAGGACTTTTCCGTGACATGAAAGGTGACGATGGTTCCCGAAGGCCCATCCTGGGTCTCCATCCTGACATCTTCAAAGAAGCCCATCTTATAGATGTCGCGAAGGTCCCTGTCCAGCTTCTCATAGTCCAGCCGGTCCCCCGGCCGGCTGCCGATCACCGCCAGGATGGCCGCCTTTTCAATCCGCCGGTTGCCAGCCACATGGATGGAATCGATTTCAGGAACGCCCATGACCCGATCAAAGACGTTGGCAGCGAGGCGCTTCATGGTATCGGCCACCTCGTCGATGTCTTCTGAAACCTGGAAGATGAAAAAGGGCGATCGCCTGCCGGTGACGTCGCTCACCTTCAGGTCGATGCTCGCCTTGCTTCCGATCTGAGTGAGGGCGCCGGCGACCATCCAGTCAGCCTGAAGCTGTTTTCCCAAGGCCATGAGCTCGTTTGTGGCGGGGGCAGGCTTAAAGGCAACTGGGTGTTGGTTGATCGCTTCGATCGGGACCACCTGAAATCCCTTTTCCTCCAGTCGGGAGGCGAGTGTTTTTTGCAGTCCCAACTGGAGATGATCCAGCGGGGCCCGGGCATTGATCTTGAAGGGGAGAACGGCCGCGGTTTGCCTGACCTCGGCCGCCATGGTCATGGGTGCAGGCATGACATAACCGATCAGGAGAACAAGTGCCTGCACCAAGAGGGCTCCCGCAAGGGAACTCGCGACGCCTGACCTCTGGCGCTTTGGGCCCTGCGCCACGCATAGGGGTCTATTGTATCTGTCCATCTATGAGCTCCATCTGTTTGGACATCTTTTCTGCCAGTCGCTGGTTGTGAGTGGCGATCACCATGGCGACACCCTCTTCCCGGTTGAGCCGCAAGAGAAGGTCTGCAACCTCGTGGCCGGTCTGCCAGTCCAAATTGCCGGTAGGCTCGTCTCCGAGAATCAGTCTGGGATGCATCATCATGGCCCGCGCAATGGCCACCCGTTGCTGTTCCCCTCCTGACAGCTCTCCGGCACGGTGCGTCATCCGTTTTTCAAGCCCCACCTTGCAGAGGACCTCCTCTGCCATTCTGATTGCGTGCCGTTTTGAATGCCTTGCGATGAGGGCCGGCATGAGGGTGTTTTCCAGTGCATTCAACTCGGGAAGCAGGTGATGAAACTGAAATACAAAACCGATCTCCCTGTTTCTGAGGCGCATCAGCCTGGCCTCATCCATCTCATACATATTGACCCCGCTAAACCGGACCGCGCCTCGGGAAGGGGGGTCAAGACTTCCCATGATATTGAGAAGCGTCGATTTGCCCACTCCTGAGGCCCCCATGATGGCCACGCTGTCCCCGGGATGGATAGTGAGGCTGATCCCCTTCAATACCTCGATCACCTCGCCATGGTGGTGAAAGGATTTGAACACCTCCTCAAGGCTCAAGAGGGAGGTCTCAGGCGCGGCCGGGGGCCTTGGACTATTCATACCTGAATGACTCCACAGGATTCAGTCTGGAGGCATACCAGGACGGATAAAGGGTGGCCAGAAAGGATATGACCACAGCGGCCCCGGCAACGAACGATACATCGGCCGCTTCCACCTGGACCGGGAGCGTGGAGATATAATACACGTCCGAGGGAAGGCTGATGAATTTGTATCTGGCCAGGAGCTCGCAGAGGCCCAGTCCGCAGACAAGGCCGACGATGGTCCCCACCACGCCCACCAGGAGACCCTGAAACATGAAGATGGACATGATGCTCCTGGCAGAGGCGCCCATGGCCCTCAGGATGGCGATGTCCCTTGTCTTTTCCATGACCACCATGACCAGGGTGCTGATGATGTTGAGCGCCCCCACCAGCACGATCATGGTCAGGATGATGAACATGGTCAGTTTTTCCAGCTTGAGCGCAGAGAAAAGGCTCCGGTTCATGACCTTCCAGTCCTTGGTCCAGAAGGGATGTCCCAGGCGTTCCTGCAGGGTCCTGGCTATGGCGTCGGCCTGGTAGACGTCCGCTACCCGGACCTCTATGCCGGTGACCTTGTCTCCCAGGGCCAGAAATTCCTGGGCCTCTGTCAGGGAAATGTAGACCATGGAGGCGTCGTATTCATACATACCCGAATCAAAAATGGCCGAGACCCTGAAACGCTGGGTATTGGGGGTCCTCCCCAAAGGGGTTAATTTGCCCTCGGGCGAGATCACAGTGACCAGGCTCCCGGCGTATGCCCCTATCCGTTTGGCCAGCTCGGCCCCGAGTATGATAGCCGGGAATTCATCGCCCTCTTGCGCCAGGGAAGAAAGGGCGCCATCCTTGATCATCTTTTTGAGCCCGATCACCTGGGCCGCGCTGGCCGGGTCGATCCCTCTTAAGACCGCACCGGACACACTGCCGGCATTGTTGAGCATGACCTGGCTGAAAATAAAGGGAGTCGCGGCAATGACCCCTTTTTCTTTCATCACTTCCGCTTCCACCTGATGGTAATCGGCGAAAGGTCCCCCTAAGTTAAGGACAAGCACATGGGAGTTGACCCCCAGGATTTTGGACATGAGATCGGCCCGGAAGCCGTTCATCACCGAAAGGACCACGATAAGCGCCATGACCCCCACCATGACGCCCAGGATGGAGATCAGGGTAATCACGGATATGAACCGCTGCTTTCGCTTGGCCTTGAGGTATTTTATGCCCAGAAAGAGTTCAAACATGACAACCTCAATCCCCCGATCCCTCCTGTTTCGGCCTCATCTGGGGAAAGAGGATGACGTCCCTGATGGATGGCGAGTCGGTCAGGAGCATGACCACCCGATCTATCCCGATTCCTTCGCCTGCGGTGGGCGGCATGCCGTATTCCAGTGCGGTCACATAGTCCACATCCATGAACTGGGCCTCCTTGTCTCCTGCATCCCTCAGGGCGGCCTGTTTCTGAAACCTTTCTTTTTGGTCCACGGGATCGTTTAACTCATTGAAAGCGTTGGCTATCTCCTTCCCACCGATAAAGAGCTCGAACCTGTCCACCATATCCGGGTTCTGATCGTTGCGCCTGGAGAGCGGAGAGACCTCCGTGGGATAACCGGTGACAAAGGTTGGATGAATCAGTTGCGGCTCCACCAGGCGATCGAAGAGCTTGGTGAGGATCTGCCCATGACTCTCTTCCGAACTGGAGAGGTCGATCTCGTATTGGGAAGCGGCCCTGACCGCCTCCTCCCTGTTCAAGAGGACCTTCTCGTCAACCCCTCCCATATCCCGGAGCGCGTCCAATAGAGAGATTTTCCGCCAGGGGGGGGTGAAATCGATCTTTTGTCCCTGGTACGATATGGCGGTGCGGCCGAGGACCTGGCTCAGCACATGGTTGAAGAGTTCCTCTGTGAGGGTCATCAGGTCCTCATAGGTGGCGTACGCCATATAGAACTCCAGCATGGTGAACTCCGGATTATGCTTGACAGATATCCCCTCGTTTCTGAAATTCCGATTGATTTCAAAGACCCTTTCTAATCCCCCCACCACCAGCCGCTTGAGATACAGCTCGGGGGCGATCCTCAGGTAGAGATCCATGCCGAGGGCGTTGTGATAGGTCTTAAAAGGCCTGGCTGTGGCGCCCCCGGGGATGGGCTGCATCATGGGGGTTTCCACCTCCAGGAAATCCCTGGCGACGAAAAAGGCCCGGATGGCTTGGATAATGCGGCTCCTCATCACAAAGACGTCCTTGACCGGATCATTCATGATGAGGTCCAGGTATCGCTGCCGGTAGCGGGTTTCCACGTCGGTGAGGCCGTGCCATTTTTCGGGCAGGGGGAGGATCGACTTGCACAAGAGGGTCAGCTCCTCTGCCAGAAGCGTCAATTCACCGGTCCGGGTCTTGAAGAATTTTCCCTTGAGACCGATAAAGTCCCCGATGTCCATCAACTTGAAGACGTCGAAGTCCTTCAAACTGACCTTGTCTTTCCTGATGTAGGCCTGGATCCGGCCGTTTCTGTCTTTGATGTGTATAAAAGAGGCCTTTCCAAAATCGCGGCGGGCCATGATTCGGCCTGCCATGCTGTAGGTCTGATCTTCCTGTTCCAGACGGTCGGGGTCCATGTGACCATACCGTTCTACGGCCTCTGCCGAGGTTATGGTGACCGGATATCCCGCTGGGTAGAGGGCGATCCCCTCGGCCTGAAGCCTTTTTCCTTTATTTATCCTCTCTTCTGCAATTGAGCTTGGTTTGGCTGTGGTCATATTCATTCCGTTTTTGTAGGCAGTATTGCTTTAAAGAAGTTTTCTTGAATAAATTAAGCTCATTTGTTTAATGCAATTCATTTCCATAGTCAAGACGAAAGAAGGGCCGGGGGGCAATTCCCGCGAATCCATAATTATTTGACACCCCCGGGCAGTCTCCCTATACTCCATTTTATAAAACCATCGAGATTCCCATCGAACCCAAACAACCGTGCAAACCCTAAATGCGAGGAATGTGCGCCATGACAGGCCCCGTTTCACTCTCAGGATGTTTCCCCCCCATCCCCACGCCCTTTGATGTCAGGGGTCGGGTGGATCACCATCGCCTGGCCCTCAATCTGGAAAAATGGCAGAAGACCCCGCTGGCCGGATCGGTCGTGCTGGGGTCGAACGGGGAGGCGGTCTTGCTCACGACAGAGGAAAAGATTGCCGTTTGGAAGACGGCAGGAGAGGTGATCCGACCAGGCCATCTCTTTATTGCCGGCGCCGGGTGCGAGGCCACCGGCCGGACCATCGAGCTGACGGAAAAGGCCGCCGGCCTGGGGGCCCATGCGGCCATGGTGGTGACGCCGCACTATTACAAGGGAAGGATGGATCACCGGGCATTGGTGGACCATTACACCGCCATAGCCGACCGCTCGCCCATCCCGATTATCCTCTACAATGTCCCTGCCTCCACAGGGATCGACCTGACCGCGGAGACCATTGTCGAACTCGCAGGGCACCCCCGCATCATCGGGCTCAAGGAGAGTTCCGGAAATGTGGTGAAGATGGGAGAGGTGGTTTACCAAAGAGGGCATGAATTTCAGGTCCTGGCCGGCTCAGGGAGCTTCCTCCTTCCGGCCCTGAGCATGGGAGCGGTGGGGGGCGTTATGGCCCTGGCTGCTGTGGCGCCTCACGCCCTGGCCGGGATCATGGCCGATTTTCACAAGGGAGACATGAAAAAGGCCCAGGCTGCCCAGCTTCGCCTCATCGCTGCCAATGCCGCTGTCACCAGCCGTTTCGGAGTTGCGGGGCTCAAGGCCGCCCTGGATCGGATCGGCATGTATGGGGGGCCAGTGCGGCCCCCCTTGCGTCCCCTTGACCGGGACCAGGGGCGGGCCCTTGAAAAGATCCTGCAAGAAGCCGGCATCCTGGAACAGGCCTCATGACTCCAGGTCCTGCTCCAGATTGGCGATCAGGTCATTCAGTTGGGCCTGTTTGGCCTCCCGGTCCCGTTTCAGGGCCCTCTCCTCCTGGGCCATTTTCTCGAGCCGGGTCTCCTGTTCGTTGAGCTGTTTGATGTATCGGCTCCTCAGGTCTTTTTCTTCAGCGGTCTGTCCCAGACCCTGAAGATTTTCCCTCACCCGTTTCTGATCCTTGAAGATCTGGTTGCGCCTCTCTTCGATGGCCCTGAGGTCCTGATCCATGGCGCTTATCTCGGATTTGAGGACCACAATCCGCTCCAGGCCCTGGCAGGTCTTTTGATCCAGATATTCTTTGTCAACAAAGAGCGCGATGTGGTCGGTCGTCAGGTTGGCGACCATGACGCTCTCCCATCTGTCCCGCATCTCCCTCACCGCAAACACGACGGTCTCACGGGCCGGCGCCTTGACGGCAAACCGGAGATAACGATCGGTAATCTCCACTGGTTTTTCCTTGCCGAGGAGCTTCCAGTCCGGATGGCGGGGATGATCAATGATCACAGTCTTGGGTCGCGGGTCCCTGTTCTCAAGGGTATAGGTCCTGGTCTCAATGACACCGCTGTGCCAGCGCACCACTCCCCGGTTGACAACGACCCGGTCCACCTTCTCGGACTTGGCGTCCTTTTGGGTCTGAACATGGAGACCCAGGTCCACGGCATAGGCGATGTAGCGCTCTTGGTCCGGTTTGAGCGTCCCCATCAGGGCGTCGCCTGCGTAGATGCCGGCCTGAAAAACTGTCGCCGGACCCCCTTCCAGGGTCAGACCGGTGCTGTTTTTCAGACGCACGGCCGCGAGGGGATTCTGGATCCGGACCTCCTGGTTGTAGAGGTCCACGGCCTCGGCGTCTATCTCTTTTGCCACGATCGGGACCAGGGCCGAACGATTTTGTTGAATCGCGACCCGGTGGTCGATCTTGTATTCAAACATCTCTCCGGCCTCGCGGCCTGCCGCCGCTGCATGCAGGTCCCGCATCCGATTCTCCAGGTTGACTTCCTGGACGCCCATCAATCCAACATCCTGCGGTGCGGAAACAGATCTGATCCTACCCGTCTTCGTCTGCTCGGCCGATTTCAGCACGTGGTCCGCGTGCACGCCTTCCTCAGGCACGGCCGGGGCCCCAAAGGTCTCTTCCTCCTGTTTCACCACCGGTCGCTCGACAAACTGCGGATCGTAGAGGTCTTGAATAAAGGATGCAGGCAGCCCGCTCACCAGGGAGAGTTCCACCCTCTCCCAGTCGGTCCCGCTCACATTGTCCACAATGGCCCAGCCCTGGAGGAAGGGTTTTGCCCCCTTGTCCTCGTCTGGAATGACGATCCGGTAGGTGGCCTTCCACACGGGGGCCTCTGTCACATAACTCACAGAAAGCTCCTGCACGCCCTCTCCGCCCGGCGTAATCACAAGGGTTTTTTCATCCCTGCGGTGTTTTCGAGACAGGATGCCCAGATACCGCTTCAGGTCTTCATTGAGGCCGCGGTCCAGAAACCGGACACTGGCGATCTCCTCTGTGTGAAAGCTGCGCAACTGGCCGCGCTCGTCAATCATGCCCAGGTGAAAGTGGGGGATCTGGCGCCCGTCCTTCGTGGCGATCCGTTTTTCTACGCCCGCAATGGTTCCGCAGACCGACGAACTCCCGGTCGCTATCTCGATGGGGCACCCTTGCAGTTGTTCCAGGATCTGGGGGAGGCCGTCCCCTTTCCTGAATTCAAAGGCATACTCACTCAGCTCCTGGGCCGCTGTTTTGGTGCTGTCATAGACCACGTTCTTGACCCCGCCCCCGCTCAGATTGATGACCGTGAGGCTCTTGAGCACGTCATTCATCTGACTGCGCTTGAAATTCAAGGGAATCGCCTCCCCTGGCCGGGCCTTTCCCCTCAGTTCAAAATACCCGACGCCGCTTTTGAAGAGGGCGACTCTGGACAGTGCCAGGCCTTCAGAGGCCGCCTCTCCGTTTCCGGGGACCGCGTCAGCAGGCATGGCCAGGATCAGAAACCATCCGCAGGCCAACAGCCACAACAGGGTGCGAAGATGTCTCATCGCCATCCTCCTTCTTTTTTAACAGACATACTTTGTGTGACAATTTGAGACAGGGGAACATATGGATACGCCATATCTTCGAAATTTGTAGCAGATGCCCCAAGGTTGCGCAATACAAATTCCCGGGGTTGCGGGGTGTTTCCTGTTGGGCAGTTGGCAACCGGTGAATGACGGGACGGAATGTCCAATGCGGCCTGACGGCCGCAACCAAACAGCTGCCTGGCCGCCCGTGGGGGTCTCTGCCCAAGGGCTGCAACAAAATGCGGCCATATCGCTCGGCGACCGCCCCCGGGCAAACTTCTTCGCACTTCGCGGAGAGGTTGCGGACAAAAGGGCCTATACACAAGCCGGTGCATTTGTTATAAGAACTCCAAATGGTGCGGCCAGAAGCAGCCGACGGGGGACCGGCCGCATGCAGCCGCTTGATGAAAATTTCAGCAATTCTCATTATGAGGCGGATCGGGTGTGAGAGTGGCATCCTGCCACGACGTTTCGCGGCTTGGAAGCCGCTCCCGCAGAACTGTTTTGCCAAAGTGAGAATTGATGTAACAATTTTTCCATGTTTGATATTTTTTGCCGCATAGGATAAACCAGACTCGATTCTCGGGGATCCTTTCAGCGATGCAGGATCCCGGCGCGGCCCCTGAGAGAAGAACCGAGTTAAACCAGGGCCGAATTTTGATCAAGGAGCGGAAACCATGAAAGAGATCAGCGAACTGAACCTGCCGGAGGATGTCCGGTATGCAGAGGACCATGAGTGGGCAAGGATCGAGGGCGACATCGTCCGTGTGGGCCTGGACGATTATGCCCAGGACCAGTTGGGCGACATCGTCTTTGTGGAACTCCCCCGGGTGGGGGCCAAATTTCAAAAAGGGGATGAATTTGCCACTGTGGAATCGGTCAAGGCCGTGGTGGAGTGCTACCTCCCGGTTTCTGGAGAGATCATTGGGGTCAACCAGGCCCTGGAGGACGCCCCGGAGCTGGTGAACCAGAGCCCTTACGCCGACGGCTGGTTTGTGGAGGTGAGGCCCGACGACCTTTCGGAATATGAGACCCTTATGACGGCAGGCCAGTGCCTTGAAAAGCTGAAAGGAGCCGCCTAAATGCGCTATCTCCCCCATACCCAAGAGGATATCCAGTCCATGCTCCAGGCAGTGGGGGTGGATCATCTGGACCATCTCTTTTCCACCATTCCCCGGGATTGCCGGCTGAAAGAGGCGCTAGATCTGCCGGCGCCCATGACCGAGTGGGAACTGAACGATCATATGGACGCCCTGGCCGGACAGATGCCAGGCCCGGGGCATCAGGCATTTGTGGGCGCAGGCAGGTATGAGCACTTTATCCCGGAATCGGTCTCTTATCTTCTGGGCCGGTCCGAATTCGTCACCTCTTACACCCCCTATCAGCCCGAGATGAGCCAGGGGACCCTGCAGGCCATCTACGAGTACCAGACCCTGGCTGCCCGGCTGCTGGGCATGGAGGTGGCCACCGCCTCCCACTATGACGGGGCTACGGCCCTGGCCGAGTCGCTCCTCATGGCCGTCCGGATCACAGGCCGTAAAAGGGTGGCTTTATCGAGCCTGATCCATCCCCTCTACCGGCAGACCGTTCAGACCTATTTCGCGCCCACCGGATACGATGCGGTTGAACTCCCCTATCTCCCGGACGGCAGCACCGATCTTTCCAGTCTGTCTCAGTTGGACGACCTTGCAGGTGTGGCGGTCCAGTCGCCCAATTTCTTCGGAGTAATTGAAGACCTTCAAAGGGCAGGTGAAGAGATCCACAAGACAGGCGCCCTCTTTATCTCCTGCTTCACCGAGGCCTTGGCCTACGGGCTTTTGAAAGGCCCAGGGGCCCAGGGCGCCGACATTGTCTGCGGGGAAGGGCAGAGCCTGGGCATCCCCCTCTCTTACGGGGGTCCGGGCCTGGGAATGATCGCCGCGGGAAAGGCCCATATGCGCAAGCTCCCGGGCAGACTGGTGGGCAAGACCACGGACCTGGAGGGGAGACTGGGATTTGTTTTGACCCTGGCAACCCGGGAGCAGCACATCCGGCGGGAAAAGGCCACATCCAATATCTGCACCAACAACAGCCTCTGCGCCCTGGCCGCGGTCATGTATATGGCCTCTCTCGGGAAGACCGGCATGCGGGAACTGGCCCTGCTCAATCACGACAAGGCCGAATATATGAAATCACGTCTGAAACAGGCCGGGTTCGCCATCCCCTTTGAGCGGCCCACATTTAATGAGTTTGTGGTTGAATTTCCCAAAGGGTTTGAAGAGACCCGCAAACGGCTCTTGGAAAAGAATATCGTGCCGGGCTTCGCGCTTAAAGATTTTTATCCGGAACTGTATGACCATTATCTCGTGTGCGTTACGGAAACCAAATCCAGAGAGGCCATGGATGCCTTAGTCAGGGAGGTTGCAGCATGAACGATTCCTTGGGAACCACAGGCCTGATACTGAACGAACCGCTGTTGTGGGAAAAGGGGAAAGCGGGACGGTGCGGATTTTCGCTCCCTAAGCGGGACGTGGATCCTTCTCCCCTGAGCCGTGAGCTTGTGGGCGACGGCCCTGATTTCCCGGACCTGAGCGAGGTGGACGTGGTGCGCCACTATACGCGCCTGTCCCAGTGGAACTTCGGGGTGGACACGGGCATGTACCCGTTGGGGTCGTGCACCATGAAATACAACCCCAAGACCAACGAACGCCAGGCCTCGATTCCAGGCTTTTCAGGCGCCCATCCCCTGATTCCGGAATCTTTGTGCCAGGGGGTCCTTCAGGTGATGGCCGAGCTGGAGGTGCATCTGGCGGAGATCACCGGCATGGACGCCGCCACGCTCCAGCCCGCCGCTGGGGCCCATGGAGAACTGACCGGCATGCTCCTGATCCATGCCTGGCATCAGAAGAAAGGGGCCCAGCGCACCCGGATCATTGTCCCGGATACGGCCCACGGCACCAACCCGGCCAGTGTGGCCCTGTGCGGCTACCGTCCCGTGCCTGTGGCCTCCGATGACCAGGGGATCCTCTCCGCTGAGGCCGTGGCAGGGGTGATGGACGAGGACACGGCCGGCATCATGATCACCAATCCCAACACCCTGGGGCTCTTTGAGGAAAACATCCTCGAGATCGCCCGGATCGTGCACGCTAAAGGGGGACTGGTGTATTGCGACGGGGCCAATATGAATGCGGTCATGGGGATGGTCAAGATGGGGAAGATCGGAGTGGACGTGATGCACCTGAACCTCCACAAGACCTTTTCCACGCCCCACGGCGGCGGGGGCCCGGGTTCAGGGCCGGTGTGCGTCAAAAAGGAACTGGAACCCTTTCTCCCGGTCCCCAGGATCGTGAAACAGGAGGGGAGATATGCACTGGATCATGACCGGCCCGATTCTATCGGCAGGCTCCAGGCCTTTTACGGCAATGTGGGGGTTATGCTCAAGGCCTACAGCTACATCCGCACCATGGGACCCGAAGGCCTCAAGAAGGTCAGCCAGCTGGCCGTGCTCAATGCCAACTACATCAAGGAGAGGCTGAAAGACACCCTTCATCTCCCCTATGACCGGCCCTGCATGCACGAGTGCGTATTCTCGGACAAATTTCAGGCGCCGCACCATGTGACCACGCTGGATATGGCCAAGCGGCTCATGGACTACGGGTTTCACCCGCCCACGGTCTATTTTCCCCTGGTGGTGGCGGGGGCTATTATGATGGAGCCTACCGAGACCGAATCGAAAGAGGATCTGGACAGCTACATTGCGGCCCTCAAGGCCATTGCGGAAGAGGCCAGAACGGATCCGGACCTGCTCCACCATGCCCCCCGCAAGTGCAAGGTGCGCAGGCTCGACGAGACCGCCGCGGCCCGCAAACCCTGCCTGGCAGGATAGGGGATGCGCGGCACGCATTGAAGGTTTATTGTTTCCCTCTTGTTCCCAGGCCCTGGCTTGCGTTTGGTGCGACATCCGGATTTCGGCATACAGACTGCCCGTTTGCAAAATCATCATTGTTTCCTTTGACCGCGCAATCAAATCCTTCGACCAAGGCCTTTTGAATCCTGTGGTCGTCGTTCCCATTCGGGAAGCCCTTTTCGGGCTGCACGATCTCCTGGATGAGGCCGTCCCATAGAGGCCGAACGGTAAGATTAACCCTTTGCGAACTATGGTCCGGAGGGCTCGCCAATGGTTCCCAAACCTACCTATGAGGAATTGGAAAACAGGGTCAAGGAGTTGGAGAAGGAAGCCGTTGCCCGCGAGAGGACCGAAGAGGCGCTTCGAGACAGCGAGGAACGTTTCAAGCAGCTTGCGGAGCAGAGCCGCACCATTGCGTGGGAAGTGAATTCGGACGGCCTTTATACCTACGTGAGCCATCTTTCAGATCAGATTCTTGGCTATCATCCGGAAGAAATTATCGGCAAGTTGCACTTCTACGACCTGCATCCCCAAAAGGGACGCGAGGCGTTCAAGACTGCGGTCTTTGAGCTTTTCGCCCGCAAGGAATCCTTCGCCGACCTCGGCAATGCTGTCCAGACCAAAGCCGGCGCCTGCGTTTGGATGTCCACTAAGGGCGTTCCCCTGTTGAACCCTGATGGCACGCTTCGTGGCTACCGTGGATTGGATACCGATATTACTGAGCGCAGACAGGCGGAGGAAGGGGTCAAGGCGAGTGAACGGTTTCTCCAAAACATATTCGACGGCATTCGAGACGGAATCAGTGTGTTGGATCGGGATCTCACGATTATTCGTTGCAACTTCCAGATGGAGGATTGGTACCCTGAGCACATGCCGCTGGCTGGGAAGAAGTGCTATAGGGTTTACCAGGGATTAGATTCCCCTTGTCCTTGGTGTCCATCCCTTCGAGCCATGAAGACGGGTGAGGTTCACTCCGAGGTCGTTCCCTATCCCTCTGCTGAGAAGCCAATGGGGTGGCTCGAGCTTTCTTCTTTTCCTCTTAAAAATGAAAGTGGCGAGGTGGTTAACGTAATTGAACACGTAAAGGATATAACGGCAAAAAAGCAGGCTGAGGAGGAACTGCGGGCTGAGAGGGAGAGGTTCCGGGTCTTGTCTGAAAATGCCCCTTTTGGCATGGTAATGATCGACAGAGACGGAACCTTTAAGTATGTCAACTCGAAATTTAAGGAGATTTTTGGATATGATGTGAGCGACATTCCGAATGGAAAAACCTGGTTTAAAAAGGCGTATCCCGATCCAGATCATAGACGCCAGGCCATCTCTGCCTGGCTGGAGGATTTAGCCTCTTCCCAGGTTGGACAGAAGAGGCCCAGGGTGTTTGAGGTTGAATGCAAGGATGGGTCTAAAAAGATCATCAACTTCATACCGGTCCAGCTGGAGACAGGTGAAAACCTGATGGCCTGCGAGGACATAACCTCCCGCAAGGAGGCGGAGGCTGCCCTTAAACGGAGTGAAGCCAAATATCGCACCATCTTTGACAGCGCCCAGGCCGCCATATTTCGGACCCGTATTTCCGATGGGAAGCTCCTTGAATGCAACAATCGTTTTGCACAGACCTATGGTTATGACAGCCGGGAGGAGTGTATCGCTCATTACCTGTCGACAGAGCATTATGTCGATCCGGGGACCCGCCAACGCATGCTGGCGCAGCTTGCGAAGTCTGGCGAAGTCGATGATTTTGAGGCCCAGTTTTTTCGGAAAGACGGCAGCATCGCATGGATACGCTTTTCGGCTCGCGCCAATCCGGAAGAGGACTTTATCGAAGGCATCGGATACGACATCACTCGCGAAAAGGACGCGATAGCGGAACTGAGAGTCAGCGAGGAGAAATACCGCAGCATCCTCGAAAGCATGGAGGAAGGCTATTATGAAGTCGACATCGCAGGAAATTTGACATTCTTCAATGATTCATTGTGCGACATGCTTGGATATCCGGAACATGAATTGATGGGTATGAATTACCGGAAATACACGGCCGCAGAGAATGTAGAAAGTGTGTACAAGACCTTCAACCGTGTCTTTATGACAGGCGTGCCGTCCAGGGGGTTTGACTGGGAAATCATCAAAAAAGATGGGAAAAGGCGCTCTATCGAAGTCTCTGTGTCGCCGATAAGGAATGCAGAAGGAGTAGTGGCGGGCTTCAGCGGGATTGTTCGGGATATCACCGAGAAACGAATGCTTGAATTCCAGCTCCAGCGCGCCCAGAAGATGGAAGCCCTGGGCCTGTTGGCCGGCGGCGTTGCGCATGACTTGAACAATATCCTGTCAGGGATTGTGAGCTACCCAGAATTGATGCTTATGGACCTGCCTGAAGACAGCCCCCTCAGAAAACCCTTAGAGAGCATACATGCATCCGGGATGCGGGCCGCTGATGTGGTCGCCGACCTCCTTACCATTGCCCGGGGGGTTGCGACGGGAAAGCAAACTTTGAATCTCAACAGCATCGTAAATGAATATGTGGGCTCTCCCGAATATCAGAAGGTCACGGAGATGCACCCTCTTATTCATTTCGAGACTGATCTGGCCCCTGACCTGTTGAACATGAGCGGTTCCCCAATTCACCTGAAAAAGAGTCTGATGAATCTGGTCATCAATGCCTCGGAGGCCATTGAGGGCGGCGGCACAGTGAAGACTTCAACCTTCAACCGCTATCTGGATGAGCCGCTCAAGGGATATGACGATGTTCGGACGGGGGAATATGCCGTTCTTTCTGTTTCAGACAATGGTCATGGCATATCCAGCAAGGACATGGAGAGGATTTTTGAGCCGTTCTATACCAAGAAGGTCATGGGGCGCAGCGGGACAGGCCTGGGCTTGACAGTTGTGTGGAATACGGTACAGGACCACAACGGATACATCAATGTCAGGACCAGTGAAAAGGGGACAGTTTTCGAACTCTATTTTCCCGTCACCCGAGAAGACCTCGCCGCCGTAAAGGAAGCGGATGGCCGCATAAGCTACCTGGGCCACGGTGAAAGGATTCTGGTAGTGGATGATGAGGAAAGCCAGAGAGAAATCGCCATAGGCATATTGACCAAGCTGGGATATCATGCGGAAGCGGTTTCGAGCGGTGAAGAAGCGATTGCCTATGTGAAAGAAAATCCTGTGGATCTGATTGTCCTTGATATGGTGATGCCCAAAGGAGTCAATGGACATGAGACCTACAAGGAGATCGTCAAGGTGCGGCCCGGCCAGAAGGCGATTATAGCGAGCGGGTATGCCCAGACCGAAGAGGTGACTGCCGCCCAGGATTTGGGCGCTGGAAAGTACGTCAAGAAGCCTTACACCTTGGAAAATATAGGCCTTGCGGTTAAGGAAGAATTGGAGAAATAGGATTAACCTGCGGGAAGTCCGTAATAAACTAAGAAAGTTGAGTGCGCATTGCTGATGAAAAGAGGAAGACCTGTAGAACAGTGGGGAATAACAAGCTGTTTGAGAAAGGAGCATTCATCCTCTCATCTGACCTTCACATCCGGGGATGTATTTGGATATTCGCATCCGACAAGCCCCAGAAAGCAGGGGCCGCTGCGGCGACCCCGCGCCCCAGGTCGAAACAATGGGGGTGGTTAACTCCAATGAAGCATAGCTATATCATATCCGTCGCTGGTCAAGAAGAAGTTAGGAGTGACTCGGTTGTAACAAACGCGGCCAGTCAAAGATTATTCCGCTCCAAGAGGGAATGGGGCATGTTGCCAGCTTGTAAACTTTTCATGTCAATCTGGCATAGAATCTTTGTCCACAACTTCCCTGCATGGTGCGAAGAAATTTGCCCGTGTGGGTCTCTGCCCAAGGGCTGCAAAAACCGACTACAGCTCATGGGAACGGCAGCAGGGCTTTAAAATACAGTCTGTTCCAGCCCCAAGGACACCCTTTCACCTGCCCGCCATGCGAGTGAGGCGAGTCAGGCGGGTCGATAGGGATTCCTTGCTGCCTTTC
>Ga0068712_1001248_pt1 | contig 38080 bp, 35 predicted proteins | sample MTBAKSrepl1MetaG_FD_62987 | JGI IMG/M metagenome (GOLD analysis project Ga0068712, IMG submission 62987) | Enrichment culture microbial communities from Arthur Kill intertidal strait, New Jersey, USA, that are MTBE-degrading - MTBE-AKS1... | ecosystem: Environmental > Aquatic > Marine >... | reverse complement strand
TATTTTAAAGCCCTGCTGCCGTTCCAACGAGCTGTATTCGGTTTTTGCAGCCCTTGGGCAGAGACCCCCACGGGCAAACTTCTGCGCACGTTGCGGAGAAGTTACAAACAAAGACTCTAACACCTTGCGCCTACAGCTTCGGCAAATACGTCTCGATCTCGAACCGGCTGACATGGGTCCGGTAATGATCCCACTCGATCTTCTTGTTCTCGATGAACTTGTTGAACACGTGATCCCCCAGGATCCGCCTCACCAGGTCGCTCTTTTCCGTGGCCAGGATCCCGGCATACAGGTTGCCGGGCAGGTCGGTGATCCCATGGGCCTTTCGCTCGGCCGGATTCATCTCAAAGATGTCTTCTTCCACCGGGGCCGGCAGCTCGTATTGCTTCTCGATCCCCTCCAGCCCGGCGCCCAGCATCACCGCAAAGGCCAGGTACGGGTTGCAGGCGGGGTCCGGCGACCGAAACTCGATGCGGGTGGCCTTTTCCTTGCCCGGCTTGTACATGGGGACCCGGATCATGGCCGATCGGTTCCGCCTGGCCCACGACACGTAGACCGGGGCCTCATAACCCGGCACCAGGCGCTTGTAGGAGTTGACCCACTGGTTGCACACCGCGGTGATCTCCGGGGCATGGCGCATGAGTCCGGCGATGTAGTGTTTGGCCAGATCGGAGAGATTGTATGTGTCCTTGGCGTCATAAAAGGAATTACTGTCGCCCTTGAAAAGGGACTGGTGCACGTGCATCCCGCTCCCGTTCTGGCCGAAGATCGGCTTGGGCATAAAGGTGGCGTATACCCCGTGCTGCCTGGCGATCTCCTTGACCACCAGCCGGTAGGTCATGGTGTTGTCCGCCATCTTGAGGGCCTCCTGATAGCGGAGGTCGATCTCGTGCTGGCTGGGGGCCACCTCGTGGTGACTGTATTCCACCTGGATCCCCATGGACTGGAGCGCGAAGATGGTGTCCCGCCTCAGATTGCTGCCCATGTCCAGGGGCCTGGAATCGAAGTATCCGCCCGTGTCCAGGATGTCCGTACACTGGTCATCCTTGAAATAGAAGTACTCCAGTTCCGGTCCCACGTAGTAGGTATAGCCCTGGTCCTCAATCTTTTTGAGGAGCCTCTTGAGCACGTATCGGGGATCCCCCTCATAGGGGGTGCCGTCCGGATTCAAGACGTCGCAGAACATGCGGGCCACGGGCCGCTCGTTGCTCCGCCACGGGACCAGCTGAAATGTGGTGGGGTCGGGTTTGGCGATCATGTCGCTCTCCTCGATCCTTGCAAAGCCCTGGATGGAAGACCCGTCAAACCCCATCCCCTCGGTGATGCCTTCTTCCAGCTCGGAGGGCGTGATGGCAAAACTCTTGAGCACACCCAGCACGTCGGTAAACCAAAACTGGATAAAGCTGATGTCCTTATCCGCAACGATCCGTTTCACATCCTCTACACTCTGACATTCCATGACGTTCCCTCCTTGTCCCTTGGGCCCTGCTCCCCAGGACCGCGAGCCTGTTGGTTGACGCTGATGATGTTCTCAAGACAGTGCGAACTGTCGCGGACCTATTCTGCAACCCCGGTGCCAAAGGGCGAAATGCCTGTCAAGTGACTGTATTTAAGCCAGTTATATGTTCTTGAGTTACCGATAGGGGCAAGGAACAAAAATACAATTTTGTGGTTTAACGATCATTGATAGCTCAAAAATGTATTTTCTCCGGGAGATCAACCTCGGACAAAGGAGCCGCCATCTTCCTGGTCCCTGGTGCTGCCTGGGTCTTAAGGCGCTCAGTGTCAATGGTATCTCATTGCCGCCCTGCTGTGTTATGATTTGGAATTGCCTACGCCTTTATCAGGGAAATTTCATGCTTCTTCAGGTGAGCATCGCGCGTGACAAGCGTAAGTCCTTCAATTATCGCCTGGGCGACCAGCATCCTGTCAAAAGGATCCCTGTGATGGGCAGGTAAATCTCCTATGGCGTGGGCATGGGCTACGGTGATGGGGATATGCGTGTCAAGCAGGAGGTTCATCGGCCTATCATGCCAAATGCCTCGGCAATATCCTGAGGCAGGTCGTCAAAATCGTCGGCAATCCTGATTTTGCCCTTCAGAGCGCCCGGCTTGCGGGGCTTTTCACTTATTTCATACTTGACGAGCCTGGCGACGGGTTTACCCCCCTTGCCGATAATCACTTCTTGCCCGGCCATGGCCTTCTCAATAAGGGTTGATAACTGGGCTTTTGCCTCAGAGATATTTGCTACGAGCACCTTTCCCACCTCCTTTTTATACTCTGGCCGGATTCGGCCGCAAAGTCAAGTGAATGGCGGATCCTTCAATTCCCGGTGACCATTCCCTGAGAACCCAACTTCTACTCCACGGTCACGCTCTTGGCCAGGTTCCTGGGCTTGTCGATGTCCCGGTTGAGGAACTTGGCGCAGTAATAGGCCAACAGCTGGCAGGGGATGACCGTCAATATGGGGTACAGGAAATCGAGGGTGGCCGGGATCTCGATGACGTCGTCCGCCACATCCCGCACCTTCTCGTCCCCCTCGGTGGCAATGGCGATCACCGGCCCCTTGCGGCTCCGGATCTCGTGGATGTTGCTGAGCATCTTTTCGTGCATCTCGTCCTGGGGGATGATGGCCACGGTGGGCATGTCCGGGTTGATGAGGGCGATGGGGCCGTGCTTCATCTCCCCTGCCGCATACCCCTCCGCATGGATGTAGGAGACCTCCTTGAGCTTCAAGGCCCCCTCCAGGGCGATGGGGTAATTGTACTTCCTCCCCAGAAACAGCCAGTTGGTGCAGCGGCAGTACTTCTCGGCAACCGCCTCGATATGGTTGGCCTGGGCCAGGACCCGCTGGATCAGCCCGGGGAGGGCCTCCAGGCCCCGGATGGCCTGAATCCCCTCGGTCAGGGAGAGGTTCTGGTGGCGGCCCAAAAGGAGGGCCAACAGGATCAGGATGATCAGCTGGGAGGTGAAATTCTTGGTGGAGGCCACCCCGATCTCGGGCCCGGCGTGGTTGTAGACGCCGGCCTCCGTCTCCCTGGAGATGGAACTCCCCACCACGTTGACCACGCCCAGGAGGCGGGCCCCCTTGCGCTTGGCCTCCTTGATGGCCGCCAGGGTGTCCGCGGTCTCTCCGGACTGGCTGATGGCCGCCACAAAGGTGTTGGCCGGGAAATTGAGTTTGCGGTAACGGAACTCGGAGCCCAGGCCCACCTCCGTATCGATCTCGGTCAGGCGTTCAAAGATATATTTTCCCACACTCGCCGCGTAATAGGAGGTCCCGCAGGCCACCAGGACCATGTGCCGCGACTCCTTGAGGCTCTCCCACACGGGCATGATCCCCCCCAGTTTGGGGACCCCCTCTCCGGGCTCCAGCCGCCCCCGCATGGCGTTTTCCACCGCGGCCGGCTGTTCATAGATCTCCTTGAGCATAAAATGGGGAAAGCCGTTCAGCTCCGCGTCTTCGGCCCGCCACTCCACGGTCTCGGTGGTCCGTTGGACCGGCATGGCCTGGGCCGTGGAGATGGAAAAGCCGTCCGCCGTCACGGTGGCCAGTTCGTTTTCCTCCAGATGGACCACCTTGTTGGTATAGCGCACCATGGCCGACACGTCCGAGGCCACAAAGTGCCCGTCGTCGCTGATACCGATAATCAAGGGACTTCCCCTGCGGGCCACCACGATCTGGCCCGGGGTCCTGCGGTGGATCACGCCGATCCCGAAGGTCCCCTCCACCTGGGCCATGGTCTTACGGACCGCGTCGTTCAGATCGCCGTTGAAATGGCGGGCGATCAGGTGGGCCAGGACCTCGGTGTCGGTCTCGGACCGGAAGACCACGCCGTCCTTCTCCAGCCTTTTCTTGAGCACGTGGTAGTTTTCGATGATCCCGTTGTGGATCACATAGACGTCTCCGGCCTGGTCCCGCTGGGGGTGGGCGTTTTCCTCGGACGGCCTCCCGTGGGTGGCCCACCGCGTATGGGCGATACCGGAGGTCCCCTTCATCTCCAGGCCGTTCACCTTGTGGGCCAGTTCCACAATCTTTCCCACGGCCCGCTCGCAAAGGATGGTATCCCCTTCCTGCACGGCCAGTCCCGCGGAGTCATATCCCCGGTATTCGAGCCGCTTCAACCCCTCCAGCAGTATCGGCTTGGCCGGCTTGCGGCCCACATAGCACACAATACCACACATGCTCAGCTCTCCTTTGCATCATTCTTGAGATTAAGCAAGAAGCATAACCATTTGGCCACAGATATACAATACAAAAAAATTAACGGTTCGCAAGGCTCAAAGGTTCAGGACTTGAGGCGGCCCGGAGCCTGTGAACCCCTGCAAATAAACCTCTTCACGGACGTGACAGGAGTTCCCGGAGCAGGACAGTGCAGCCTTTTATTGATAGTCCTGAAATCGGAGATGGCAGGAAAGTCGGTGCTTGGGAAGGAGCAGGGCAGGGCCGTCGGCCCTGCCTGCATCAAACGGTTCGTTCCAGGTTGATAGTCCTCGATGGGACAAAATGGTTGGCGCTGAAAAACTGTATCAGATTGGAATTATTCCAATCAACCAAGGTGTTTACCTTCTGAACGCCAAGGCTTTTCAAGTGATCCATGAAATCATTGATCAGCCGTTCGCCCACGCCCTTGTTCTGGAAATCGGGATCCACGCCGATGGTGTCGAGCCTTGCCTCCTCCTGGAAGATGCCGTATTCCCCCATATAGATCTCTCCCATGACGAAACCCACCACGTTTCCTTTTTCTGTCTCCGCAACAAGGGAGGCAGGTAGATAATCTCTTGATTTGAAAAGCTTTTCAAACTTCACTTCATAGTACTCGGGACGCGAGGTCTTGAGTATTTTCTCATCGATCTTCACCACTGCGTCAAAATCTTCGGCCTTCATCAGTCGGATCTTAATCGTGCCATCGCTCATAAAGTCTCTCCAATTCGTACCCCTATTCTTTTTTGCCCTTCCTTGCAATCACCCGTTTCTCCTCGGGGATCGGGGCCGGGACGGGCTCCCCTACCAGTTTGGTCACCGCACTGAAGCGCGGGGGGCAGACCTCAAGACAGGTTCCGCACTTGATGCATTTGTCTTGATCGATCACATGGATCCGGTTCTTGCCGCCCACAATTGCCCCTGCAGGACACCTCCTGAAGCACATCATGCAGGCCTGACACTTCTCCGGATCAATGTAATAGGAAGGGACATCCCGAAACAGCTCTTCCACCTCATCTTTCGTGAAAAGCCCGTCATAATCTTCCTTTCTGGTGAGCCGGCCTGCCAGCTTTTCCCTTTTGGCTATCTTAATGTAAGGGATGAGTCTCTCAATGTCCTTCATCTTGGATTTCAAGGCACCCCTGTCGATCCCTTCGCTCACGCCCAAGGGACCCAATTCCTTCACCTTCTTGTCAAAGGCGTTCATATGCTCTGCAAAGAGGATCCCGTCGCCAGCGGACATAAACTGGATGTTGAGCCTTTCAGGGTTGAGTCCGATGTGCTCCAAGATCCTTTTACCCAAGAGCGCCGTATTCAGGGCATGATAGTTGCCGTGCGTCACGTAATTGCATTCATTCAAACGGCAGCCGACAATAAACACACCGTCCTGTCCATTGGAAAAGGCCCTGAGAATGAACTCCAGATCGACCCTCCCGGAACACATGACGCGGATCAGTCTGACATCTGTCGCATATTGCAGTCTGGAAACTCCAGCCAGGTCAGCAGCCCCGTAACCTCACCAATGGCATACAAAACCCAATATCTTGGGTTTGAATTTAACTCCTGCGCTCATGAATGATCCCTTCTTTGTTATCAGCCCCGTTGCGTGTCCTCTCAGTATTCAGGGGACAAGGCCCTGACGCGTCAACCCCTTTCAGGAATTAGGGGCAGTTCCTTTATCCTTGATCCTGGAAGGTGGTGCGATCCCCCGGCTAAACATCTCCCACCGCCATATCTAATTGCGCCGGGGTCTCCTCCTCCAGAATGGCCGCATCTATCTGGCACATGATCTCTTCATCTGTGAAGTGTTTGAGCCGGATGGCCCCGGTGGGGCACTTGGCATTGCAGAGCCCGTCGCCTTTGCAGATCACAGGGTTTACCACCGCCTTCTTGCCCTGTTTGGTATTGCGGAACATAATGGCCCCATAGGTACAGGCGTCTATGCAGGCCCCGCATCCCATGCATTTATCCTCATCCACCTCGCACACAGAACCCGAGGCAGTCACAATGTCGTTTGAGAGAAGGGTCAAGGCACGCCCCGCAGCCCCATAGGCCTGATTGATGGTCTCAGATATGTGCTTGGAATAGTGGGCAGTTCCGCACAGATACACGCCTTCCGCGCTGAACTCCACAGGCCGCAGCTTGACATGGGCTTCCTTGAAGAAACGGTCCGGCCCCAAAGAGACCTTAAAAAACTGTGCAATCTCTTCGTTGTCTTGTGGGGGGATGACGGCGGCCGCCAGGGAAACCACGTCGGCATCGATGGCCAGTTCTTCTCCCAAGATCGGATCCGTGACAGTCACCCTCAAAACCGGTTTCCCTTCAGCGGTAACTGCCGCGACCTTGGGTTTGTCCTCCGGGTCCCAGCGGATGAACTTGACATCCGTATTGGAGGCCTCCCGGTAATAGTCCTCCCGCAACCCATAGGTCCGCATATCCCGGAAGAGGATGTAAATGTCCATCTCCGGATTGATTTCTTTGAGTTTCAGGGCGTTCTTGACCGCCTGAGAGCAACATACCCGGCTGCAGTAGTTTCGGTCCTCATTGCGGCATCCCACGCACTGGATCATGACCAGGCATTGGGAATTGAGGACCTTCTCATCCTGTACGGCAATTCGGCCTTCCAACTCCAGATGGGTCATGACCCTCTCGTCTTCTCCGTAGAGGTATTCGGTGGGCTTGTATTCATCCGCGCCGATGGCAATGACCGTGGCCCCGTGCTTGATCTCGGTCTCTCCCCTGTCCGACGTGATCCGGGTGACGAAGTTTCCTATATAACCGGTTGCCTCTTGGATGACGGCACTGGTATACACATGAATCAGGGGGTGCTGGTAGACCTTGCGCGACAAATCCTTCAAAAATGCCTGAACATCCATCCCTTCCAGGGTGGTGTAGATCCTCCTGGCCATCCCTCCCAGATCCCCGTCCTTTTCCACCAGGTGAACCTCATGCCCCTGATTGGCTATGGAGAGGGCAGAGGTCATACCTGCAATGCCGGCGCCCACCACCAGGGCCGCCTTGTTGACGGGGAGATCGATCTCCTTCAATGGCTCCAGCAAGGCGCAGCGGGCCACGGACATCCGGATGATATCCTTTGCCTTCCGGGTGGCCTCTTCCGGTTCTTTGGAGTGAACCCAGGAGTCGTGCTCTCTGATATTAGCCATCTCATAGAAATACTGGTTGATCCCAGCCTCCCGGAGGGTATCCCGAAACAAAGGCTCGAGCGTCCTGGGAGAGCAGGCAGCCACCACCACGCGATTGAGATTCTTCTCCTTGACCATATCCGTTATTTCCTGGGCGGAATTGGTGGCGCATGAGAAGAGCTGTTCCTGGGCATATACCACATGCGGGAGGGTGAGGGCGTATTCCACGGTGGAAGGCACATCCACGATCCTTCCGATATTGGCCCCGCAGTGACAGACAAAGACACCGATGCGGGGTTCCTCGCCGGAAACATCCTTTTCCTCCGGATAAACACGCTCTGTGGTCAGCTTTCCGCGGCGGTAGTCCAAAAATTGGCCGCACTGGGCCCCTGCCCCACTGGCGCTGAAGACCGATTCCGGGATATCCATAGGCCCCTGGAAGGCGCCGCTCACAAAGATCCCCGGTTTCGAGGTTTCCATGAGATTGGATGGATCTCCCTGACAGAAACCGTGTGAATTCAGCGTGATGCCGAATCGTTCGGCCAGTGCCTCAGCATCAGAAGGGGGGTTCAATCCCACGGACAGAACCACCATATCGAATTCCTCTTCTTTGACCCCTTCGTCCGGAGTTGCATACCGGACCACCAGGTTCTTGGTCTCCGGGATTTCTCTCACCACCGACGTGTAACTCCTGATGAAGCGGATGCCCGGAAGCTCCGCGGTGCGCTGATAATACGGCTCAAAATCTTTCCCGTAGGAACGGATATCATTGTGGAAGATGGTGCATTCGGCCTCGGCGTCATGGTCCTTGGTCAGGATCACCTGTTTCTGGGTATAAGTGCAGCAAACAGCGGAACAATAGCTGTTGTCGCCGGGCGTCACCCGCCTCGAACCCACGCACTGGATCCAGGCGAGCTTGTGGGGGTGCCTCTGGTCCGAGGCCCGCAGAATCTCCCCCTCGTAGGGACCGGTGGCGCACAAAAGCCGCTCAAAGTCGAGGCTGGTTACCACGTTGGCATACTTGCCATAGCCGTAGTCGCCCTTTATGCCGGGGTCGAAGGGCTCGTAGCCCGGGGACAACAGAACGGCGCCCACATTGATCTCGACCCTCTCGGGCTGCTGCTCCAGATCAACCGCATTGTTCTGGCAGACCGCCTCGCAGATGCGGCATTTCTTCTCTTTCAAGTAAAGGCAGCTTTCATCAATATAGGAGATGAGCGGGATGGCCTGGGCAAAGTAGATATGGACGGCCTTGTTCTGGGATATCTCCTGATTGAAGGGATCCGGATACTGGACCGGGCAATACTCCATACAGGTGCCGCACCCGGTGCACATATCCTCCTTGATATATCTGGGCTTCTTGAGCAGGGTGATCTTGAAATTCCCTGCCTCTCCCTCTGCCCTCTCTACTTCCGTGTAGGTGAAAACCTCTATGTTCGGATGCCGGCCGACCTCGACCAGTTTCGGAGAGAGGATTCACATGGAACAGTCATTGGTGGGATAGGTCTTGTCCAGCTGGGCCATGTGCCCGCCGATGGCAGGGGCCTTTTCCACCAGATAGACCTTGAACCCTGCGGTGGCCAGATCGAGAGAAGCCTGAATCCCGCTGATCCCGCCGCCCACTACCATGACGTCTCCAAAATTGCCATTCGCGAAGCTTTTCCGCAGCTGCTCAATGCGTTCGTTTTCCACGACTATCCGCCTTTGTTAGATCTGAAAAATTCTTACACAAAAAACGCCCCGGTCAAACAGGAGCAACAGATGCTTTTGCAGCAGAACGCCGCAACATCTCTCTTTGTGGCTGGGACAAATCCCTCAATCCCGGATTAGCCCCTAAATCACTTCTGCGATAATCTCTGTAATGTCCTTCACCTCTATCTGTTCATCCATACCCATGGTGACCCGGCTGTCCTCGAACATGGTAATGCAGTAGGGACAGCAGGTCGCCAGAATCTCGGCGCCCACGGCTGTTGCCTGTTCGATCCGGAGGTCGGAGAACCGTTCGCCTTTCTGGGTCTCCATCCAGACCCTTCCTCCCCCTCCGCCGCAGCAGAGGCTGTCCACACGGCAGTCGGGCATCTCCATCAATTCCAAACCGGGCACCCAGTTCAAGGCCTCCCGGGGTTCGTCATAGATGCCGTTGTGCCGACCCAGGTAGCAGGGATCGTGATAGGTCACCTTTTTGGCATATTCCCCCTTCAATTCGAGCCTCCCCTCCCGGATCAGCTCAGCCAAGAGCTGAGACATGTGAATGATCTCGAAGTGCACCATAAAATCGGGATACTCGTTTTTGAAGGTGTGGTAGCAATGCGGGGAAGAGACCAGGATCTTTTTCACGCCGTTATCCACGAACGTCTTGATATTGTCCTTGGCCAGGCGTTTAAATACCTCCTCATCCCCGGTCTTTCGAATGCTCTCCCCGCAGCAGTTCTCCTTGGGACCCAAGATCCCAAATTCCACCCCTGCCTTTTTGAGGATGGTGGCCGTGGCAACGGCTACCTTCTTGAGTCTGGGATCGTAGCTGGGGTAGCACCCGGGGAAATAGAGGATATCCATGCCCTCTTCAAAGGTGTTCACAGAAAGGCCCTTGGCCCAGTCGCCCCGTTTGGCGCGTTCTTCACCCAGCGTGTTGCCTTCGCCCACCAGACTCCCCCGGACGGTACGGATGGGCTGCACCGCCTTGGGGAACACGCCGTATTCCGTGGCAATCCTGCGCAGGGCCACCCCGGATTCGATCTGCTGGACATCCCTGGGGCAGTGCTGCGGGCACCTACCGCACGTGGTGCACCGCCAGATGTCTTCGCTTTCAATATCGGTCATGCCGAAGGCCGCCTGCCGGACGATTTTGCGCATGCTAAAGGTCGTCACCCGATTCCACGGGCAGACCACATCACACAACCCGCATTGAAAGCATCGCTTAAAGGCATCGCCTCCGCTCGCCTTGATAACGTCTACAATCTCTTTGTACTCAGCTACATTCTCCACGGTATTTCCTGGTCCTATTCTTGAGGCTGAACGGTCTTTATTCCTTCATCCTTCATCGACATCCGGGCAACAGCATCCATGAGTTCCTGGACGCCATATTTTTTGGCCAGCGATTCCAATCCGATATCCAGTTCTTTTTCCTCCTGCCCTTCTTCCACTTCCTCTTCTTCCTCCCTCTCTTCATAGGTCAGGGCATCCACCAGGCACCATTTGACGCAGAGGGGCTCATCCTCGCCCTCGCACATATCGCATTTCAGGGGAAGACCCGAGTCGGGTTCCTTGAAGATGTCCCTGGAAGGGCAGGACGCCCTGCAGAATGCGCATTCCTCATATTCCTTGCCGTCGATGATGTATTTGTCTCTTCCCATGCATTCGGCGGCCGTATATTCGCCTGCGTAGACCGGGACATAAATGTCTCTGAGCGGATAGCGGACGATCCGTATGCGGGACCTGGCCGGATTGTTGCTGCTGTATTTGGGCTGGGCATGAAATGCGGAGCAGATGACCTCGCAGGCCCTGCATCCGTTGCACAAATCAGCGTTTACTTTGATGGTCTTGACAATCTTCTTCTTTTTCTCGCCCACGGCTATGCCTCCTTGTCCTTTTCCGCCGAGGTCCGCTGTTCAGGGGCGTCCTCATCATCCGAATAAACCCCCCTCTTTTCAAACTCTTCGAACACATAATCGAGACCTAAGGCATGGAGCGTCTCCTTGGTGGGGATGCCGTCTTTGTTCCAGCCCTTGAATTCATAATAAGTGTCCAGGAGCTTCTCCTCCAATTCAGGAAACCGTTTCTTCCAGTGGTCCTGTGGAGGCCTCTCATCCTTCCTTCGCATGCCCCTTCGAATATTGTTGGCCCTCACCAGGGTCCGGTATCTCCGGATGGCTTCGGTGAGCTTTTCCTCATCCATTTCGATGCCGGCCCCTGCGGAAATGAACTTGGGGTAGTTGTGGATGTGATAGGGGGGTTTCAGGGGGAATGACGAGAGGCCGGCGCACATGCCGAGGGCGTCGTCGATATAGTGCATCCGCTCCTGCCAGTCAACAATATCGCAGCACATCTCCGGCGTCGGGTAAAAGGGGATGGAATTTTCCCCCCGCAGTTCCCAGTCCAGAAAATACTGCTTGAACTTCTCATCGGGCACCTGGAACCAGTCCTTGACAAAGGCCTCCCGTTCCTCTCTCGTGGGGAATGGGGCCTGGGGGAACTGGCCTTCAATCTGGGTGATGTTGATCTTCTCACCCGTGCAATACATGAGAAAATAGATGGGATTCAGCATGGAGAGTTTGAGAGGGAGCTGTTCGTGTTTCTTGATGGTATTGTGGGCATAGGCCTCCGCACCCTTTCCGATCGCCTTGGCCGCCCAGTAGGTGCCGTTGGCCAGCACGTCGCCGATCCCTTCCCGCCGTACAATCCGGTCCAGGAGCCAGTGAAACCGCCCTTCGTTATCCTCGGGCATCCCGGGAAAATCATCCTTCGTCAGGATTCCGTCTTCCAAGAGTTCGAGGGCGAAGGCCATAACCTGCGGGGTTGAGAATCCATCCACCCCGTATTCCGTGGCGCTCTGGGCGATGCCCAGCCCGAACTCCAGATCTGCGTAGGCTGCCATGGTATAGGTCAGTTTGGAAAAGCATTTCATCATGTAGGTGGGACGATCGGGGGGCTGAATGGTAGCGCCGCACGTCATGGGGCAATTAAAGCAGCTGATCAACCGCCGGCGCATGCTGTCCAAGGTGTCGGACCATTCCTTTGCGATGTCTTCGTTCCAGAAACCCTTTCTGCGAACGCGCGCATTGCCCCACATAAAATTCTCAGTGTGCCACTTTTCGTCGTGGACCTTCATCTCCTGGGGGGACCCAAGGCCCTGTAAAATGGGCATGACCCCGGGAATGGGATGTTCGTTGCGCCACTGAATATAATCCATGACCTCGTTGCAGAGTTCCATGAATTTTTCAGGCTGGGCCACATTGATATCCCTGGTCCCGCGGACCGCAATCGCCTTGACCCCTTTGTCGCCCATGACGGCGCCTAATCCCAATCGGCTGGCGCTGGATCTGCCCTGTTCGATGGAGGCAAAATAGACCCTGTTTTCGCCAGCCAGCCCGATGGCCGCCACCTGGGCCCTGGGCTCGTTCAGCTCTTGCTGGATAAGCTCTTGCGTTTCAACCGCGCCCTTGCCCCGCAAGTGAGACGCATCCCGGATTTCCACCTTGTCGTTGTTGATCCAGATATACACCAGATCCGGGGACTTGCCGCGAAGGATGACCTTGTCATAGCCGGCGTACTTTAACTCCGGGGCCCAGAACCCCCCCATCATGGAAAAGGCCATCAGGAGGGTCTGGGGCGAAATGGTCGCGACAATCGTGCGATTGCATCCGGTGGCAGGCGTTCCGCACAGGAGACCGGCACTGAAGATCAGCAAATTATCCGGAGAAAAGGGGTCAACCTCAGGGGGAACCCGTTCCCACAATATCTTGGCGCTGGTGCCCAGGCCCCCTAGATAGAGTTCAGTTTCTCTCGGGTCGGTTTCCACCCGCTCAATGTTTCCCCGACTCAGATCAATTTCTAAATTATATCCTGTTTCTGCGTACCTCATGATGTTCCCCTTGCTAAGTTACTTGAATCTCAGGCATTTAATCCGGCCCGCAAAGCAGGCCCCCGGGCTGTCCAACCGAACCGAACTCACGCAACCGCCATGTGCGCCCTATATGGACGGTCCGGCCCTCATGAGCTCAAATCCTTCCTGAGATTGATGAAGTTGCTGCGATCGAACCCAAGGGCCTTGAAAAAAGACAACAGGTCCACAGAATCCCACCGCACAGAGGTATAGATGTCGGTAATCCCCTTTTGCCGGTATACGGCCAGGATCTCTTCTGCCAATCTCTTGCCGATGCCCTGTCCCATAAATTTGGGATCCACTCCGAGCGTGGCGATCCAGGCCGCCCCTTTTTCAAGGCCAAAACCCCCGAATACGGTGTAGCTGATCATGTAGCCGACGACCCTCCCATTGTGCACCGCCACAAGACTGGCATCTTCCCCTTTTCGGACCTGATCTTCAATAATGTGCCTGAAATCGATGGCAACGGGCGACTGGGTGATCGCCGCCTGGATCCTGCTGATGTCGTCTGCATCCTCGGCGCGGATTCTTCTGATCTCCAGATGTTCAGTCAGTTCACGCATAAGAGACTTCACCCGGCTAATTCAGTCTGATGATTTTTACCCGGCAGCCCACCCAATCAGGCGGCAGATAGACCCGACCGCTGTTGCCGCTCTGCCTGACGATTTTTTCGACCATCTCCTCGCCATACACTTCCAGCTTGACCTTGCCCCGGCCTGTCCCTGGTGAATCTTTCTTTTCCTTTTTAGCCTTTTTTTCTTCGGACATTTTTGCGAATCTTCTCTCCCGGTTCCCGGGGCTTAAGCAGACAGCAATTCACTGATGAAAGGATTCATATGCGGTCCGTTGAAATGAAACACAGGAAAAAACATGGTTACAATTTAGCTACATCGTAACTACGTGTCAAGCAAAAAATAGCCTTGTTCACAGGATCCCCAAGTTGGCTTTTTTTGGTGGAAAAGGGCTGAAGGAAGAGGCATTCACGGCGTGCGCGCCAGGCCGCGCAACATCTTATGGCGCCCGCCAGGAAAGAGGCATACAAGGATTGAAAATTGTTGCATTCAGGAAGTGGGAACGCCCGTTTCCTTAAAAATCTTGGGGCGTTGGGGCCTGCGGCTATGGCTTGAGGCCTGTCACAATGCCCGAGGCATTGGGTCCTTCGAAGGCCAGCCGCCTGACCTGCCTCAGGCCTGCCCGCGTCATCATGTCTCGAATCTGACCTTCCGTATAAGAGCGGCCCTTCTCCGTGTTGACCAGCATATTCAGCGAAAAAACGGCCGGGAAAAGGGGGCCGTCTGATTCGTCATTCAGGATAAAATCGTGGATCATCATCATCCCGCCGGAGGAAAGGGCCGAGGCCGCACGGTGAATGATCATCTGACACTCATCAGGCCCGTCGCCGTGAAGGATATGCGAAAGCCATGCCACATCGTAGAGGCCGGGGATGTCGTCCTGGAGATAATTGCAGGGGACAAAGGAGATGCGATCCGACAGGCCGAACCGGGCAATGGTCTTTTCTGCAAATGGTCTGGAGCCAGGGAGATCGGCCACCGTTGCCTCCAGGTCCGGATTGGCAAGGCAGAAGTGAATAGCATAGGTCCCTGCGCCTCCGCCCAGGTCCAGGAAACGACGCATCCCCTTTATATCCATGGCCTCTGCCAGCCCGGGGGCGATCCCCATGGCCAGGTTGAACATCCCCATGAGGAAAGCTTCACGCTCCTCATGGCCAAAATGGTCCCTCCTGCGGGTGGGCCTTCCGGACACGACCGCCTGATCAAGGCGCGCCCATGCTTCCACCAGATGATGATGGTGCATCACCATGTAGCCGATGTATTGGGGTGAGTCCTTGACCAGGAAGGTTTTGCTGAAAGGGGAATTGGCGTATCGCTCGCCGGACTTGACAAGGAGGTTCATGGCTGCCAGGGCATTCAAAAGCACGGCCGTTCCTCTCTCATGGGAGCCGAGACGGCCGGCTATTTCTTTGGCGCTCGCATCGCCTGCGGACTGGATAATGGTAAAGAGACCCAGCTTCACCCCCGCATGGAGGGTACATGCCTGCCAGTAGCTCCCCGACAGGTCCAGGAGTCTCCCCGCATTCCAGTCTCTCATTGGCGTCATCCCTGATCCACTTTGTCTCTGATGCATGCCACCAGCGTCTCGATTTCTTTATCTTCCAGTTTCTTCAAAAAATCGAGGGTCGCATCTGTCTTCAGGATTTTCTGAAGAATCTTTATCAAATCGTCCTTTTTCATGACACGGTATTCCTTTAGATCGGACAAATTTTACCGCGGTTAAATTAGTTAAAACAAGCCATTTCCTTGAAAGAGCGACGTCCCTTATAGCTCAGTGTAAAAGATTCGTCAATGAAAAGCCGCGCCAGCACCCTTATGCATGGGGTTCAAATCGTGATCAGGCGGTAGTTTCGGCGTCCAAGCCCGATCTGCTCTGCGTGGTCAAGCTGGATGGTCCAGTCGATCTTGGGATAGACCGCCAGGAACTTGTCCTCGCCCGGGGCCTTCCCTTCTGTGAGGCAGGACCCAGGGATCCCGGGTTGCCGATTCACCAGGTCCACGGAGGCTTGATCGACGGCCACTGGATCTCTGGATGCCAGGATGCCGATATCTGGGACCAACGGGGCGTCACTGTTGGGGTTGCAGTCGCATGCGGGAGTGATGTTGGTCAGGAAATTCAAAAAAATCGATTTATCTTTCTTCCCCTTCAATACCGCCCATGCGTATTCTGTCATCTTTTTTTGAAACAGGGGGATGTCGGCGTTCCACTGAACATTAATGGCCCTGTTCGGACATATCAGGATGCATTCCCCGCAGCCCACGCACTTTTCAGGATCAATTTCCGCCTTTTTTTCCTTCAGGGATATTGCCTTGTGAGCACAGTGGGCCACGCATTCCCCGCAGCCCACGCATTTCTTTTTCTTGACCTTGGGCGAGAGGTCCGAGTGCTGCTCAAGCTTCCCCTTCCTTGAGGCGCATCCCATTCCCACATTCTTGATGGTTCCGCCGAAACCGGAGAGCTCGTGGCCCTTGAAATGGGCCGCGCTGATCAGGACATCGGCCTCAGCAATTTCTGCCCCGACATAGGCGGCCTTGATGAACTCCTTGTCGACCGCGACCCTCTTAAAGGAGGCCCCGCGCAGTCCGTCTGCAATGATGAGGGGCGCATCAACCACCGAATAGGCAAAGCCGTTTTCCATGGCGGTAATGAGGTGAGAGACGCTGTTGCCCCGTGTGCCGGCATACAGGGTGTTGGCGTCTGTGAGAAAGGGGGCCGCCCCCAGATCCCGGACGGCGTTCACGATCGGTCGGATCAACACAGGACGGATAAAGGCGGTATTTCCCTTTTCGCCAAAGTGGATCTTGATCGCCACCAGGTTTCTGGTGGAGACGATCTCCTTCAGCCCGGCCTCGTTCAGAAGCCGCTTCAGCTTGGCCGGAAGGTTCTCTTTCATAGAGGTTCTGAGATCGCAAAAATAGACGTTGCTGGCATCCATCGTGATTGCTCCTTTCCTGGCAAGACGCCCCCTATTTACAGGGCTCAGGCCGCTCACAACAGGCCTTTCAAATTGTCCTGCCATGGCCGATTTTTCATTGACAAACTCACGGTACTGGATTATTTCTCTAAACTCAAGTGTTTCTTGAGCGGGCATTTCACGCGCCCTGAACAGGCCGCCTGCAAGAGGGTTTGGCGGTTGGGTATTCAAAATTCGTAGAAAAGACAACGGCATGAACAAACGAATCCTTCCGGTCTTGATAGGTTGTTTCATAGGCATCGCCTGGCTTGCTTCCCCCTCTGTCAGCGCGTTTGCAGAGGAGCCCAAGAAGATTCTCTGCATAGAGGCCTATGACATGCTCAATACGGTCCCTGACACCTACCTTATCGACGTGAGAACCCGGGAGGAGTATCAACTGGTGGGACATCCCATCAACGCGTATCTCTTTCCTTACATGTTCATGAGCCCGGAGCTGAAGAAGACCGACGATGTCTATGAATATCCCATCAATATTAAAAATAAGGATTTTATTAAGGAAATAAGCCAGGTTTTCAAAAAGACCGACAATCTCCTCATCATCTCTCGAAGCGGCGTGCGAAGCGACCTGGCAGCCAGAGAACTTTTGAGCGCCGGCTTCAAAAAGGTTTATGATGTGGAGAACGGTTTTGAAGGCCCTGAGTTTCCGTTTTTTTCGGACAGCAATAAGCAGAAGTTTTATCGGCAGCTTGCAAAGCGCAATAAAATCTATGGCTTTAACCATAGACGACATTATGGATGGCAGTGGTGGGGGCTCCCGTGGACATATGAGATAGATCCCAAGTTCATCTACCCCCCTGACCTGAACCCACCCAAGAAAAAATAGGGAGGACAATCATGAGTTCGGAAGAGCTTGCCAATCTGATGAAACAGGTGGAAGAAAAGGGAATCGGATGGGACACGGTGCAGGAAAAGACCAAGGTGTCGCACCAGATACTGAATCTGTATGTCAACTCCGGACCGGTGCCGGTCACCATCATAAAAAATTTGACGAAACTCCTCGAAGAGCCGGCCGCATAAACGGGTCGGGTCCGAAAAATCCCGTGCCGGCCGAAACCTTGAATGCGGTTCTGTCTCTCTTTGAAAAAGGGGCCGGAGAAAAAAGGCGGAGGCCACATGGCGGATCGGAGCAGAAGAAGGCCCCTGCCGGTTTATCAAACCAGATGTCCGCGGGAGCGTTTCTAAGATGAATGCAGGCCTGTGACCGCACCGAGTCATGGACCGGGCGTGATGGTTTTTCGGTCTGGGCCGATGAGAAATGACAAGACCCCGTGATGTTGAAAGGAGAGTTGGAATGGCCGATCTTTTACATGTATCGGATGCAAATTTTGAGGAAGAAATTGTCCAGTCAGACATCCCGGCAATGGTTGATTTTTGGGCCGAATGGTGCGGACCGTGCAAAATGGTGGGCCCGAGCGTAGAGGCGCTGGCAAAGGAATATGCGGGCAAGATAAAAATCGCCAAGATGGATGTGGACCAAAACCGTGAAACCCCTGCGAAATTCGGCATCCGCAGTATTCCCACCCTCATCCTGTTCAAAGATGGCAAAGTTGCTCAAACCATCATTGGCGCCCTCCCCAAGAGCGATATTGAGGAGGCATTGAACAAGCTTCTCTAATCTTTCCATCCTCATCCCGGGTCCGTACTGATAGGGCCGGGATATTTGAGCGGGTGATTTAAAAAACGCTATGGAAGACTTAATCATCATCGGTGGAGGGCCGGCGGGTCTCACCGCCGGGCTTTACGCTGCACGTTCGCGTCTCAAGACGCTCTTGATGGAAAGGCTGAGCCCAGGCGGTCAGGTCCTTCTCACCGATACGGTGGAAAACTACCCCGGCTTTCCGGAAGGGATTTCAGGGTTTGAACTCATGGACCGCATGAGACGCCAGGCCGAGAACTTTGGACTGGAAATCCAGAGCCGGGAGATCCTCCAGCTTCGTCTTTCGCCGGGCAGGAAAGAGGTGGTTACAGACAATGAGCGGTTAGAGACGCGCAGCCTTATTTTAACCATGGGGGCCACGCCCCGGAAGCTGACCATTGACGGCGAGGAACGGCTGACAGGGAAGGGTGTTTCCTATTGCGCCACCTGTGACGGCCCGTTTTACCGTGATCGGGAGGTGGCGGTCATCGGCGGGGGCGACACAGCAGTCGAGGAGGCCTTGTACCTGACCCGCTTTGCCAGCAGGGTCCATCTGGTGCATCGACGGGAAGAATTAAGGGCCACCCGGCTGCTTCAGGAACGGGCGTTTGCCCAGGAAAAGATCGCCATTGCCTGGGACACCATCCCCACACGCATTCTCGGCGAGACAGGCGTGGAGGCGATCGAGCTGAAAAACGTCAAGTCGGGCGATGTGTCGCGGCTTGGCGTGGACGGAGTCTTCGTGTTCATCGGCTACGATCCCAACAATGAACTGGTGAAGGACCTGCTGGAACTGGACAATGCGGGTTTTGTGAGGACCGACAACGATATGCAAACCTCGTCGCCGGGGGTGTTCGCTGCCGGCGACATCCGATCCAAACTTCTGCGTCAGATATCCACCGCTGTGGGGGAAGGGGCTGCGGCTGCCTTTGCCGCAGAACGATACCTCGAAAACATGACCTAAGGCGGCCTGACGGCTGCAACCAGGCAGCGTTCTGCCCGCCCGTGGGGGTCTCTGCCCAAGGGCTGCAATAAGATGCGTTCGTATCTTTCGCCGACCGCCCCCGGGCTCGGGATACCATTTATTGAAAGGCAGCAAGGAATCCTCTCCATGAAAGGGTGTCCTTGGGGCTGGAACAGACTGAGTTTCAAAGCCCTGCTGCCGTCCCCAGGAGCTGTATTCGGTTTTTGCAGCCCTTGGGCAGAGACCCCCACGGGGAAACCTCTTCGCATGTTGTGGAGAAGTTACAAACAAAGAGTCTAATGCCTACTGCCAGCCCTCTTAGATGGATCGCGCCCTTGCTTGTGGGGACCTGTCTGGTCTTCACGCTGAACGGGTGTGCGCTCTGGCACAGCATCTTTGGGGATGAGGACGAGCTGACCCCTGTTGAGCTCATGGCCGATGGTATGGAGGAATTCAACAGCGGCAATTTCGAGGCGGCCGCCGAGATATTCCAGAAGATAAAAGACCGATATCCCTACAGCAAGTATGCTACCCAGGCCGAGCTCAAGATGGCCGACGCCCAGTACGAAAAGGGGCTTTTCGATGAGGCCTACGACAGTTATACGGAGTTTGAAAAACTGCATCCCAAACACCCTGCCATCCCCTATGTGATGTTCCAGAAAGGCATGTGCCATTTCAAGCGGGTAAGCACCATCGACAGGGACCAGTCCTACACCCGGCAGGCAAAGGAGGAGTTCGAGCGGCTCATCCAGATGCATCGCAAGAGCCCCTATGCCGAACAGGCCCGGCGCAAGGTGCGGGAGTGCTACATAAAACTGGCTGAGCACGAAATCTATGTAGGCGATTTTTATTTCAAGATGGCGAAGTATGGTCCGGCCATGAAACGATACCTCTATCTGATCGAGCACTACCCCGATGTGGGGCAGTACTATGAGGCCCTTGAAAAGATCAAGATCTGCAGGGAAAAGATAGCCGAAGGAAAGGACAAAGAAATGTCGTGGTGGGGGGGTCTAAAACACTCCATCCTTTCCCTATTCGATTAGGCCATTCACGGCCTTCAGGGCCTCGCCCAGTTTTTCTGGTTGATCGCCGCCGCCCTGGGCCATGTCCGGACGGCCCCCGCCTTTCCCCCCTACCAGGGTTGATGCCTGCCGAACAATGTCTCCCGCATGGAAACGACCTGTGAGATCACGGGTCACCCCGCAGATGAGCATAGCCTTTCCCCCTGTCCTCGCGCCCAGGACCACAATGCCTGACCCCAGCTTGTCCTTGATTCGATCAGCCCACTCTCGAAGCTCCTTGGGGGATGCGGCCTCCACCTCCCGGGCAATGACCCGAACGCCCTTGATCTCGCGGACCCCGGCCAGGAGGTCGTCCGATCGTTGGACAAGGAGCTTGGCAGTGAGCGACGCTGCTTCCCGCTCCTTTTCCTTGATGGTCTTGAGAAGCCGTTCGATCCTATCGGTTACCTGATCCGGGGTTGTCTTGAGCAGGGAGGCCGAGGCCTTCAACTCACGCTCTCTTGCCAGGGTGTACTCAAAGGCCGCCTCGCCGGTCACGGCCTCGATCCGGCGCATATTAGCGGCTACGGCCCCTTCGCTGACAATGCGAAACAGACCGATATTCCCGGTCCGGTCTGTGTGGGTCCCCCCGCACAGCTCCCTGCTGACCCGGTCTCCGACAGATACCAGCCTTACCGTCTCGCCGTATTTCTCTTCAAAGATGGCCATGGCCCCGGTCTTCATGGCCTCATCCTTGGACATGACCTGTGTCCGGACCGGCAGGTTCTCCCGGATGTGCCGGTTGACCATGCGCTCGATCTCTTCCAGCCTATCCGGCAATACCTGGGCAAAATGACTGAAGTCGAACCGGAACCTGTCCGGGGAGACCAGGGATCCGGCCTGCTTCACGTGGTCGCCCAGGACCTCCCGGAGGGCCGCGTGCAGGAGATGGGTGGCCGTATGGTTGCAGGCGGTCGCCCTCCGCCTGTCGCGGTCCACGACTGCCGTGACCGGGTCGCCCACAGCCATCTGCCCGGTTTCAAGGCGGCCCCGGTGGACAAAGAGATCAGCCCCGGCCTTGAAGGTGTGGGTGACGCGGAATTGGGCACCGCGGGTTCGTATCCAGCCGGCATCCCCGACCTGTCCCCCAGACTCTGCATAGAAGGGCGTCTGGTCCAGTGTCAAATCAGCCTCTTCCCCGGCGGTGATCGAATTGACCTCCTTGCCGGCCGCGGCCATGGCTGTGAGCGAGGTCTCTGATTCGAGTTGATCATATCCCACAAATCGATTGGTGAGCCCGCGGGCCAAGAATTTTCGGAAAACCTCTGGGATCTCGGCCTCGCCGCTGCCTTTCCATGATTCCTGCGACAGGGTTCTTTGTCGGGACATGGAGCGCTGATAGCCTTCCGTGTCCACGGTCAGGCCTTCGTCCCGGGCCACATCCTCTACGATATCGAGGGAGAGCCCGTAGGTGTCATACAGTTTGAAGGCCACGTCGCCGGGGATGGTGTTGCGGCCTTTGGCCTTTAATTTCTCTATGGCTTCATCCAGTACCCGCATGCCGTAATTGAGGGTGTCGGCAAATCGCCTTTCCTCGTTTTCCACTACCCCGTGGATCAGGCTCTTTCCCTGTATAAGCTCATTATAATCCGGACCCATGACGTCAATGACCCTGTCGCAGACAGAGCGGAGAAACGGTTCCTTCAGGCCCAGGACCTGACCGAAACGGACGGCCCTGCGGATAATGCGTCTCAGGACATATCCCCGGCCCTCATTGGAAGGGATGATCCCATCCCCGATGAGAAAGGCCACGGCCCGTGAATGGTCCGCAATCACCCGGAAGGCCACGTCCTGTTTGTCATGATCGCCATACGATTTTCCTGATAGTTCCTGGATGCGGCCGATGATGTCGCAAAACAGGTCTGTATCATAATTGGAGGTTGCTCCCTGAATGACCGCGGTTATCCGCTCCAGGCCCATGCCTGTGTCGATATTGGGCCGTGGAAGGGGCGTCAGGGCGCCTTTTTCGTCCCGGTCGAACTGGGTGAAGACCAGATTCCAGATCTCCAGAAACCGGTTGCAGTCGCATCCCGGGCCGCAGTCGGAACGCCCGCATCCCACAGCAGGACCCTGATCGATATGGATCTCTGAACAGGGACCGCAGGGCCCTGTGTCCCCCATGGCCCAGAAATTATCCTTTTCCCCCAGCCTCACGATCCGCTCAGCCGGGAGGCCGATTTTCTCCTCCCAGATCCGGGAGGCCTCGTCATCGTCCTTGAAAACAGACACATAAAGCTGGTCTGCCGGAAGACGGTATCCCTCTGTCAGGAGTTCCCATCCCCACATAATGGCCTCTTCCTTGAAATAATCGCCAAAGGAGAAGTTCCCCAGCATCTCAAAAAAGGTATGATGTCTCGGTGTGTATCCCACGTTTTCGAGATCGTTGTGCTTGCCCCCTGCACGCATGCACTTCTGGGATGTGGCGGCCCGGGTATAACCCAGGTTGTCCTCGCCCAGAAAGGCCCCCTTAAACTGGACCATCCCCGCATTGGTAAACAGGAGAGTGGGATCATCCCTTGGCACCAGGGAAGAGCTTTCAACGATTCGGTGGCCGCGGGCCTTGAAGTAGTCTAAAAAAGCCTTCCTGATTTCCCTGAAGTTCATGAATTCACCTTGCATACCGACGCCTCAACGCCTCGATCCCTCAATCTGTCAATTCCTCAACCTGCTGATTCCTCTTTTTTCTCCTTCTGAACCTTTTGGAGCCCGGCCTGCTCCCGGATCAGATCAGCGATCCTGTCACGGATGTCCGTGTTTTCAGCGAGAAAACGCCTCACATTCTGCCGGCCCTGGCCGATCCGGTCGTCTCCGAAGGAATACCAAGCCCCGCTTTTTTCAATAATGCCGAGGGCAGCCCCCAGGTCCAGGATGTCGCCCTCTTTTGAGATCCCCTCACCGTAGATGATGTCGAACTCAGCCTCTTTGAAGGGGGGCGCCACCTTGTTCTTGACCACTTTGACGCGGGTCCGGTTTCCGATGGTCTGATCGCCTTCCTTGATGGCCCCGATGCGGCGGATGTCGAGGCGCTGGCTTGCGTAGAACTTGAGGGCGTTTCCGCCGGTGGTGGTCTCGGGATTGCCGAACATGACCCCGATCTTCATCCGGATCTGGTTGATAAAGATAACGCAGGTCCTCGATTTGCTGATGGTGGCGGTCAGCTTACGGAGGGCCTGGGACATGAGCCTGGCCTGGAGCCCTACATGGTGATCGCCCATCTCGCCCTCGATCTCGGCCTTGGGGACCAGGGCCGCGACCGAATCAATGATAAGGACGTCAATGCCGCCGCTTCTCACGAGGATCTCGGCGATGTCCAGGGCCTGCTCGCCCGTATCCGGCTGAGACACCAGGAGACTGTCCACATCCACCCCTAATTTTCTGGCATAGGTCACATCCAGGGCATGTTCCGCATCCACAAAGGCCACCATCCCGCCCTTTGCCTGGGCCTCGGCCGCGATGTGAAGGGCCAGGGTGGTCTTGCCGGAGGACTCGGGGCCGTAGATTTCCACCACCCTTCCCCGGGGAACGCCGCCCACGCCAAGGGCCAGGTCGAGGGCCAGGGAACCTGTGGAGATGGAGGGTATATCCAGAAAACTCTCATCGCCCAGTTTCATAATGGACCCCCGGCCGAACTGCCTCTCTATCTGGGAAATGGCCTGTTCAATGGCCTGATCTCTTTCCATAGGACCCCCCGTTCTGCATTTTTTGGTTGCCTGAGCGGCAATCAGCCGTGCCGCGATTCAGGCAGGATTTACTGTTTGCCCAATGGCCATGTCCCCAGTTTGGTATACACGGCCCCACCCGGCTTGAGATCGCTCCTGAATAGGACCAGCTCTCTCAAAAGGCTTTTGGGACTCTCCACCTCCTGGTACTTGGATAAAAAATCGTTCAGTGCGGGATCCATCCTGGCGCCCTTTCGAAACCTCCCCAGGGTCAGGTGGGGCCGAAACGGCCGACCTTCCTCCTTGATCCCGAACGGGGCCAAGCCTGTTTGCAGGTCTTGCCTGAAGCCCGACATGCGGTCCAGATCGCCTTCCAGCCCCATCCAGAGCACCCTCGGATTCCGCCTCCCGCCAAAAAGGCCGGCCCCCTTCAGCTGGACAGCAAAGGGGGCATGCTGAGCGCACGCCATTTTGGCCGCATCCTTGATCTTCCCCATCACGGCCTCCTCCACATTCCCCATAAACACCGCCGTGAGATGGATATTGGCCACGCGGACCCATCGGATGCCTTTCAGGGCAGCCTGTCCATCCTCGGATGCCGCAGAGAGTATGTGCCGAATCTCGGAAGGAATTTCAAACGCCAGGAAGGAACGGATCGTCATTCAGATGCCTTCTCACCCAATCGAGGGCCATGGTCGAGGTGTTGAGCTTTATCTGCTCGCGCCGGCCCCAGAAGCGGTATCGTCTCGAAACCGTCTCTGTAGGATCGGCCAGTCCCACAAACACCGTTCCCACCGGCTTCTCGTCGCTGCCCCCTTCCGGTCCTGCGATCCCTGTAACGGCAAGGCCCAGATCGCTGTGCAACCTCTCTCGCACCCCCTGCGCCATCTCCTCAGCGGTCTTGCCGCTTACGGCCCCATATGTGGAGAGGGTCTTGGGGCTTACGCCCAGGATGCGGGCCTTTGATTCATTGCTGTAGGAGATCACGCCCCCCTGGAAATAAGCGGAACTTCCTGCCACATTGGTCAGGCGATGTCCGATCAACCCCCCTGTACACGACTCTGCCACCGAGAGGGTCTGTTTCTTTTCGCACAGGAGCCGACCCACCACCTCCTCCATCTCCTCGTCCCCCGCGGCGAAGACATAAGGGCCCACCAGGGATCTGACAGCCTCTTCCATCCTGTCCAAGGCCTCTGCGACAGATCTCTCGTCAGGACCGCGAAGGCTCATGGTAATGTGGTTTTCGGGATGCTGGGGGTAGAAGCCGAAGACCACATCGCCCGATTTTCCTTCCAATTTCTTGAACATCTCTGCGATGGCCGGCTCGTCGAGTCCATAAAGCTTCAAGATTCTCTGGCGCGTCACCGGCGGTCTTTCATAAAGCTTCAGGAGTTCGGGCACCACAAAGGCATCCATGATGTGGCGCATTTCTTCGGGCACGCCCGGCAGAAAATAAAAATGGATGTCTTTTTTGACAAGGGAGAACCCGCAGGCTGCGCCCTTGGGATGAATCATGCGGGCGCCTTCCGGCATAAAGGCCATCTTTTCCAGGGGGGGCGACATGGGGATCCCCTTGGCCTCCACATACTGCCTGATCTTCTGAAGCATCTGACGGTCGAGGCAGAGGGGCCGTTTCAGTGCCTCTGCGGCGATCTTGCAGGTCATGTCGTCTTCTGTTGAACCCAGGCCCCCTGTGACGATTACAAACCGGGATGACTCAGAGGCCCTTTTCAGGGCCTCGATCGCCATCTTTTCATCATCGCCCACCGATGTAATGCGGATCACGCTCAGACCCGATGCGGTCAGCCTCCCCGCGGCGTACCAGGAGTTGAGATCGGCCGTCCTGCCCGATGTCAGCTCGTTTCCTATGGTAATGATTTCACCGTACATGGAACTGCTCTATGTTTTGCATCAAGATGACGACCTGGGCCGTTTGCGCGATGTTGCCGTGTGCGGGGACCTCTGCTGATGTCAGCGTCTGCCATATGAAGTCATGCCCTGACATAACCCAAGGCGGCCTGACGGCCGCAACCAAACAGCGGCCCGGCAGCCCATGGGGGTTTCTGCCCAAGGGCTGCAATAAAATGCGTTCATATCGTTCGGCGACCGCCCCCGGGCTCGGGATACCATTTATTGAAAGGCAGCAAGGAATTCCTTCCCATGAAAGGGTGTCCTTGGGGCTGGAACAGACTGTATTTCAAAGCCCTGCTGCCGTTCCCAGGAGCTGTATTCGGTTTTTGCAGCCCTTGGGCAGAGATCCCCACGGGCAGATTTCTTCGCACGTTGCGGAGAAGTCACGGACAAAGATTCTACGCTAATCATGCCGCGAGCCAAAGAATGCCTCTCAAAAACAAATGGGCATAAAGGCCTGCCAGGAGATCGTCCATGACAATCCCCAGTCCCCCCGTGAGTCTCTCTGCCTGCCGGACCGGCCACGGCTTCAGGATATCAAAACACCGGAAGAGGATAAACCCGAGGCCGATGCTCTGCCAGGTAACGGGGAGCAACAGCAGGGTCGTCAGGAACCCGACCGCCTCGTCAATGACGACCTCCGGAGGATCCTCTCTTTCCAGCAGGTTTGCCGCCCTGTGGGCGGCCCAGACCGCGATCAGGATCATGCCTGCCAGTGCGGCAACAGAGTACCTCGTGCCGAACCAGCCGATCAGAACCAAAGGCATGGCGGCAAGGGTCCCGAATGTCCCGGGGGCCTTGGGCATGAGCCCTGTGCCGAACCAGGTGGCCAGGACCAGGGCGGCCTTTCCGCCGGGGCCGGTCCTTTTGAAGACGCCAAGGACCGACACCTTATCAGATTGAGCGGCCGACATCAAGCGGCTTGTGGGGTGTGCGCATTCAGCCCTGCGATCCATTCATAGACCTCGCGCAGGGGGATGCGGTGTTTCAGGGCGGTCTGCCGGCACGCCTCATATTCGGGGGCGTAACGACGCAGGCCGGTCCTGTCGGTCACTGCCTTGACCCTGATCCGGCCCCAGGGGCTGTCCACTTCCTCAAAGGACCGTTCCTGCACCCTTCGCTGAGTGTAACGAAACCGAACCCCCAGGGTGGTGGTCTCAGCGGTCATGACGGCAACAAGAGCGTCTTCCTGATGAGGACGGCCTACCACCTGGATGTGGACCCCGGGTCGGCCCTTTTTCATCTGGACCGGGAAGAAGACCACGTCCAGGGCCCCTGCATCAAAAAGCCTTTCCATGAGAAATCCCAGCCATTCGGGGTTGCAATCGTCCACGTTGGTCTCAAGCACGACGACGGTTTCTGTCTCATGTCCCGGCGCTTCCGTGCCGATCAAAATCCGGAGAAGATTGGGCCGGTCAGGAAGGTCTCTGGTCCCCACGCCATATCCGATGGATTCCACCGTCATGGGGGGCATGGGGCCGAACGATGCGGCCAGGGCCCGCACCAGGGCCGCTCCGGTAGGCGTCACCATCTCGTGTCGCGTCCCCGAGTCCATGAGGGGGACTCCCTTCAGGAGGCTGAGGGTGGCGGGGGCCGGAAGGGGTATGGTCCCATGGGCGCAGTCTGCAAAACCGGACCCGACAGGGAGGGGGGAGACATATATCTTCTGCACGTGAAGGCATTTTAGGCCGTACACAGCACCCACAATGTCCACAATGGAATCCACAGCCCCCACCTCATGGAAATGGACCTCTTCCGGGGGCCGGTTGTGGACTGCACCTTCCGCCCTGCCGAGCATTTCAAAGATCTCAATGCCCTTGCGCCGGACCGTTTCCGGCAGGTCTGCCCTCTGGATCATGGATCTAATCTCATTGAGATTTCGGTGGGGATGGTCTGCCTCTTCCCCTGCAACCAGAAATCGGGTGCCGTATATCTGATGCCGGACCTCCCGCCGGGCCTGGATCTCATAACCAACAAGATCAAGCCGGTTAAGCCCTTCCTTCAATCGATCCAGGGGAAGCCCCGCATCCAGGAGGGCGCCCACGAACATATCGCCGCTGATGCCGGAAAAACAGTCCAGGTAGGCAATCTTCATTAGAGGTGCTCTTCGGGAAAGTATAGCCGAAAAAGCCCTGCTTGCAAGCAGGGCTTTTCACATCCATGGTCAAGAGATTATAGGACCTCTGCGACCAGTTCCGAGATGTCCTTGATCTCGATGGCGTCTTCCTTGTTGGTGGTCTTGCGGCTGTCTTCCAGCATGGAGATGCAGTAGGGACAGGCCGTGGCCAGGATGGCGGCCCCGGTGTCGCAGGCCTCATGGATCCTCAGGTCGGAAAAGCGCCATTCCGGCTTGGTCTCCATCCAGAGCCGACCCCCGCCAGCCCCGCAGCAGAGGCTTTCCTTGCGGATCCGCTTCATCTCCACCAAATTGCCGCCGGTCACCGCGGATATGATTTCCCGAGGCTCCTCGTAGATGTCGTTGTGCCTACCCAGATAGCACGGATCGTGATAGGTGACTTTCTTGTCGAGGGTCTTGGACAGGTTCAGTTTTCCTTCCTTCAGGAGGCGCGCCAGCAACTGGGTGTAATGGAGCACCTCGAATTCGCCGCCCAGTTCGGGGTATTCCTTGGTGAAGGTGTATAAGCAGTGAGGGGAAGTGGTGATGATCTTTTTGACGCCCTTTTCCTGGTAGAGCTTGATGTTCTTTTCCGCCATATTCATGAACAGGTTCTCATCCCCTATCTTGCGCACCGATTCGGAGCAGCAGTTCTCCTCCTCGCCGATCACCCCGAAGCTGACCCCGGCGGCCGAAAGGACCTTGACCATGGACCTGGCGATATTCTGGCTTCGCGCGTCATAGGCCGATGTGCAGCATACAAAGAGAAAATATTCGGTCCCCTCCCCAAATGTGGGCACATCCAGCCCCTTCATCCATGCGGTCCGTTTTTCCCTTGGCTCGGACCAAGGGTTTCCATTACTGTGAACGCTCCCAGTGGCCGTCCGCAGCACGCCGGGAATGGCGCCTGTTTCGGCGATCATGGCCCGCATAGCCCGGACCACGTCAATGATGGTAACGCCCCGGGGACACTTAAGGACGCACTTGTTGCAGGTGGTGCAGCCGTAGAGGATGTCGTCCGATTCATATCCTTCAACGCCCAACTGGGCCATCCGTATCAACCTGCGGATGTTAAAGGGTCCGTCCACAATCCGCCACGGACACGACCCCGCACACATGCCGCATTGCATGCAGAGGTTCAATTTCTCGGCGCCCATGGCCACCAGGGCCTCGTTCACTTCGTACAAAGGGGTTAACGCTTCCATTTCCTATGCTCCTTTCGCCGCAAAATAAGATCTCCCGCATCTGTTACAGGAATCACACCAAAAAAGAATGTGATTTTTTTAACAAATGCACCTGCCAATGTCAACATCCTAACGTTTGCCGCATCGTCGCCTCCTTGACAAGCTATCCCAACAAGCTTAAATTTTTTAAGATTTCTATAAAGAATTTCTATTATCCCTTTGGAGGAACACATATATGCGATTTGACAAATTCACATTAAAGGCACAGGAAGTTATCCAGGCCTCCCAGCAGTTGGCAGAACGCTACGGGCACCAGCAGATCGAACCCGAACACCTGATCATGGCCATTTTAGAGCAGAAGGAGGGGGTTGTCCCCCCCCTTTTGGGAAAGATCGGCGCTGATCGAAATGAGCTTGTCAGGTCCTTTGAGACTGCTCTGGAGAAGCTCCCCAAGGTTTCCGGCGCGGGTTACGGTCAGGCCTATCTGTCCCAGCGCACCAAACGGGTCCTGGACAGGGCCTTTTCCGAGGCAGAGCAGGTAAAAGACGAGTTCGTAAGCCTCGAACACATCCTTCTGGCCGTGAGCGATGAAAGGGAGGGAGACGCAGCCCGTCTCCTGGCCCAGGCTGGCATCAGCAGGGACACCATCCTCAAGGCCCTGGTGGACATCCGGGGAGGACAGCGGATCACCGATCAGAATCCTGAAGACAAGTATCAGGCCCTGGAGCGATTCGCCAGAGACTTGACTGCAGTGGCCCGAAAAGGGGGCCTGGACCCGGTCATCGGCCGGGACGACGAGATCCGCCGCATCATGCAGGTCCTTTCCCGCCGAACCAAAAACAACCCGGTTCTCATCGGCGAGCCGGGGGTGGGCAAGACCGCCATCGTGGAAGGTCTTGCCCAGCGGATCGTCCAGGGAGATGTGCCCGAGACCCTCAAAGACAAGCAGGTGGTGGCCCTCGATATGGGGGCCCTGATTGCGGGGGCCAAATACCGGGGCGAGTTTGAAGACCGGCTCAAGGCGGTCTTGAAAGAGGTGACCGACGCCCACGGCCAGATTATTCTCTTTATCGACGAGATGCACACCCTGGTGGGGGCCGGGGCCGCGGAAGGGGCGGTGGACGCATCCAATATGCTCAAACCTGCCCTTGCCCGGGGCGAGCTGAAGTGCGTGGGCGCTACCACCATCAAGGAGTATCGGAAATATATCGAAAAGGATGCGGCCCTTGAGAGGCGGTTCCAGCCGGTGATGGTTGAGGAGCCGAGCGTGGAAGACACCATCAGCATCCTGCGAGGTCTCAAGGAGAAATACGAGGTCCATCACGGGGTCCGGATCAAGGACTCGGCCCTGGTGGCGGCCGCCACCCTGTCTCACCGCTACATCACCGATCGGTTTCTCCCGGACAAGGCCATCGACCTCATCGACGAGGCCACGTCCCGCCTGAGGATCGAGATCGACAGCCTGCCGGCGGAGATCGACGACATCCAGCGCAAGATGACCCAGCTGGAGATCGAAAAGGAGGCCCTCAAAAAGGAAAAGGATGCGGCATCCAAGGAGCGACTCGCCAAGATCGAAGAGGAGTTGGCCCAGCTTAAAGAGCAGGGCGAGGAGATGACTGCCCACTGGAAAAAAGAGAAGGAAACGATCGTTCGGATACGGGAGATCAAGGAAAAGCTGGAGGCGACCCGGTCAGAGGCCCAGATTGCGGAGCGGGAAGGCAATCTGGCCAGGGCCGCAGAGCTAAAATACGGAACCCTGATAGAGCTGGAAAAGACGCTGGAGCAGGAGAACCAGAAGCTCGAGGAACTCCAGGCGACTCAGAAGATGCTCAAGGAAGAGGTGGACAGCGAGGACATCGCCGAGGTGGTGGCCAAGTGGACCGGCATCCCGGTGTCGCGCATGATGGAGGGGGAAAAGGAGAAGCTCCTCAAGATGGAGGAACGCCTTTCCAAGAGGGTCGTAGGACAGGAAAAGGCCATCGATGCGGTGGCCAATGCCGTGCGCCGGGCCCGCTCCGGCTTGCAGGATCCCAACCGTCCCATCGGATCCTTTATCTTCATGGGTCCCACAGGGGTGGGAAAGACCGAGTTGGCCAGGGCCCTTGCCCAGTTCCTCTTTGACGACGAGCAGTACATGGTCCGGGTGGACATGTCCGAATACATGGAAAAGCACTCGGTGGCACGGCTTATCGGTGCGCCTCCCGGTTATGTGGGCTACGAGGAGGGGGGCTACCTGACAGAGGCCGTGCGCCGACACCCCTATTCGGTGATCCTGTTTGACGAGATCGAAAAGGCCCATCCCGATGTCTTCAACGCCCTGCTGCAGATCCTGGACGACGGTCGCATGACCGATGGAAAGGGTCGTACGGTGGACTTCAAGAACACGGTCCTGATCATGACCTCCAATGTAGGGAGTCAGTTCATCCAGGAGATGAGCGGCCGGGGAGGGGACCCCGCGGAGGTGGAACGGCGGGTCATGGACGCCCTTCGCGCCACGTTCAAGCCTGAATTCCTCAACCGGATCGATGAGATCGTCATCTTCAACGCCTTGGGGCATGAGGAGATCCGAAAGATCGTGGGGATCCAGGTCGGTCTTTTGGAGAGCCGTCTGGCGGCGAACAAGATCTCCTTGAGTCTGACAGAGAGGGCCCAGCAATTCCTGGCCGAAACAGGCTTTGACCCGGTCTACGGCGCGCGGCCCCTCAAGCGGGCCATCCAGCACCATATCCAGGATCCCCTGGCCGTTAAGATCCTCGAGGGATCGGTGAGAGAGGGGGATCATGTGACCATCGACGCGGTGGACGGAAAGGTGGCCTTTACATAAAGAGTCGACATGGGTGTTCTCCCCGGCGTTGTCCCTCGAGGGAACACCCATGCCCCCGCCATATTCTATCCTTTACATATTCCTTGATCTAACCGTCAAGATGCGATAGGGTTTGCATCCGCCCTTCTAACTTTTGCCGCCGGCGGGAAGCCCCTCGAGAAGGGTTTTTGCATTTTAGCCAGGCAGTAAACGGGTGACTGTCCCATCAGTATTTCAGGCACGTCAGGCATTGGCCATATGATCGTCAGCCCCAACAGCGTCGTCATCGACCTCTCTGCCCTGGTCAGCAATTTCCGGCAGACCAGGAACCTGGTCGGCAGGGACGCCCGCATCATGGGCGTGGTGAAAGCCGATGCCTATGGGCATGGTCTCCTGAAAGTGGGGAAGGTCCTCGAGAAACAGGGGATCGATTGCCTGGGGGTTGCCTACACGGGCGAGGCCCTCGTCCTTCGGGAGGGGGGCATCCGGATCCCGATTGTGATCCTCTGCGGCATCCGGACCAGGGAGGAATGCCTTCAAGTGCTTGAAAAGCGGTTGACCCCGGTGCTGTTTGACCTGTCGGCCGCAGAAATTCTGTCCCAGGAATGTCGGCGACAGGGGATAACGGCCCGGGTTCACGTGAAAGTGGATACGGGCATGGGCCGGTTGGGGATCGATGCAGCCCACATCGGCCCCTTTCTGCAGAAGATCATCTCTTTTAAGCGCCTGGAGATCGAGGGCCTCGCGACCCATCTTGCAACCGCGGATGAATCGGACGCCCGGTTTACCGAGGAGCAGGTGGCCCGATTCGAGGCGGCCATCGCAGCAGGGCGGTCCCTGGGCCTGGATCTCCCCCTGAACAACATGGCCAACAGCGCAGGCGTCATGTGTCACAGGAAGACCCGTTTCAACATGGTCCGACCGGGCATCATGCTGTACGGCGGGAAGCCCTCGCCCAGGTTTGTGAGCCCGGCTTCCCTGGCGCCGGTGATGCATCTGCGGGGTCAGGTCCTTCAGATCAAGGACCTTGTCCACGAGACCCCTGTGGGCTATGGGCGGACCTATTACACAAAGGGGCCTCAAAGGGTGGCCGTGCTCTCCGCGGGATACGCTGACGGTCTGCCAAGGGCCTTGTCCAACAGGGGCAAGGTCCTGGTGGGGGGTGAGAAGGCCGATATTGTGGGGAGCGTGTGCATGAATCTGACTGTGTGCGACATCACCGGCCGTGAGGATGTAAGGCCCGGCGATGAGGTGGTCTTCCTGGGCTCCCAGGGAGGAAAGACCATTACGGGCGATGACATGGCCGAATGGGCGGGCGCCATCTCCTACGAGATATTCTGCGCGATTGGAAGGAAGCATGTGAGGAGCTATATATAAAATGAAGGACAAACTGACTGCCATTCTGACGACGACCATCCATGACTGCTTTGACCGGGGGCTCCTTTCAAAAGCCCCCATTCCCAATTATGTTATTGAAATTCCAAATAATACCGAACATGGTCACTTTGCAACCAATGTCGCTATGGTGCTTGCTGCCAGCCAGAAACGCCGACCTGCGGATATTGCCAAAACGATTCTCGACAACCTGAGGGATGACGGGCATCTCTTGGAATCCGCAGAGATTGCGGGACCCGGGTTCATCAATTTCAGGATTCGGGCCGAACAATGGTGCAGGCTTTTGACCGAGATCCAGGATCTCAAGGCCGCCTACGGCCAATGCAGGATGGGCAACGGGGAAAAGGTCCTGGTGGAATTCGTCAGCGCCAATCCCACGGGCCCCCTCCATCTGGGCCACGGACGGGGGGCCGCCCTCGGCGACACCCTCTGCCGGATCCTGGAATGCTGCGGCTACGACGTGGTGCGGGAATTTTACATCAATGATGCGGGGTCCCAGGTCAGGGTTCTGGGTGAGTCTATCTACAGTCGGTTCAGACAGATGTCCGATCCGGGGCATCCATTTCCGGAAAAGGGATACCACGGGGACTATATCGTGGATCTGGCAGAGGCCATTTCCCGCGAAACCGATCTGAGCGTCCTTTCGGAAGAGGCCGGCATCGCCCTCTGCGCGCAGAAGGGAAAGGAGATGATGCTGGCGGAGATCAAGGCGGACCTGGCCCGTTTCAGGGTGGCCTTCGACAACTGGGCCAGTGAGACAGACCTCCACCAATCAGGCCTCCTGCACCACACCCTCGATATGATCCATAAAGACGGGCGCCTGTATGAAAAAGACGGGGCTACATGGCTTCGAACCTCCCGATTCGGAGACGACAAGGACCGTGTGATTCGGAAGAAGGACGGGGAGTTCACCTATTTTGCGGCGGATATTGCATACCATTTGCAAAAATATGAAAAAGGCTTTACAAGAGCGGTAAACATATGGGGGGCAGACCACCACGGCTATGTCCCGCGGATAAGGGCCGCGCTTTCTGCGCACGGCGTTCCGGAAAACTGGCTCTCTGTATTGCTGATTCAACTGGTGAAATTATGGGAAGGGGGCCAGGAGGTCCGCATGTCCAAGAGGGCCGGGAGTTTTGCCACGCTCAGGGAACTGATGGATGCCGTGGGAGAGGACGCTGTCCGCTTTGTATTTCTCATGAAAAGCCATGACTCCCCCCTTGATTTTGATATGGATCTGGTGAAAAAGAAGGACAGCGACAATCCGGTTTATTATGTCCAGTACGCCCATGCCAGGATATGCAGCATATTCAGGAAGGCGGAGGCGGAAGGGGTTGTCTTAGCAGGTGCGCCCACAGACCTGTCCGACCGTCTCACCTTGAATGAGGAGTTGGGGATGATCCGGACCATGGCCGATTTTCCAACGCTGTTGAGGGAGATCTCCACGAGCCTGGAACCCCATCGTCTGACCTATTATCTTACAGACCTGGCGGCCCTGTTTCACCGGTATTTCAACCTGGGGACCAAGATCCCCGAATGCCGGGTGGTGACGTCCGACCCTGGTCTGACTCAGGCGCGACTTACGCTGGCCGAGGGGGTGCGAACCGTTATCGCCAACGGGTTGAGGCTCCTCGGGATTGAGGCGCCTGAAAAAATGTGAAGAGGCGTGAGGCCCAAGGCCCAAGGCGCGAGGCATGAGGTATTGGGGGACGAAGCGACGCAGCGAGAGAGGCTGGAGCTCTCAATGAGATAGTCTGCGTCTTCACTCAATAAACCGATAACCCAACGAACCCAATAAGGCAGCATCCACCAACAGGGCCACGTTTTATACGCACTATGGGCAAAAAGGAACCGGACGGGGGGAAGGCAAAAAAGAGATATCAGATCGAGGTGTCCCCCCTTTCTATCTTTCTCTGGAGCGTTGCGCTCTTTTTCTTCATGGCATGGATTTTTGCCCTCGGCGTGTTTGCCGGAAGAGGCCTCCTGCCCGGAGGGGTCGAGACGCTGGCCGAATTGAAGACCCAGATCGCCAGACTCCAGCAGATGATGGCCAAAAAGGATCGGACCGAACTGGACGAAATACGGAAACTGCAGAAAGACCCGAAATTTGCATTTTTCGACGAGCTTTCAGAAAAAAACAACGACACCCGCAAAAAGCCGCCAGCACCCAAAGAAAAACCCGCCGCATCTCCCCAGGCGAAGGAAACGGCTGGTCCTTCCAGGGGGTCGGCCAAATACGTGGTCCAGGTTGCCTCCCTGGAGACCGAGGCAAAGGCAAAGGACATGGTGGCCCGGTTGACCCGGAAGGGATATAGGGCCTATTTCTACAAGGTGTTTGTAAAGGAACGGGAATATTTTCGCGTCAGGTGCGGCGTCTATGAGACCGAAGGGGAGGCCATTGCCGTTAACAGACGCCTGACCGAAAAGGAAAAAATTAACGGATTTGTCCAGAGGATTGAGGGAAGGTGAGGCGGAAGCGAAGGCCTCCGCATCCAACCCCTTGTTTTTAAGACGATACCGCAAGTTGGCAGGCACTATCATGATTGATCAAGAAAGCGCATCTCCCATCATCACCAAGGCCGTGGCGGCGGACATTGAAACCGTCCACAAGATCCTGAATTTATTTGCCGAAAAAGGTCTTCTCCTCCCACGCTCCTTGAGCGAGCTCTATGAGCGCCTCCGGCAGTATTTTGTCCTCAAGAGCGAGCCGGAGGGCAGGGTTTACGGGGTGTGCGGCTTGGGCATCTGCTGGAAAGACCTGGCGGAGATACAGTCGCTCGCCATACTGGAAACGCACCAAGGGAAAGGATTCGGCCGCAAGCTGGTGGAGGCATGCCTGGAGGAGGCCAGATTCCTTGAGTTGAACAGGGTGTTCACTCTAACATATATACCTGAGTTTTTTAAGCAAATGGGATTCACAGCAATCGACAAGTCGCTGCTTCCCCACAAGATCTGGGCGGATTGTCTGAAATGTCCCAAGTTTCCCGATTGCGACGAGACGGCATTGATGCTTGAGCTCAACGGGTCGTCCACATAAACCGAAAACAAGATCGTCTGTCAAGCGCAGCCGCGCGGTGCATCCCTGAAAGGAGGGTCATATGTTTGGCATGGGTATGCCTGAACTGATCATTATCCTGGTGATCGCCTTGATCGTGATCGGGCCCAAGAAACTCCCGGATCTGGCAAGGGCCCTTGGAAAAGGGATGTCCGAATTCAAGAAGGCGACACAGGAGATCAAGGAAAATCTCAATATTGAAGAGGACCTGAAAGGGGCGAAGAAGGATCTCATCGATTCGGTCAGCGGCCTGGATAAGCCCGAAGAACCGGCATATCCGAGGTCTTCCGAGGAGAAGAAAGCGGCATATCAGGACTTCGACGAGATGCTGGAGGACTATGACAGCATGAAGGAAGAGAAGAAAAAAGAGGAAACCGCCCCCACGGAGGCGTCCAGCGAACCAGCGCCGAAGGCCCTTTCGGAGACAAACCGGCATGACGGATGATGAAAAACAACCCTTTTTAAGCCACCTGGAGGAGTTGCGACGCCGACTGGTGGCGTGCGCCATTGCCGTAGGGGTCGGATTTGTTGCTTCCTATGCCTTTTCCGAAAGACTGTTTCAGGTCCTGATTATGCCGCTCAAGGCGGTCATGCCGGAAGGGGATCGTCTCATCTTCACCAACCTGCCTGAGATGTTTTTCACCTATCTCAAGGTGGCCTTCCTTTCGGGCGTCCTGATGATGGCCCCCTTTATCTTCTACCAGCTCTGGATGTTTGTGGCCCCCGGTCTCTACCGGCATGAGAAAAAATATGTGATTCCCTTTGTGGCAACATCTACCATCCTCTTTGTGGGGGGGGCCCTGTTCGGCTATTTTATCGTCTTTCCATTCGGGTTCAAGTTTTTCATCGGTTTTTCCAACGAGTATGTCAAGGCGCTTCCCTCGGTAAAGGAGTATTTTTCGTTTGCCATCAAACTGTTGTTCGCCTTCGGCATGGTATTCGAGCTTCCTGTAGTCATCTTCTTCCTGACCAAAATAGGGCTGGTGACGCCGGAGGTGCTGCGGCGGAAACGGAAGTATGCCATTCTTCTCACCTTTGTTGCAGGCGCCATCCTGACCCCGCCCGACGTTATCACCCAGTGCATGATGGCAGGCCCTTTGATCCTGTTGTATGAGATCGGCATCCTGGTCTCGGTGATGGCCCGAAAGAAAAAAGAAGAAAGCCTGAATGCAGAGGAGGAGCCGGATAGGGAGACGAAACCAGACGCCGATTGACCGTCTCAGAGATTCTCCATCCCATACTGTCGCCCAGGGTCTTTTAAAAAGGCTTCAATCAGGTCGCACGGCTTCTGCGGGTTCTGCGGCTAATTGAGAAGAGAAAAGCGGTTTCCGGAGACCTTGAGCAGAATCGGCTTCCTCTTGGCCTCTCCCCGCCGGTCAAATGCGAGGGCCCCGCACACGCCTTTGAATCCCCGAAACGCACGCAAGGCATTTGCCAGATCCCCTCTGGTTCGAATCGTCTTTTCAGCGAGAACCCGCTTCAACAACCGGATGGTGTCGTAGGCATTGGCGGCCAGAAGGTCTGGATCCGTCTCAAAATTTTTTCTGTAGGTCTCAACAAATGCCCGGACGTCCGCATCCTGGGCCTCCGGGAAAAACCCGGAGCAGAAAACAGCGCCCTGGACGTAGTCTTGCGCCATCTCGATCAACTGGGGGGACTGCCAGGCGCTGGTTCCCAGGAGCTGAACCCCCCCTACGTCGTGGAAGACCAGTTGGGGCGCAATCATGACAATGCGTTGGAATGAGTCCGGTACAAAAAGGGCATCAAAGTTGATGACAGGTTCCGGTTTCTCCTCCTTTT
>Ga0068712_1001233_pt1 | contig 38432 bp, 29 predicted proteins | sample MTBAKSrepl1MetaG_FD_62987 | JGI IMG/M metagenome (GOLD analysis project Ga0068712, IMG submission 62987) | Enrichment culture microbial communities from Arthur Kill intertidal strait, New Jersey, USA, that are MTBE-degrading - MTBE-AKS1... | ecosystem: Environmental > Aquatic > Marine >... | reverse complement strand
ATGGGTCTGGCGACTGGAAGCGCCGCTTTTCGTCGGCATGCCTCCGGCAGGGGCGTTGAACCGCTGTAGACCTTATCTTCCTGCCCGCGCCATGCATGGAGCTGTCACCTCCGAACTGGCGCGGCTGAATGGTGATGAAAAATCCGAGTTTCCCGACTACGGGAAGTTCGGCAGGGAAGTCGGGATAAATTGCCGTTTTACTTATCTCTATCCAGCCGAAAAAGCCGGCAATAAGTTCTTGGCGTGGATGCCGAAATATGCGGCGCCGAAACTGGGCGAACAATACAGAAAAGACGAGGCGGAAATCGGGTTGCGATGGAATCCCAATCCGTGCGGCGGCAGAAAGCGCCTGTCGGACCGTGACTTCAGACGTCGTCTGCTGGATTCACGGCCCGGCACCGCAATCGCTCCCGAATCGGACTCAGCGTCTGAAGGCACACTCCGGGAGACAGAATGTATCAATCCCTGGTGGAGTGATGCCCACTGTCAGGAGGAATCGGGCGCCGTGCTGCTTTTGGGATACGTCTTCCTGCGAAACAACGGCTTTCGGAGGCAGTTGAACAATATCGATACCCTCTTTGTCGGAGGCGATACCAGGTACGGTCTTGGGAAAATATGCCGTATCGAGTGGCACGAGGTATCCGGTGACTTGCCTGTCTTCGGGAAACGGGTTCATCTGGATGGAGAGCATCCCGAAATACAGAGCGACATCGTTTGGGGACATGCCTTGGATGGCGGCCAGCCTCAAATTCAGGGAATGCAAGGAGTGAAAGAGCTTCTTGGCGGCTGGGACCAAGGTAGTCCATGGAGAGGAGCACTTACGTGGGCTCCGGGCTCATTTCTGGAACTCTCAACGGCTTGGTCGATTGACAACTATGGATACTGGATGCATCAGGACAAGAGATAGGCAAGAAAAAAAATGACTGAGCACTTCGAGCCTGTTTTCACGATCACCAACTGGATCAACTCCGGGCCGCCCGTATTGAACGCATACAGTGGGTCCATGGCAAAATCGTCGAGGTAGGAGAAGACTGATGGCGGGCCCGAGGGAAAAATCTGAGAAGATGCTTGATGGTATCTATTCAGCCCCGCATCCGGCTGATGCGGTCTTTCGACGATCGCAGTCATAGCTGCCGGGGATATGTGCTTCAGGTTGAAGGGACAGTCGGTGATGAACCCGGCGAATCCCAGATTGCGCTCGGGAAGGCCGCGCAAGCGAAGCATCAATTTGGAATCGGCATGGCGGTCAGTGGCTTGGCGGTTCCCGGTCCTGATCCGCGGCTTGAGACGGCCGGATTCTTCAAGGCAAGCGGTTTGAAGATACTGAGAGATGCTGAAGGTGACCCCCCGGCGCTATTCACCGTGCCGCGGGTCCCGGGCTTGCGGAGGAATGTCGTCCATTAGCGCCCATTGATCCAGGGGAGGCGGTGATCACGACAGGACATCGTCAGCCCAGCCAGTATGTCATTCACTGTGTGGGGCCTGTCTACGGGGTGGACAAACCGGAAGATGGACTGTTGGCGAATTGCTGTCGCAATGCATTACGGCTTGCCGAAGAGCATCGGATAGAATCCATCGCGTTTCCGGCAATCTCCACCGGCGCATTCGGATATCCCATGGAGGATGCGGCCGAAGTGGCATTCGGAACTATCATGGATGCCATTCCAAAACTGAAATCCGTCAAGAGGGTGCGGTTCCTTTTGCATGGCAGGCCGGTCAAAAACGATGAGATGCAAGGCGGGCGAGTCCTGAGGAATGAGGCGTACAACCCGTGCGCCGCAATGACGAAGGATGAAGCGCAACGACGCAGATCGCGTTTTTCAACGGCCTGATAATCGCTTATAATACCCCAGTTGACCCGTTGGAACCCGGACGCACACTTCTGAGGATGGTTGGGTTATGGGACCCTTTTCGGATTGGAAACGATCAAACGACGAGGCGGAGACGAGGCTCCCCCGCGAAAACGGGGACTCGTCCATTGGTGCAAGCGGCGGCGATGATGGAGTCGGGCGACCTTCTTGGGATGGCTTGATGGGCCATCTTGCCGCCTATTTCGACCAAACGACGGATGCGGTGGCGTTCTGTAACGGGGACGGGGCGCTGGTGCGCTTCAATTCCGCATATGAATCCACGGTGCGGGAGGTATGGGGAAAAGTCGTCCGGACCGGTAATGCACCGGAGGAACGATTCCCCCATGCCGCGTACTCCGTCTGGAAGCGGCTCCGTGAGGGAATGTCTCGTGCGGGGAAGGGATTTTCGGAATGCGTGATCCCGTTACCGGCGGATCCTGAATGTCGCTTGAACCTATCCCTTCTGCCGGTGACCGATGCTTCCGGAATATGCGGTTGCGTGGAAATTCTGAAGCGCGGCGGCTCGACTCTCGGGGCGCCGGATGTTTCTTTCGTCGAAGAGCGGCTGGAACCCGCCGATCGGGAAGGTGGGTTTTCTCCGGAGCACATGGAAAGGGAACCGGACGGATCCGCGGGTGAAGGAGAAGGCGTTACCTTGGGGCTTCCAAAGACCGGAGAACACTACCGGATGCTCGTGGAGAACGTCAATGCGGGCATCCTGGTGGCGCAGGAAGGCCGGCTCGTATTTGCGAACCCCATCATCGGCCGCCGCCTGGGGCTCTCCGTCGAGGAGTTGCTGTCGAGGTCCAATCCGTTCGAGTTCATTCACCCGGACGACCGGGACATGGTGTTTGAGCGGCATATGAAGCGGCTGTTGGGCCAGGATGCGCCCACGCAGTATGAGTATCGCGTCCTCGACGGACAGGGCCGTGTGAACTGGGTGGAAGTTACGTGCGTCAAGATTCTATGGGAAGGAAAACCCGCCACCCTGAATTGTCTTCTCGACGTGACCGATCGCAAGGAGGCCGAACGAGCGCTTCGGGAAAGCGAAGAGAAATACCGACTCCTGGCCGAGAACGCCAAAGAGCTGATCTTCACATGCGATCTCCAGGGCGTATTCACGTATGTGAATGCCGCGGGGGTTCAATGCAGCGGCTACTCCAAGGAAGAGCTGCTTCGCATGAGTGTGTTGGATGTTCTGCCTTCCGAAGAGCATGAGAAGTTCACCAAGGGGATGGCCAGGAGACTCCAGGGAGACCTGACCACCTTCTTCTTCGAGTTCCAGTTCATAAGCAAGGATGGAATCCGGATCCCACTGGATGTGAATTCTTCGCCGTTTTTTTCCCGGGACCGTTTGTCCGGAGTGCTGGTGGTGGCGCGGGATATCCGGGAGCGGCGAAAGATGGAGGACGAGCTTTTCAAACGGGAGAAACTCGAGTCCTTGGGCATTCTGGCGGGAGGCATCGCCCATGATTTCAACAACATCCTTTCGGGAGTCCTGGGGAACGTTTCCTTGGCCAAACTGGATCTCGAGCCCGGAAGCCGGACGTTCCAACGACTCCTCGATGCGGAGGAAGCCACGATTCGAGCCAAGGATTTGACGTACCAATTGCTTACGTTTTCCAAGGGGGGCGCCCCGATCCTGAAAACCACTTCCATCGCCGACATCCTTCGGGAATCCGCGGAATTCGTTCTGAGAGGCTCCAACGTGCGCTGCGCGTATCATATTTCACCGGATCTCTGGCTGGCGGACGTGGATGTGGGGCAAATGAACCGCGTCATCACAAACCTGATCATCAATGCGGTCCAGGCCATGCCCGAGGGCGGGACCATCGAAATTGCCGCCCGGAACCGCCCGGCGGCGGAAATCAGTTCCGAGGCGCCGTTGAGGTGCGACCGTTACATCGAAATCGCCGTGAAGGACCAGGGTTGCGGTATACCCGAAGAGCTTCGTCTGAAGGTGTTCGATCCGTTTTTCACCACCAAGGAGAAGGGCAGCGGTTTAGGATTGACGACGGCGTATTCCATCGTGGAAAAGCATCGCGGGCATATGACGATGGAATCCGAAGCAGGGGCGGGAACCACCTTTCGAATATTCCTGCCCGCTGTGGAAGGTGGGCCGGCGCCGGCGTCCGGACGCCTCCTGCGGTGTATGAGAGGGAAAGGCCGTGTGCTGCTGATGGACGATGAACCCCTGGTGAGGGAGGTGGCGGGGGCCATGCTGGAGCGCCTGGGATTCGAGGTGATTCATACGGACGAGGGCTCTCGGGCGGTCACCCTGTATGAATGGGCTCTGGTTCAGAATTGCCGGTTCGACTTGGTGATCATGGATCTGACGATTCCAGGAGGCATGGGAGGAAAGGATGCCGTCCAGAAGCTGCTGGTTCTGGATCCGGACGTCACCGCCCTGGTGACCAGCGGGTATTCCAACGATCCGGTCATGGCGGAGCCCCGGAAGTACGGTTTCAAAGGGGGAATTCCCAAACCGTATACCATCGAGCAGTTGAGCGAAGCCCTGTGTTCGGCCCTTGCATGAGTCGGCAGCCCTTGGGGATAGCTGTTCGTCCGGGTTACTTCTGAAGTTCCTCCAGGTTCGCGTACGCGTCCAATGCCTCCGGATTTTTCAGGGCGTCCCGGTTGAGCACGGGCTTGCCGTGAATGATGTTGCGTACGGCTATCTCCACTTTCTTGCCGCTGATGGTGTACGGAATATCCGCCACCGGAATGATTTTGGCGGGCACGTGCCTGGGGGACGCGTTCTTCCGGATGACGGCCTTGATCTTGTCCGCCAGGGCCTGATCGAAAGTGACGCCGGGCGCCGGCGCCACGAACAGCACCACCCGTTGGTCGCCCTGCCACTCCTGCGCGATGACCAGGCTGTCCGAAATTTCGGGCAAGGTTTCCACTTGCCGGTAGATTTCGGCCGTGCCGATGCGCACGCCGCCCGGATTCAAGGTGGCGTCGCTCCGGCCGTAAATGATGACGCCCCCCGTTTCCGAAATCTCGATGTAATCCCCGTGACTCCAGACCCCCGGAAACGATTCGAAATAGGCGCTGCGGTACTTCCGGCCGTCTTCGTCGTCCCAGAAATAGATCGGCATGGAGGGGGCGGGCGCGGTGCACACGAGTTCGCCTTTCTGTCCGATGACGGGATGACCTTCCGGATCGAAGGCCTGCACCTTCATTCCCAGTCCCCTGCATTGCAGCTCGCCCCGGAACACGGGTCCCGCAGGGTTTCCCAGGGCGAAACACGAGATGATGTCCGTACCTCCGCTGATGGAGGCGAGACAAAGATCCCGTTTGATGTCCCGGTATACGTAATCGAACCCTTCGGGAGGCAGGGGGGATCCCGTGGAAGTGATCATGCGCAGAGCTTTCAGGTCGAAACGGCTCCCCGGTTTGATGCCGGCGTTCTCCAGAGCCGCGAGGTAGCGGGCGCTGGTTCCGAAAACGGTGGCGCCCTCCTGTTCCGCCATCCTCCAGAGAATATCGGGGTCCGGATAAAAAGGATTGCCGTCGAAAATGAGCACCGTGGCTCCGGTGGCCAGTGCGGACACCAGCCAGTTCCACATCATCCAACCGCACGTGGTGAAGTAGAAGATACGGTCTTCCCGTTTGACGTCGCCGTGCAGCAGGTGTTCCTTGAGATGTTGGATGAGGGTCCCTCCGACTCCGTGGACCATGCATTTGGGTAAGCCGGTGGTTCCCGAGGAGTACATGATGAAAAGAGGATGATCGAAAGGCCGTTGGGCAAACGTGAGATCGGGAACCTGTTCCGGCCCCAGGAAGGTTTCCCACGTCATGACCTTGCCCGGCGCCGCACCGGTTGATGGTTCTTCGCGAGTGTAGGGAATGACTACGGTGAGGTCCACGCTGGGGATGTGTCCGAGCACCCCGGCCACGGGGTCCAACGAATCGAAACGCTTTCCGTTGTACCGGTAGCCGTCCGCCGTGAACAGCACTTTGGGCCGGATCTGTCCGAAACGGTCCAAAACCCCTTGGATTCCGAAATCGGGAGAGCAGGAGGACCATACGGCCCCTAATGACGCGGCGGCGAGCATGGCCACGACGGCTTCGGGGATGTTGGGGATGAAACCCACCACCCGGTCTCCTTCACCCACCCCTGCTTGCTTCAGTCCGCGAGCCGCCCGGGCCGTGAGTCCGGCAAGTTCCTGGTAGGACAGTTCCCGGCGTTCTCCGGCTTCGCCCCAAAAAACCACCGCGGGCCGTTGGTCCCGGTAGCGGAGCAGGTTTTCGGCAAAGTTCATCCGTGTTCCCGGAAACCATTCGGCGCCGGGAAACTTGCGGAAATCCTGTACCACCGTATCGTACGGACGCGAATGGACGATCTCTCCGAAATCCCACATGGCGGCCCAGAAGAGGTCAGGACAGTCGATGGACCACTGGTACAGCTCTCCATAATTGGCCAGGGACAGAGTATGACGGCGGTTGATCATTTCCCTGAACCGTGTCATGTTACTACGATCTACTTGCGCGCGGGAAGGACTCCAGAGAGGGGTTTTCATCCGTTCTCTCCTTGCCGTTTAGGTGCATAGTCTGAAGAAAGGACGCGCACGCCGGAGACCTCCTGTCATTGGGAGGCATGTGGGATCTTCCCAGGCTGTTGAAAAGCGCGCCTTGCATCGCATCGTTTTACACCAGCCTGCCCGCAATGGTGTTTATCAACGGGCTGTTACGAAGGTTCCGGCTTGTTCCATGGATCCGGAAGTCCGGGCTGGGCGCGTGGCGCCGGGGAAAAAACCGGGTTCAACGTACCTTCTGCCGGGTGACGCGTCAAGTGAATTCCAATCCGTGCATGTATGCTGAAACAGTCAGTATATAGAACAAGTTATGGTGAACCGGATAGTGCTCTGTATACAGGGTGGGCCCCGCCGACATGGGGCCGCGGGTCGTTCCTCGGAAAAGGGAAAATGACCCGACCGGGGTAGGTCGATCAAACGGTTAAGGACTTGGATGTGTCTAAACGTCAGTTGGTATATGAAAACAGGGTTCCGGCAATCCACCGGAGGGTTGCCGGGCAGGGAGCCGAGAGCCGCAATGGGGTGTCTAAGACGAGAGACGGAAGCGAAGGCAGGATTCTCTTGACATAGGGTTTCTCTTGTGCAAATAGGAACAATAAGCCTTTCCGGCTTGAAGGCACATGCCGCAATATGAAAGTGAAAACGCACCCTCGAGGGAAGCGGTCGGATGGTATCCGACGAAGGAACGTGTGCCGCCCGAGTTGGGAGGCTCGGACCGCATCATCCACTGTGTGCAGGGAGAAATTCCTCGCAGGCTTGGGCGTCCGACTTGGGTCCCGAAGAGTTCACCCACTATTGCCTTACGCCCTTTGGAAGAGTGGGTCGAAACACGTTGAAATCCTCAACGTCGTTCTGCATGAGATCGGGTCCTGTCTTTCACGGCAACAACAGCAGTTTCCATGAGTGTAAAAAAAGCCCCTTACGGCGGATCTGCGGAGTTTGCGGAGCGATAGGCGACAGGCTCAATCCGTGGACGCAGAAGGGGAAGAACGACCGTCTGCTTTCCAGGATCGTGGGGTAGCGCCGTTCACCATACGGGAACGGGTGTGCCTTCCAACAGCCCGTTGACAAGCCGTATTGCGGGCAGGCGGATACAAAACGATGAGATGCAAGGCGGGTGAATCCTGAGCAACGACGCGTACATACGGTACAGCGCAGTGACGAAGGATGAAGCCTCACGCCGCAGATCGCGTTTTTGGACGGCCTGCTAAGGGATTTCCCGAATGGAAGGAACCGGGTCCCGTCCGCCGGGCCGATGGGTGACGCCGCCTCAACCCGGTTGAAACGAAAAGGGGATACGCCCTGCCCTTCTGAAGGCCGGCGGTCTGTGTTCTTTGTTTGAAGTCGGGTTCCACAGCGGCGGAGTCTTTTGTCATTCCCGCAGCAATCAGGGCGGAGGAATTGCAGCGGTTTTTCATAGGGGACGCCATGGTGCGTAAGTGTCCGGGGGAAGCCCGGTGCTCCGCCGGACGCGATGGCAATACTGGAGGAAATGGAACATCCCGAGAGATTCGGATGCCGGGATGTGTCTGAAACCGAATAAATCTTGTACAGGGATACCAGCATGCCGAGTGAGAAAGAAGAAATGAGGATGGAACGCTCCCGTTCCGAAAGTAGTGGAAAGGCGGCCGACTCCCATTCCCCCATAGGTTCCGTCATGGTGGTGGGCGGTGGTGTCGCCGGCATTCAGTCCGCCCTGGATCTTGCGGATACGGGGTATTTCGTCTATGTGGTGGAGAATTCGTCGGCCATCGGGGGCGTGATGGCGCAATTGGACAAGACCTTCCCCACCAACGACTGCTCCATGTGCATTCTTTCCCCCAAGTTGGTGGAAGCAGGCCGCCATCTGAACATCCGGTTGATGACCATGGCCGAAGTGGACGCGGTGGAAGGCGAAGCCGGTCGGTTCACGGTGACCGTGCGTGAACGCCCCAGATACGTGGATGTGGATCGATGCATCGCCTGCGGCGTCTGTGCGGAAAAGTGCCCCAGGAAAGTGGAGGATGAATTCAACGAGGGGTTGAATCAGAGAAAAGCGGCGTATGTGAAATATCCGCAGGCGGTTCCGCTGAAGTATGCCATCGATCCGGATCACTGCATCTACTTCGAAAAAGGGAAATGCAAAGCCTGCCAAAAATTCTGTCCCGCCGAGGCGGTGGATTTCAATCAGCAGGAGAAGGTCCACCGAATCGAAGTGGGCAGTGTGATCCTGGCCCCGGGATTTCGGGCCTTCGATCCTTCCGTGTATCAGGATTACGGATATGGAAAGTATCCCAACGTGATCACGAGCATGGAATTCGAACGCATCCTGAGTGCTTCGGGTCCTTTCGGAGGGCGCCTGGTGCGTCCGTCCGACGAACGCGCGCCCAAGAAGATCGCATGGCTTCAATGCGTGGGTTCCAGGGACCTGCAACATCATGCCCATGGATACTGCTCGGGCGTATGCTGCATGTACGCCATCAAAGAAGCCGTCATCGCCCGCGAGCACGCCGGCGGCGACTTGGATACGGCCATTTTCTTCATGGACATGCGGACCTATGGCAAGGAATTCGAGCGGTACTACAATCGGGCGGAGCAGGAAAGCGGGGTGCGGTTCGTTCGCACGCGCGTCCATACGATAGAACCGGTGAAACCGGGTTCCCACGATCTTAGAATCGAGTATGCGGACGAAACCGGAGAACTCCACAGTGAGGAGTTCGACCTGGTGGTGCTGTCCATAGGGCTGGAAGTGTCCGAAGACGTTCGGCGCCTCGCCGAGCGCTTTGATATCCAACTGGACGCGGACGGCTTCGCCCGGAGCGGTTCCTTCACTCCGGTGGCGACTTCCCGGGCGGGCGTGTTTGCCTGCGGGGCCTTTTCGGGTCCCAAGGACATTCCGTATTCCGTGATGGAAGCTTCCGCCGCCTCCGCCGCTTCGGCGGCGTTGTTGAAGGATGCACGCAACACGCTGGTTCATGAAAAAACGTATCCGCCGGAGATTCCTGTCGAGGGCATAGAGCCTCGGGTGGGTGTGTTCGTGTGCCATTGCGGCGTGAACATCGCCGGAGTGGTGGATGTGGCCGCCGTGAGAGAATACGCTCGGACGTTGGATCACGTGGCCTACGTAACGGACAACATGTTTACCTGCAGCCAGGATACGCAGAAAGTCATCCGGGAAGCCATCGAAGAACACCGGTTGAACCGCATCGTGGTGGCGGCCTGTACTCCCAGGACCCACGAGCCCTTGTTCCAGGAAACGATCCGGGAGGCGGGGCTCAACAGCTACCTGTTCGAATTGGCCAACATCCGGGACCAGGATTCCTGGGTTCATCAACACGAACCGGAGAGGGCCACGGAAAAGGCCAAGGACCTGGTGCGCATGGCCGTAGCCAAGGCGACCCTGTTGGAGCCCATCGAGCGGCTTCAAGTCCGACTGAATCAAAACGGTCTTGTGGTGGGCGGTGGTGTGGCCGGCATGAACGCCGCATTGAATCTGGCGGACCAGGGGTTGTTCACCTACCTCGTGGAACAGGATGCGGAATTGGGCGGCAGGGCTCTGACTCTCAAGCGCACCTGGAAAGGCGAGGATGTTGAAGCGTACGTGAAGGACCTGCGGGAAAGAATCCTGAATCATGAACGCATCGAGGTGCTCACCGGCGCCCGTCTTGCCTCGGTGAACGGCTTCGTGGGCAATTTCAAGACCCGCGTGGATGTTCGAGGCTCCGAACGGGAGATCGAGCATGGTGTCGCTGTACTGGCCACCGGGGCGGAACCGCTGTCCCCCGCGGAGTACCTGTACGACGAAAATGACCGGGTAACCCGCTGGCATGAACTGGAGGAACGCTTCGATCGAAATCCGGAGCTTCTGGAACAGGCGGAAGCCGTGGCGTTCATCCAGTGCGTGGGATCCCGCGAACCCTCCAGACCGTATTGTTCCAAGATCTGCTGTACGGCGTCCGTACAGCAGGCCGTGGAACTCAAGACCCGGAAGCCGGACCTGAATGTGTACATCCTGTACCGTGACATGCGGACTTACGGGCAGCGGGAAGAACTGTATCGGAAAGCCCGGGAACTGGGCGTACTGTTCCTGAGGTACGACCTGGAGAACAAGCCGAAAGTGAGCGCCGGTACGGTGCAGGGGAAGGAAAAACTGCTGATTTCCATCCGGGATCACATCCTGGGTCGCACCATTCAACTTCCGGTGGATTACCTGAATCTGGCCACGGCCATCGTGGCCAAGGCGGATTCGGATGTCTTGGCCAGATTCTTCAAAGTGCCCTTGAATGAGGACGGGTTCTTTCTGGAAGCCCATATGAAGCTGCGTCCGGTGGATTTCGCCACGGACGGCGTGTTCGTCTGCGGCCTGGCCCACTACCCCAAGCCCATGGAGGAAGCCGTCGCGCAGGCTCAGGCGGCCGCCGCCCGGGCTTCGCATGTGCTTACGCGGGAACTCGTCGAGGTGGAGCCCACCGTATCCGTGGTGAACCAGGATCTGTGCATCGGCTGCGGGTTGTGTGAAACGTTGTGTCCGTTCAGCGCCATACGGCTGATCCAGATTCAAGGCAAGGGGTACCGGGCCGAAACCATCTCCGCTTCCTGTAAGGCCTGCGGAGTGTGCGCGGCGGCCTGCCCTCAGAGAGCCATCGACATGTACCATTTCCGCGACCGGCAGATCATCGCCGTGTTGGAGGCCGGCGGAAAAATGTGAGCGAATGACGGATAGGACAGGGAGATACTGATGAACGACGTGTTTGAACCCAAGATTGTCGCCTTTCTGTGCAACTGGTGCGCCTATGCCGGCGCCGATCTCGCGGGCGTGTCCCGGTTCCAGTATCCCTCGAATATACGGGTCGTCCGGACCATGTGTTCCGGCCGGGTGGATCCCGTGTACGTGCTCGAGGGACTGAAGAACGGCTTTCAAGGAGTGTTTGTCTTCGGGTGACACATCGGCGACTGTCATTACCTGGAAGGTAATGTATATACCGCGAAACGGATGCAACTGGTGGAGCACCTTCTGGATTTTTCCGGAATCGGGAAAGACCGCGTACAACTTCGCTGGGTCAGTGCGGCCGAAGGCCAGTTGTTTGCGGATTATGTCAGGGAGCTTACGGAGGTGATTCGAAACCTGGGCCCCTTCGACCCCGAGGAACATCGCCTTTCACTATCCGCGGCCTTTGGAGCGGTCAATGCGCCCAAGCTCCGTTGGCTGGTGGGTATGGATCGCTATCTTATCGAAAAGGAAAACGTGTACCACGAGAAAGTGGATCCCGAATTCTACCGGAACATGCTGCGTGCGACGTGTGAGGAAGAGTACCAGAAAGCCCTTATTCTGGAAATCCTGAAGCAGGGTCCCAAGACGGTGCGCGATATGGCCGCCGGGACCGGGTTGCCCGTGTATACCGTTTCTCTCCGATTGAACGATCTGGAAAGAACGGGATTGGTCGAGTTTCGGGAATTACACGGGTCGTCGCCCGTTTTCGGATCGTTGGCCGCTTGAAGCCCAACGACCCGGATCGCGTTTTTCAACGGCCGGTTAAGGATTGCAGAAACAACCCGCGGAATCGGTTCCGGTCCGGATGCTCTCGGGATGCGAGGAAGACGGACTGCGGCGCCCCGGAACCCGCGGTTTGAGAGAGGAACTCAATGGCGACACAAAACGAACAGGTTAAGTACGGCTCGGTATTGGTGATCGGCGCCGGAGTGGCCGGAATGCAGGCATCCCTGGATCTGGCCAACTCGGGGTATCGAGTGGTGCTGGTGGATCGCTCTCCCAGCATCGGCGGTATCATGGCCCAACTGGACAAGACGTTTCCCACCAACGATTGCGCCATGTGCATCATCTCCCCCAAGTTGGTGGAAGTGGGCCGTCACCTGAACATCGATGTGCTTCCCAACACGGAGGTGCTCTCCCTGGATGGAGAGGCGGGACGATTCCAGGCCCACCTGAGGAGTTATCCCCGGTATATCAATCCGGACAAATGCACCGCATGCGGCGACTGCCGCAAGGTATGTCCGGTGAGCGCCGTGAACGAATTCAACCGCGCTCTGGACCGAAGGGAGGCTACTTTCATCAAATACCCACAGGCCGTGCCCCTGGCGTATTCCATAGATCGGGACGCCTGTATCGGCTGTGGTTTGTGTGAAAAAGTGTGCCTGGCCGGGGCGGTGAACTACGCGGACACCGCGGTGGAGCAGGATGTCCAGGTGGGTGCGGTGATCCTGGCGTCGGGTAACGAGGTCTTTGATCCCGCCCGATTCGAGACGTACAACTACATCCATTTACCCAACGTTGTCACGAGTCTGGAATTCGAGCGTATCCTGAGTGCTTCCGGGCCGTACAGGGGCCATCTCATGCGGCCCTATGATCGGGAAGAACCGGCCAAGATTGCGTGGCTGCAGTGTGTGGGATCCCGGGATGTCAACCGGTGCGACCATTCCTATTGCTCCGCCGTGTGCTGCATGTATGCCATCAAAGAGGCGGTCATTGCCAAAGAGCATGCCCATGGAAACCTGGATACGGCCATCTTCTTCATGGACATGCGCACCTATGGGAAAGAATTCGAGCAGTATTACAACCGGGCCCGGGAAGAGCACGGCGTACGGTTTATCCGTTCCAGGATCCACAGCATAGAACCGCACGGGGAATGCGACCTCACGATCAATTATACCGATGAAGGCGGCGAGCCCAAGAGCGAAGTGTTCAATATGGTGGTGCTGTCCGTGGGATTTGAAGTGGGTGAGGATACGCGCCGGCTCGCCGAACAACTGGGGATCGAGTTGACCCGCCATCATTTCGCGCGGACAGACCCGTTCATGCCCGTGGCTGCGTCACGCCCCGGGGTATACGTGTGCGGGACCATCCAGGGTCCCAAAGATATTCCTCAGTCCGTGATGGAGGCCTCCGCCGCGGCGGCGGCGTGCAGTTCTTCCCTGAGCGACGTCCGCTGGACCCGGATGAGGACCAAGGAGACGCCCCCGGAACGCACGGATCTGCAGGATGGATCCCGCATCGGCGTCTTCGTGTGCAATTGCGGCATCAATATCGGGGGGATCGTGGATGTCCCCGCCGTCCGGGAATACGCGCGGAGCCTACCCGGCGTGGTGCACGTGGAGGATAACCTGTATACGTGTTCCCAGGATACCCAGGTCAAGATCTCCAAGGTCATTCAGGAACACAACATCAACCGAGTGGTCGTTGCCGCATGCACTCCTCAAACGCACGAACCCATGTTCCGGGAAACCATTATCGAAGCGGGTCTGAACAAGTACCTGTTCGAGATGGCGAACATCCGGAACCAGGATTCCTGGGTGCACATGAAGGAACGCCGGGAAGCCACGGAAAAAGCCAAAGATCTGGTTCGGATGGCCGTGGCCCGGGCGTCCCTGCTCAAGCCTCTCGCGGAAAAACCTTTGGACATCAACCAACGGGGTCTGGTGATCGGAGGCGGGGTCGCCGGCATGAACGCGGCGCTGAATCTTGCCGGCCAGGGGTTTGAAGCCGTCCTGGTGGAAAAGGAGAAGGAACTGGGAGGGCTGGCCCGGAGACTCCACCGTACCATCGAGGGAATGGATGTGACGGGATATGTTCATGGCCTTGTGGAACGGGTACAGGCCAACGACAAAGTGCAGGTGTACCTGGATGCCGAGGTCGTGGGCTTCAGCGGGTACAAGGGTAATTTCGTCGCGGAAATCACTTCGGGCGCCGGGGGTGAGCGAATCCGAGTGGAGCATGGGGCCGCCATCGTGGCCACGGGGGCAACGGAATACCGGCCGGCCGAATTCCTTTACGGCGGCCATTCCGGTGTGATGACCCAACTGGAACTCGGAGATCGAATCCATCAGAACGGCGACGAGGTTTCCCATTGGAAACAGGTGGTCATGATCCAATGCGTGGGATCGCGCAACGAAGAGAACCCCAACTGCAGCAGGGTCTGTTGCCAGAGCGCCGTAAAGCATGCGCTTCAACTCAAGGAAATGAATCCGGCCATGGAGATCGTCATTCTGTATCGTGACATGCGCATGTACGGGATGCTGGAGGATTACTATACGGAAGCCCGGCGCAAGGGCATCCTGTTCTCCAGGTTTGATTTGGATCGGGTTCCCGACGTGTCCCTGGACGGAGACCGTCTGAGTGTCGTTTTCGTGGATCACGTACTGGGCCGGCCCATCCGGATGCGTCCCGATGCCGTGGTGTTGAGCGCGGCCACCATGGCGGCGAAGACGGAAGAACTGGCCACCTTGCTCAAGGTCCCCCGAAATGCGTTCGGGTATTTCATCGAAGCTCACGCCAAACTCCGGCCGGTGGATTTCGCGTCGGAAGGCATCTTCCTGTGCGGTACGGCCCACAGTCCCAAGCTGCTCAGTGAAAGCATCGCGCAGGCCCTGGCCGCCGCTTCCCGGGCGGGGACGTTCCTGGCGGACACGGCTCAGACGATCAGCGGGGTAACGGCGCACGTGGATCCCAGCCACTGTGCGGCCTGTCTGGTGTGCGTCCGGAGCTGCCCGTACAACGTGCCGCAGATCAACGAGGAAAACGTGTCGGTAATCAACGAAGCCTTATGCCAGGGATGCGGCACGTGTGTCGCCGAATGTCCGGCCAAGGTGATTCAATTGGCCCATTTCGAAGATGAACAGATCGGGGCTAACGTAGACGCCGCTTTTTAGGAGTTCAAGCATGGAACCTTTCGTACCGACGATCATCTCTTTCTGCTGTAATTATTGAGCCTACTCGGCAGCGGACCTGGCAGGTTCGATGAGACTACAGTATCCTCCGAACATCCGCATCGTTCGGGTTCCCTGTACGGGCCGGGTGGATCAGATTCATCTGCTGAAGGCCTTCGAAGACGGGGCGGACGGCGTGTTCGTGGCGGGATGTCTTGAAGGGGATTGTCATTATTTGCAGGGCAATATACGAGCAAGAAAACGTGTCAATCGCGTCAAACAAATCTTAGATAAGGTCGGTATCGGAGGGGGGCGGCTGGAGATGTACAACCTGTCCGCCGGTATGGGACCTAGGTTTGCCGAGATCGCGCGTGAGATGACCAAGAAAATATTGGAACTGGGACCGAGCCCTATCCGGCTGGTCAAGGAGAAGGCGAAGAAAGGCGCCGAGGAGGTGGCCGCATGATCAAGGCAAAAGGCAAGCCGTTGGATGATATCATCCGCATGGTGGAAGGATACAAGAAGATCCTTATCGCGGGGTGCGACGGGTGCGTCACGGTGTGTGAGGCTGGTGGTAGAAAGGAAGTGGAAATTCTGGCTGCCGCGCTTCGTCTGTATTTCGCTCAGAAAGACGCCGAGGTGAAGATCGACGAGACTTCACTCACGCGTCAATGCGATATGGAGTACCTGGATGTCCTGTCGGACCGGATGGGCGGGTACGATGCGGTGGTTTCCCTGGCCTGCGGAGCCGGGATCCAGTATATGGCGGAGCGATACGCGGACAAGCCGGTGTTTCCCGGAGTGGACACGTGCTTTATCGGGGTCTCTTTGGAGCGAGGCGTGTGGGGGGAACGTTGCCAGGCTTGCGGCGCCTGTATCCTTGCGGATACGGGAGGCGTTTGCCCGGTGGCGCGATGTTCCAAGCGCATGTTGAACGGTCCCTGCGGAGGTTCCTCGAAGGGCAAGTGCGAGATCAACCCGGAAGTGGACTGCGGTTGGCAGTTGATCTATAATCGCTTGAAAACGCTGGGACAACTAGACCGCTTCGAATGCCCCGTGGATCCCAAGAACTGGGCTACCAGCCGCGACGGCGGACCGCGCAAGTTGGTGAAAGAGGACGTAAGGATATGAGTACGACCACATCGAGCAGACTGGAAAAGATGCTGGCGGCAGGTCATTTTGCCGTAACTTCCGAGTGCGGTCCTCCGCGGAATTGCGACGGCTCGGTGATCGAACACAAGGCGAATCTGATCAAGGACTATGTGGACGCCGTCAACGTGACGGACAACCAGACTTCCGTCGTACGGTTGTGCAGCCTGGCCTCCTGCATCCGGATCAAGCAGATGGGAGTGGAACCGGTTCTGCAGATGGTCACACGGGACCGGAACCGTATTGCCATGCAAAGCGATATCCTCGGCGCCGCTTCTTTCGGGATCAATACCATGCTGTGCCTGACGGGGGATCATCAGAGTTTTGGAGACCATCCCAACGCGGCCAACGTGTTCGATCTGGACTCCATTCAACTGATTCAGACCGTGAAGATGATGCGGGACGAAGGCCGCCTGTTGAGCGGCTTCGAGATGAAGGTGCGCCCCAGGATCTTTATCGGGGCCGCGGCCAACCCCTTTGCGGATCCCTTTGAAATCCGCGTGCCGAGGCTGGCCAAGAAGGTGGCCGCCGGGGTACAGTTTATCCAAACGCAATGCGTGTACAATGTGGAAAAGTTCAAGACGTGGATGAACCTGGCGCGCGACAAAGGGCTGCATGAGAAAGTGGCCATTCTGCCGGGCATCACGCCCATGAAAGGAGTGGGTATGGCACGGTACATGCAGACCAAAGTGGCGGGCATGGACGTGCCGGAAGAGATTATTCAGCGTCTCAAAGGGGTTCCCAAGGAATCCCAATCGGAGGAGGGGGTCAAGATCGCCGTGGATACCATCGAACAGCTCAAGGAAGTGGAGGGGGTTCGAGGCTTCCACATCATGGCCATCGAGTGGGAAGAAAAAGTCCCCGAAATCGTTGAGCGCGCGGGCCTGTATCCCAGACCGGTGGTGAACGGCAATGACGGCGGATCCTGCGCGACCTCCTGACGACGGAATCGAAGCGGGTTGAGGCCCTGAATATCCCGAAAGGGTTCTTTCGGGATATTCAGGGCCTGTGGGTATCGGCAGGAAACAGGATTGCGGAATGAAACCGGTTGATCGTTCCGGTGTCAGCATTATTCAACCTAGGAGCTTTAAGTATGGAAGCCATTGAAATCAAGAGAGAAGCCGGCAGGCTGCGGGCGAATCCGGCATGGGCGGACGTGTGCATGACGTGCGGCACGTGCGCCAGCGGATGCCCGGTGACCGGTATTGACGGACTGGACCCCCGAAAAGCCGTGCGCATGGCGGCCTTGGGACTGGAGCAGGAACTTATCGATTCGCGGTTTCCCTGGGTGTGCACATTGTGTGGCCGATGTGAATACGCCTGCCCGGCGGGCGTCGAGATCCTGGCCATGATGCGTACGGCCCGTACATTGCGGGAACGCGATAAAGTGCCGGGTCCCATCCACAAAGGGGTGGTCATGTGCCTGGAGCGGGGCAACAACTTAGGCATTCCCAAGGACGATTTCTTGTTCCTCCTGGCGGAGCTCGGGCAGGAATTGGAGGATGATGGATGCCCCGGCTTCTATGTCCCGGTGGACAAAGAGGGAGCCAACTTCCTGGTTACCATCAATTCCAAAGAACCCTTCGGCGAGCCGGACGACATGAAGTTTTGGTGGAAAATCTTCTATGCGGCGAAAGAAGACTGGACCACCACGAGCGAGAACTGGGAAGGCGTAAATTGGGGGCTTTTCTCCGGCGACGATGAATCCATGAAGACCATCGTGGGCCGGATTGTCCAGCATATGAAGGACTTGAAAATACCGAATCTTCTCTTACCGGAGTGAGGACACGCCTACTATGGGACCAGGTTGGGTCTCAATAAGTGGTTCAAGGAAGAGATGAAGGAGTTCAAGATCTGGTCGGTGCATGATCTCATGAAGCATTACATTGAAACGGGCCGGATCAAGGTGGATCCCAAACACATCCATGAGCGCACCACGTACCATGATCCATGCAACTACGCACGGAAGTCCGAAAAGGCGTTCGGCCACGGCTACTACGAAGAACCCCGCTGGATCACCCAGCAGTGTGTGACCGACTACGTGGAGATGACGCCGAATCGGGCGAACAACTTCTGCTGCGGAGCCGGCGGCGGTGCATGGGCCATGCCGTATGAGGAAGAACGTATTTATTATGGCCGCAAGAAGGCCGAGCAGATCAAAGAAACGGGCGCCGAGGTAGTGGTGGCGCCCTGCCATAACTGCCGCGACCAGATCATGAAGAGCCTCACCAAAGAATTTGACCTGGGCATTGAAACGCTGTACCTGTGGGAACTGGTGAGCAATGCCTTGATCTTCGAGCCCTGGTCGGACGAGGAGGTGGAAGCGGCCCACCAACTGCGGGACGCGCAGTTCGAGAAGTTCGGCATCGAGTTGGAGGAAGAGGAGGAAGAAGAGTAACCGCACTCTTCCCAGGTTCATCGCGGCGCGTTGATAGACCGTATTGCGGGCGGGCTGGTCAAAAATGATCAGATGCAAGGCGCGCGAATCCTGAGGAATGAGGTGTAGAAGCCGTACGCCTTAATGACGAAGGATGAAGCGCAACACAGCAGATCGCGTTTTTCAACAGCCTGATAAACGGTATCCGGCCCGAAAGGATACAGGCTGGATACCGGAGGACCGCGCCGGCAAGCGGTAGCGGCCGAAATCGCCGGTTCATCGAAGGATGAGGCCTCCGAAATCGGCTGATACCAGCGTCCGGCGAGGTCCAAACACGGATCCGGCCGGACTCTGCGGCGGGCGGCTTGCAAGGAATCCGGAGCAGGGTTGGATGGCCGGTTATTTTTCGGCCGGGGGTAGTCAGGTGTCCCATTTTTATGTACATTTTTTGGTGTAAACAGTAGAACGCACCGGCCTGTAACCCCGACCTTCAGGAAAGGAGATCGGAACACCATGAGCTTCTATACCTTCGTCGAAGGCCCGCTCCTCTGGATCGCAGGGCTCACGTTCGTGATAGGCACCCTGATTCGTATCGGTCTCGTCCTGGTGGTGTCCTTCCGAACCGACAAGATCATGTACGAGCATTTCCGGTGGAAACCCGTCCTGAGCACCTTCTTCCGCTGGCTGTCGCCCCTGAACAAGGATGTCGCCAAGAATCCGGTATTCACCCTGCTCGTGTATGTCTTCCATCTGTGTTTGATCGTAGCGCCCGTCTGGTATTCCACACACATCATGCTTTGGGAAGAGTCCCGGTTCGGGTGGTATTGGACACCCATACCGGACCGCTGGGCGGATTGGATGACCCTCATCGTCATCGGTATCGCCGTATTCTTCCTCCTCAGGAGGATCCTTTCTCCCAGCGTCCGCCTCATCTCGACCTTTGCCGACTATGCGCTCATCGTGGTCACGGCCCTGCCTTTTGTAACCGGGTATTTCCTGACCCACGGCGCCCTGCAAGGCGTCGCCTTCCTGGGAGAGCATATGCAACTGCTGCATATGCTCTCCGGTGAGTTGATGCTCATTCTGATTCCATTCACCAAATTATCTCATTTCGTGCTCTTCTTCTTTTCCAGAGCCGCCACGGCCGTGGAATTCGGTCGCAGGGGATACTCCATGTAGGCCGTGATGAAGCTGCACCGCAGAATATGAATAAAAAGGACGGAACCATGGCTCAAGAAATCAATCCTCAGGCCATTATGGAGTTTCTTAAACCCAGAATGGGCATGCGGTTTAAAACCTGGATGAACATATGCACCCATTGTGGATTGTGCGCGGATACCTGCCATTTCTATGGTCCCAGTGGAAATGATCCCAAGATGGTTCCGGCGCACAAGGTCCGATTCCTGAAAGACCTTCTGAAGAAGAAGGGCCGCGTGGATCGAGCCTACCTCGAACAGGTGTATGATACCATCTACCATGAATGCAATATGTGCCGGCGCTGCAGCTTGTACTGTCCCTTCGGTATCGACATTGCTTCACTCATCTCCCTGCTCAGAAGCCTCTTGTTCTTCCAGGGAGTAGCGCCCGAAGGACTTCTCAAGGCCATCGAAAACTACAAGGTTTTCGGAAACCAGATGGCAATGAGCCAGGAAGACTGGCTCGAAACGTTGGCCTGGTGCGAAGAGGAAACGCAGGAGGAGTTGGTGGGACTCGAAATCCCCGTCGACAAGCAAGGGGCCCGGATGCTGTACACGGTCAACGCCCGGGAACCCATGTTCTATCCCCAGGACATAATGGAAGTGGCCAAAATCTTTCATGTGGCCGGAGAGGACTGGACGTTCTGCAGTGAATCCGGCTGGGATGACACGAATCTGGCCATGTTCTGCGGAGATGTGAAGACGGCCCGAAGTATTGTGGAAAATACGTTCAAGCAGGCCGATAAACTGGAGGTGCGCCACGTCGGCGTTACCGAATGCGGCCACGCCTACCGAGCCCTCCGGTATGAAGCGCCGGGCTGGTTGGGATACAAGCCGAAGCAGGAAGTGATTCACTCGGTGGAGCTGTTCCACGACTACATTCGAGACGGCCGGATCAAATTGAGACACAAGCTGAAAGAGCCTACCACGGTGCAGGATCCCTGCAACGTGGTGAGAAACGGCGGTCTGGCCGAGAAGAACCGCCGGCTCGCCGAGTATCTTTCCGAAGATTTCCGTCCCATGAAACTGCAGGGCAACTACAACATCTGTTGCGGCGGCGGAGGCGGGGCCATGCCCATGGGCGGGGAGATGCGGAAACACCGCCTCAAATCCGGAAAACTCAAAGCGGAGCAGATCCGGGAAACCGGGGCCAAGGTGGTGTTTGTGCCCTGCCATAACTGCATTGACCAGATCCGGGATCTGTCCAAGGAGTACGACCTGGATGTGAAGGCCATTCATTTCAAGGAAGCCATTTGCGAACTTATGGAAATTCCGGATGAAATGAAACCGCCGGAAGACGAGTAGCCGGCGCCGTAGCTTGTCTTGGCGTGGGGAGCCCAAGCAGAGAGGGGATCACAGCGAGGAAGCGTTGTGGAAAAACTATTGCTGGTGGACGACGAGGAGGGTATTCGCAAAGTCCTCGGTATCGCTCTCCGGGACTTAGGCTACGAGGTGTTCACCGCCAAGGATGGACCGGAAGCCCTGCGTGTTTTTCAGGAGGAGCGACCGCCCATCGTGCTGACGGATATCAAGATGCCCGGCATGGACGGCATCGAGTTGCTCCAGAGAATCCGCGAATCGGACCCGGACGCGGAAGTCATCATGATCACGGGACACGGGGACATGGAGCTGGCCATTCGCAGCCTGAAACTGGAGGCGGGCGATTTCATCACCAAGCCCATCAACGACGAGGTCATGGAAATGGCCTTAAAGAGGGCTTCGGAAAAGATTGCACTGAAAAAACAGTTGCGGGAGTATACGGAAAATCTGGAACATCTGGTTGCTGAAAAGACGAAGAGACTTCTGGAGGCCGAACGTCTCGCCGCCGTGGGACAGACCGTCGCCGCCCTGGCCCATGCCATCAAGAACGTGGCCGGAGGGCTTTCCGGAGGGATGTTCGTCTTGGAGAAGGGCATCGAACGGGATAACAGGACGTATTTGAGCCAGGGTTTTGAGATGATCCGCGGCAATGTGGGCCGCATCAAGAACATGGCCATGGATCTCCTGTCCTATTCCCGGGAACGGGAGCCGGATTGGAAACGATGCCACCCGAACCGCCCGGCCGCGGATGTGGTGGAACTCATGAAACACCGAGCGCGGGAATTGGGCGTCTCCCTGGAGACGGACTTGGACGAAACCCTGATCGAGGCGTGTCTGGACCCTGAAGGAATTCATCGCTGTCTTCTGGACCTCGTGACCAATGCCCTGGATGCGTGCACGGAGTTGGGGTGCGGCGAACGGGAACCCAAAGTCATTGTCCGATCCAGAAGGGTTCCGGGATGGGCCGTGGAATACCAGGTGATGGATACGGGGTGCGGCATGGACCCGGAAACCAAGTCCAAGATATTCCGGAATTTCTTCAGCACAAAGGGCTCCAAGGGAACGGGATTGGGTTTGATGATGACCAAGAAAATCATAGAGGAACACGGGGGAAGGATTTCGGCGGAAAGCGAGAAAGGAATGGGAAGCCGCTTCATCATACGACTGCCGCAACGCGATTGTGGGCAAGATTCGACCACACATTGAGATTCAGGCGCGGTTATGGCTTTTCTAAGACTGTCGAAAGGATCGACTTCGGCGTTTTGCTCCGTTCCTTGTCGGCGCCCCGTTCTTTATCTACGCATCCTCTTGCAGGACGCCGCCTTGCGTTGCGCCGTTTTCCATCCGCTTGTCGGCGACTCCGTGTCCAATGGGCTGCCCAAGTAACCTGTGGAAAAGGAATGAGCCATGATAAACTATAAGAACATATTATTCTGTACGGATTTTTCGGAAGATGCGAATATCGCATTTCTCCACGCACTGGATTTAGCGAAGAAGTATAATTCCAAGTTGCATATATTGCATATCCCACATTCACCTCATAAATATGCCAGGCATATTGTAGACGAGCACGTTCCTGAAGGAAAACCCGACGGGCAGGCGTTTTTTGATTCTGAAGTGGAAGCCGAGGCCCTTGAGGCCCTGAAAGCCGAATATGGAGAACGTCTTGGCGACTTCACGAATTATGTATATGCAGTACGATGTGGTGCACCGGATATCGAGATAGTGCGTTATGCACGGAAGAATGCTGTAGATGCTATAGTGATGGGCGCCCTGGGTAAAGCCGAACAGGATCGCCTGGAACACGGCAGTACCGTTTCCAATGTTTCAAAGTATGCGCACTGCCATGTCATAGCCATTCGCAATCCCGCAAAGCGTTTTACCTTGCCGGGCGAACTCTATTGAAGTCATCGCATGCATACTGAACTATTTGAGGAAACCGTTTTTGGAGATCGAGCAACATGGCGAAAAAAGTGTTAGTTGTGGACGATGAGCTGGATGTGAGAACTTTTGTAACCACACTACTGGAAACCAGTGGGTTCAAGCCGTTGCCCGCCGTGGACGGAATCCAGGGCCTTGAAATGGCCAGAGCCAAGAAACCCGCCTTGATCATCCTGGACGTGATGATGCCGAAGGAAAGCGGTATCAATATGTATCGGGAACTGAAGAACGATCCGGAACTCAAGAGCATTCCCGTGATTATGCTTTCGGCCATGTCCAGGAAGACTTTTATGCATTCCCTGGATCTCCTGGACCGGTATAAAGGAGAGGAAATGCCCGAACCCGCGGCCTATATCGAAAAGCCGCCCGAAGCCGATGAACTGCTGGACGCCGTTCAGAAAGCCTTGAATCCGGAATGAGCCGCCGAGGAAACCGGCCGTGGATCCTGCAGGGTGCACGGCCCGCATCCTGCGGATACGGGTAAGAAACCGGCAGACAGCCCGGAAACGCCGGTTCCTCCAATCCTTTGTTCTCCTGTTTTGGCCCCGATTCCACAGCCTCCACGCCCCGTTGCCGGGGAAAGAGCGGGGGGGAAGGAAATCTCACCTGCCCGCTCGACTCAGTATGATCCCCACCGTCTTTGAAAGAATGACAAAGTCCAGGGACACGGATCGATTCTTGATATAGTACAGGTCGTGTTGAAGTTTCTGCATGGTGTCCGCGGGAGATGCCGAATGATACTCCCCCGAGACCTGGTCCCACCCGGTGATGCCGGGTTTGACCAGCATGCGTTCCCGGTAGAAGGGAACGGATTCGGCAAGCTCCTCGATAAGTTCCGGGCGTTCCGGCCTGGGACCCACGAAACTCATGTCGCCACGGAGTATGTTGAGTACCTGGGGTAACTCGTCGATGCGGGTCTTACGAAGAAAGGACCCCACCCGGGTGATGCGCGGATCGTCCGGCAAGGTGGGGGACTGATCGTTGCCTTTTTCCACCATGGTTCTGAACTTCCAAATGTGAAACGGTTTGCAGTCCTTGCCGCATCGCTCTTGTCGAAAATAGACGGCGCCGCCGTCGCCGCATCGGATGAGGAGCCCGATGAGCGGCCACAGAGGCAACGTGACCAGCAGCAACCCCAGTGCCAGAATCACGTCGTAGCTCCGCTTGAAGAGGTCGAACCAAAACTGGTCTCCCTCGCTCAAATTCTCCAGGAACCACATCTGGTTGATCGCTTCTATGGGTATCTTACCGGTCACATATTCATAAAAATGTGGAAGCGTGACGAAATTGACATGAAGAGGCAGGCAGGAGAACAAGGCGTTGCGCAACGTTACCGATGTATGGGGATTCGAACTGAGCACGAGTGTATTTACATGGTGTGCCCGAAGCAGACTTTCCAGATCCGGAACGCCCCGCAGCCTGGGAACACCCTCGAAAAAGGGTCCGTCCCCTTGCCCGTCGTCCACCACGAGAACCACCTCATATCCCAATTGCGGATTGGATCGGAGTTCCTGGATGAGATGTCCGGCCGTGGGGTTCAAACCTACGATCACCACCGGCCGCCTGGGAACATATCGCATGAGCAACCAGTAATAGAAACGGCGCCATAACAGAAACGACACGGTGAATAATATCAGGAACAAGGCCAGATTGGTTATGGGTTGAATCCGGATGGCCATGAGGTGGGGGGCCACGTAGAAGTACAGGATGCTCAGCAGGCCGAGAAGGAGGATGGTCCGAACGGACTTCTTGGTGAAGCGGACGGGGTCCGCGGCCAGGCTCAGGTCATAGAGACCCGCCAGGAAGAAAGCCGGGATCCAGAAGACAAAAAGAAGCGTGAAAGGCAGGATGTGCTCCTGCCAAGCGATTTGGAAGGTTGAAAATCTCGGTCTCAAAAGGACGGTAAAATACAGCGCCGCGTACAGGATGCCGATATCTCCCGCAAGCAGGCTGAGGCGCTTCAATATGTTCAGTCGATTCAGTTTCATTGCGGGCGTTGCGCTGGGTTTGCAGGTTTACCGAAAGGACTTCCCGCCACAGAAAGATCCGGGAGCGCGCTTTGCCGTCCGGTATTTCGGCAGCCCGCGGGAAAGCCCGGGATAAGCGGAAGGACCTGTCGGACATGCCGAACATTCCCCTGTTGCGCCGCCCAGGGCGAAGTACTCGGCAATTCCCGCGAAAAGCGTCTCTGTGCGTTCTTCACCCTTGCAGCCTTCCTGCAACCTCGGTATGCTCATGGCGATGTTCGACTGAGATTTAATACCGTTCCTGACCGGATAAAGCAAGAGTGGGGAGCATCATTTCATTCGATCCGAAGCAGTCTGCGCCGCAAGGGAACCGCCTGGGCGCCCGCCTGCCGGAATGGATACTCGGCCTGACGATTCTCCTGGCGGGCACTTGGCGGTTTTCCCTGGACTATTGGATCGTTTTGGGGATGCTGATCGGGTTTGTGGGCGTGCCGGGTTGGTGTCTTATCGAGCTTATCTTTCCGCGATTGGAATGGGATGCGTTACGGCGGATTTGCCTGGCTTTTGCATGCGGGTTGGTGTTCCTGTGTGTGTGGTTTCTAGTGAGATCGTATTTCATGGAATCCGGAAGTGTCGGTGGGACGGCCGCGGCCCTTGCGGGAACCATAGGCCTTCTGATGGCCTGCGCCTTCTTCCGGATGATGTCTGCTCGGAGACGGTTTCGCGTTCCGGATTTAGGGGCATTGCCGCGCATGCCTCTGGTATGCGGGCTGATCCTGAGTCTGCTGCTGCTGTTTAACGAGCATTCCCTCCTGCTCACTTCCGACAGCCTGGCCTATATTCCCAAGATGCAGGTCTGGGCGGAAAAAGCGCAATTCAGCGAAGAGCGTTTTGAAAGTGTTCTCGACTTCCTGGGTCGGACCCGGTTGTATCGGTCCGCGATCCAGCCTTTCTTCCTGGCCTTTGGAAAGGTTACCGCCTCCGTACAATACTTGATTCTGGTTTCCCTTTGGGCCCCCTGCATTCTGTGGTCGTTCTACGCCTTCGCCCGCAGCCTGCACCCGAATCGGACTTTCGGCACCCTGGCCGTTCTGTTCTGTATGGTTCATTTTGGGGGAGTGTGGTTCAACTGGATCCATTCGAACTACTCCTGGCTTACGGCATGGATGGTATATTTCACGGCCACGGCCCTGATCTTGGAACCAGGCGGTGAGCAACCGTGGAAGAAGCGGATACCGGCAGGGTTTCTGTTGGCGTCCACCTTTCTCATCCACGGATCGCTTTTTGGCGTGGCCCTGGCGAGTATGGGCTTGTACCTTGTCGCCCGGTGGTTATGGATCCATCGCGGAAGCAGGATCGCCGGAATCGCGGGACTACTCTTGGGTTTGCTGGTCGTGGGGTCCTACCTGGCGTACCTGCTTCACATCACGGGATTTTCCGTTCCCTGGCTGAAACAATGGGTCCTGTTCGACAAAGGAACACCGATAAGGGAACTGGCGCGACCTTTTGGCGCCGGATATGTAGTGGACCCCGTCTCCGTTCCCATCCGGTTCCTGGGACTGTGGGGCGGACTTGCGTTGGCGGCGGCTCCCCTGGTGATTTGGCGTTACCGGGACACCTTGAGCATGGATACCCGCGTGTTCCTGGTGTCCAATCTGTATGGTCCTCTCTTGATTCTGTTCAATCCGATCCTCGTCACGGCCCTCGTGGATCTTACCGGGGGGCGCTGGGCGGGTTTGGATCGCCTGTGTTTTGTGATTCCTTACATTCCTGTGCTGGCGTTATTGGCATGGTATTCCATGAGTCGGCGGACTCCGGGTGTGGGATTCCTGTCCCGTCGACTCCTGACCGGGCTGATTCTTCTGATGATCGTCGCAGCGGGTTTTTCCGTCATCGTGTACCGCTCCCTCATGCTCATGCCCATGGACCTGGGGAAGCGTTTGCAGCCGGCCTGGATCTCCTGGACCGGCTTCGACAAGGGACCCATTCGATACGATCACACGGCTCTGATGCACACCCTGTTTTTCATTCAGCGGGAGGCGCCCCCTTCCGCCAAGATCGTCACGGATCCCATCACAGCGGAACTGCTGCCGCTGTATGTGTCCAATCCGACGACGGAGTATTGGCGCCTCGGGTTCATGGAAAAGGACATGCTCAAGAGCCGAAACGTGAAGATCCTGAGCCCCCTGTGGAGCATCCGAAAGACCTTGCGGGAGCTGGACAGGATGGGCGCGCGTTATGTGCTGGTCAACAACTCCATGGACGGCGCCATGATGGAACACTATTTTGGATCCCTCCTCGGAACGGGCTCCAATCCCTTCGATGTGGCTAAGTTCCTCGAGCATCCCCGGATGTTTCGGCTTGTTTACCGGGAGAATGAAGTGTACCTCTTTGAGCGGATCCGACCGGTGGAGTCCCGGGGCAGCCCCGTCAAGTGGGACGTCTCGATGGAGGTCAGACCCGGGAGATCCGGAACGGATCGATAACCCGGAATGCGTATACTATGGCCCTTTTGCCGGGAAAGCACGGGGTGCGGAATGGTTGAACTGGTGTCGGTGGTGGGGGCCAGGCCCCAGTTCATCAAGGCCGCCATGCTTTCTCGAAAACTTCGAAACCTCCCCGGCATCCGGGAACGGACCATTCACACCGGGCAGCATTACGATGAGAACATGTCCAACGTGTTCTTCCAGGAACTGAACATTCCCGGGCCGGACGCGTATTTGGGGGTGGGTTCGGGACTGCATGGCGCTCAAACGGGTCGCATGCTGGAACGCGTGGAGGAGATTCTGGTCAACTGGCATCCGGATTTGGTGCTGGTGTACGGGGATACCAATACCACTCTGGCCGGAGCCCTGGCCGCCGCCAAGCTGCATATCCCCCTGGTCCACGTGGAGGCGGGGCTCCGATCCTTCAACCGGAAAATGCCCGAGGAAATCAACCGAGTGGTGGTGGATCACATATCCGACGTGTTGTTTGCGCCGACGAAGTCTTCGGCCGATCAGTTGGTCCGGGAAGGTATCGAGGTCCGCCGTATTCATGTGGTTGGGGATCTGATGTTCGATGCGGCCCTTCATTACGCCGCTGAAGCGGAGCGAAGCGGTACGATTCTGGATCGATTGGGGGTCCACCGAGGATGTTACATCCTCGTGACCGTCCACCGTGCGGAAAATACGCTGGATTCCCGGCGCCTGGCTGTTCTGGCGGAGGGACTTCGGTCGGCGTCCCGGTACAAGACCGTGGTGTGGCCTCTTCATCCGGGGACTCGCAAGCGGCTTTCGGCTTTGGGAATTCGGCTGGACACGGAATCCGACCTCAGATGCATCGAGCCGGTGGGATACCTGGACATGTGCCTGCTGGAGAAATGTGCGGCCGTAATCGGCACGGATTCGGGAGGGGTTCAAAAGGAGGCCTATTTCCATGGCGTCCCGTGCGTCGTGTTTCGAGAAGAGACCGAGTGGATGGAACTGGTTCGAATGGGTTGGAACCGGTTGGCGCCTCCCCGGAGTGCGGAAGAGATATCTGCGGCGGTTCTCTCCGCCACACGCCCTGAATCCATGGGGGGATACCCTTTCGGAAGGGGCGATGCCGCGGATCGCATTGCACGCGTGATCCGGACACGGTTTGTGGAACCCCTCCACGGGACGAAGGCGTGACGGAAGAAACGAACGGGAAGGCCGGAAGGCCGCCGGGAGACTTCTGGGGCCACGTGTTGAACCTGCTCGGCGGAGCGGGTTTGGCCATGGTGGTGAACTTGGGGGCCTATCCCTTGCTCACCCGGCTCTATGTTCCGGAAGATTTCGGGCTCCTGGCTCTGCTGTCCTCCTTCGCCGGCCCGCTGTCCGTGGTGATGTGCCTGGGATACGAACCCGCCCTGATGCTCCCCGAATCCCGCAGCCAGGCCCGACAGTTGCTTTCCTTACTCCTGTATATCGCATCGGTCCAGCTTTTCGGCCTGTTGCTTTTGTTTTTCTGTTTTCGAGAGCCCTTATCCGGGTTCATGAATCTCCCGCAGGCGGCTCTGTGGGTTTGGTGGATCCCCGTGGCCGCGCTGTTTCTGGCGGCGAACCGGATCTACGAATTCTGGGTGTCACGCCTCCGGCGGTTTTCCCTCACCTCATCGGCGAGAGTGGTGGGCTCCTTCGCAGGCATCGCCGCCAAATTGGGATGGGTGGTTGCGCTGGGAGGGGGCGCACCGGGCCTGTTGGCGGGTTTTCTGCTCTGCGAGGCCGGCAAGGTGACCACCGTGCTGATCCGACTGGGACGCAGCGGTTTCCCGGTATGGGTTCCTTGGCCGTCCGTCAAAGAGTTGCTGAATACGTATCGGAACCTGCCCCGGTTCCATCTTCCGTACACCCTGCTCCTCAGTCTGATGCCCTTTCTGCCTTTTGTGGTGTTCGCCGCCTGCTTCGGACCGCGCCAGGTGGGCTTTTTCAGTTTGGGATGGCGCATGGTGGCTGTTCCGATGGAGCTGGCCGTTCTTTCCGTATCCCAGGTCTTCTATCGACAATCCGTGTCGGAAGTGCAGGGTCAGGGAAACCTGGCTTCCCTGACGGAAAGAACCGCCGCGCGTCTCATCGTTGTGGGCCTGCTGCCGTTCAGTATGCTGATTCTCACCGGTAATCGGCTTTTTGAACTCCTTTTCGGCACTGCGTGGGCCGACGCCGGGATGTATGCCCAAATCCTCGCCCCGGCCCTGTTTGTGCAGTTTGTGAATGTCCCCCTCATCCTGTTCAATACCCTGGGGAAACAGAAGCAGGGTCTCATCTGGCAAATCGAACTGATCGCTCTCGTAGGGTGCGTATTGGCTCTGGCCGCCTATGTCGGGTCCCCACGAATGGCCGTGTACCTGGTGAGTCTTGGGCTCACGGTATCTTACGTGCGCCTGGCCCGATTGAATTTCCGGCTTTGCGGAGCCAGTTGGCGGCGGGTTTTCGTGGAAGTCCGGCAGGAGTTCCGGCGTCTGGTCATCTTGAGGAAGCGCCGATAAAAGGTTTCTCGATGCCTTCGAGAAGTCTCCGGTATAGCTGGGACACTTCCCGGAAGCGGGCCTGTTCATCAAACGCCAGAACACGGGACCGAGCCTGCCCGGCGAGTCTCCGGGCGAAGTGGGGCTGTTCCAGGAGTCGGGCCAGGGCGTCGTGCAATGCGCCGGGATCACCCGGCGGTACCAGCAATCCGCTGTGGTGAGGCTCGATGACACGGGGAACGTCCCCCACGGAGGACGCCACGCACGGAAGTCCCGAGGCCATGGCTTCGAGCAGCGCATTGGGCAGGCCCTCGTTCAAACTGGGAAGGACGAACAGATCCGAGGCATTGAACACCCAGGGCATCCGGTGGTGAGGCACGGGCCCCAAGATATGGATGCGGCCTCCTCCGGACACAGTGCGCTTCCAACGTTCCAGGGAATCGCGTAACGGGCCGTCGCCCGCGAAAACCACCCCAAGTTCGGGATACGCGTGAAACAAGGGATCCAGGACCTTTTGGAGATCGGGCAAGCCCTTGGACGGCAAGAGACCGCCCGCGTATGCGATCAGGCGCTGGGATTCCGGAAGCCCCAGGTGTTTCCGCGCCATGGAACGATCCCGCGGTTGGAAGCAGGTGAGGTCGATGCCGTTGGGAATGACCGCGATGGGCCCGCAGGTCGGAGCCAGGGTTTTCATGTCCCGCGCCAGATCATGGCTCACGGCCGCCAGGCCATGGGCCCGGCGCAGCACCCATCGGGTAAGCATGCGGGAGATCACATTGCGGCGGCCGGCCGTATGCACGTCGGTTCCCATGGCGTGCACCAGGACCGGCACTCCCAGAATTCTTCCGGCGCAGATGCCGATGAGTCCCGGGGGAACCACCCAGTGGACGTGGATCAACGCACACGGGTATTGACGTCCCACCTGGATCGCGCATCGCAATCCGCCGGCGAGATAGACGGCCAAGGGGCCGTACGGAGGAGTGGTTCTTTGAATCAAGGGCCGGTTTCCTGATGGAAACGGAAACCGGAACACACGGATATCCCGTTGATCTTGTTCGAACAGGGGGGATGCACGGTAAATCCTCGGAGTCACCACCAGGATCGGGTACCCTTGGTCCGCAAGGCCCAGGGCCATTCTTCGGACGAAATGTCCCCGAAAGGAGTCCGGGAAATCCGGATACCCATTGGTGAGAAACATCACTCGATGATTCAGGCCCGGTTGCATACAGAGCGTGTATCCTCTGATTCCTTGTCACCCATCCGTCGTCGATCCGTTCTTCGCCGGCGCGCCGAGATTCTGCCGGGTTTGCAGGGAAGCGCCGCTTCCGATGCCGGCCGACGGGGGAAAGACTTCACCGGGACCACAGTGCGCCCCGCTCGTTCCTAAACCGTGCCTGCCGGTGAGGAGGAGCCGGAGTTCCAGGTTTTCCTTCTGAATTCTGTAGATTTCCTTCCGGATCAGGGAAATTTTGATGGCCAGGAAGCCGAAGGAGAGCATGATCAGGCCGGATACGCTGAGAACGGCCACCACGTTCATCAGAGGTCGGATGGGGTTCAATTGCGCCCGGAGATACAGTACGATCAGATAGAGTCCCAGGGCGATACCGAGGAGCAGGAGGGTCAGCCCGATGAGGCCGAAAAGGAGCATGGGTTTTTCCATGAACGAAAAAACCAGGTGCGAGGCCGTGGTACGGGTCATCTTGGCCTTGGATTTTCCCTTCTGCCTGCGGGTGAGGACCGCGGGGATCTCTCTCACCACCCGCCCTACGGCCAACGCTTTGGACAGGATTTCCAGATGGATTTCCTTTCCCGGGGATTCCAGTTCCATGGAATCCAGCACTTCCCTTCGATAGGCCCTGAAGACGCAGGTGATGGTGTGGATGTTCTGGGACAGGGTCATCTGCAGAAAGCGGTTTCCCAACCGGCTGACGGCATGGCGGAAGAACGGCACCCCTTCCACACGCCCGCCTTTCATGTAGGGCGACGCCAACACCATGTCCGCCTGCGGGTCCTCCCGCAGGATTTCGATCATTCGGATCATATAGGACGGGGAATAGCTGAGATCCGCGTCGGTGGAAATGATCCATCGCCCGAGGCTTGCGTTGAAGCCGGCGCGAAGCGCCGCCCCCCTTCCGCGGTTGGGCGTGTAGGAAACGATTCGGACGAAGGGGTGCTCTGCGGCCAGACGCTGGAGCGCCTCCAGGGTGCCATCCGTGCTCCCGTCGTTCACCAGAACGAGTTCCCAGGGGATGCTCAGAGGCTCGATGGTCGCCTGGATGCGTTCGAGCAGTGAGGAAGCGTTTTCTTCCTCGTTGTACATGGGGACCACGATGGACAGTTGTACGGTGTGACCGGATGTCATATGAGTTCCTTTACCAGGCCGTTGAAAAACGCGATCTGCCGTGTTGCGCTTCATCCTTCGTCATTGCGGCGTACTGTATGTACGCCTCATTCCTCAGGATTCGCGCGCCTTGCATCTCATCGTTTTTCATCAGCCTGCCCACAATACGGTTTATCAACGGGCTGTTACGCGGGTCGGGGTGTCCGTGGGAAGGCCGGATCGATCCACGAGCGGACGGCTCTCTTTCATGGCGAAGAGGATTCCCGGCCGCTTCTAATACGGCCCCGAGCCGGTGTCAACACGTTCGCCCCTCGGCTCCGACATCAGCATGTCTTTCCGAAAAGCCGGGTTCCATCGAACTCCGAGACACGCACGCGAATAAGCCGGTTCGATGCAACCTCCGCCGCCGGAACGTGTACCGGCACGTATTCGTCCGAGTATCCCCGGATCAAGCCGTTCTCCCGCTCCGCTCCTTCCTCCGCCAAGAGACGAACCGTTTTCCCGATCCAGGACCGATAGTATGCGTACCGTTTTCTGCGACCGGATTCCAGGAGAATGCGACTGCGTTCCTTCTTTTCCGCCGGGGATACCTGGTCGGGCAGGTCGGCCGCCGGAGTACCGCTTCGCCTGGAATAGGAAAACACGTGGAGATAGGAGAAAGGCAGGCTCTCGATGAAACGGAGCGTGCGTTCGAATTCCCGTTGGCCTTCCCCGGGGAATCCCACGATTACATCCGCGCCGATGCAGACCTCGGGCAACATGTGTTTCAGTGTAAGAATTCGGTCCGCGTACTCCTCGGGCGAGTAGGGTCGATGCATGGCTCTCAGAATACCCGGGTCTCCGCTTTGAAGCGGAACATGAAAATGAGGAGCCAGCCAATTCCCCTGCCGCACCAACTCCACCAAGGCGGGGTCCAATTCCGCGGACTCGAGGGAACTCAGGCGGATCCTGGGCCCGGGTTGTTCGGAGGCGATACGGTGCAGCAGGCTGAGCAATGTGGGGGTTCCGGGAAGATCGCGACCGTAATACCCGAGGTGGATTCCCGTCAAGACCGCTTCCTGCACCCCGGAGGCCCCCATACGCCCCAGCTGGTGGAGCACTCCTTCCGGCGAAAGACTCCGGCACGTTCCCCGTGTGTAAGGAACCACGCAATACGTGCAGAAGGATTCACACCCGTCCTGGATTTTCAGGAACGCCCGGGTTCGATCCATGAGTGTGCAGGCATGGAGTTCCTCCAGGGGGAGACGCCTGTGGACGCCTCCGGTGTGCTGGGCCGGCGGAGCCTTCGAAGCGGATCCGGGGAGGTGATCCAGCAGGTCCCGCTTTTCCCGGTTGCCTAAGAGAACGGTCACACCGGGCCATTGGGACGCCTCGTTCGCAGAAATCTCGGCGAGGCAGCCCAGTACGGCGATGGGAGCGGAAGGCGCAATCCGGTGAAGACGCTTCACGGCCCGCCGGCATTCCGCTTCCGCTTTCGAGGTCACGGCGCAGGTATTCACGATGGCCAGGGACACCGGTTCGTCGGGAAAACGCCCGATTACCCGATAGCCCGCCCGGGTCAGATCCAGGGCCAGGGACGCCGATTCCGCCTGGTTCACCTTGCAGCCGAAGGTGATCAGGGCCGCCGTGGGAGATGGATGGGCTGGAGCGGATAGGAGTGTGCTCATGCTATTCCAGCCAGCCTCCTCCCAACACGGTGTTTTCTTCATAAAATACCGCGGCCTGTCCGGGGGTCACGGCCCGTTGCGGGACCTCGAACCGAATTCGCGCCCGAAAGGGATCCAGGGGAACGACTTCGGCGGGAGCCTCCGTATGTCTGTACCGGATTCGCACGTGACAGCCGAAGGGGTCTCGTTTCGGGATCTCCGAAATCCAATGGATCCCGCACACCAGGGCCTCGCTGCGATACAGATCCCCTTTTCTACCCACCACTACGCGATTGTGTTCGGCATCCATGGAAAGGACGTAGTACGGTTCCGTCGAGGGGAGATTCAGCCCTCTCCGTTGACCCACGGTGTAGTGCTGAATTCCCTTGTGAGTCCCCAGCGCCTTTCCCGCAGAATCCACCAGGGGACCGGGGGTTATGTTCGCCCGGTCGATGACGGCCCGTCCTGCTTCTTGGTGAAACAAGCAGAAGTCCCGGCTTTCCGCCTGGGCCAAGTGAAGGATCCCCCGGTCCAGAGCGATGCGCCGCACCTCGCGTTTGGTGCGGGCGCCCAGGGGAAAGAGTACCTGGCTTAATTGGGCCTGGGAGAGTCGGTGAAGAAAATACGATTGGTCTTTCCCGCTGTCCGCGCCCTTGGCCAAAAACCGGCGGCAATGGATGGGATCTTCGCCGACACGCGCGTAGTGGCCGGTGGCCAGATATCGGGATCCCGTGTCCCGGATATGGGAAAGCAGAAGGCCGAACTTGATGGCGGGATTGCAGACCACGCACGGATTGGGGGTGCGTCCCGAAGCGGTTTCCCGTTCGTAATATTTCACGACGAAGGAGTGGAAGGCGTCTTTCAGGGAAACGGCTTCCAGCGGAACCCCGATGGCTTCGGCGAGACGGCGGAGCTCGGGAAGAGCCGAACCGCCGGAAGCCCGACTCGCTTCGTTCAGGATCATATGCACGGCATGGACCCGGCAACCGGCCTCTTTCAGAAGCAATGCGGTGACGGCGCTGTCCACGCCTCCGCTGAAGGCCACAGCCACGGGGGCGCCTGAAGGGAGGGCGCGGGCTAAGTTCGACGGAAACATGGGATCGAAATCATTCATGGGACCCGGAAAATATATTCCACCGAACCGGTGGAGTCCTTAGCAACCCGTTGTTGAATACCATAGCCTCCAGGCTGGTGCAAACGATGCGATGCAAGGCGCGCGGATCCTGAGGAATGAGGCGTACCTGAAGTACGCCGCAATGACGCCTGTCTGCGTGAGACGCACAGGCGGAAAGGATGAAGCGGAACGCAGTAGATCGCGTTTTGCACCAGCCTAATAGGAATCGCGGGGCGGTAGCGCCACCAAGACCACGGCATCCGAATGTTCAGAAAAACGTCTGCTCGTGACCGAAGATCGGTTCAGGCTGCGGCGTCTTCCCGTATCCCGGAACGGGGAAGCGGATGACGAACGGATCCGCGTTTCTCGAGCGTTCCATGCCCGCTTTCGCATCGGAGGTCAAGAACCCCACTACGGTTGCTCCTGAATGGAGAGCACATAGGGCTGATGACCCTGCTGCTTGATGGTCTCCGCCGCTGTCCGAGCCTGGGATTCACTGGAGTAGGGCCCCACGCGGGTGGCGTGCAGCCTTTTTCCGGCGGGTCCGATCTCCATGACACGGGCGGGATACCCGGCTCGCTCGAACTGCCCCTGCATGCGACGGGCGGCGGCTTCCTGGCTGTAGGCTCCAATCTGCACATACCAGACGGTTTGCGGAGGACTCGGCTTCGGTTGGGGCGCCGGGGCGACGTCTCGCTTGGGGGGCGCCTTTACCGGTTTCACGGGTTCCACCGGGATTTTGGGGGCTACACGAGCTTCCACCACCGGGATTTCGGCTGCGGGCTCCTTTGCGGGTTGAATTTTGGGATCCGGGACGGCTGTTTTCTCGGCGGCGGGAAGCGCGGGAGCGGCCGCTTCCATGCCCAAGCTCGCCGCTTGCTCCTCGGACCGGGCCAGCGGCGCCGAATCCGGTGTCTCCGAGGCCTCCTGTTTGGGCGCGGCAGCATCCGGATCCGTGGATATGCGCCGGGCTTCCGTCTCCAGGGCGATGGTGCGGGGAGCCGGCTTCTCCTGGATGGGGATGTATTTGACGGGAGGTGTCGGTTCCGTAGGCTTTTCCGGGGAGGAAACGGCCGGCTCCTCCGCTCGAAGCTCCACCGTTTCCTGCGTCATGGGAGGTTCTTCCACCATGGAGGAGGCGTTCACCTGCTCCATCCTCAGTCGGTCCGGCTGAAACATGGGGCGCAGCAAAAACCAAAACGTTCCCAATACCAGGATCAGCACCGCGGCGGCGGCCAGAATCCACTTGTAGAGCTGTCCGCGTACGTCTTCCCGGACGGGTCCCGACCATTCGGATTCGCTTTCGACGGCTTCAAAATCCTCGCGATCCAACGTGAGTCGCTTTTCGGAGAATTCGTCCTTTCGATTCATGGATCTTCTCCGTATGGTTTGAAACGGTCTGAAATGAAGCAGACCGGTGTTGCCGGATTACCGGTACGGTTTCAGGGCTTCCTTGAAACGGGGTAGGGAACGCTCGATGGTCCCGTCGTCCACGCAGTAGGACAGTCTGAAATGTCCCGGTCCTCCAAACCCTGTTCCCGGTACCGCCAGGATGTTGTGCTTTTGCAGTTCCCTCACGAAGACCACGTCGTCCGGGATGGGTGAATGGGGAAAGAGGTAAAAGGCCCCTTCGGGCTTATGAAACGTGTAGCCGGCTTCGGAGAGTCCCGCGCAGAGGGTGTCCCGTTTCCTCTGGTAGGCGGTTACGTCCACGCTGGCCCCCTGGAGATACTGAACGACCCGCTGCATCAGGGCGGGAGCGTTTACAAATCCGAGAATCCGGTTGGCCAGGATGGCCGCATCGAGCACGAGAGATGCGTCCTCCGCTTCCGGATGAACGGCCAGATACCCGATTCGTTCCCCTGGCAGGGACAAATCCTTGCTGTACGATGTCGCCAGAAGGCTGTGACGATAGGACTGGAACGGACTGGGCACTTCCAAACCGTCGTAGACGATCTTGCGGTACGGTTCATCGGATACGAGATAGAGGGTCCGACCCGTTTCCCGACTTTTTCGCTCCAGCAGGCTTCCCAGGACGTCCAGTTCCGACTTGGAATACACCTTGCCCGTGGGATTGTTCGGCGAATTGATCAACACGGCCGCCGTCTTCTTGGAGATGGAGGTTTCCAGCGCCTCCATGTCCATGGAAAAGTCCGCCCGGGAAGGAATCGTCACCGCCGTTCCCCCGTGGTTGTCCACGTAAAACGTGTATTCCACGAAGAACGGCCGGAACACAAGCACTTCATCACCGGGGTTCAGAATCGCCTTCAAAGCGATGTTCAGAGCGCCGGCGGCCCCGCACGTCATGATGACATGCTTGCCTTCGAAGGGCGCCCCGTGGATCTGCCGGAGATAGCCCGCCACCGCTTCTCGTGTGGCCGCGTATCCGGCGTTGGGCATGTAGGCATGGGCGCCTTCGGTGTCTTGAATCACCAGGGATTCGAGCACGGAACGGAACAGTGGAGGCGGTTCGAGGTTCGGATTTCCCAAGCTGAAGTCGAACACGTTTTCGGCCCCGATTTCCGCCTTCAAACGGTTGCCCGCCTCGAACATCTGTCGTATCCAGGAAGATCGCTCCAGAAAAGCGATCATTTTTCCCGCAACGCTCATACCGGAACCTCCACGTTCATCTTTTCGCATTCGGGGAGTGAAAACAGGCTGGTGATAAACGCGGCCTCCTGTCACGCCAACGGCGTGACGCTTCCTCCTTCGTCGTTGCGGCGTACTTTGGGTACGCCTCATTCCTCGGGATTTACGAGCCTAGCATCTCATTGTTTTTGACCAGCCTGCTCGAAAGGGTGTTTTTCAACGATTTGCCAACCATTCGGTTACGGGAACCCGGATGCCGTATGTACGCGGGGCGCCCCGCGAGGGGCTCCGTCTTCTCCATCCATGTGCGGAAAGCGGTCCGGTACATGCCGGATTTCGGGAAGACTACCATACTCCCGCAGAAAAACGCAAGCAGCCCGCGGGGGTTCCATTCAGGAGGAATGCGACCCTGCCGACCGTCCTTGCGCTTGTCGAGAATACCGCGTCTCCTTCCTGTGTGTCCGGAACCCCATGACGTGTCGTCCCTCTCTTCTCTTGTCATATCGACCACTGCGTTCGGGTTATGGGATGCGCATTTCTCCTGGCGCCGGGGGGGCGTCAAACGTCTGTGTTCCCGGTTCTCGTGACACCGCTCCGGCGGTGTAACGAAGAAGAATGTCCGTTTTGGAACCAACGTCTTCTTTTTTTCTCGGTCTCTCCCGCCTCTATCAGCCCGTATATGGCCCAGCCCTGGAGTCAAGAGAAAGAGTTCTGAGACAGAAATGGTTGGATGCAAACGTATATCCGGCATCATGCCGAGTGGGCAGCGCCCTGATGGTATATCCGCGCTTCCGT
>Ga0068712_1001205_pt1 | contig 39336 bp, 40 predicted proteins | sample MTBAKSrepl1MetaG_FD_62987 | JGI IMG/M metagenome (GOLD analysis project Ga0068712, IMG submission 62987) | Enrichment culture microbial communities from Arthur Kill intertidal strait, New Jersey, USA, that are MTBE-degrading - MTBE-AKS1... | ecosystem: Environmental > Aquatic > Marine >... | reverse complement strand
TATATTGAAGTGGACTACAATCGAACCAGGAGGCACAGTGCCAACGGACACATCAGCCCGGTGGCCTATGAACACAAAATGATCGCTTAACCAATTGTCCGCGGTTACTGGGCAAGATCATAATATTGGGTAAGACTAGGAGGCAGTTGCAAAAAGGTACTTATCATGCTTAAAAGGCCAAAGCTGCGCGGGCTGATTTTTGTCCTGCTGAGCTTGACCCTGTTCAGCCTGCTGGGGGCGACCCAAACCTCCGGGGCGGTGGAGATCCAAGCCGATCCCTTCGCCTTGGTCTACCGCGGCTTTTTTCCCGCGCCACAGCCCAAGGGTGAGGTGCCCCTGACCCTGGTCCCCCATCCCCGCGCCCTTTCCCAGGTTGTGCCGGTGAGCTTCGGCGTGCCCTTCCCGCCCGGCTACGTCAGCGACCCCAAGCTGATCTCCCTGGTGGACAACACCGGCCAGGAAATACCCATCCACGTCGAGGTGCTGGCCAACTGGCTGCCCCCGGTGCCCGGCGCGCCCTGCATCCGCTCGGCGCTCATCCAGTACCAGGACTACATGGCCTCGCCGGGGCCCCGCATATACACCCTGCGCTGGGGCAAGCCCCGCCAGAAATCCATGGCCAAGGGCTGGCTGGCCTCCCGCTCCTGGCTGTCCATCACCGACAGATCCTACCCCGCGCTCACCGTGAAAGACCCCACGGTGTGGGCCCTGCTGCCCGCTTCCTGGCTGGGCAAGGCGCTCATCAAGGGCCGCCTGGCCCCGGCTGGGACCTACCCCGCCTTCCACTGGTACGAGGAGGCCCTGGGCGGATTTTACCAGCAGGCCATCAACCAGCCGGTGCTGAACAAGAACCAGCAGGTGCATCCCGAACGCAAGAAACGCTTTGGCATAAATTACCTGAACACCTACGAGCCCTGGCTTTTTGACCGCACCACCACCATCTTCCTGCGCTACCTGACCACCGGCGATCTCAAACCCTACAAGTTCGCCCTGCGCGACGTGCAGTTCTACGCCCGCAACGTGCAGGAGAACGGCAACTTCGCCCTGTTGAAACCAGGTAGGCCGCCCAACGTGATCTACGGCAACCAGGAGGCCCTGACCATCGCCTGGTTCTTCACCGGCCTCCCCAGCCTGCATAACGCCTCCAAACGGGTGGTGAAGCTCCTGGACCGCTGGTATCCCGAATACAGCCCGGAGCGCACCTTTTGGACTGAGCGTCACCTAGCCTTCCACCTGATGATCGCTACCGCCGCCTATGAGATGACCGGCGACCCGGCCCTGCTGGCCCGCGCCCGCCACGCCATGGATATCGCCATAGGCATGCAGACCTCGCCCCCGCCGGGCGCGCCCAAGGACGGATGCCTCATCCACACCGGGGTGCAGCATTCCTCGCCGGTAAAGGGCTGGACCTGCAGCCCCTGGATGTCGGTGCTGTTCGAGGACGCGGCCATGCGCTACTATCTGGTGAGCGCCGACCCCAGGGTGCCCCAGTTGGTGCTGACCATGGCCGACTACTTCATCACCCACGGCATCTACCGCCGCCAGCCCAAGAACTCCAAAAAGACCTTCACCTACCCCTACTACATGGCCAGTTCGGTGGAAAAGGCGGAGATATCGGGCATGGATTGGCAGCACTGCCTGGACACCGGGAAGCTCTTGGCCTTGGCTATATACTTTGCCCGCAAGCAAAACCTGCCCTGGAAGCAGTACCTCAAGGTTTATGATGAGTTGGTTGTCGCGGCCAAGGAAATGCTGCCCATGCACCGGGAGGGACGCATCACCCCTTACACCCTGTTCCCGCCGCGCAAGTTCTCCTGGTGGTTCCGCACCACCGCCGACATCCCTTGGCTGCTCAATCAGCCTTGAGCACCGCAAGGGCCATGCGGGCCCCCAACTCCATGGAGGCGTAGCGCCCCGCGAAATCCTCGGCAGAGGCAATCGGGACAGCAGGGCCAGGTCGTTTTGGTCCGGCCACCACACCCGTTGGTAAACCAGGCGCAGCTGGCATCTTAGAACAGAGCCAGGCAATCCGGTGCATACGGTGTTAAACGGATGACCTATGGAGTGGGCAGTTTACGTACAAACACCTGGAATCGCTTATTTGAACACCAGGCCCTAAGCTCATCTTTCCAAACGTCCTTGAGACGCCCAATGGTAGCGGGCATCAAATTTTTTCACTTAATCCTAGCTATTTCCTAGATAATTAGAAGGGGCGGGCTCGCTCCCTCCTGGAAGCGAGCCCGCATCCGTTAACATTATTTAAGCACACGCAAATGAACACCAAGTCATCGAATTATTGCAACGGATTTTCCATCGAATCAATAACCCGTTGAGCCTCTTGTTCCTCATAACACTTACCGAGCAAGCATTCAAGTTGTTCTACAGCTCCATTTTTCCCCACAAGCATTACTAATATTCCTGAAAAAGCAGCGTTAACTCCTCGTAGTAAAGGACCTGCAGGGTTATCCTCCATCCACATATCTGCCACATAGTCAAAAACTCCATCACATACCTCGCTTGAAATAGCATCGCAGTCATCACAGCAATCTCCAATTATCGGTATATTACAGAGACAACCCTTAACTATTAATGTTTTAGTTTCATCTTTTATAGCACTGCAAGGCACGACGATTTCTTGCTCTTGGTTCAATGTAAGCTTACCGTCAGAGTCGCTATTCGCATGTCCCGCCAGGTGAATAGGCATCAATTTCTTCCACCACATAGTCTCGTCTCCTTGATTGGGTTGACAGTTAGTATCTCTGAATATATTTTACCGGAATCAGGATACTACTTAGGCCAAAGCCAATCAGAATCACCTCTACATCCACCTCATCTCTAATTTATTTTCTGGGCAATTGTCTCACTTGGCTTGACAGAAAAGGCAAAAGGAACATCATTTTATTGTGTTATTTAAAAAAGATAACTCAACGAGCCTTTGTTAGGCGTTATGGGGTTACGCCGCCCAACCTACAAAAAGTGAAACCTCACAAACAAATTATTTTAGGTATGCGCATCCAACATTGTAGATTTGGGCAAAAGTCGGCAACTTTTCATCAAGTTATTTTTTAGTTACGCCCATTGTCCACACGTAGCCTTTACCCTTGATTTCCTAGATTACCGATCACCAAACTAGACTATTTTCAATTACAACGCCGTCCATACAAAACTCCAGTGGGTGGTTATTGTAATTTTACCGAAACCAGCATCCATTACAGGCCCATCGGAAGTTAGCACTTCATTCAAGCCAGGATCGCCAGTCAGGGCCAGGTGGCACCCTGGCCAGGCCCTGGGCGGGTAAAGCCCGCCACGGGGCGCTGACGTTGCCCTGGGCCCATTCCCAGCCCAGGTCAGCCCAGGCTAGTAGCCCATGGCCGCATGGTGGGCCTTGACCTTGGCCTGGGCCTCTGCCTGGCGGGCCACTTCTGGGGCCAGGTTGCGCTTGTGCTTGTCAAGCCACCCCTGGGGCATCACGCCGCCTTCGACCAGGACGGCCAGGACGCTGGCCAATGACCGCCGGTCCTGGCGGCCCACCTGTTCGGCCTCTTCAAACATGCGCTGGTAGGCGGTCAACTGGACGGGACAGGTCAGGTCATGCTCTTCGGGCGGCCAGACCCTGAACTGGGCTTCCCTGATCCGGGCGTGATAGTGATCGGTGTACCAGCCAAGATAAATTTCAGCCGCCTTCGGGGTTTTAAAGTATTTGGGAGTGGGCAGGGCGTTGTGGGGAAGGGACGTGTTCTGGTAGTGCCTGAAGATCGCCCGGCACCATTCGTCATAGCGGGCACAATGGCGATCAGCTTGACGCCGGGCCTCTACCAGGCTGGCCCAGTGATTGCTGTCGGTGTAGCGCTCCCCAAGGATTCGGCCAGGCCCCTTTGCTGGGACGCCGGGCATGTATTCCTGCCAGGCTTCGGCGTAGGCATCAGCGAAGCAAATCGTCCTGACGAACGGGTCTGACCCCCACTCCCGATAGTAGCCGGGATAGGACGTATTGAAAACCGCTTGTTCCAGGCGCATGATCCGGTCCAGGTCATTAGCGTTAACCGAACGCTTGCGCTCCAGGCGCTTATAATCCTTTTCGCTGAACCAGGCCGAAAGGACAGGTCCAGAGCCAGAAGAGCCTGGGGCGTTAGGTGGAGAAGAATCCACTTTTTGGGGTGAAGAGGCACAGTCAGGTTGAACTCCACCTTTTTGGATTTGAATCAAATCTGATTCTTTTCCAAAAACACTCTTAGTCTTAATTCTTCTAAGAGTGTAAGTACCGTTATTCACAATATCTGATTTCGTACCCAAAACGGCGTTCTGTTGCGGTTTTGAGGTGTCTTCCCTGAATAAATAATCCAAAAGCTCTTGATAATACTCTAATTTTACCAATTGTCCCTGGGAGGACCTGACTGGAGATTTATGATTGGGGCTGGTCCCTGTGGGGACAGGGATTTTTAGGCCGTTTTGGGCGCCTATCCCCTGTTTGGGCAGACCTGGAAAGCTGACTAGGCCCCTACCCCTGAGCTTTTTCAGGGCTCGATTCAGGTGGCCACTGTGAGCCCCTGGCTGGGCATCAAACAGATCCTGAATAGTGACTTCACGCCCGGCCAAGGTCATTCGAAAGAGTTCAAACCACACAGTCAGTTCCTGACTGCCACCGCCGGGCATTTTGCCACCTAAGGCTTCCTGAAGACTCGTTACGCCCATAACTTCGCATCTTCCAAGGCCGGCACAAGTTGATGATGTCTTGCACTTCCTTGCGACAGAAAATTTCCTACGGCTTGGCTCCACACGACCAATTCATCACCGCCGTGTGGTAGGCCTATAACAACCCGTTTTATGCCTCTGAACATCCACCCCTCCAGTATCAGCATGGTTTCTGATTCACAGCGGTTTGTGATTCACTACAGTCACAGTAATTATACCGGGATGGAATTTTTACTTATTCGGCCAGGCGGTCTATCCAGTCAGGTTGGTGCCCCTAACCCACGCAATCCAGGAACCCCTCCCTGCGCTCCTATCGGTGTTTATTAATAATATATTTTGTTTAAGCATAATTAATTGGGCGGGACATATTTTTTGGCAGGCTGCGCCGTCGCAAACATGAAAGAGGCCATGGCTGACTACGTCGGGCCCCGGAGGGATAAGGGCTGAGCGCACTGGGCAGCCCTTCTGGTGCGCTCCCTGATCAAGCACCTTGAAGCAGAGTTGGTCCGGCTGACCATTCAGGCCGTGGGCACGATCAGGCCCATGCTGACCAGGCCGAAGAGTTGACCCGAGAAGAGATCGCGGCCATGGTCCAGGAAACCCAGGGGAACCTTTTCAAGAGCCACGCCGCTGCTGAGTCGTGCGTCAGGGATCCCTCCTTGATCAGAACATGACCGGCACTTTCAGGAGCGACAGCGCCGACCTGCTGGGCAGGGTCAAGCGCATCCTAAATCTGGTTGTGCCTGAGAGCCGTCCCTGAACCCAAACCGCCAGGCTCGTTCAGAGAGTCTATGGCGACGCTGGGCGACCCTTGGCTGCCGCTTTGGCTATTACGGGTCCACTGGAGCCGCCGCCCAGGCTGCCTGCCTGGTGGCCACTGAGCTGGCTAGCGCCCGCTCCCTAGGCAACCAGCACCACGTCAAGCACGACCCTGACACTATCGGCGTCGTGATCAACCAGAAGGCGAGTCCTTGCCGCACATGGTCTGCCATAGCCGCCGATGCCATCGAAACCCTGGGGGGCTGGCGAGAAATGACGTGGCCACAACCAAACAGACTATGGGTAACCCCGACCTGAGCAACGGAGTTAAGGGAGCGTTATTTACCCAGGGCCCGCGCCGACTTTTTGGACCAGTCTGTCGCGCTGAGGGGGCAGGTGGCCGCCGCCGTGGAGCCTTAAGGGCAACGGGTGGTGTCGTTGATACAGGCCGCCAGGGAGGCGGACAAGCCCTCTGAGCTGCCCGCTGATGCGTCCTTTGAGGCAACCTTGGCAATGGAGCACCTGAAGAGCCTGAACCCGGCTGACTTCGTGGCCGCCTACCAGGCCGCCGTGGACGGGCAGGACTACATTGCCAGGCGCACAGCAGAGGCCGTGTCTGGGGCAGTGTTGAAGCCAGGCACCTTTGAACGAGCCCAGTTCAACGCGATCAAGGCCCAAGTGGACAACCCTAGCTCCCCTGCCATTGAGGGGCACAGATCCGCCTGGGGGCCCTGATGAAGCTACAGCACCTGTTTGGATACGTGACCGAAGAGACGGTTCAAAAAGGGGCCGTGCCCTTTTCGGGCTGAGTGACAGGCTACCAATATACAATCAATGGGCGGGTTCACTCATAGTTGTCTGGGCGATCCGCCCAATTTTATGCTTGATTTCGTCTATTCCTTCTCACTATATTTTCGTCTAATTAGTTAAACTTTATGTTTGGCCCTACCTCTCAGTTTCACCGAGAACCTCAAAGGAAATCATGATGGATTACAACTTCTCCATATTTATAGATCCGACCAAACTTACATTCGAGACAGACCAATGGGCGATCTTTATTGGCATAGCACAAATCGTTATATTAATTGTTTCGGTGTTTCTTGTTTTACGCCAAATTAGACAATCACAAACACACGCGCAATCAAACCATGAATGGGAAAAGAAAAAGGCCACTCTAGACTTTAATTTCAGTATGATTAATAATCCCCTTTGGGCAGGGGAGAATGCAAGAAAATATGGAGTAGATATATTTGATGGCGATGAAACTTATGAGCAAGTATACAACAGGCTTGAGGATGACGACAAAATTATTTTCAAGCAAAACATCGATTCTCAAATAAGCATACTTGCCACAATGGCCGTTAATATTAAAAATGAAGTGCTTAACGAAAAAATTTGTTACGAAGATTGTATTCTGTTATTTATTTACTTCCACAAGTTTTGCAAAGACTATATTGATGAAATGCAAACCCGCGATCCAATCCTCTGGCGAGATTTTACTGATCTTGTGACCAAATGGAATGCTCAATATGAAAAAGAGAAGCAGGCATTATTACAGAACAACAATTCCGTTTAGTCAAAAACCAAATTAGCTTGCAACGTCTCGCCCAAAAAAGCCAAAAATCAACCGGCAATCCCGTTAATATTAAATCACAAACAGACAAAAGATTTCCGAGTATGGACATCACCCTCCACACCATCCAGCCCCCAGGCGTCGACCTGAACGCCTCCTGGGAGCCGGGCTTTGACTACGCCCATCCCGACGGTTGCCATTACGCGATGGTCCAAATACTTGGGTTGGCCGTGGTGGGTCTGGAGCTTTCCCAGGATGGACGATTTCGACTGCCCCCCGGCCATGACAGCGGATTGGCTTTACGACCGTCCTGGGGTGCGCTGGACGCTTCAGGTGCCCTCTGAGGCCGTGCGCTGGTGCGGCGTCAACGCGCTATGCTTCGGCAAGGGAGGCCTGGAAGAGTGCTTCCACCCGACCGCCGATGCTTGCCGCATTGGGGTCCACACGCCCGAAGGCGTGGTCATAGACGCGCCTCAGGGGATCGTTCGTGGGCCGATCAGGCCAGAGTGGGTGGTGAGCCGGGAGGCAAACATTTGATTGATATCGGCTGATCTGACTTTTTAAAATACAAATGTGGCCATTTTGACTTTGCAGACCCTCCCACCAGAGGAGGACGGAGGCTTAAATGGAAGGATTAACGGGGAAAATGAAAAAGGACATTGTTAGCGCACTTAGAGCACGATCGGTTGGCCTGGGCTGCCCAAGATGTGGCCATTTTAATTTCACGTTAGCCGATGGCTATTTCAACCAGACGATCCAAACTGAACTTGAAGGCATTGTTGTTGGCGGTCCCTCAATACCATCTGTCGTTACAATTTGCGATAATTGTGGATTTATAAGCCAACATGCCTTGGGTGCGTTGGGACTATTGCCCGAAAAGGAGAAAAAGCCATGAGAAGCGAAGAAGGAACGCCTCAAGCTTCGCCTCCAGAAATAGTCGACCCAGCATTAACAAGACCACCAGCGCCCACAACAGCTTTTTCTGGCGGAGAGCCTGATAAATATCAACGTGATACAGAAGTTGTAGCTATTAAAAAGCGAATTGTTGCCACGAGCCAGACAAAAATTGAAGTAATGGAAGACACGCTACGCCTAATCCTTAATACAGACATACAAAAGATATCCTCAAAAAGTGACTGGATAGCCCCTCTGGGAATACTAGTTTCGTTATTGCTTACAATATTAACCTCCGATTTCAATGATAAATTAGTTTCCTCTAAAACTCTTGACGGTTTCGCTTGGGCAGCTATTTTTGCATCAGCTATTTGGTTGGCCTTTAAAATAAAGGCGATTTTTGTCAAAGCTTCGGTGGATGGAATAATAGAGAAGCTCAAGAAGAAATCTGACGAATTTGAAGAGATGGAAGAAGGTAGATAGACGCTTAAGTCTTAAGCCTTAACCTTTACATAACCCGACGACACCCTGCCCAACAACTGACCTCACTCCTCTAAAACAGCACAAAATGGTGGGTAATTAAGGGAACCGCCTGGTTCATTTGGCTTGCCAACACCGTCTACATGGTGGTACAAGGTCACGACCTCCGGGAAAAACAGGGGGTGAATTGCGTGAACTTCATAGGGAACGGGGTTTTTTCACATTTTATGCACAGGGTAGCTAATCACGTCAGTATTTTATTTTTCAGTTTGTTTAGAGCGCCAGGTTGTGGCCCTGGAGGCCGAGGGTTCAAGTCCCACTAGCCACCCGCTGGTGCCCCTTTCGGCCCTCTTGAAGACTCTTAGACGCTGTACCAGGCTATCAAATTGCTATAGCTACCTCATGATCTCCTTGGTCAATTCAATCGCCGCCCCGACATCTTCGGGACCAGCGCCCTGGAACCTCTTGAGCTCAATGCGGGCGGTGGCGTTACCAGGCGTATGGCCACTTCCCGATGGCCTCCTCGCGCGGGCATAATCACAGCCAAGTTTGGTGGGCAAACTAGTGGGCAAAATGGTGGGCAGACGCCTGGCGCGTACCCCCTCCCCGTGTTATCATCAATTCCAACTACAAAAAGTGGTGTGGGTTTTTTGGAGTAATTTAGATACGTTCTGGCGATGTAGCTCAGATGGTGAGAGCATGCGGCTCATATCCGCAGTGTCCGGGGTTCAAGTCCCTGCATCGCCACCATAAGTACGACACGACCAGCCGCCTGCGGGCGGCTGGTTTTTTTGATGGCCTACCTATATCGGCGACTGGCGAACTTGACTATCAAAGCTTCCTGTTGATTAGCCTATCTGTTAAATCTTCAACGATCTCCAGATTGAGGCTGAAACCACCAAAAATATTAAAAAGTGGCTCCGTCACTTTGTGCACAATACCCCCTAGAATCGACAGCGGGGTATCAAGCGGCACACTAATGTAGCTTTCGACCTCATTTTGGACTGCTGGGGAGTCCTCCCAAATGAGCCTGGTGGGATTTGCCCAAGATGAGAGTTTCCTACCTTTTAAGCCATTCCAAGAAAAAGCAAATTCCAAGTCGGTATTCTGAGGATCACAACCCATTGCTTTCCCAAATGCTAACCCCACTGCTATAGGTTCAGCCACCCGCAAGACAACCAAACCAAAATCCAACTCTGTCATTGGCTTAGGAGCGTTATTGCCCCCACGGATATCGTCTTGGAAAGCTCGGCGTTGGTAAAAACGTCCTTGGGGATCATATCTTAAAAAGTCAAAATGATCTGAGAAACCACCACCAAGTGATACAATTAGGGCTTCCCATTGGTTGTCGTAAACATAGGGGCGTGATTCTAGCTTATTAAAGTCACGACTGATTAACCATGCAGGCCATCCCGTATAGTTAGGATTAGCCGAATCTAGTAAATTCAAAAAGTCTCTATTGGCCGTAAAATGCGGCACTTCACCATTAATGATTAGCCCAACTTCTTTATCGCCATGTTTAGGCAATTCTATATTTCTATCCTTAACTACCTGCCGATATCTTTCCCTACTATCTTTGATATATTCCTGAAGTAATTTTTTGGCGGTAGGAGGTGGGGCCTGTTGTTTATCAGGGGGAAGGGTAACATCCTCTGTGGCAGGTGGCAGTTGCTCTCCAGCAGAAGGAGGAGGCTCTTCACATATTAAATCATGTAAAATCTTTTGGAGGTTATCAAGCGTTACCCCTCTCAATTGCCTACGCAAAAACCTCCCGATATCTTCTTCTCTATTATCAAAACATACCTCAACAATCTGCGGCCAGTCGTTGTATCTAGCTTCTGTAGTACTTGGCGTGTTGTTTGCAGCCAATGAACGAGTATAAACAGCATTGGCTTTAATAAGCTTCCTACCCGGGTCGTCTGGATCAAAAAGATCAGATTTAGCTGAAACAGGTGTTCTTACTCCTGGAGGCACAGAGATCACCGGGTATGTCTGTCCATCTCTTTCAGTAAATTCGACCGAAATTTCAAACTGTTCAGATGAATACCTGGCTATAAAGCCTTGGATTTTATCAGTATGAAAAGCCGCCTGAACGTCATCAGGAATGTTTTCAGTATCCGGATCATGTGTTTCGTCATCAAATCCAATTACCAAATAGCCACCACCATAGTTCCTCAAAGCAATCGCGTTCTTAACGATAGTGGCTTTCCCTGAGTTGCTATCGGGATCGAACCATCTCTTGAGTTCAACAGCCAAGCTTTCATTTGGCCTGTCAACAAGCTCTTGGATTCTGGAGTTACTGTCTGGCATCTTATGTCCTAAAGAGAAGAGTACTTGTCTGTGCAGTAGTTACGTTTGCCAAAGTCATAAAGATAACATCTCATTATTTATCTATTCATTACAACTCATATGTAAAGTTTTCAGGCTCTTTTCGGGCACACCCCGGAAAGAGCCTTTTTCTTTGGGCCCTTCAAATCCCTGTCCCAGACCGATATTAATTTACAGCGCCGCCGTCCTTAGGTAGTTTGACTAAGGGGGATTCTCCCCTCTCCTAAAGACCGCGCAGCCAGCGGACCAGGGATTGGACCAAGCGTCATGCCTTCCTACCGCCTGAACAACCTGGCCGTCACCATCGACAGGGAGGGCTCCGGCAGCTACGCCAAGGCCTCCTATCCCATCCGCTTTGGCAAGTACTCGGAGATCCGCACGCCCAACTACGAGTTCCACCTGAACCTGAAGGGCGAGATAAAGTTCATCCGGGGCTTGGGGGTGAACTGGCGGCATCCCGGCGAGCTGCTCAAGCGCACCGACGGCAACGATTGGGTGTACTACTCCCTGGGCACGGTGGGCGGCAACATCAAGGGCCTGCTGGGCGAGTACTACCTGCCCTGCCTGCCCTACCCCAGCAACTCCATCTGGGAGTTCAACCCCTTCACGGACATGAACATCATGCAGGCCCTGGGAGCCTGGGCCCAGACCTACGCCACCCTGGCCGAGACGCCCCTGGACGGCCTGCCCCAACCGCTCAGGGAGTTCGTGGGCCTGGTGATCTCCCGCCACGAAAACGCCCTGCACGCCGAGGCCCAGGCGCTAAGGGCCATCGGCGGCGAACGCATCTCGGTCCTGCCGCCGGACACCCGCCATGTGGACTACGAGGTCATCCCTCTGATGGTGGCCGACGGCTGCCGCTACCACTGCGATTTCTGCTGCGTCAAATCGCCGCAGCGCTTCCAGGCCCGCCCCTGGGAAAACATCCTGGACCAGCTCGCGCAGCTCAAGGCCTTTTACGGGCGCAACCTCAGCAGCTACAAGGCGCTTTTCCTGGGCAACCACGACGCCCTGGCTGCGGGCGGCGATCTGGTGTGCGATGCCGCCGCCCAGGCAGTGGAGGGCCTGGAGCTGATCGACGCCCAGGTCTTTTTGTTCGCCAGCGTGGACTCCCTGCTCCGCGTGGAGGATGGATTTTTCGAGCGCATCGGCGGCATAGCCGGGCGCACCTACATCAACCTTGGCCTGGAGTCGGTGGACCAGGCCACCCTGTCCGGCCTGGGCAAACCCCTGACCAGCGCCAAGGTGCGCGAGGCCTTCCAGAAGATGCTGGCGGTTAACCGCGAGCATCCGGACATCGAGGTAACGGCCAACTTCCTGCTGGGCGAGCGCTTCTCGCCGGAGCACTACGACTCCCTGAGCGAGCTGCTGGCGGGCGCGCCCGGTTCGCCAAAGCACAAGGGCTGTGTATACTTATCGCCTATGTTGGAAAGCACGCGAAAACCCGAACTGCTGCCGACCTTCAGAGAGATACAGAGCCAGAGCCAATTGCCTGTGTTCATCTATCTGATCCAACGTTTGTAGCCTTCGCCAGCCCTCCGGGATTTTCGCGACCCTTGGCTTGCAACCGGGGCCCTGCCTTTTCGCGCAGCGCCCCGCATAGGCATCTATGACTCATGCGCCACTTCGTGTTCCTCATCGCCCTGCTTTCGGCCTTTCCCGCCCTGAGCACGGACATGTACCTGCCGGCCCTGCCCGTTTTGCAAAAGACCTGGGGCGAGCCCCTGGCCACGGTGAACCTCACCCTGATCGCCTTCTTTGTAACCTACTGCTTTTCCATGCTCATCTACGGGCCGGTCTCCGACCGCATCGGGCGGCGCAAGCCCCTGCTCATGGGCATCAGCTTCTACGTGGTGGCCTGCGCGGCCTGCGCCATGTCCAGCGGGGTGTGGATGATGGTCTTCTTCCGGGCCCTGCAGGCCGCCGGGGCGGCGGCGGGCTCGGCCCTGGCCCTGGCCATCGCCAAGGACGTGTTCGAGTCGGACAAGCGGGCCCAGGTCATCGCCTACGTCTCGGTGATCATCGCCCTGGCCCCCATGCTGGCCCCCATCATCGGCGGCTGGATCATGACCGTGGCCGACTGGCCCTGGGTCTTCGCGGCCCAGGGCTTCATGGGCCTGGTGGCCCTGGCCGCGGTGTGGCGCATGGAGGAGCCCCTCAGGGTGTACTCCGACGACAAGCTCCGCCACTCGCTCAGCGTGTATTTGCGCATCATGGCCAACCCCCGCTTCAGCGGGCTCAACCTGGCCACCGCCATCATGAGCCTGCCCTTTTTCGCCTTTATCGCGGGCTCCTCGGACATCTACATCACCCGCTTCGGCCTGAGCGAGACCAGCTTCGGCTACTTCTTCGGCTTCAACGCCCTGTCGCTGATGAGCGGCTCGTTCATCTTTTCGCGCCTCACCCGCCTGGTCTCCACCAAGCACATACTGACCATCAGCTTCGGGGGCATCCTGGCCGCCGGGCTGTGGATGGCGCTCTCCACCCACACCGGGCCCTGGGACCTGGCCCTGCCCATGTGGGGGCTGGGTTTCTGCATGGGCCTGTCCCGGCCCCCGGCCACCAACCTGATCCTGGACCAGGTGGACCACGACACGGGCAGCGCCTCCTCGCTCATCGCCTTCACCTTCATGATGCTGGGGGCGTTGGGCATGTTCATCGTGTCCCTGGACTGGGCCGACAAGATTCAGGTCATCGGCATGCTGGGGGTCATCGTGGGCGGGGTGGATCTGGTGTTTTGGGGGGTGTTCAGGAATAGGTTCGCGATCAAGGGGTAAGGCGCGAGGGCACAAAAAAGGGGGCGGCCAATGGCCGCCCCCTGTGGCTTGCTGGCTGGCGGGGCTTACTCTTCGCCCAAGATCACCAAGGCCTCCTGCTCGGCCTCCTCGTCGTCCTCGTCCTCGGGCATGATCTCGTAGACGATGATGCCGTCGCTCTCTTCGCTAAAGGGGGCCATGCCGCCCACGAAGCTGTAGTCGCCCTGCATCACCTTGCAGTCGAGCATCACGCCCTGGGCGGGAATGTCCTCGATCTCCACGATCTCCTCGATGGCGATGGCGTCGCCCTTCTGGAAGGGCTCGCCGTCCAGGGGGAACTTGGCGAACTCGGCGGCGCAGATGTCGCCAACCTCTTCCACCGAACCGGCCCGGAGCAGATAGCTGAAGTAGCAGGAGCGGTCTTCGCCCTCCTCGCTGGGTTGCATGTCGGCATAGCAATAGACCATGAACAGCTTGCCGGACTCAAGATTTGCAGACGCCATATGGCACCGCCTTTTTTCTTTTAGATGTTGTGAACCGCAGTGCGGTTGGTTTGCATTTGCCGGTACTATATACCCTGAGGGCTGGGGCGCAACACATGCAACGTCTTTAAAGATGTCAAGAAAGTTAAAAAATGCTGTCCTGGGACGAGCTGAAGACCCACCCGGAGATCGTGGGCAACATCGACTGGGAGATAACCCCGGCCCAGGCCTTTGAGGCCTATCAGATAAAATCCACCACCGCCCGGCGGGGGCTGGAGCCGGTGTACTACTTTTATTTGTCCACCTGGCGGGGAGAGAACAAGGTGCTTCTGGTGGAGCGCACCTACGTGGACAGCCGGGAGGTGGCCCAGGCCCCGGCCCCGGCGGAGCTGGTGGTGGCGGCGGCCCAGGGCGGCGAGGGCCGGGACATGCCTCGGGGGCAGCTCCCCCTCAGCCCGTCGCTCAAGCAATGGCTGCGCCGGGAGCTGGGCCTGGAGTCCTAGGCCGGGCGGGCTAACGGCCCTGGCAGGGGGCGACCCAGGCGCAGTCGTCCTGGCCGCAATCTTGTATCTGCCCGTAACAGGGCTGGTTGCCCTCGGCCACTTGCACCGCGCGGATCAATTCATCCTCGGGCAGCTTGGCGTAGTTCTTCACCTTCAGCTTGCGGGCGCATTCCCAAAGCAGAACGGTCCGAGCCAGCTCGGCCTTGTTCAGCTTGCTGCTGCCGGGAATTTTCAGTTTGCGGGCGGTTTCCCTAAGCTCCTTGACCGTAGCCATTGTGTCGTCCCCCTTGTAAGGCAAAGCCCAACTTCCACGCCTCTATATCCTAAAAGTATCCGACCATATTCATCGTCTGGCAAGAGTCATTTGGGGGGTGATGGCGCGTCCCTATTCGCAGCCCGAGGCCCCGCAGAAGGAGCAGGCCAGGCAGCCGCCGTCGGTCTTGAGCAGCCCGCCGCAGCGGGGGCAGTGGCCCGAGCGATGCACCGCCGGCGGGGCCTCCCGGCCCGGCAGGGGCAGCAGCTCCAACACCTGACGGCCCCGGCAGCCGGAGCGGAACACGGTGACCCCCTTGAGCCCCAGGGCGTGGGCCTGGGTGAAGACCCGGCGCACCTGCTCCGGCGCGGCCTCGGCGGCCAGGTTCACCGTCTTGCTCACCCCGTTGTCGGTGGAGGCCTGGAAGGCGGCCTGCATGGCCAGGTGGGCGTCCGGGGAGATCTCGTGGGCCGTGGCGAACACGGCAGCCAGCTCCGGCGGCAGGCCGGCGACGGCCCCCGCCGCGCCACGGGCGGCCAGGGCCCGGCGGCTCTCCGCGGTGTCCAGGCCCAGGGCGGCCAGGCGGGCCAAAAAGCGGGGGTTGAACTCCACCAATTCCTGGTCCTCCAGCATCCGGCGGGTGTAGGCCAGGGCGAAGTAGGGCTCGATGCCCGAGGAGCAGCCCATCAACAGCGACAGGGTGCCGGTGGGGGCCACGGTGGTCACCGTGGCGTTGCGCATGGCGGGCCAACTCCCGGCCAGGCGGCTGGCCGCGAAGGCGGGGAAGCTGCCCCGCTCCCGGCCCAGCTCGGCGCTGGCCGCCCGCGCGGCGGCGGCGATGCGGGCCATGACCTCCCGGCCCAGTTCCACCGCCGTGGGCGAGGCGTAGGCCAGGCCCAGGTCGGCCAACAGGTCGGCCAGGCCCATGACTCCCAGGCCGATCTTGCGGGTGAGGCGCGAGGCCCGGGCCACCTCGGGCAGGGGGTGGCGGGTTATCTCGATCACGTCGTCCAGGAACCGCACCGCCAGGGCCGCGGCCTCTTCCAGGGCCGCGAAGTCTACCGCGCCTCCGCGCAGGAAGCGGGGCAGCACCAGAGAGCCCAGGTTGCAGGACTCGTGGGGCAGCAGGGGCTGCTCGCCACAGGGGTTGGTGGCCTCCAGGGGGCCCAGCTCCGGGGTGGGATTGGCCCGGTTGATGGCCTCGTAAAAGGCCAGGCCCGGCTCGCCGCTCAGGTGGGCCGCCTCCACGATCCGCTCCAGTAGGGCGTCCGCCGCCACGGCGCGCACCACCGCGCCGTCGCGGGGGTTGACCAGCTCCCAGGGAGCCCCGGCCTGGGCTGCGGCCATGAAGGCGTCGCTCACCATCACCGAGATGTTGAAGTTCTCCAGCACGCCGGGGCGGCGCTTGGCGGCGATGAAGGCCTCGATGTCCGGGTGGCTCACCGACAACAGGCCCATGTTGGCCCCCCGGCGGGTGCCGCCCTGCTTCACCGCCTCGGTGGCCATGTCGAACACCTGCATGAAGCTCACCGGCCCGGAGCTGACCCCCTGGGTGGAGGCCACCACGTCGCCCGCGGGCCTGAGGTGGGAGAAGCTGAAGCCGGTGCCCCCGCCGGACTTGTGGATCAGGGCGGTTTCCTTGACCGCCTCGAAGATGCTCTCCAGGCTGTCCTCCACCGGGATGACGAAGCAGGCGCTGAGCTGGCCCAGCTCCCGGCCCGCGTTCATCAGGGTGGGGCTGTTGGGCAAAAACAGGCCCTCGCTCATCAGACGCAGGAAGGCCCGCTCCATCCGGCGCGCCGCCGCGTCCCCGCCCCAGGGCTCCTCGCCCCGGGCCACGGCCCCGGCCACCCGCACCAGCATGCGCTCCGGGGTCTCGACCACCCGGCCCACCGCGTCCCGCGCCAGGTAGCGGCGCTCCAGGACCGGCAGGGCGTTTTGCCCAAAAGGAAAAGTTGGCGCGCTCATGCCTCAACCTTAACCCCAACAAGGGGGGCCAATGCAATAGGCAGCGCTTGCCCATGGCGGCCCCAGGCCCCATGATGGGAATATCACTTGGAGGTTTTTATGATCGCCTTGCTATACCTGGCTGTGTTCATCGGCGGGGCCTGGCTGAGCATGAGCCTGGCCGCCAGCCCCTTGAGCTTCGATGCCGGGGTCAATATCCTGGTCAAATGGCTGCTGGTGGCCTTCCCCGGCGTGGGGGGCCTGTTGGCCGCCTATGCCCACACCGCCCGGGCCGAAAAGACCGCCGCCTACATCGGCTGGCAGGCGGGCAGCCCCTTCCAGTTCGAGGTGGCCATGGCCAACCTGGCCCTGGGCGTGGCCGGGGTGATGTGCCTGTGGATGGACCACGGCTTCCAGGCCGCCACGGGGGTGGTGTTCAGCATCTTCGTGTTGGGCGCGGCGAGGGGGCACCTGGACCAGCGCAAAAAGAGCGGCAACAAGTCGCCGGGCAACTCGGGCATCTTCCTGTGGGTCAACGACATAGCCGCCCCGGCGGCCATTCTGGTGCTCTTGGCCATCCGGGGCATCTTCGCTTCCTAACCCGGCGCGGCCGGACGCCGCAGGGCCGGTGCAATAAAAAAGCGGGCGGGGATAAACCCCGCCCCTACACCAAGAGTCTTCTTCCGGGTGTAGGGGCGGGGTTTATCCCCGCCCTTTCTTGTCAGCGACACAACCGGACCCGTAAGGCCGTTGTATGTGCGCCCGCTCGCACCTCGGCACAGCCATGCGCCGTCTGGCAACGCCGCAAAAATAAAAGGAGCCCCGGACGGGGCTCCCCAGCGTGGCCGCCTGCCTGAGTCTATGATTTCAGGTTTTGGGCCGCGAAGTCCCAGTTGATAAGGTGGTCCATGACCCCTTTCAAATAGTCCCCCCGGCGATTCTGATAATCCAAATAATAGGCGTGCTCCCACACGTCGATGGTCACCAGCGGCTTCATGTTGTCCACCATGGGATTGAGCGCGTTGCTGCTGCTGGCCACCACCAACTTGCCGTCCTTGAGGCACAGCCAGCCCCAACCCGAGCCGAAGCGCTTGGCCGAGGCCTCCAGGAGCTGCTTGGCGCAGGCCTCCACCGAGCCGAACTCGGCGCTCATGGCCTGGGCCAAATCACCGCCGGGCTTGCCCCCGCCGCCCGGCTTCAGGCTGTTCCAGTAGAAGGTGTGGTTCCACACCTGGGCCGCGTTGTTGAACAGGAAGTCGTCCTTGCCGTAGGAGCCCTTGATGATCTCCACCAGGCTCTTTTTGGCCCAGGGCGTGCCCTTGATGGCCGCGTTGAGCTTTTTCACATAACCGGCGTGGTGCTTGCCGTAGTGGAACTTGATGGTCCGGGCGCTGATGTAGGGCTCCAGGGCGTTTTCGGCCCAGGGCAGGGGCGCCAGGGTGAAGGTCTCGGCCCTAGCCACGCCGGGCAGGGAAGCCCCCAGCCCCAAGGCGGCGGCGCCCAGGGCGGCGGTCTTGATGAAACTACGGCGGTCCATGCCTCCAACGGGCTTGGCTTGCATACGGGTCCTCCAGATTGTTGCGCGGCCCTGCGGGCCTGGTTGCACCCTCTCTCTATTCAGCTTAAGGCCGCCGCTGGTTTCACTACAAATTGTTTTTCAACTAACCGGTTAATTTAAGTGCAAGCGGCTCCAGGCGACAACGCGGCGTAGTAAAGCGGCTTTTTAAAGAAATCGTTGGGTTTCGGGCTGCGCCCTCTACGCCAACCTACGCCAATCTTTATTTCTGCTGAAATCTACTACCGTGGTTTCTTCGCGGCACAGCCAGACACCGCAGGGCAAGGCGGCAGGCGAACGAGGGACGCAGGCGTAGTCTACCTACGCCGAGGACCGAGTGACGCCGACAACGCAGCCATGCGGCGTCTGGCGAAGCCGAATTACTTGGAGCGGGGGCGTCCCAGGCGCTGGGTAGAAGGCGGCGTGGGCAGGCGGGCCGAGCCGGAATGGGTCAGGGCGTGCCACAGGTTGGGCCGGAGCTTCTTGTTCTCCCGGTGCAGATCATCGAGCAGCTCGCGCACCCGGCCCCGGCGGCTCTCCCCGGCGCTGGGGCAGCAGGGCGGCTGCACCGGCAGCTCCTTGATGGCGCAGAAGCGGCGGGTGATGTCCGCGCTCATCAGGCTGAGGGGCCGGATGAGCACCAGGTCGCCGTGGAACAGGGGCTGCACCGGCAGCATGGTGGAGATGCTGCCCGAGTAGAACATGTTCATCAGGGTGGTCTCGAAGATGTCGTCCTGGTGGTGGGCCAGGGCCAGCTTGCGGCAGCCCGCCTCCCCGGCGGCCTGAAACAGTTCCTGGCGGCGCTTGAGAGCGCAGAAAAAGCAGGGGCTGTTCTCGCGGTTCTCGGGGCTGTGGGCCCGGGGGCCGTAGTCGGTGGTGATCAGGCGGAACTCCACCCCCAGGCCCTGGCAGAACTCCCGGAGGGCCTGGTGGTCGGTGGCTCCGAAGCCCATTTCCACGTGGAAGGCGATGAGCTTGTAGTCGATGGGCACCCGGCGCAGGCGCTCGGCCAAGAGCCAGGTGAGGCACAGGCTGTCCTTGCCCCCGGAGAGCCCGATGGCCACCCGGTCCTGGTCCTGGATCATGGACCAGCCGTGCACTGCCTTGCCGCACAGGCTGATCGCTTGGCGTTCTACATATGCCATGGGGTTAGATCATACCATCAGGATAGACAGCCGGCGTCGCCAGGCGCCCGGGGGCCGCGTTGCCGGCAGCGCTCAGGCCTCGATGTAGGCATCCCTACCCCTCCGGCCTTTGCTAGCCGGTCGCCTTGCCCGCGGCCGTCTGGCTGTGCCGGAGAAGAGCAAGAGCGCGGTTGCCTCAACCTAAAGGCAAACTCGCCGTCTTTTTTCTTTCCAGAATACTCAAGCATTATGCCGACCAGCCTGAGCGCTGAGGCCTGATTATATTTCTAGTACGGTGCCTACCCCCAAATAGGAGAAGCGCTCGCCCAGGGCCTGTTGCATGCGCCCGGCCATGGCCGGTCCGGTGCAGTGCCCGGCCACCACCTTGAGCCCCTCGCGCGAAGCCAACTCGGCCAAGGCGGCCTTTTGCTGGGCCTCGGGGGCAGGTCCCAGGTGGGTGCCGCCCACCACCAGGTCCACCGGGCCGCCCGCCTTCTGCTCCGCGTCCAGGAGCACGTTGATCACCCCGGAGTGGGCGCAGCCGGTGAGCACCGCGTTGTTCTTATCGCCCTGGAGCAGGATGGCCATGTCGTCGTGGAAGGGGTCGGGAGACACCTGCCCATCGTGCACGGTGATGAGGGCGGGCGCGGGCACCTCGAAATCGGTGAGCCGGGGGATGTCGGCCAGCAGGGTTACGCCCGGCCAGGGCTCGGCCCAGCGGTCCACGAAGGTGAAGCGGGCGCCCAGGGACTCGTAGGCCATGCGGGTGAGCGGCGGGCCCACCTCCCGGCGCTGGCCCTCGTGGTCGGCCAGGTGAGGTGCGAACACGCCCAAATGGCAGTACACCGGCAGGGGCTCGGTGCGGGCCCCCAGCAGGGCCTCGATGCCGCCGGTGTGGTCGTAGTGGCCGTGGCTCAGCACCAGGGCGTCCAGGCGGTCGGGGTCCAGGCCCAGGGTCTTTAGGTTGGGCAGCAGGGCCCGGCCCATCCCGGTGTCGTAGAGGATGTTCTTGCCCCGGTGCTCCAGCCACACGCTGAGGCCGTGCTCGCCGAACAGGGGGCTGACGTGATTTACCAGGTTGTCCACCACCACGGTGATGCGGCTCATTTGTCTTCCTCTTGCTTGCCTTGACGCACCTTCTCCAAGGTGTCCAGCACCCGCTCCACCCGGCTCGGGGCCGGGGCCAGGAAGCGCTCACGCTCCTCGGGGGTGTAGTGCTCGTCGATGAAGGCTGCCACGTCGAAGTGGGGCGAGAAGCAGGTGAGCACCCGGGTGCAGGGCAGGCCCCCTTGCACTTGACGGCAGTAGGCGAAATTTATGGTCTGGCCCAACTGGGGGCACCAGAAATGCTGCACCGCGTCGTGCTGATCGATGCCGCTCATGATTATTCTCCTCGGGGCTGGTCTATGCCCGCCACCCAGGGCTTGATGTCCAGCACCGGGGTGCCGTCGATCATCTCCAGGCCGCGCACCGTGAGCCGGTTGCCCTCCAGGGCCTCCAGGCGCACCAGGGTAAGCGATATGGGATTTACGCGGTGGGGGCTGCGGGTGTTGAACATGCCGGTGAGAGGCCGGGAGCGGTCCCCCCGGGGATGCACCTTGAGCTTGGGCTCCTTGGCCTGGTCGAAAAAGCACAGCACCCACAGCCAGCGGCCGGGGGCGAGCCCCTCCAGGGCCTCGTTCCAGGCCGGGTCCAGCTCGATCACCGCTGTGGTCCCGGCCTCGGGCCCCTGGGGAGGGGCCGCGTCCAGGTCGTCCAGGGCACTTTTCACCACCCCGATGGGCCGAAGGGACGCGGCCTGGCTCATGACCCTACTTGGCCGCGGCCTTGGGGCTGCCCATGGGCACCCATTCAATGGTGCTGCGCGAGTCGCAGCCGGGGATGGGGCTGCTGGCGGTTCCCTGCACCGGCACCAGGATCTCGGCCCTGGCCCTCAGGTCTCCCAGGAAGCCCTGCACCGTCTGGCGGCGCTCCTGGGCCAGCAGGATCTCCTTGAACTGGTCGCGCTTGTCGGCGATCTCCTGCTTGTCTGCGGGCTTGCGTCCCGCCAGCACCGCGGCGGCGAACGCCTCGCCCACCGCCACCGGCTGGGCGAGCACCGGCTTGGCGTCCGGGCGCAGGAACAGGGCTCGCACCAGGGCCGAGCTGCCGGCCAGGTCCTTGACCTCGCCGCCCTTGGTGAGCCATCCGGTCTCCACGCTGCCGGGCATGCGCTTTAGTTCGGCCGCCGGGGCCTTGACCTTGGCCAGGTCGCTCAACAGCGTGGCCGCCTCCTGGCGGGCCTTGTCCGTGGCCAACTGGGCCTCCACCGCCACCCGCACGTTCTCGATCACGTCCTTGAGGGGCTTGGCGTGGGCGGGCACCCGGTCCTTGATGAGCGCCACGATGGACCCATTGTCAAAGGCCACCGCGGGCACCGGCTGGCCCTTGTCCAGGTCCCTGGCCGCGGCGAAGAAATTCTTGAGCCCCGGCAGGCCTTCCACCTTGCCGCCCTCGGTCACCTTGGGGGAGGTCAGCACCGCGCCGCCGCTCTCCTTGGCCAGCTTGGCCAGGCTCTGGCCCATGGCCAGGCGGTCAAAGGCGCGCTCGGCCGCCGCCTGGGCCAGGTCCTTGGCCTGACGGTCCACCAGGCCGTTCTTGATCTCCGCCTTGACCTCGCTAAGGGGGGTCACCGAGGGCTGCTCGTGGCCCGTCACCTTGAGCACGTGCCAGCCGAACTGGGTGCGCACCAGGCCGATATCGCCGGGTTTCAGCTTGAAGGCCAGGTCCTCGAAGGGGGCCACCATGGTGCCGCGCCGGAACCAGCCCAGGTCGCCGCCCTTGGGGGCGCTGGGGCCCTGGGAATATTTCTTGGCCAGGGCGGCAAAGTCGGCGCCCTTCTTCTTGGCCAGGGCCATGACCTTGTCCGCCTTCTCCTTGGCCGCCTCTACCTCGGCGGGCGAGGGCTTCTCGGGCAGGGTGAACAGGATGTGGCTGGCCTTGACCCGCTCGGGTTTGGAGTAGCGGTCCCGCTCCATGTCGTAGGTGTCGGCCACGTCCCGGTCGGTGATCTGCACCTGGTCGCGCTGGGCGCTGACGGGGAAGACCAGATAATCGAAGGTCACCGTGGCCGGGGCCATGTAGGCGCTCTGGTTCTTCTTGTAATAGTCGTTGATCTGCTGGTCGGTGGCCTTGACCTCCTTGCGGAAGTCCTCGGGCTTGAACAGGCGGTACACCCCCTTGACCTTGGCCAGCTGGGAGGCCAGCACCTCGTCCACTTGCAGGGGAGTCACCTGACCGGCTCCGGCCACCAGGGCGGCCAGCTTTTCCATGCGGACTTCCTGGCGCAGGCCCGCCTCGTAGTCGGCCGGGGTCAGGCGGTTGCGCTCCAGGATGATCCGGTAGAGCCGCTCGTCGAAGGCGCCGTTCTTTTGGAACATGGGGGTGGCGGCCACCCTGGCGGCGACTTCCTGGTTGCTGGTCTGCACGGCCAACTGGTTGGCGGCCTGGGTGAGGAGCACCTGGTCCACCAATTGGTCCAAAGCCTGTTGGCGAAGGTTGAGCAGAGGGGCTATCTGGTCGAACTGGGCGCCGAAGCGCTGCTTGCTCTGCTCCACCAGATTGGCGTACACCTCCGAGGCTCTGACCTCGGAAATGGTCTCTCCGTTGACCTTGACCGCCACGCGGGCCGGTCCGTCACCGTAGTTGTAAACGCCCCAACTCAGGGCAAAAGCCAGGGCGATGGCGCCCAAAAGGATTTTGATCATCCAGTTGCCGGCGTGCTTGCGCATCAATTGCAGCATGGCAGGTGGTCTCCCGCTGGTTTGCCAGTTCTGTCGGGCCGTTATCAGTAGAGGCCAAAACTATCACGCCGTTGCCCTACAGTCAACGAGCCAAGCCCTCAACCTGTGCTTGGCCCCGGCGCGCACCTGGCATATAATTGCTCCACTCTACATGGGGAAGGAGTAGCAACCTCAATGGCCCGCCGCACCGACATCTGCGCTCAAGACCTGCCCAAGGTGGCCCTGGCCCTGGTGGAGGCGGGGACCTTGGCCCCCCTGACCTCCGAAGCCGCCGCCCGGCTATATGCCATCACCAAGACCGGGGTGGAGCTGATCCTCAAGCGGCCCTTCATCGACGGATTCCATATTCTCATGGACGTGCACAACATCACCCAAAAGCTGGTGCAGGTGACCCTGCCCGGCGAGGGCGGCGAGGCTCCCGAGGGCCTGCGCCTGTGGGGGGACATCGTGCGCTTCAATCGCCTGGAGGGGGCGGCCGGGCCCTGCTTCCTGGTGGAGCTGGCCTGGATCAAGGACAAGCCGGCCAAGGAGCCCCGCCAACGTCTGCTCAAGCGCCTGGGAAGGCTGAGCAAAAGCGGGGGGGAGCGGTCGGCTTGATGCTTCGCCGGACCCCGGCCCTGTTGTTGTGCCTCGCCGCCTTTTGCCTGACGGCCCTGCCCTCCTGGGCCGCCCCCAAGCAAGATTTTTATTTCCGGGTGATGGACAGCCGCGACCGCGTGGTGGCCGAGGCCCGCATGGACCTGCGGCCCCTGGCCGGAAAGCCGGCGGGCGGCCCGGTGTTCGCCGCCGACAAAGCGGGGGTGATCCGTCTTGAGTGGCTGCCCCTGGGCAAGGAGGCCCTGCCGGGCAGCCACGACCAGGTGACCCGCTGGATCAGCGCCTTTCACTGGCGCATCTCCGCGCCGGGCTTCTTGCCCGCCGTAGGGTCCATCAACCAGGAAACCACCAGCCGCACCATGGCCGACCCCCTGCTGGCCAAGCTGAACCAGCAGGCCAACACCGCCCCCCACGGGGAGACGGTGTTGCTGCGCCGCCCCGGCGAGATGTTCGCCTGGAGCGAGAAGCAGCACTCCCTGGAGGGGCCCCTCAGCATGGCCTGCGCGGAGCTGCACCTCAAGAACGCCAGGGTGGCCCGCCGCCTGGGGGCCTCCTTTGCCTGGCCCGCCTTCGCCCTGAGCGGCGACACCCTGGAGATTCGTTTCGACTGGGTGGGAGCCCCCTGGGGCAACCAGACCGCGGCCCCGCTCACCGGCAAGGTGGCACTGCTCACCGGCCTGCCCCTGATGATCGCGGTGGGCCAGGACCTGCCCCCCCTGCCCCAGGTGAAGAACCTGCGCCTGGTGTTCAACAGCGCCCTCACCCCCCCGGACGACGACTACGCCATGCCCGTGCCCGCCCAGGTGATCATGCAGGCCCCCCTGGAGGCGGTGCGCCGCCTGGGCATGGGCGAGATGGGCGCGCGGGAGTTCATGGGCCAATATCCCCCCCGCCTGGAGGGCGGCCCCCCGCCCAAGAAGGAGCCGGCCCCGGACGAGGCCAAGGGCTCAGGGAGGAAACAGCCATGAAGCAAGACGTGCTGCAAAAAGCCCATCTGCTTTATGAGTTGGAAGGCGACTATCTGGAGCGCATACTGGAAAACGACGCCACCTATGCCGGGCTTTTGGAGCGCCTGGGCCAGGCCGAGCGCCGCCTGGCGGGCAGCGACAAGGCCGGGGCCGAGGCCATGGCCGAGGCACGGCGGCTGTTGTTGGAGATGACCCGCGAAACCAGCTTCAAGATGGGCTTCTTGATGGCCCACGATTATCCCCTGGAGGAAGTGTTCAAGATGTAACCTTCGCGCCCGCCCCTTTGGAGAGCACCCCATGCTATACAGCTTCGAGCCCATGCAACCAGAGCACGGCCCGGCGGTGCTGGCCGTACTGAACCACCACATCGCCAGCGGCTATGCCGCCTACCCCAGCCTGTCCCTGCCCGAAAACCTGTGGGACCGTTTCTTTATGGCCCTGAACGGCTACCCCGCCTACGTGGTCAAGCACCATGGCGAAGTGGTGGGTTTCGGCGCGCTAAAGCCCTATCTGCTGCCCGACACCCTGTCCCGCACCGCCGAGGTGAGTTATTTCCTCCTGCCCGACCACACCGGGCAGGGCCTGGGCTCGCGCCTGCTGGAAATTATGAGCGCCGAGGCCCTGGAGCGGGGGGTGGACAACCTCTTGGCCAACGTGTCCTCGCTCAACGAGGGCAGCCTGCGCTTTCACCTGAACCACGGCTTTGTCCAGGTGGGCTACTTCCCCAAGGTGGGGCGCAAATGGGACAAGGACTTCGACCTGATCTGGTTGCAGAAGATGCTGACGCCGCGCCAAAAGGACGAGTGACACCGTTAAAAGGGGGTTGGCTCATGGCAAAAACGGTCACCTGCGCCCGCTGCAAGGGTAAAGGTTCCATCCGGGAAAAGGGCCTTCTGGGACCGGGCAAGGAGAAGCCCTGCCCGGTGTGCGGCGGCTCAGGCAAGGTGAAACAGAAATGGGCCGCCACTGCCGAACAAAGATGTTGGGTTTCGGGCTGGGAAGCCCTCTACCCAACCTACATGGCCTCTTTTTTAACCAGGAAATAGCGTAGGTTGGGTAGAGCGAAGCGAAACCCAACATTGCCTTTGTCTGTCTCCATCCGGGAAATAGTCGTCATCGCGAGGAGCATCACCGTCAGAAATGCGACGTGACTATCCTCGCCTTCCCCCAGGCGGGAAGGGTTGGTACGTGGAAGGCGCTGTGGTTTGGCCGTGTCTGGCAAACCCAGGCATGACGAGGCAAAGAGACCTTTCAAGCGGCACAGCCAGGGGTTTGTGGGCAAGGCGTCCGGCAAGCGCAGGCCGTAGGCGTAGTGCTTACTACGTCGAGGCCTAAGCGATGCCGGCAACACAGCCCACGGGCAGCTGGCGAAGCCGCCGCCCCAACAAAAAACGCCCCGCCCGATACCGGGCGGGGCGCTGAATATTTCTTAGGTAGCGCTACAGCTTGCGGGCGTCGAACACGCGCTTGGCCTTGCCCTCGGAGCGCTCGATGCTCTTGGGCGGCACGCAGCGCACCTTGACCCCGATGCCGATGGTGCCCCGGATGCGGCTCTCGATGTCCTTTTCCACCTCGCGCAGCTTTTCCTCGCCCAGGTCGTAGACCTCGGGCTTGGCTTCCACGTCCACGCTCAGCGCGTCCAGGTAGCCCTTTTTGCGGATGATCAGGACGTACTGCGGCTCCACCTCGGGAACCTCCAGCAGGATGGACTCGATCTGGCTGGGGAAGACGTTGACCCCGCTGATAATGAGCATGTCGTCGGAGCGGCCGAAGACCTTCTTCATCTTGAGCAGGGTGCGCCCGCAGGAGCATTTTTCGCGCTTGAGCTGGGTGATGTCCCTGGTGCGGTAGCGGATCATGGGCATGGCCCGGCGGCGGATGGCGGTGAACACCAGCTCGCCCTTTTCGCCCAGGGGCAGGACCTCTTCGGTGACCGGATCGATGATCTCGGCCATGATGTGGTCCTCGTTGATGTGCAGATAGCCGTCCTTGGCCGGACAGGAGAAGGAGGTGCCGGGCCCGCCCAGCTCGGTGAGGCCGTAGGCCTCGCAGGCGTCGATGCCCATGCGCTGCTCGATCTCGTCGCGCATCTCCACCGACCAGGGCTCGGCCCCGAAGATGCCCACCCTGAGCGGCAGCTCGCGGATGTCCACGCCCATGTCCGAGGCCTTCTCTGCCATGGTCAGGGCATAGGAGGGGGTGCAGAACAGCACCGTGGAGCCGAAGTCCTTCATCAGGGTGATCTGGCGCTCGGTCATGCCCGAGGAGGCGGGAATCACGGTGCAGCCCAGCTTTTCCGCACCCTGGTGGAAGCCCAGGCCGCCGGTGAACAGGCCCAGGCCGTAGGCGTTTTGCACGATGTCGTCGCCGCTGATGCCCGCGGCCACCATGTTGCGGGCCATGCACTCGGCCCACTGGTCCAGGTCCTCGGCGGTGTAGGGGCCGGTGATGGGTTTGCCGGTGGTCCCCGAGGAGGCGTGCACCCGCACCACCTGGTTCATGGGCACCGCGCACAGGCCGAAGGGATAGTTGTCCCTAAGGTCGGTCTTTACCGTGAAGGGCAGGCGGCCCAGGTCCTCCAGGGTTTTGATGTCCTCCGGCTTGACCCCCACCTCGTCGAATTTCTTTTTGTAAAAAGGAATTCGCTCATAGACCCAGGCGGTGGTTTCCTTCAGCTTGTCCAGCTGAAAGGCCTGCATCTCGTCGGTGGACATGGTTTCGAATTTCTCGTCCCACATAAACCCATCCCTCCCTCAGGCTGAAGGTGCAAAAGGGCCTTATCGGCGGCCCCCGGCCACCCAGACCCTACGCGAAATGACTAGAGACTACTCGCCCTCCTGGCCTCTTGTAGCACAAGGTTCTAGATGTGGGCAAGCTACTTTTTAGCTAAAATGTAACTTCTGAGCTTCCAGGGCCCCTGGCGGCTGTTTTTTGGCATGCCCTTAAATATCAATCAGTTAATCAACTACTTTCCGATAGGGGCGCCCTGGTCCAAAAGGGCGGCGTTGTCCATGAGCGCGGCCACCGGCTCCAGGCCGTAGGCGCTGTGCTGCTCGATGGCCTTGAGCACCGAGCCGCCGCCGGTGAAGAAGTAATACTGCGCGTTGTCCAGCACCGAGAGGTACAGGCCGGGGCACAGGTCCTTGAACTCCTGCAGGGTGTCGCCACCGCCGTAAAGCTTGGCCGCCGCCCGGTTGGCGTCGATGGTGGTGTCCAGGGCCCGGCTGCCGTCAGTGAAGTGGGGGGTGAAGCCCATCACCGCGTTGACGAAAATGCTGGCCGCGCTGCCCAGGGCCTGGCTCACCGCCGGGGCCTCGAAGCTCTTGGGGTCGATGTCCAACACGTAGCCCAGCTCCATGCCCGGCTTCAGGTCCTCCAGGGCCACGGTGCGGTACTTGCCTTCCTCGCGGCCCAAGACGTCGCTCTCCACGATGTAGGGCAGCTCGATGATCTTGCCCGCCTTGGCGTCGGCCTTTACCAGGTCCCCCGCCGCGGCGATGTCCTCCTCGGCCACCCCGGCGATCTTCACCCCGTACTTGGCGCAGAGGTAGGTGTTGTAGATCACCCCGCCCAGGATGAGCTGGTCCACCTGCTCGTACAGGGCCTGCAAGGGGCCGATCTTGGTGTCGTACTTGGCCCCGGCCACCACAGCCACGAAGGGCCGGGCCGGGTTGAGCACCAGCTCCAAATGGCGCATTTCGTCCTGCAACAGGTAGCCCGCGTAGGAGGGCAGGTGCTTGGTCACGTCAAAGGTGGAGGCGTGGGGCTGCCAGGAGCCGAAGGCGTCGTTGACGTACACGTCGGCCAGCCCAGCCAGTTGCAGGGCGAAGTCATCGCGCACCTCGCCCTTGGCTTCCTCGCCCGCGAACCAGCGGGTGTTGGGCAGGTAGATGCCCGCGATCTCTCCCTGGCGCAGGCGGCGGATGTTGTGGTTGATGCTGGTGTCGATGGCCGCGATGCCCTTGGGCCCGGCCGGGAAGGAGGGCACCTCTATCTTGACGTGCAGTTTGCTCTTCAGATAGTCCACGATGGGCTCCACCCCGGAGTCCTCGCTCGCCTTGATGTCGCCGGTCTTCTTGTCCTTGGGGCGGCCCACATGGGTCATCATGATGGGCTTGCCGCCCTGGGCCACGATATAAAACAGGGTGCCCAGGGTGCGGTCGATGCGAAAGGGGTCGTTGATCACGCCCTTTTTGACCACGTTGTGGTCGAAGCGCACCAAAACCACCTTGTCTTTCAGCGAAGCGTGCTGCACCAGGGGCAGCCGCCGGTCCAAATTGGCCAACTCCATGGCTACCATCTCCTTCTCAGCCCCGATGCCCCCGGGGCGCTGTGCGCGTTTGAGTTTGCCACCATTGTAAAGCAAGCGCCCGGTCAAGCGAAGCATATCCGGCCTGGAGATTTCATGAGGGTCGAGGCTTCCGGCTCAAAACGTGGTGGGCCGCGGCAACGGCCCCATGATCCGGGTTGCCGCCCCATATGTTTCCTTGCCGTTAATCCCTAGTTGTGCATACTATATTGCCAAAGCCTGCCGGGGATGCCTGCCTCGCAACCAGACAAGACAACAAGTTGACGCAGAAAACCGCTTGAAAGGAGCAGTCATGCATTGCTGCAAGCAGGTGGCGGGTGTGCTCTTTGCGTTGGTTCTTTCCCTCTCATTTTCAGCCGCGCTACTCCACACCACCGGCTGCGGGGGTGGCGGTGGCGGTGGCGATGACGATAGCGGCGTCAGCGTTTCCAGCCCCCAGAGCGGCCAGACCGTGGCCCAACGGACCGTGGTGTCCGGTCAATCCAGCAACATCTCATCGGATAACGAGGTGTGGCTTATCATCTACTCACACAGCGTGAGACGTTATTACCCCCAGGCCCCCAAGCTTCCCAACGACAGCTCATGGTCACGCACGGTCACTTTTGGCGGCGCCGGTGATTCAGGGAAAAAATTTGACGTGATCGTGGTGATTGTCGGCGCCACGGGCAAGGCGACCCTGGATGCCTACGTGGCCGCCAGCCAGGCGAGTGGCAATTGGCCCGGAATCACCGTATTGCCGGCGGGCAGCGTGGCCATCCGTTTCACGGTCACTCGTTTATAGCAACGCTTAATTAATCGGTAGCGACCAAATTTTTTCGCTTTATTTGATTTGGTATTCATCCGGTTCGTAGCCTGACCCGGCACAGCTTGGTGGTCGAGAGCAAGGCGGCCCAAGGCTTGGGCCACCAAATAAATTTCACCGGGAGCAGTCAACGTTGGTGGAGGCAACTCATTGCTCGACCCGCTTTGCTTCCAGCGGCTCGCTGGGGCGAGTGCGGGCCGCAAGCGTGGCCAAGTCACGCCGAGACCCAAGCGATGCCGGCAACGCAGCTATCGGCCGCCAGGCGAAGCCGGGCGAAAAAACAAGAAAGGCCCCGCCCATATACGGGCGGGGCCTTGATACTCCGAAGCTTGGTCTAGGCCTTGGCGTCCAGCTTTTTGATGAGGTCGCCGGCCACGGCCATGGCCAGCACCGAGATCACGAACAGGGGGAAGGCCACCCAAAAGCGCTCCAAGCTGCTGGCCAGGAGGTAGATGCCCGCGAACACCGCCGAGCCCACCAGGCCGTATACCATCTGCATTGTTTTCATGGAGCGCCTCCTTTGCCGGGAAGTGATTTTCTACTTGTTGGCTAAACTATAGCACATCAGCGGACCGGCTCCAAAGGCGTGACGCCCCCAATGGGCAAGAGCAGCACCCGCCCGCGCCACCGGGGATGCTTCTCCAGGTAGCGGCGGATGTCCTCGGCGGGCCATCCGGCGGCGCCGTCGCCCAGGGGCAGCACCCCCCACTGGGTGGGCACCAGGCGGCGCGCCCCCAGGTCGGCGAAGGCCTGGAACATCTCGGGCACGTCCATGTGGGCGTAGTGCATGAACCAGCGCGGGGCGTAGGCCCCGGTGCCCAGCAGGGCCAGGTCTATTTTGGGCCAGCGGCGTCCGAACTCCTTGAAGCCCTTGAAATAGCCGCTATCCGCCCCGTAATAGATCGTCTCCCCGCCCCGCTGAAGCATCCAGGAGCCCCACAGGCTCTGGTTGTAGCTCTGTCCGAAACGGCGGCTCCAGTGCTGGGTGGGCAGGAAGGTGAAGGTGGCGCCGTCCACCACCGCGCTCTGCCACCAGTCCAGCTCTTTTACCCGCTTGCCCCCCATCTCCTTTAGCAACCCACCCAGGCCCAGGGGGCACAGAAACAGCGCGTCCTTGCCCGCCAGGGCGGCCACCGCGTCGGAGTCCAGGTGGTCGTAGTGGTTGTGGCTGATGAGCACCACCACCCCCCGGGGCAGGGCCTCGGGCCCGAAGGCGGGCGGCACCTGGCGGCTCACCACCGCCGCGCTGTCGGAGAAAAAGGGGTCGGTGACCACCACCTGGCCGCCCCATTGCACCACGTAGGTGGCGTGCCCCACCCAGGTGAGGCTGGGCGGGGCATTGGGGTCGCGCAGGTAGGCCCCATCGTTGGCCACCCTGGGCGCGGGGTAGTCCGCGTCTTTCATGTCCCCCAGGCTGGAGGCGCTCAGCCACCAACGGAACAGGTCCCAGGTGGACTTGTCCTGTTGCAGCCAGGGGTTGAAAAAGCGGCCGTCCGCGTCCCGGTGGGGGGCGTGCAGCTTGGCCGGGTCGGTGGCGGCCACGGTCTTCTGCCAGGCCGCCTCGTCAAAAGGCTGGGGGCTAAGGCACCCCGCGCCCAGGAGCATGGCGGCCAATATCAACGCCGTCCCCAGACGGCGGGCTATGAAAACGCCAATCCGCATTTTTTTAGGATGAGGCTACTCACCGGCAAAGGCAAGACCCCCGCGCAGCCGTCCGTTCAACGTCCATGTCTTGCCGCCAGGGCATCCCGGCACCGCCAGGCGGCTGCGGGCAAGGCGTCCGGCGAGCGCGGGCCGCGAGCGTGGCAAAGTCACGCTGAGGCCCAAGCGAAGCCGGCAACGCAGCCCCCGGCCGTCTGGCGAAGCGGCCTCACGCCTTCCAGCGGGCCCTATCCAACTCCCTGAGCTTTCCCTCCAGCAGCCTGGCCAAATCCTCCAGGTTGTCCCGGCTGCCCAGCATGTTGCCGTGGATCTCCACGTGCAGGTTCACCGCCGGGGCGGCGGCCTGGAGCGCGGCTCCCTGGTTCAGGGCCTTTAAGGCGGGCAGGGTGGTGGCGTTCACCGCCTCGGCGCGCACCACGTACTCGCCGCGCCGGGCGATGAGCGGCACCTCGTCACGGGCCAGGGAGCTTATCAGGGCTCCGGCGTGGGCCTTGGGCCAGCCCATCACGTAGCCCCCGCCGTGCATCACCCCCAGGGTCGCGTACTCGTCTTTGGAAGAGGAGCCGGTGCTCTTGTCCGTGCCCTTGGAGCCGCCCGAGGAGCCCCCGCCCCCGCTGGTGCCCAAGCCTTTTAAACCATCGCGCATGTCCTGGGCCTGGTTCATGCTGTCGATGAGGTTGTTGATGGCCTCGCTGCCGTCCTCGGCCCCTTCGGTCAGGTTGCCCAGGGTGTTGCTGATGAAGTCGCTGAGCGCCTTGTCGAACTGCCCGGCCTCCTCGCCGCCGCTGCTGAAGCCCTCGGCCAAAGCCCATATCTCATCGCGGAAGGAGCGGGCCGCATCGCCGGAAAGCCCCAGGCGCTCGGCCAGTTCGTCGATGCGCTGGTTGTAGGTGTTCACCGCGTCGCTGGTCATGGTGTAGCTGTTGATGGAGGCGTTCATCTCCTGCACCAGGCCTCCCACCTGGCCCTCCAGGTCGTTGGCCGCCTGGCCCGAGGCCACAAACTCCTGGGTCAGGGGGTCCAGGGAGGCTACCAGGGCGTCGATCTGCTCCTGGGAGTAACCGGCCACGGTGCGCAGATGCTCCAGGGCATCGGCCGCCTCCTGGGCGCTCTCACTGAACAGGGAGAAGCCGCCCAGGCCCACCCCCTGCTGCAACTCGCCGAAGTCCAGCCCCTGGGACTGCATCCGGCCGGTCATGGTTTGCATGTAGTCCTGGTTGCCTTGCCAGTTTTTTATGGCCTCCGCCGGGGTCATGCTGTCGCCTTCGCCGAATATGCCGTCGTAGATAATGCCCGGCACCTGTGTCAGCGAGGGTAGGTCGCCTCCAGACAGCAACGAACCCATTTCCCATATGGCGAAAGGCGCGGCCACCCCGGCGGCTGCCCCCCAGGAAAATCCGGCGGCCTGCGATGCGGGATTGATGCCGTATATGGCTTGCTCGAGACCGGCGGTCAGTCCCTCCATGGAGGAACCCCCCAACCAACCGGCCAGGGAGTCCATCCCCAGATAGCTGGCCACGCTGGACGCGCCGGTTTTCAGGGCCCCCAGACCTTGTCCGTTGAAAAGCGAGCTCCCCCAGGAGGTGAGCGACTCAACTGCCCCCAGGCCCGGCAGGCCCGCGAACTCCCAGGCCTCGCTGAGGGAGGCCCCGGAGGATAGGGCGTCCAGCAGGCTGCCCGAGCCGCCGTCCCAGCCGCTGCCGAATATCGAGGGGATTATGTCGAAGATGCCGAAATCGCCGCTGCCCGAGAACAGGCCGGTGAACCATTTGGTCACCGGGTCCATTATCATTTCCTTGAACATGTTGCTTAGGCCGGTCATGGCCCGGTTCAGGGGCTGGGTCAACAGCTTGTCCCACAGGCCGTCCACCTTGGTGACCATGTCGTCCCAGGATTTTTCCCAGATGTCGCCCACCTGGTCCATTTCGCCGTCGAATGCGGCCACCACCGTGCCCTTGAGGGCGTTTTTGGTGGAGTCGGCCAGGGTTTTGCCGGTGTCGTCCCAGGTTTTGAGTACGTCGGAGGCCAGGCCGGACATGAAGACATCGAATTGGCGGTCGGCGGACTTCCAGACGTCGCCCATAAAATCGCCAACCGAAGCGAATAGTGTCTTTAATTCTGATTTAGTGTTTTGAAAACTTTGGGCGTTAGGAGTGACTGACAAACTCACTGCTACTGAATTTGTGTTGACTTGATTCATGACAACTTTCTCCCGCTAAGGGTTTTTTATTTTTTTCCACAAGGCCCAGCCCCTCACTACAACGGTAGTTCATAAAGATATTTCCTCGACAAACATTTAGTGTTATATTTTTATTAATTAACTTGGGCACATTTAGCTTTGCAGAGGGGGGCACAATTGAAAGCCATTCATATCATTGCCATAATAGCTATCTCCTTCATCGCGGGCATGTTCGGGGGAGCGTTTTCGGAGCGTGTGTTTGCCAATCCCAACAGCGATGATGCGATACCAAACCAACTTTTAGCTAAGGCCTTCTATCTAGTTGATGAAAATAAAAAACCACGTGCAGGTATGTCCTTTGACGACTACGGCAACCCGGTAATTTACGTAATTGATAAAGAAGGAAATACTAGGGGCTACCTGGCCACCACCTCAATTGGTCCCATGCTGACCCTTACCGACAAAAAAGGCGGCATGAATGTGGTCCTGAAAGCCGATGATGATGGCAGTTCTGCTATAGCTCTAATGAAAACCTCGGGTCAGCCCCGCATGATGATGCAATACGAACCTGGAAGGGGACCAGGCATGGCGCTTTATGATGACAACAACACCGGCAAAGCGGTCTTGATGGTTGATCACGGTAAGCCAAGCATAAGCCTTCTCCAAGGCGACAAGAAGCCAGCCATCTCCCTTCTCAGCGACCCCAAAAAAGGCGCGATGCTGGCCGCTTGGAATAGCCAAGGTCAACACCGCTTGTCCCTCGGTCTCATGCACGACAAGCCAATCTTGTTTGCCTACAACCCTGACGACACCGGCCTTTTGTTCAACACCCAGCGCGACGGCCGCCCGGCCCTGGGCCTGCTCAGCGAGGGCCGCGTGGCGTGGTCCGCCAGCGGCGTGGCACCCCAGATGCCCGCCATGGACGGCATACTAGACCAGATACTTCGCTAGCTCACAGCACGGGGGGAATCATGAAAGCCATCCACATCATTGCCATAATAGTCATTTCCTTCATCGCCGGCATGTTCGGTGGAGCTTTCTCAGAAAAGGTCTTCGCCAACCCCCAGGCCAACGAAAAAATTCCCGAGCAAATCATCGCTAGGGCATTTCATTTGGTTGATAAAAACAATCAAAGAAGAGCAAGTATGGGGTTCTCAGTGGATGGGCAACCTGTTCTCTGCGTTAACGATCAAGCAGGAAAACCTAGGGCCTATTTGGGCTGCGGACCCGAGGGGCCCACTCTCGCGTTAATGGATAAACAAGGCCAAATTTTGATCAACATCACTGCTGGTAATAACGGGAGCTCAACTATCGCCATGATGGCCAAAGGCAATAAACCACGACTGGGATTAGATTACAAACCCGGGCGAGGGCCAGTGGTTGGGCTATTCGACGAAAAAAGCGTAGGCAGAGCAGCATTGGCCATTCTCCACGGCAAACCGGCGATCGGCCTCAATCAGCCGGACGGCACGCCAGCGATTGCCATGTACTACGATCCCAAAAGAGAAGGAGCGTTACTAGGGTTTATTAACAGCAAAAAGCAATCAAAGATGTCCCTCGGCCTCATGCACGACAAGCCAATCTTGTTCGCCTACAACCCCGACGACACCGGCCTTCTGTTCAACACCCAGCGCGACGGCCGCCCGGCCCTGGGCTTGCTGAGCGACGGCCGCGTAGTGTGGTCGGCCAGCGGCGTGGCACCCGAGATGCCCGCCATGGACGGCATCCTCGACCAGATACTTCGCTAACGATCAGCTTCCGGGGGGAATCATGAAAGCCATTCACATAGTTGCCATAATCGCTATTTCCTTCATTGCCGGTATGTTCGGTGGGGCCTTTTCTGAACGGGTCTTCGCCAACCCAAAAGCCGATGAGAAAATCCCTGACCAAATACTCGCTCGTGGTTTTTACTTGGTTGATGAAAACAACAAGCCACGAGCAGGGATTTCGTTCGACCGTTCTGGACAGCCTGCAGTTTATGTGTTGGATAAAGTTGGACAAATGCGCGGATACCTAGCTTGCGAAGATAGCGGGCCTGCTTTGGCCTTAAACGACAAAAAAGGCAATATGTCTGTCGGCATGCGGACCGGTGACCGAGGCGACTCAATAATCGCATTGATGGCCGAAAAGGATAGGATACGCCTAGCGTTAGACTATAGACCAGGACGAGGACCAGCCATTTTGCTTAGTGACGAGGAAAACGCCCCTAAAGCATTCATGGCAGTTAATGGAGGCAAGCCTGCCATCGGTATTTACCAAGCTCAAAAAAAACCGGCCATAACCATGTTATGGGGTCCTAAAAGGGGCGCCTTGTTGGGGTTCTGGAACAGCAAAAACGAAAGCAAGGTGGCTATGGGTTTACAAAACGACAAACCAATCTTGTTCGCCTACAACCCCGACGACACCGGCCTTCTGTTCAACACCCAGCGCGACGGCCGCCCGGCCCTGGGCTTGCTGAGCGACGGCCGCGTAGTGTGGTCCGCCAGCGGCATAGCACCCGAGATGCCCGCCATGGACGGCATCCTGGATCAGATACTTCGCTAGATAAGCGCCCGCCAGCGGGCCAAGTCCGGAGGGCGCACCCGGCGGCGGCCGCTGAGCTGTTGCCAGGCCCGAGCCTCCCACTCGCCGCACAGGGCGTGCAGCGCCTGGCCCTGCTCCATGGGCGGGACCGGGCCCAGGCGCTGGGCCAGGGCCTGGGCCTCGCCCGCCAGCCGGGCGGCCAAGTCGGCGCTAGCCAATGCCGCCGCGCCCCAGGCCTCCAGCCACCGGGCCAAGAGCCAGCCCCAGGCGGGCGGCGTCTCATCCAACCAGGGCCAGGCGGCCAGATCCTCCCGGCTGCCCAGGCCCAGGCCCGCCGCCGCAGCTGCCACCTCGGGGCCGAAGGCCAAAAGGCGCATCACCGGGTTCAGGCGCGGGCTGCCGAAAGACAGGCTGTCCATGCCCAGGCACAGGCCCATGAGGGCGGCGCGATCGTCCTCGCCCAGGGCGGCGAAGGCCCTTGCCGGGGGGCAGCTCTCCCGGGCGCATTTTTCCTGGAAACCGGTGGGCCCGCGCAGGTCGCGGCCCTGGTTTTGGGCCGGGTGCAGCAGGCACCCCGCCATGCGGCCCTCCTTGTCCAGAAAGCCCAGGCCGGGGCACCAATAGCCGGTGATGGGTTTGGTCGGCGGCCCCTGCTCGCGCAGGGCGCGGGTGTTTTCGGCCAATAAGCGGCGCAGGCTGCCCAGGTGGTCGGCGTGGTCGTAGCCCGCCGGGCGGATGGGCGGGCAGCAGGCCACGCAGCTAAGCCCCCGCCCCGGCGAGCACAAGAGCAGCCCGCTGTGCTTCACAGGTCATCCTGGGCCAGGCGCACCCGCTGGGGCTCCAGCCCCTGGTCGGCCAGCCAGCGGCGCACCGCGTTAAGGTAGCGCTGCAAGAACACCTCGTGCCCCCCCAGGGCCCGGCGGCCGAAAAAGAAGTTGATCTCGATGAGCAGCGGCTCGCCCTCGGCGGTGATCAGCACGTCCACCCCGGCCAGGTCCAGCTTGGCCGCCTTTTGCAGCCGCCGGGCCAAATCCACCGCGATTTGGCGCTCCTTATCCGGCCCGTCCTTGATGAGCGTGCCGCCCTGGCACAGGTTGGCCCGGAACTCCTCGTGCCGGGCCCTGCGCCAGTACACATCCGCCGCGTCGTGCAAGAGCTCCACCCGCAGGTCCACCGCGCCGGGGAAGTAGCGCTGCAACACCAGGCCCGAGGGCCCCCGGTGGCAATAGGTCTCCAGCCGCCCGGCCAGGCCCCGCAGCTCGGCGGGGTTGTTCACCAAGAACACGTTCTCGCCCATGCCGCCGCCCGCGCCCTTGGCCACCAGGGGCGCGCCCAGGGCGGCCACCTCAGCTTGGCCCTCTTCCCAGGCCCGCGCCGCGCCGGCGAGGCCGTCGAACTCCAGGGTGGGGGGATGGGGCAGGCCCAAGTCTCTGAACAGGCGGTAGTTTCCCACCTTGCCGTCCAGGCTCAGATGCACCGCCGGGTTGGGGAAAAAGGGCGCCCCGCTCTCGGCGGCCAGGGCGAAAAGGTCGGCCCGGCAGATCTGGGGCAATAGGATGGCCGCCGCCTGCCCGGCCACCTCGCGGTCGCGGTCGTCCAGGGGCCGCTGGGACACCAGCACCAGGTTGATATCGGCTTCCAGGCCGGGATGATAGCTGACGATGGGCCGGGGCATTTCTTCCTCCCGGCCGGGAGTATACCGCGCCCTAGCGCCCCTGGGCCAGCCGGGGAGCCGTGGCCCCCAGGCCCGCCTCACCTAGCAGCCGGGCCTCGGCCTCGATGTCCCACTCCAGGCGCACGATCTCGGCGCTGGGCTGGGGCCCCAGCTCGATGAGGGCGTAAGAGGCCCTTGGGTCGCCGTCCTTGGCCTTGCCCACGCTGCCGGGGTTCACCACCAGGCCGCCGCCCACCCGGCGCACGAAGGGGATGTGGGTGTGGCCCATGCACAGGATGGCCGCCCCGGCCTCTTGCACCCAGGCGGCCAACTCGTCCTCGGGGTGGTCGGGGTACACGTACTGGCGCACCGCCAAGGGGCTGCCGTGCACCGCCAGGAGGCGGCCAGCCGGGGTGTCCATCTCTATCTTGCGGGGAAGCTTGGACAAAAAAGAGCGGGTGCCTTGGCGCAGCCGCCTTTCGGTCCAGGAAAAAACCGCCCTGGGCTCCGGGCCTATGCCCTGGCGCAGGAAGTTGTCCACTCCCTCGTCGCCACCGGCCAGCACCGCCAGGTCGTAGTTGCCGGCCAGGCAGTCCCACCCGGCCTCGGCCACCGCCCCGGCCACCTGGTTGGGCCGGGTCAGGTACCCCACCAGATCGCCCAAAACCAGGACCTGGTCAACGCCTCGCCGCGCGAGGTCGGCCTTCACCGCCTGCAAGGCGCTGAGGTTGGCGTGCAGGTCGCTAAGGACCGCCAGGCAGGGCACGACAGCGTCTAGAAGTATCCGGGGCGAAACACCTTGCCCGCCGGCTGCTGGCCGTCGGAGGCACCACCGGACATTCTATCGTCGTACTGCGCCTGCACTTTCGCCTTTAGCACCCGGGAGGGCCGGAAGGTCACCACCTTGCGCGGAGGCAAAAGCAGCGGGTCCCCGGTTTGGGGGTTGCGTCCGCGCCTTTCGGCCTTTTCGCGCACCGACCATTTGCCGAAGCCGCTCACCAGCACCTCGTCGCCGGTGGACAGGGCCTGCTTGATCAACTCAAGGCCTCGCTCCACCGCGTCGGCGGCCTCGGCTTTGGTCAACTGCCCTTGTGCGTAGACTTGGGCTACAATGTCCGCTTTGGTCAAGGTCATTGCCTGCCGCTCCTGATAAGTTACCCAGAGTTTAGTAAGTTTAGGACGTTATCTAATATAAAGTCAAGAGGGGGGTCGCCGGGAGCGACCAGCGGCCCAGGAGCCGGAAGCGCGCGGGGGAAAGCTTGTCTTGACTGAAACGACGGCGAAGTGTAGATAATGCCTTCATCATTGCCGGGCTCCGGCCCGAGTGATGACAAACTGAGGTCAGAACTCCTACAACTAAGGAGGTCCCCATGGGGCGGCCTCGCTGCCCCGGCGATGGTCCTTAAAGACCGGCGCCGGTCGGGGCGGGGTTGATTTACGTTTAATATCCTGCTGCTGGACTACCGGCAGGCTCTCCGCGCCGGCTCATGGAGCCGGGCGGCGGCCGTGGCGCC
>Ga0068712_1001196_pt1 | contig 39498 bp, 35 predicted proteins | sample MTBAKSrepl1MetaG_FD_62987 | JGI IMG/M metagenome (GOLD analysis project Ga0068712, IMG submission 62987) | Enrichment culture microbial communities from Arthur Kill intertidal strait, New Jersey, USA, that are MTBE-degrading - MTBE-AKS1... | ecosystem: Environmental > Aquatic > Marine >... | reverse complement strand
CTCTTGACGTCGAGCACGATCTCGGCGAGTTTGGACGTTGGGCTCGACGAGAACTCATCGCCGCAGCTCACCGGATGGCGCGCGGTGTTCTCGCAGAGGGTCGATCCGACGAGCCTCCACCCGACGAGCGATCGGCTCGACGCGCGGCGAAGGGCAGTCGATGAGGCTCAGATCAGCCTGACGGCGAAGAGAAACGCCCTTGTCTTGGAGACTGTCTCGACCTACACCAACTTGCTCGCCGCCCGGGATCAGGCCGCCCGAGTGGAGGCGGCGCTGCTACGCGCGGAAGAACGCCTTCGCGGCATTGAGGACTTGATCCAGCGTGGGCTTCGGGGTGAGTCCGACCGCGTCGATGCGCAGCTTGCGGGGCTCGACGCGCGAATCCGGCTCGATCAAGCGCGGAGCGACTACGAGAAGAACCTCGCTGCGTTCCTCCAAGGTCTCGGGCTCGAGGAGATATCGGATCTCTCTTCGCATGAGCTTCCGGCATCGACGGTCCGAACTGCGGCAGAGGACCTTCTCTCACGCCAGGAACTCGTCGACGCCGCCGTCGCATCATCGAGCTCGGTTCGGTCCGCTGAACGAGCGGTCGCAGAGGCCGAAGCGGCGCTTCGCACTGTGCGGAACGAGGCGGTCCCCGCGCTGTCGGTCGATCTGGGCCTCGATGAGAGCGGATGGACGGTCGGTTGTCGGTTGTCGTTCGACCTCTTCTCGCCCGACCGCGGGGCGCGGGCGCGGATTGCGGAGGTCGACTTGGAACTTGCGAGGATCCGGCTTCGCTCCGCGATCGATTCCGAGCGGGAGACGGTGCTCCGGCTTGCGGCGAGCCTAGACACGGCGCTATCGGATTTCAATCGTCTCCCTCTGGAGAAGGAGCGGTGGACGATCCGAGAGGCAGCGCAACGACGGAAGTGGGAGGCGGGTGCGGTGAGTGACGGGGATTGGGAGGCCTTCCTGGAGGAACAGGACGCATTTCGGTCCGATGCGCGCCAGCGGGTGGCGACGCTCTTCATTTCGTATCTAAGGTACAGAGACGTCCTCGGCCTCGACTTGGAATGGGAGGGATGGCTGCAATGAGATGGAAGAACTGGCGTGCCAAGCTCTCGACCGTGACGCATCGCAAATGGTTCCTCATCGGCGCGGCGGTCGTCGTGATTGGGGTCGGTCTAGGGCTCGGTCTAGCCCTTTCCGGCCCAGGGATGACGCCTCGATCGGGGTCGTCGAATCAAGCCACCTATACGGCCGCCCGAGGGGATATCCTCCAGTCCTTGATCGTCTACGGGACCGTTGTGCCGAAACAGGAGTACACGCTCACGTTCAGCGGCGCCCGGATTCGGCAGCTCCGGGTCGGGGTCGGACAGCGGGTCGAGGAAGGGCAGATCCTGGCCGAGCTCGACGACACGCAACAGGAGCTGTCGCTCCTCCAGGCGCAGCGAGCGCTGGACGAAGCGATCGCGGACGGTGTCCCGGCGACGATCCGAGAGCGAGAGCTCTCCTACGCGATCGCCCGGGCGAACTACGAGGAAACGACGCTTCGGGCGCCGTTCTCTGGTGTAGTGACGCAGGTCAGCCAGGCGACGGCATCGAACGAGAACTGGAGTTTGCGGCTGATCGACACGAGCGAGCTCTACATCCAAGCGACGGTCGATCAGCTCGACGCTCCCAAGGTATCGATCGGGCAAACGGGACGTGCGCTGATCGAGCCGCTTCCCGATCAGCGATGGCCGGTGGAGATCGTCGAGGTTGGCGGGATGGCGAGCCGGCAGGGGAACAGCACCGTCGTCGTTGTCACCGGCCGCCTCCCTGAGGCGGACCCCGCGATCCGTGTGGGGTACACGGTGGAACTCGAGATCGTCACCGCGAGCGCCGTCGACGTCCTCCGGGTTCCGATCTCCGCGCTGACGCAGCGTGGGCAGATCTGGGCGGTGACGAAACTTACCGATGGACAGGCGACAACTCAGACGGTCACCATCGGTGTGACGTCGGACACGTACGCTGAGGTGCGAAGCGGGCTGTCCGAGGGCGACGTGATCTTGCTCAACGCGGCGTCGGCCCCTGCAGCGCGGGACGCCGCGGCGGCCATTGATGCGAGGATTCGCAGCGGCGAGTTTCAGATGCCTGCAGGATTCCCGCAGATGCCATGATCGAACTCCGCGCAGTGATCAAGGACTACCCGATGGGCGAGGTCGTCTATCGGGCGTTGCGGGGCGTCGATCTTCGGATCGAGGAGCGCGAGTACGTGGCGATCACCGGGCCGTCCGGATCGGGTAAGTCGACGCTGATGCACGTCATCGGTGCGCTGCACCGCCCGACGTCCGGCGAAGCGCTGTTCGACGGAGAGGACCTCGGGCGAATGTCGCGTGCGGAACTCGCGTGGCTTCGAAACGCCAAAGTCGGATTCATCTTCCAGCAGTTCTTCCTGCTTCCCCGGGCGACGGCGTTTCAGAACGTGGAGCTTCCGATGCTCTACGCGGGCGTGCAGCAGGCGTCCCGACGAGAGCGGGCGCGGGCGGCGCTGGAGCGCGTCGGTCTTCTCGATCACGCGCAGCATCGGCCGACGCAGCTGTCCGGCGGGCAGTCTCAGCGCGTGGCGATTGCGCGCTCTCTCGTCAACTCACCACGCCTGATCCTGGGAGACGAGCCGACCGGGAACCTGGACACGGCGACGTCGGAGGAGATCATCAACCTGTTCACGTCGTTGCACGCCGACGGTCGAACGGTCGCAATCGTGACGCATGAGCGGGAAATCGCAGCGCGCGCCGACCGAGAGGTGACGCTTCGGGACGGACGGATTGCGGAGGATCGACGTGAAACCATCTGAGATGTTGCGAACCGCTCTCTTCGCGTTGCGGGCTCACAAGCTGCGAACCACCCTGTCGGTGCTCGGGATCGTGATCGGGGTCGGCGCGGTCGTCGCGATCGTTGCGCTGGTCGACGGCGCTACGGCCGACGTGAAGCAGCGGATCGCCGGTCTCGGGATGAGGACGATCACGATCTCCGTCTTTCCTCAGGCCGTCGGATCGGCGTCGGCCGCCCGCGCGCTGACGGAGGAGTTGACCACGGAGCTGCTGGCGGCGCCGTCGGTCTCACAGGTCGTCCCCACAGCGTCGACCCGAGGGGCGGCGATCGTTGACGGCGTCTCTTACGATGTCTCGTTCCTCGGCGCCACCCCGGACTTCATGACGCTTTTCGACGGCTTCTACCCGACGGCGGGGCGATTCCTCCACGCGCTCGATCGGGACCGCAAAGTGGCCGTCCTGGGGGCAGGGCTCGCGGAGACCTACTTCGGCGGCGACTCGGCTGTCGGCCGCGCGTTGACCGTGGAGATCTTAGGTCAGAAGGCGGCGCTGCAGGTCATCGGTGTGATGAGCGCGCGCGGGACCGTCGGGTACCAGAACCTCGACAACTACGTCTACATACCGCTCACGACCGCTCAGACGCTGACGGGAAGCCGGCAGTTCACCTCGTACATCGCCCAGGCCGCCGACGAGCAAGTGGTCGAGCAGGCGGCCGCCGAGATCGGGGCGGTCCTCGACAAGGCGCTCGCCTCGACGACGACGGTCGCCGGCGGACTTCCCCTTATCGCCGGCGGCGGTCGGACGGGGACGGGATTTGCGGCAATGGCCCGAACGCCCTATACGGTGACGATCCAGAAGGAGGCGATCCAGACCTACGAGGAGAGCGTCCGGACGATGACCCTGATCCTCGGCGGTGTCGGCGCAATCTCTCTCCTCGTCGGCGGGATCGGGATCATGAACATCATGCTCGTCTCGGTGACCGAGCGGACGCGCGAAGTCGGGATCCGCATGGCGGTCGGTGCCTGTCCGCCGGACATCCGCAACCAGTTCCTCGTGGAGGCTGTCCTGATCAGCCTTCTCGGCGGGTTGCTCGGTCTGGGTCTCGGTTGGCTCTGCGCTTGGCTCGGATCCCTGTTCGGCGGCTGGCCGTTCGTTGTTTCCCTCCTGCCGGCCCTGTTGGCGTGCGGGTTCTCGTTCCTGATCGGGATTACGTTCGGCCTCTACCCTGCGCTTCGCGCTGCGCGGCTCGATCCCGTCGAAGCGCTCCGATACGAGTAACCGCCCCTGTTCGTCGAGTCGGAGGCGCTTGCAAGACCGACGAGACCCGCGCGCTGTGTGCGGTCGGTCGCGCCTCCGGTTGACGTCCGATGCCGGAGGCGTATACTCTCTCCCACTCATGCGTCTTTGAGCCGCAGATCATTGCGGGCGGAGAATCCGGCGATCCCAACGAGGACGCCTTGACGGAGGAGGAGCGAGAATGACCCAGAGACTGGCGAACGGCCGGTCCGCGCCCCCTTCCAGCAAGGCGGACGGCGGATTCGGCGCGCAGCGGTAGGCTCAACATCCTGCGGCGGTCCGCCGCATACAGCTAGAACATTGTAGGGATCCTCTCTTGTAGTTCGAGAGGGAGCGAGGATTGCTTCACCGTCGGTGCGGACGATCCACTGATCATCGATCATCTCGCCGTCCCAACGAAGGGCGAGGAGCACGGACAGACGGGGGTCGGCATGGGTGTCCCGATCAAGCAGTATTACCAGCTTCTGCGCAGGTACTTGCAGCCACAGCGGAAGTGGGTGCTGCTTCTCACGGTTTTCGTCCTGACGACGATTGGCCTTCGGTTGGCGAATCCGCAGATTCTTCGGACGTTCATTGACGCGGCGATCGCCGGGAGGGATCAGGCGGTCCTGATCCGATGTGCAGTTCTCTTCTTCGGGATCGCGATTCTGACGCAGGGGCTTGCCGTGGCGGCGACCTACGTCGGAGAGACGGTGGCGTGGACCGCGACGAACGCTCTACGACTCGATCTTCTCGATCACGCACTGCGACTCGATGCGACGTTTCACAAGGATTTGACGCCGGGGCAGCTCATCGAGCGGATCGACGGGGACGTGGCGACGTTGTCGAACTTCTTTTCCCGGTTCACGATCGACGTCGTGGGGAACGGAATCCTGGTTCTGGGAATCCTCGGCCTCCTCTTTCGCGAGGACTGGCGGATCGGTCTTCCGATCCTCGGGTTCGCTGTTGTGACGGTCGTCCTGCTGATCTGGATCCGCAAGCTGGTGATCCCGCACTGGACGGCGTACCGGAAGCGGTCGGCCGAGTTCTTCGGATTCGTCGGCGAGCAGCTCTCGGGGACGGAGGATATCCGAGCGAACGGCGCCGTCGCGTTCGTTTTGCGGCGATTTTTCGAGTTTTGCCGACGGCTCTACCCGGTCCGGCTCCGCTCGACGCTCGGGGGGTACGGGATGTGGATGTCGAACATCGCGCTGTTCGCCTTCGGACATGCGATCGCGTTCGGCGTCGGCGCGTCGCTCTGGCGAGCGGCCGCGATCACGTTGGGAACGGTCTACCTGATCTTCCACTACACCGAACTCCTTCGTGGGCCAATTCACGAGATCCGAACGCAGATCACGGATCTCCAGCGCGCCGAGGCGGGGATCCGCCGGATTCGGACGCTCCTTTCGACCCGCTCCCGACTGGTCGATCGTGGAACGACGGCCCTCCCCGCCGGGCCGCTCGCGGTGACGTTCGATCGGGTCTCATTCGCGTACCGCGCGGCCGCCACGACGCGCGGGGTGGACGACCCGGAAGAGGACGCCCGCGGAGATCGGCGAGTGGATGCCCCGCGAACGGTCTCGGCGGTGCGGGACGTCTCGTTTACGCTCGAACCCGGTGCGGTTCTCGGGCTCCTCGGGCGGACTGGGAGTGGGAAGACGACGATCGCCCGGCTGCTCGTCCGGCTGTACGACGTGGACGACGGGACGATCCGGATCGGCGGGCGGAAGGTCTGGGACGTCGGTCTCGCGGAGCTGCGCCGCGGCGTCCGGATGGTGCCGCAGGAAGTCAAGCTGTTCCGGGCTACGATCCGCGATAACGTCCGGCTGTTCGACCCGGGGATCTCCAACGACCGAATCCTCGACGCGCTCGAACGGCTTGGAATTCGGCGGTGGATCGAGCAGCTCCCCAGCGGGCTCGGCGCGATGCTCGGCGCCGACGGATCGGGTCTCTCGGCGGGGCAAGCGCAGCTGATCGCCCTCGCGCGGGCATTCCTCGCTGACCCTGGGCTCGTGATCCTCGACGAGGCCTCGTCCCGTCTCGATCCGGCGACGGAGACGCTCTTGGAGGGAGCGATCGATAGGCTCCTCGCAGGCCGCACGGCCGTGATCATTGCGCATCGGCTCGCGACCGTGGAGCGCGCGGACCGGATCGTCATCCTCGAGGACGGACGGGTCGCGGAAGCGGGCGCACGACGGTCACTCGTCGCCGACTCGACGTCCCGGCTGAGCCGGTTGCTGCAGGCGGGGCTCGAGAAGGTGCTCGAATGACGACGCGCGCGCTGTGGCGGCTGATCCGTTATCGTCCCGGGCTCTATGCAGCCGACGTCGCTGCCTGGATGGCGATCCTCCTCCTTGAGCTGGCGGTCGGGTACGTCGCGAAGCTCTTCTTCGACACGATCACAGGCGCCTCCCCGGCCGGGCTGACGATCTGGACGGTGATCGCGCTCGCGGTCGGCATCGCGCTTGCCCGTATCTTGTCGGTGTTCGTCGGGGGCTTGATCGACATCCGCCATCGCTACACGATGGAGGTTCTCTTGCAGAGGAACCTCCTCGCTGGCGTCCTCGCGCGGCCGGGGGCTCGCGCGCTCCCCGGCTCGTTCGGCGAAGCGCTCAGCACATTCCGCGACGACGTGATGGTCGTTGAGGACCTGATGAGCTGGGTAGTCGACCAGATCTCGTTCGTGGCGTACACCGCGGCCGCCCTTACTATCCTGATCCGGATCGACGCGCGGATCACGGCCTACGTTGTCCTGCCGCTGTTGAGCGTCGTCCTCGCCGCGCGGCTCGTCTCCAAGCAGATCCGCCGGTTTCGGGAGGCGAGCCGGCGAGCGACGGAACGGGTGACCGGCGCGATCGGCGAGGCGATGGATGGGGTGCAGGCGATTCAGCTGGGCGGCGCGGAGCGACACGTCCTCTCGCACGTCGCCGCCTTGAACGAGGAGCGCCTGCGCACGACGATCAAGGATCGCCTCCTCAGCCAGTCGTTCCACTCGTTCTTTTGGAACGCCGCGACGCTCTGCACGGGCCTCATCCTGCTCGCAGCGGCCGGTGCGCTGCGCACGGGGACGTTCACGGTCGGCGATTTTGCCCTCTTCGTGACCTACATTGGCGTTCTGACGGAGGTCATCGCTGCAGTAGGCGATTTCATGATCCACATCAAGCAAGCTGGGGTCTCACTCCATCGGATGCGGTCCTTGATCGGGGATTCCTCTGGAGCAGCCGTCGTCGCCCATGAGCCGATTCACGTCTGGACGAACCTCCCCGAGACGCCGGAGCCGCAACGCACCGCGGCCGATCGGCTCGAAGAGCTCCGGGTCGAGGGGCTCGGGTATCGTTGGGAGGAATCAGGCGGCCGGTTCGCCCTATCGGGGGTGACGTTCACCGTGCGGCGGGGCGAATTCGTGGTGATCACCGGGCGGATCGGGTCGGGGAAAACGACGCTCCTGAGGGCACTGCTCGGCCTTCTGCCGCCGGCCGAAGGGACGATCTACTGGAACGGCGTCCGCATCGACGACCCGGGGTCCTTCTTCGTTCCGCCGCGGTCCGCCTACACGCCGCAGGTGCCACAGCTCTTCAGCGATTCGCTGGCGGCGAACATCCTGATGGGGCTCCAGAAGCGCGACGGGAACCTCGAGGCGGCCGTGCGCTGGGCGGTGTTGGAGGAGGACGTGCCGCAGCTGCAAAGCGGACTCGAAACGCGCGTTGGCGCGAAGGGTATCAAGCTGTCGGGCGGACAGCGGCAGCGCGCGGCGGCCGCCCGAATGTTCGTCCGGTCGCCCGAGCTTCTCGTCTTCGACGACTTATCGAGCGCGCTCGACATTGAGACCGAACGTCTCTTGTGGGATCGAACCTTCGAGCGCGACGATCGGACGTATCTCGTCGTCTCGCACCGTCGGCCCGCGCTACAGCGGGCGGATCGGATCCTCCTCTTGCGCGACGGTCGGCTCGAAGCGATGGGTCCGCTCGACGAGCTCCTCGAGACCGAGGAGGAGATGCGGCGGCTCTGGAGCGGGAACGAATCACTGACTGCGTGATGCGAGGAGCATCGTCGGGCCGTTTTGAGAAAGCTCGCCTAGTAGCCGGAGACGATCGCCCGCCCGTCGGCGATCGTCCACGGCGGGGGTCCGGGCGGAAGCGCCTCGATCCCTCGGAGGACGGCCTCGGCGTCTACTCGCTCCAATCGGGCGGGATCGCCGTTCGAATCGAGATGGATCGGGTGGACTTCCACGCGTTCCGGTCCGTCCGAGGCGAAATCGATGACAGCGACGAGCGCGTCGTCCGACATCACCCACGGCGTCGCGAGCCCGATCGGTAGAGCCCGGTCGGCGTGCCGGAGGATCGCAGCGTCGATGAGGAAGTTCCCTAGGCTGTAGAAGACGGGCGCTACGCCAATCCGCTCAATGGCGTGTGGCGTGTGGGGATGGTGCCCTATGACAGCGTCGCAGCCGGCGTCGGCGAACGCCTGGGCGAGCACGCGCTGATAAGCGGCGAGTTGCTTCTGGAACGCATTCCCCCAGTGGATCGAGATGACGACCGACTGACCGTCTGACTTCAGGTCTCGGATCCGCTGGCAGACGCGATCGAGATCCTCGGCGTCGGGGCGAGTGTGAATCCTCGTTGGCTGGCAGCCGGGCTCCTCCTGGAGGTCGAGTGGGTCGAACTCGTAGCTCGTGGCGACCCGAATCGGCTGGACGCCGGGGCGGTCAATGCCGGCCGAGGAGCCGAGAGGGAGCGTGCAAGCGACGCCGAGACAGGCGACCCGCGGGCGGTCGCCCGAACCGACGACGGCGGCGGCCGCCGCCTCGGGCAGGTCGACCCCTGCTCCGATCGTGCGGACCCCGGCGATCCGGAGTGCCGCCAGGGTGTCAGCGAGCCCCTCGCGGCCGTAGTCGAGCATATGGTTGTTCGCGAGGGAGACGACGTCGAACCCAAGCCATCGCAGCGTCGAGGCGGCCGACGGAGCCGTCCGCCAGGTGACGAACTTCGGCGCTGGCACCCCTCGATCGGTCAGTGAGATCTCGCAGTTTCCGACGGCGCTGTCAGCGCCGAACGATTCAATCAGTCGTCGCACGGCGTCCGGCGGACGCCGCATCGCGTTCGGGACAATATCCCCGACGAACAAGACCCGATGGCTCGTGCGGTTCGTCATTACATCTCCTTTCTTTCCTCCATCCCCTTCAGTTGGTCGCTGAGCGCGCGGAGGCCCAATCGCTCCAGGGTTCCGGCCGTCGGCCATCCGGTCTCGACGTCCCATCCCCGGAACGCGTAATAGCGGTCAAGCGCGGACTCCCACTGCGCTTCATCGATTCGGTACCTCCCATCAAGTGCCACGTCGATGAAGTGGCGCGGCGGCCGATCTCCGGAGCGGCCGGGCAGACCGAGCAATCGGTTGATCGATCGCTCCCGGACGTGAATGCGCTCTCCGGTCTCAAAAAGCTCCGCCTCGGAGAATGTACGGCCGAGAGCGGCGCTGACCCACACGGCGATCTCCTCGGGAATGAGCATATCGGGTCGCCCGCTTGAGGTGAACAGACAGACGCCGAGGGCGTCGAACGCGGCGCTAACTCGCTCCTGATGGATCACCAACCGCTCGACGTCCGTCCAGCTTCCGCGCTCGGGCAGCGTCTCCCTCCCGTACCAGCGACGCGTGAGGTCCGGCGGAAGATCGCTCAGCCGGTCCTCGAGAACCGCTCCTCGGGTGTGCGTCCCGCCTCGGGGAGCGAGCACGGTTCCGAAGGCCCAGGCGGGCGACGTCCACAGACACTCGAACAGGTCGTTCCCGCGGACGTGGCGACAGAATCGGTTGGATCCGCGGCCAAGCCGCGCAGCAGCCCGGGCTGACCCCTCGGCGAGCAGGTCGCCGAGTCCCTCCCGCCGGGCGATCGCCTCGATCAGGTCGAAGACAAGACCGGCGTCCCCCCAACGCAGCACTCGCTCGTCGCACTCCGACGGGCTGAGAAGCCCCGCGGCGTGGGAATCGATCGCCCATGCGATGGCGGCGCTCGTCACGTCGACGTCGAGCCCGAGCTCAGTACAGAGCGCGTGCGCGCGAAGGACCTCGCGCGGATCGTCGAGATCGAGGCGGGCCCCGAAATTGTCGGGGTCGTTTCCCTGAAGCGCTTCACAGCGGCGCTCGAGACCGTCCGCGTCACGGAAGGCGTGCGTTGTCCAGCATCGGATCGGACAAGCGCCGCACCCGGTCCGATCGACGAGGTACGGGAGGAACCGATCGGGATGGAGGCGGCGGTTCTTCTCCGGCGGGATCGGGTCCCCGGAGAAGTTCCGGTAGGGGCTCTCGATCTCCCACGGCGTCTCATAGCAGTAGACGCCGTAGCGCATTCGGCGACGGTTGAACGGGCTCTTCTCAAGCTTCGCCCGAGCGGTGGCGGTGGCTTTCTCGAAGCGCTCCGGCGCAGCCACTCGGAGGACGCCGGTCCCGCGGACGACGATCGCCTTGACGCCTTTCGATCCGAGAACGGCGCCGAGCCCGCAGCGTCCGGCGATCCGGGCACCGTCGACGACGAGCGTTGCCGGCCATACGCCGCGCTCGCCGGCGGGACCGACGATGATTGACGAGGCGCCCAGCCCGCGTTGTCCGCGCAGCGCGCGATCGACATCCGCGATCGTGCCTCCCGCGAGACTCTCCGCGCCACGGACCTCGATGCGCCCGTTCTCGATTTCGATGATGACGCTCGGCGAAGCACGGCCAGTCACGACAAGACCCGCGATCCCCGCGCGGCGAAAAGCGGCGGCCGCACCGCCCCCGACGTTCGACGATCCGACCCCCCGGTGAATGGGTTCACCGAATCGATCGAGAGGCGCGCTGCTCCCGGCGCATCTGTCCCGCAGAGGAGGCCGGCGCCGAAGACGACGGGGCACTCCGGATCGAACGGGCCGGTCCCCGGCGAAATCCGCTCGACGAGCAACGCCTGGGACAGCCCGCGGCCGCCGAGGACCGCCGAATAGGCTTCGAGGGCTCCGACCTCCCGGACCCCCCCGTGCCCGAGGTCGATCTCGATGATCCGCCCCTCGTTGACCCACATTGCCGGTCCGTTCCCCGAGCTGAGCGCTACGTCCACCAAACCTCCTGCAGGACGCGGAGCGCGTTTCCGCCGATCGCCTGGACGATCCGGTCGTCGGAGTAGCTGTGCTTCACCATCCACCGGACGATGCTCGGGAACGTCTCGGAGGGATTTTCCAGCCCCTCGACGTACTCAACCTCCTCTTCGCTCGCCTTCTGCGACCGGGACTCGGCGATCGACATGTGAGACGCAAACGCACGATGGAGATGAACATGATCTCCGAACAGGACGTCCGGGCCGAACCCGACATGGTCGGGACCGACGAGATCGGCGCAGTACTCGTAGTGCTCCATGAACGAGTCGAGGGTGTGACGCGGGCGGCGCTGCGTCACAGTGGTGTGCGGCGCCGCCTCGATCCCGATTAGGCCGCCGCGTTCGGCGCAGGCCCGCAGGACGTCATCGGGCTTCATCCGCGGGGAGTCCCAAAGGGCACGCGCGCCGGCGTGCGTGATGAAGACGGGATCGCGACTCGCTTCGATCGCGTCGAGGCACGTCCGATCGCTCGCGTGGGAGAGATCGATCGCCAGGCCGAGTTGGTTCATCCGACGAACGGCTTGGCGGCCGAAGTGGGTCAGACCGCCGTCGCGGCGCTCCTTCAGGCCGGAACCAAGCGCGTTCGATTCGCTGTAGACAAGCCCCATCATCCGGACCCCGAATCCATACAGAATGTCGATGCGATCGAGCTCGTTCTCGATCATCGTCGCTGATTCCAGCGAGAACGCGATCGCGAGCCTCCCCTCTCGATGGGCTCTGAGGATGTCCTGGACGCCTTCACAGCGGATGACGAAGTCTTGATGTGCGATGTCGCACATGCGCATCCCCATGTCGAACAGGACGTCCGACCATTTCCAGCCCATCTTCGACGTGATCGGTCCCGTCCCGTCGGTCATGTTGTCGAACAGGGCGTCCATACACGAGACGCTCAGGCCCTCGTAGCCGGTCACCTCGCGGCCCTGGGACTCGTACGCCCAGATCTCTGCTACATCTTCTGGCATCACCGATGGATGGTCGTGCAGCGACACGACGATGTTCTCGGCGAGCAACCGATGGACGCGCGCTTCCTGCTCCTCGGAGAGCGGGATGACACACGGCGGGACTCGACCGATCTCCGGGACGAGATCGAACGCGCGGTAATCGGCTCCCGGCTCCAAGTACTGGTACGATCGGTATCCACTGTACTTCTTCTTGCTTCCCATCGGAGTCCTCCTCAGACGGTCACCGCCGCCGCGACGCGGACGGCGCAACGGAGCGGGTTCACCACGCGGGCACGACCGATCTCCGTCACCGAGCGTTCCTCGAGCAGGAACGCCATGCTCATGCACCCGGGAACAATGGCGACTGGGTCGAGCCGTTCGGTCAACGCCCGGATCCGCGACAAAGCCGCATCGGGGTCGTCGATGATCGCTTGGACAGAAAGGTCGACGGCTTCGATTCCGCTTACGCGGTCGGCGACGCCGAGCCGCTCGACGAACGTGCGCTCCTCGGGGACGAACCCGCTGTTGAGCGACAGGATCGCGAAACTCGGGAACGCCGCGCCCGCGATCGAGTAGGTCGCCCGCGCCGGACCGATCACGGGAATCCGGATCCGCGAACGAAGAGCATCGATCGCGACGTCGCCGAAACAGCCGATGATGTACGCATCGTAGTTGGGCTCTTGGAAGCGGGCGAGTTCGACGACCGGCCCGACCGCGGCGGCTTCGTCTTCGGCGGACTCGATCGCCTCCGGACCGTCCGCCACTTCGTGCAGATCGACGGTCGCCAGGTCGGCCGCGAGCCGGCGGAGAATGCACCTGCGCCGATCGCGCTCTTGCTCTGTGAGTCCCACGCCGGGGACGAGATACGCGAATTTCATCTTCTCCTCCTTCGAGATCAGCGCGGAGCCGCTTTCGGGTCGAGGATCTCGCGCAGCCCGTCGCCGGTCAGGTTGAACGCCAGTACTGCGATCAGGATCGCCAGTCCCGGGAAGGTGACGATCCACCAGTGGGTGAGGAAGAATGTCCGGCCGATGTTGATCATCAATCCCCACTCCGGGGTCGGCGATTGCGCGCCGAGCCCGAGGAAGCTGAGGGACGCGCTTGTCAGGATAACGCTCCCAAAGTCCATCGAGGCCTGCACGATTACCGGAGCGAGTGAGTTCGGGAGGATATGCCGCCACATAATCCGGCGCCACGAGGCGCCGGCCGCCCGTGCCGCTTCGACGTACGCCCGTTCTCGGATCGAGACCGCCTCCGCTCGAACGAGCCGTGCATACCAAGGCCACCACGCGATCGCGATCGCGATCATCACGTTGACGAGGGTCGCTCCGAGGATCGCCGAGATTGCCATCGCGAGCAAGAGTGGAGGAAAGCTGAGGAAGACGTCGGTGATCCGCATGAGGACCTCGTCGAGAACCCCGCCGAACGTGCCGGCTACAATGCCGAGCGGCAGCCCGATCGCGAGCGCGAGCGCGACGACGAGGGAGCCGACCCGCAACGAGATGCGCGTTCCGAAGATCACGCGACTCAGGATGTCTCGCCCGAGCTCGTCGGTGCCAAACCAGTGCGCGCGGCTCGGCGCCTGGAACCGCTCGCTCGGATGGACGGCCGAGACGTCCTTCGGATACGGGGCGACCCACGGTGCGAGGAGGCTCAGGAGAATCATGGCCGTCACCGCCGACAGGCCGGCGATCGTCAACGGATTGCGCTTTGCCCGACGCCACATCCACCGGATCTGCGCCCCCATCTCAGCTCAGCCTCACTCTCGGGTCGAGAAGGGCTTGGACGAGGTCGACGATCAGGTTGAGCCCGATGTAGGTGACGGCGACGAGCATTGTGACCCCCATGATCGCTGGGTAGTCGACGCTGACGATCGCCTTGGCGGCGTAGCGGCCGAGCCCCGGCCACGTGAAGAGGGATTCGATCAAGAACGTCGACACGAGGGAGTACCCGAACGTCAGTGCCGCAATTGTCAATACCGGACCGATCGCGTTGCGGAGAGCGTACTTTCGCAGGACCTTCAGCTCGCGGATCCCCGATGCGCGTGCCGTGCGGACGTAATCCTCGCTCAGCACCTCGAGCATCGTCGTCCGGACCATCCGCGTCGCCAGCCCGAGCGGGTACATTGCGAGCGTCACCGCGGGGAGGACGATGTGCCAGAGCGCATCCCGCAGTGCGGAGAGATTCCCTGTGAACAGAGCGTCGAGAAGCAGGAACCCGGTGATCCGCCGGACCGGGTTCGTGATCTCCATTAGGAGATCGATCCGTCCAGTGAGCGGGAATAGGTTCGCCCACTTGGCGAGTGTCAGCTGCAGTAGCATCGCCAGCCAGAAGCTCGGGAGAGCGACGCCGGCGATCGAGACGAGGCGGCTCCCGTGGTCGAGAAGCGATCCGGACTTCGCGGAGGAGAAGACCCCGAGCGGGATGCCGACCGCGAAGCCGATTAGAAGCCCGAACAAGATCAGCTCGATCGAAGCAGGAAGGTACGTGGCGAGGTCCCGGAGGACGGGACGCTTCGTCACGATCGAGATGCCCCAGTCGCCCCGGGCGAGTCCGGAGACGTACCGCCAGTACTGGACGGGGATCGGCTGGTCGAGTCCGAGCTCGATCTGCGTCCGTTCGATCTGCTCGGGGGTCGCGCGGGGTCCCATCCACATTGCCGCCGGGTCCGACGGGACGATCCGGGTCAACGTGAACGCGACGATCGACGCGCCGACGAGCGAGAGCAGGCCGATCAGGAGTCGGCGGACGATGTAGGCGATCAAACGGACCCCCCTCAACAGCGACGGGCGCTCCGCCGGAACGGAGCGGAGCGCCCGCCTTCCCGGCAAGACGCGCTACTCGCGGTAGCAGTCGTACCAGAAGACGACGTTCGGGTACGCCGCGTTGTCCCGGTATCCCCCGAGCAACGAACTCATCGCTCGTAGGTACTCCATGTCCCACAGGGCGATCCCGGCGGCGTCCCGCTGCAGGATGTTCTGCAGCTCGACCATCATGTCGATCGCCTCGGGGGTCCCCGACGGGAGCGTCGTCGCGAAGTCGACCAGGCCGTCAAAGTCCCTGTTGCTGTAATAGCCGAGGTTGTAGGCCGGCCGCACCTGAGTGTAGAACATCCCGGAGAGAAAGCTGTCCGGATTGGCGTAGTCCGGCCACCAGTAGAGAAGGTAGATGTCCTGGCGTCTTGCTGGGTCGGGAGATCGCGCGATCGCGTTTCGCTCGGCTGTAGGCATCGCCCGGGCGTCCAGTTCGATGTTCAGCTCGGCGCAGGCTGCCTTCCAGAGCTCCACGGTCTTTCGGATGTCCTCGTATCCGGCCGGGTAGGTGAGCAGGAACTTGAATCCACCGTTCGGGTACCCCGCTTGCGTCAACAGCGCGCGGGCGACCGTCGGGTTGTACGTGAAGGTTTCGACCCGGTCGGAGTGCCCCCACAGGCCGTGTGGGATGACGCCGCGGGCGACGCGCCCGTACCCGCCGAGCGCGACTTCGACGATGTCCTCGTACGGGACGAGATAGCTGAGTGCCCGGCGGACGAGCGCGTTGTCGAGCGGGGCGCGCTGGTTGTTGTAGAGGACCATCAGATTCTGGAACGACGGGTTCACCTCGATCCGAATCCTCGGGTTCCCGCGCATCGCCTCAATATCGGTCGGCGGAAGCGACTCGCAGAAGTCCGCCTGACCGGTTTCGAGCATCAGGCGGCGCGTGGATGCCTCCGGGACAGTGAGGAAGACGACGCGATCGAAATGGGACCCGGCCCACCCGCCCCAGTAGTCGTCGAACCTCTTGATGATGACCTTCTCGCTCCCTTCGCTCGACTCGACTGTGTAGGGGCCCGTTCCGGAGTCGTTGCCGGCGATAAACCAGTCGTGGTCGGAGAACTCCGGGTCGAAAACGTACGCGCAGTAGCCGGCCGCCGCGATCAGGTCGAGCGGTGCGGGCTGGCTCAGGTGGAACCGGACCGTGTAGTCGTCGATGACTTCGATCGACTCGACGGGGGCCCAGATGTAGGCCGAACCGCGATCGCGCTCGATTGTCCGGTCGATCGACGCCTTCACCGCGTGCGCGTTCATTACGTTTCCGGTGTGGAACGCCACGCCGCGACGGATTGTGAACGTCCACGTCTTCGCATCCTCCGACTGCTGGTAGCCCGTCGCCAGCACCGGGATGAACTCGTTCGTGTCCGGGTCGTAACGCAGCAGCGTCTCGTAGAGGTTGTTCATCAGGGCGATCTCTCCCGACGCCCCGTCGCTCGGATCCCAGTACGGAACGATCTCCGCTCCTTGTAGATGAACGGCGACTTTCAGGTCGGCGGCGCCGCCCCCAAAGGCGGTCGCCAACAAGCCGATACACAGCAACACCAACACGGCTGTACATCTGGCTCGAGTGCTCATGTGTCCTCCTTCTCGGGGAAACCGGTGTTGAGATGATAGGAGAAGAACGAGCGAATCGCGTTCCTCGCCTACGATGTTCCTCGGATCCCGAATTCCTCAACAAGGTACTCCCAAGCTGCATGGCGGAAAATGGAAGGGGGATGGAAGCCCCGGCGAGAGCCGCTAAGTCGCCCAGAGGGCCGATCCGTCGGGGAGCGGTCCCTCGCCTGCCGAGTCCCGCATTGCGAAACCCTCCCCCTCGACGCAGCACAGCGATGAGGCGCGGCCGTGGACGGCAGGAGATCCACGCGCTAGACTATTCCAAGATGGAATATCGTGCACGACCGAACTATCTGCCAGTCGAGTGCGCGGCGCTCGGGTTCCTCATCGAATCGCCGATGCACGGCTACGAGCTGCGTACGCGAATTCGGAGCGAGTTGGGCTCCCTCTGGCGGGTCGCGACGAGCCGCCTCTACGACGTCCTCCACCGGATGGCGGACGGCGGGTGGATTGAGCCGACTGTCGAGACCCAGGATGGGCGGCCGTCTCGGACTGTCTATTGCGTGACGCCGAGCGGCGAGCGAGTGTTCTGGGACTGGGTGGAATCGCCGGTCCGGCTGCGCAACGTCCGAGTCGAGTTCCTCGCCAAGGTCTACTTCCTCCGACGGCTCGCGCCGGAACGACTGCCGTTCCTGTTCTCAGCGCAACGGTCGGCGTTGATGCGCCGACTCGATCGGATCTCCCGTCGGCCGGCGACCGCGAGCGCGGACCGCTCGTTCGAAGACCTGGTGGACTCGTACCGGCGCGGCCTTCTGGACCACGCGATCGGCTGGCTCGACGCGTACGGGGGGGCGAAGGATGGATGGAAGGAGGAGGAATGATGCGGCTACTGCATGGGATTGCGCTCCTGGCGGTGTTGGCGCTCGTCGGCCTTCCCGCAGGGGCGGAGGAGACGGAGTTGGTCGATCAGGTCGGGCGGACGGTCTGGATCGAACAGCCGGTCGAGCGTGTGGCGAGCGTCTACGGGGCCGGGACGTTCATCGTCTACTCCCTCGGCGCCGCCGAACGACTGGCGAGGGCCTGGTACATCGGCGTGAAGGGGATCGCTCAGGCCGACGACTCGCTTCGGCGGTTCGAGCCCCGGCTCGCTGAGATCCTTGCTTTCGGCGACCCGAACGTCGAGGAAATGGTCGCCCGCGGGATCGACCTGGCATTGGTCGATGGGGCGAGACACGGGGCGTTCGCTGACCAGATGGGAGATGTCGGTATCCCCGTTCTGCAGTACCGGACGGAGAGCCCCGACGGGCTGAGGGACGCGATGCGGCTGACGGGGGCGGCGCTCGGACCGGCCGCGGCGGCGCGAGCAACAGCGTTTCTCGCCGACTACGATCGCATCCTATCGATGATCCAGACGGCCGTCGCCGAATGCCCGGACGAGGCGCGGGTGCGGGTCCTCTTCGTCGGGACCGAGCCGCTTCGGGTCGCGAGCGGCGACATGTACCAGACGTTCTTGATCGAGGCGGCGGGCGGTCGGTCGGTCACCGAGCGGCTCTCCGGCTATTGGAACGATGTCAACCTGGAACAGGTTCTCCGCTGGAACCCCGACGTGATCTTGATCCCGCCGTACGGAACGCTTACCCCGAGAGACTTCCTGGAGAATCCGGACTGGCAGGCGGTCCGTGCTGTACGCGATCGGCGGGTTCATCGGATGCCTCGCGTCATCGGGCCGTGGGACACGCCGATTCCGGAGTCGATCCTCGGGGTGGTTTGGATGGCGGAGCTGTTCTACCCGGGCCAGATCCCGGTCGATCTGGCGACCGAAGTGGCGCACTTCTACGCGACCTACTACGGGCATCCCCTTACGGATGAGGAGTGGTCTCATCTGACCGGGAGATGAGCGATCGTCGGCGGCGGGCGGCGTGGGTGCTGTTCATCGTTCCACCGCTGCTGTTTGCGGTCTCCCTGTTTGCCGGACGCTACGGGATTGCGCCGGGCGATGCCTTCCGGGCTTTGTTCGGCGGGGACGGTGTCCCGGACGTCGTCCGATCGCTGATCCTGCGGGTCCGGCTGCCGCGTGCCCTGGCGGCGGCGTGCGTTGGGGCGAACCTCGCGATCAGCGGTGCTGTCTTCCAGGGGCTCTTCCGGAACCCGCTCGTTGATGCTCGGATCCTCGGGATCAGCGGCGGAGCAGCGTTCGGGGCCGCCCTTGCGCTCCTCTTCTCGGCGGGCTCCCTCGCTGTTCAGGGCGCCTCGTTCGCATTCGCTCTCGTTGCGGTCGGGCTTGTCGCCCTCGTCGGATGGCGGTACGGGACCTCGCCGCTGGTCCTCGTTGTCGGCGGGATCCTGATCAGCGCTCTGTTCACCGCGCTTCTCGGACTGATCCAATACGTCGCTGATCCGCTCAGCAGCCTCCCGGCGATTACCTACTGGTTGCTCGGCGGCTTGAGCGGAACTCGGTGGGCGGATCTTCCTGCCCTGCTCGCACTGACGGGGGGCGGTCTCGCGTTCTTCATGTTCGTTCGCTGGCGGATGAATCTCCTTACCCTGAGCGATGCCGAAGCATCGGCACTCGGCGTTCGCGTCGCCGGGCTGCGAGCAGCGTCGATCGCGGTCGGGGCACTGCTCGTCGCTGCGTCGGTCTCGACAGCAGGGATGGTCGGGTGGATCGGGCTCGTGGTGCCGCATCTGGCGAGAGCCTGGGTCGGACCGGATCACGCACGCCTCCTGCCTGCATCGGCGGCCCTTGGTGCGGCGACGCTCATCGGACTCGACACCGTTGCGCGCACTGCGATCTCGGCCGAGATCCCGCTGGGCGTGCTGACGGGGCTGATCGGCGTGCCGGCATTCTTCGTCCTGTTCGCCCAGTTCTTGCGGTCCCGGGAGGAGGTCCGATGAGACTCGAAGCCGAACGGATCTCGTTTGCGTACCGGCCGGGCGTCGATGTCCTCCGGGGTGTCGATCTGACCGTCGATGCCGGGGAGGTCGTGTTCCTCCTCGGTGCGAATGGGAGCGGTAAGACGACGTTGCTGCAGTGTCTGGCGGGGGTGCGGACCCCGCAGCAGGGCGTTGTCCGGGTCGACGACCAGCCGCTCGGAGAGTTCGCCCCACGGGAACGCGCGCGCCGGATCGGGCTTGTCCCGCAGATCCACGAGCCCGTCTTCTCGTACAGCGTCGGAGAGGTCGTTCTGATGGGGAGAGCGCCACATCTCGGGACGTTCGGCCGTCCCGGCCGGCGGGATTGGAACGAGGTTGACCGGGCCCTCTGCGCGGTCGGGATCGCTGATCTCCGGGGAAGGCCGTACACCGCGACGAGCGGCGGGGAACGACAGCTCGCTCTGATCGCCCGCGGTCTGGCACAAGGAGCCGCCTGCCTGCTGATGGACGAACCGGGCGCGCACCTCGATCCCGGGCATCAGCACGACGTGCTGACCGCGGTCGTCGCGCTTGCTCAGGCCGGGTTCTCGTTCGTTGTGACCTCTCATCAGCCGAACGCCGCGCTGCTCTACGCCGACCGGGTTGCTTTCCTGAACGGTGGGCGAGCGGCTGTTCAAGGGGCGCCGCGCGAGGTAATTGACGAGGCGACGTTGCGCGATGCGTACGGGATGGCGTTCGAGATCGTCGAGGGGCTGGACGGGGCCCGTGCCGTGCTTCCGCGGGTCCCGCGCCGATTCTCGTGGGACGGTCCCGAAAGGACCGCCGGGCGGGTATGATCGGGTGGAGGGCGAGTTCCGAGCGGGGTCGGTCCCCGCCCGGAGCGGGATCAGAGGAAAGGGGACGACATGGAAAGACGCGCAATCTCGACGAAAGAGGCGCCGCCCGCGGTCGGTCCGTACTCCCAGGGGATCGAGGCAGGCGGCATTGTGTTCGTGTCCGGGCAGATACCACTCGATCCGTCGACCGGACGCCTCGTGGATGGTGAGATCTCCGTTCAGACGAACCGGGTGATGGAGAACCTCTGCGCCGTCCTGCGCGCGGCGGGGCTCGACCTGCCGAACATCGCCAAGGCGACGATCTTCTTGACCGATCTTGGGGATTTTGCTGCCGTCAACGCAGCCTACGCGAAGTACTTCCCCAAGGACCCGCCGGCGCGGGCGTGCGTCGAAGTCTCTCGTCTTCCGCTGGACGCCCGTGTTGAGATCGAGTGCGTCGCCGTCCGATAAGGGCGATCCCGAGGAGAGGGCGATGGAGGAGGAGCGCCGCGAGATGAAGGGGCGTCCCGTCGTACCGCCGATCGTCCGGTCGACGACCTACCGGTTCGATTCGATCGAAGATCTGGTCGACGTCGTCGAGCACAGGAGCGGGTACATCTACTCTCGTTGGGACAACCCGACCGTTCGGGCGGCGGAGCGAGCGTTGGCGGAGATCGAGGGGTACGAGGAGGCCGTCGGATTTGCATCGGGAATGGCAGCGATCACGAGCGCGATCCTCGGTTTCGTGCGAGCGAGCGACCGTGTGGCTGCGATCGCGACATACGGAGAGACGGTCCGATTCCTGTCCGATTTCTTGCCGGCGATCGGCGTATCGGTCCGGCAGTTCGGTCCGGACGATGCAGACGGCTGCCACGCCGCGCTCGACGATGGCGTTGCGATCCTCTACTTGGAATCGCCGATGAACCCGCTTCTGCGGGTGATCGACATTGCGGCGCTCGCCGAGCGGGCGCATCGGCGCGGCGCGGTCGTCCTCCTCGATTCGACATTCGCCTCGCCGATCAACCAGCGGCCGCGGGAGCTCGGGGTCGATGTCTCCCTTCACAGTGCAACCAAGTACATCGGCGGTCATCACGATGTCACGGCCGGGTTCGCGTGTGCGGACGAGACGAGAGGCGAACGGATCTGGCGACAGCGACGGATGCTCGGCGGGGTGCTCGATCCATCGGCGGCCTACATGATCTGGCGTGGACTACAGACGCTCGAACTCCGCGTGGGGCGGCAAAACGAGACGGCCGGGCGGCTCGCCCAATGGCTGGTCAATCGGCCGGGCGTCCGGCGGGTCCACTACCCGGGGTTGGAGATACACCCGGACCACGCGATCGCCCTCCGGCAGATGCGCGGGTTCGGCGGAATGCTCTCGTTCGAGCTCGACACCGACGGCACGGGGACAGCGCGGTTCATGAACGCGCTCTCTGTCATTCAGTTGGCGACAAGCCTCGGCGGGACGGCGACCCTTGTCACCCAGCCGGTCACGAACACGCACGCATCGATGAGCCCCGCGGAGCGGGATGCGGCGGGGATCTCCGACAACCTTGTCCGGCTCTCTGCCGGGCTTGAGCCGTTCGACGTGCTGGCGGATGACATCGCGCGGGCACTCCGGGTCGTCGAGTGAGTCCACTCAGGGAAAGGGCTCCTCTGGAGGTTCGACGATCGAGCGTTGCCAGCCGCCACCGATGACGAGCGCGAGCGCGGCGAGACCGGAGGCGATGTTGGAGAGGGACATCCCCCACCAGACACCGTCGGATTGCATGCGGAGCGGAAACGCGAACAGATAGGCGAGCGGGATCCGCAGGACCCACAGCCGGAGGATCGCGAGGGCCATCGTCGGAACGTTGTGCCCCGAGCCGCGATAGACCGCTTGCGCGGCGAAGAACGCGCCGAGGAGCGGCATTCCGGCGGCGAACAACTCGATGAAGCGCGCTCCCTCCCGGATGACGTCCTCGCGCCCCGGGATGAAGACCGCGAGGATCGGGCGTCGGGCGAGCCACAGGACTGCGGCCTCGGCGGTCAAGACGAGGAGGAGCGTCCACATCCCGTTCCGGACGAACACCCGTGCACGGTCTGTCCGCCCCGCTCCGATTGCCTGTCCGACCATCGTCGTCAGACCGACACCGAGCCCATCGGTGACGATGAACAGAATCCCGAGAACTCGATCGGCGATCCCATACCCGGCGAGCGCGACCTCCGCGTTCTCCAGACGTCCAATCACGGCGGTCATGACGACGAAACCGAACGCCATGCTCGATTGGCCGATCGCCGCGGGGAAGCCGATCCGCAGTGCCCGGGCGATCCACCGCCACTGCGGAACCAGAGAGCCACGGTCAAACCGGAGCGGGTCCCGCCCTCGGCAGAAGAGGGCGAAGAAGACGGCTGTTGAGACGCCCTGTGCGGCGACGGTCGCGTACGCGGCCCCGAGGATCCCCATCTGCGGGATCGGGCCTCCGCCGAGAAAGAGGAAGGGATCGAGCACCATGTTGAGGAGGATCCCGATTCCGTTCACCCACAGAGGAGTCAGCGTATCGCCAACGGCGGAGAAGGCGAAGTAGAACAGGCCCGGAAGGAGCATCGTCGGGAGACCGACGAAGATGACCTTGAGATAGACAGCGGCTTGATGTGCGATGGCCGCGTCTTGCACCAGGAGCGGGAGGAAGCGCGGGGCGAGGAGGAATCCGCCGAGCCCGAGGACGACGCCGGCCCCGATCGAGATGATGAACAGCTGGTTCATCGCGCGGTTTGCATCGGCCGGTCGATCGGCGCCGATGTACTGGGCAACGAGCGCGCTGACCGCGGCGCCGCCGAATCCGGAAACGAACGAGATGAGGAACCAAACCAGCGGCCATGAGACCTGGATCCCTGCTACGACGGAGCCCGCCTGCTCACCGGGAAGACGGCCGATCCAGAATGCATCGGCGAGGTTGTAGAGTGTGAAGAGCAGCGAGGAGAGGATCGCCGGCCCGCCGATCCTCGCCATCGTGCGGAACGGCGAGTCGGACAGGATCTGGTCTTTGGTGGGGGGGGCGAATCGTCTCATGCTGCGGCCTCCAACGAACCGCGGATTGTACCGAAGCAGCTCCCGCATCGCAGGAACCGAGCAGGAATCCGACCGAACAGGGAATGAAGAACGATCACGAGAGCAGGGTGCACCTGCTCGGTCCGACGAGCGATTCGAATCTAGCACCGGACGCGACGGGTTGTGTCGACCGGCGGCCTGGGCTAATCTCCTGCGACGGCGGGCCATCGAGGGGTGCACGGACGGCGGAGGGAGGGCCGCAATGCAGACACGGATGGCGAGATGGCTCGGTGCGCTGTTCGTCTTGCTCTCGATCGGCGCCGCCGCGACGGCTCAGAGTGTAGAGGTCGCCTACTTCTACGAGGTCGGATGCCCGCACTGCGGGCGAGTGGCCGACGCACTGGCGGAGCTTGAGGCGCAGCACGAGAGCTTGACCGTGCATCGGTACGACATCCACTCCGAAGAAGGACGCGCCCTTCTTCCAAGGCTGCTTGCAGCGTACGAAGCGCAGCTGGGGCCGGTACCGATGGTCTTCGCTGGGGACGTTGCGATGGTCGGGGGGACGTTCTACGGGATCGCCGAGGATCCCGTCTCTCTCTCGGGGATCGCCGAGGTCCTTCGCGTCCGCTCGGTCGTCGAGGAGGCCGTCGCCCAGGGAGCGAAGTCCCCGTTCTCCCGGATTCCGACGACGGCGACGGAGATGGTCGTCTTCCTCCCCGAGGACTGCTCCGATTGCGAGCAGTTCAAGACGCTCGTCGACTCGCTGCTCGAGCAACACCCGCTGCTCGGAGTTCGCCGGCTGTCGTTGGCTGATCCGGCGAACGAGCGCACGTTCGACCGCCTGCGCCGGCTGGCGAACGTCCGCGGGGACGCCCCGGCGCTCTTCGTTGGAGACCTGTCCTTGGTTGGCGGAATCGTCTACGTGCGCCGGGAACCCGCGCGCCCGTTTGCGTATACAGACGAGGATCGATCGTACGTCGGCGGTGTCGTGGCACGGGCTGTCGAGAGCGGAGCAACGTCGCCGCTCGACCGACTCCGGCTGCGCGAGCAGCTCACCCTGTGGGCAGTTGTCGGCGCCGCCGCCCTTGACTCGGTGAATCCGTGCGACTTCGCGGTCCTCGTTCTGCTGCTCGGGACTCTGCTCGTGATCGGACGCCGGGGCAAGGTCATCTGGGCGGGCCTGGCTTTCTCCGCGGGGATCTTCATCTCCTACTATCTGTTGGGGTTTCTGCTCTACTCGGTCCTCGGGATCACGGTTGGGAGCCGGGGGTTCCGCGAGCCGTTCATCTACGCTGTCTCAGCGCTGGCGATCATCGTCGGTCTGTGGGAGATGAAGGACCTCCTTTGGTACGGAAGGTGGTTCACGATAGAGGTTCCGGATCGCTGGAAGCCGAAGGTGAAGAGACTGACCGCGTCGGTCGTCACGGTCCCCGGGGCGTTCCTGGTCGGCGTCATGGATTCGCTCTTCCTCGCGCCGTGCACGTCCGGTCCCTACCTGGCGATTCTGTCGCTCCTCTCGCAGACGACCGAGCGATTCCAGGGGGCGATGCTCCTCCTCCTGTACAACTTCATCTTCATCCTGCCGATGGTCGCGATCACGCTCGCCGTCCACTTCGGTCTGACGACCACGGCGCGCGCTGAACGCTGGCGGAGCGCTCGACTCGGGAAGCTTCACTTCGTCACTGGGGTGATGATGGTCCTGCTCGGCGCCGGAATGATCGTTGGCGTCCGACTCGGCTACCTGTAGCCGAGTCATCAGCGACCGATTCGATCGATCCTCGTCGGTGCCCGCCCGTCCGGGCAAGAACGTGAGGACAGACACCGGCGATCGGCTCGAACGTTCGATCTACGTGGCATCGGCTCGTTGAGCCTCCGCTGCCGCAATGTAGTCGTCGAGCGCGCGCTCGGCGAGCGATGAGACGACCAGGTCGGCGTCGCTCATCGGCGAGTGACGGGTGACGGCGTTCGGAACGGCGATACAGAATATGCCGGCCAGCTTTGCTGCCCGGATGCCGTGGGCGGAATCCTCGAACGCGATCGCCTCGCTCGAGCGGACGTCCAATGCCTCCAGCGTCGAAAGATACAGCTCAGGCGACGGTTTCGTCGCCGAGACATCGTCAGCGCAGACGATCACCTCGAACCGGTCGATCAGGCCGAGGTGTGCAAGATGTCCGCGAACCCATGTTCGTTCCGAACTCGACGCGACGGCGAGCCTCAGGCCCCGAACGGATGCGTCGTCGATGAGGCGTTCCACGCCCGGCAACGCCCGCTCCCGCTTGAGGAGAACCAGCTCTCGCTGGATTCGCTGCGCGCGCATCGCCTCCCGATCGACCGCGCGGCCGATGTGGCGTTCGAGGAGTTCGTATGCCGCGGGAGGATCCGCCGACGACCCGAGAAGCCCGGCCCAGACGGCCGGCGCCACCGTCAAGCTGTGGGCGGAGTAGATCTCCTGCCAGCTCTGACGAAACGGCGTCTCCGTGTCGAGGATCAATCCGTCGAAGTCAAGCACCAAAGCTCGGATCACGGTGAAGATGCACCTTACCTCGAGCTGCGCCCGCCTTGCAAACTCCACGGTGGATCGCTACAACGCACGGCAAAGAAACGCGGCGAGCGGAATCGCCCGCCGCCTGAGATTCATGGGGCGTACTGCCTAGAACTGCACAGTCACGTCCAGGGCCTGCGGGCCCTTCGGCCCCTGGCCCAGCGTGAACTCGACTTTCTGGCCGTCCTGAAGCGTTCGATAGCCGGTCCCCCGGATCGAGCTGAAGTGGACGAAGACGTCCTCGCCTCCCTCGCGCTCGATGAACCCGAAGCCTTTGCTGTCATTGAACCACTTGACGGTTCCGGTCTCGCGATCGGGCATGTGTTACAGACCTCCTCCATGCTGGGAGCTTTAGTGATGCAGAACGTTCTCCATGGACTACCAGAAGTCTGAAATCCGAGAAGCGACTGCTCTACTACCAACAACGAGCCTAGTATATCCCGCCCGGGCCGCGGTGCAAGTCTGTCCGGACGGGGCTCGGGAGGGATCAGGGCTTCTCCGCGCAGCGCGGCCCAGGGCGGCCGCCCGACACCCGTCCCGGACGTCCTCTCTCAGCCGGCGGTTCGTCCTTTCGCCGCGAGGGCTCCTCGGCTACCGTTGTCGGGACAAGATGAACGCGACAGGTCCGTGGGGTCAATGAAGGGTGTCGTAGCGGCGCTACTCGTTGCCGGGGCCGCCGCTGTCGCCCTCCTCATCGCGCCGATTGCTCTGCGTTCGGACATCGCCGACTACGAAGCGCTCTGGCGCGCGCGGGACGGCCTCCCGGGGACGCTCGCCGAGCTCGACGCGCTCGCCGAGCGGACCGACGCCGTCGGATGGCACGCTCGCGCCTTCGCTGCACGGGCTCATGTTGCCCGTGGCGACTTCGCCGCCGGGGCGGCCGGTTACCGTTCCGCGATCGAGCTTCGCTCGACGACCGAACTGCGAGTCGCGCTCGCCGCAACGTTGGAAGTCGCCGGTGCACGGGCCGAGGCGCTGGCGGAGTGGGAGCAGCTGTTGCCGCGGACCGATGCGATCGCGGCAGTGAAGTGCCTCGAAACGGATCCGATTCGACTCGCCGGGCTGCTCGTCGGAGCCGGACGGCCGTCGGAAGCACTTGAACTCGTCCTGTCATCGACCTCATCGGCCGCGCGGCTCGTTCGTGCACGGGCATTCGCGGCGCTCGAACGCCACGCCGAAGCGGCTGACGAATTCGCCCGCTATCTCGAGGGTCGGAGCGCGGAGACGGTCGTTCGGCTCGAGTACGGCCGCGCGCTCGAACGCGCTGGGCGGAGCGCCGCCGCGCGCGTCGTTTACCGAGAGCTCGGTGCGGTCGGCGCTTATCGAGAAGGGCTGATCCTCGAGGGGATCGGGGCGCCTCGCGAGGCGGCGAGTTCGTACCTCCGATCGACTGACCCCGAGGCCCGTTGGCGGGGCGCTCGCCTCCTCGAGTCGCTCGGTGATGTCGACGCTGCGCTCTCCGTCTATCGAGATCTCGCTGCGGGTGCCGCGCGCGTGAGCGACGACGCGGCCCTTCGGGCGTACCTGATCTATCGAGAGCGCGAACGCGCATCGGAGATGGACGCGATGGCGGATCGCCTTTCGCCCGCCTTTCGATGGATCGTCGGTCTCGCTGTCGAACCGGTCCGCCCTGCCGGTTCGGCGGCCTCCCACGACGTTCCGGCGTCCGTTCGTCGGGCCGATCTTCTTCGGGCGCGAGCGGGGATGGAGTGGGCGGAGATCGAGCTCGAGTTCGCGCTACGGTCAGCGGGAGCGGCGGAACGTGCAGCGATCGGCGCGTGGTTCCTCCAGCACGGGCGGCCCCGCGCCGCCTACGCCGTCGGCGCCGGGCTGCTCGCGACGACTCCGACGCGCGAAGCCTACGAGCTCGCCTACCCCACCCCGTGGTCGAAGACGGTCGAGAAATGGGCAGGCACGTACGGCGTCGATCCGCTGATCGTCTACGCCGTCATGAGAGAGGAGAGCAACTACCTCCCCGCCGCCGTCTCAAGCTCCGACGCGCGCGGGCTCATGCAGCTCCTTCCGTCGACTGCGAGGTGGATCGCCGAGTCGAAGCTGAGGATCCCCTATCGAGAGGCCGAGCTGTTCGATCCCGAGACGAACATTCGATTGGGAACCTGGTACCTCGGACACCTCCTCGAGTTGTTCAACGGGGATTTCGTCCGGGCGGTCGCAGCCTACAACGGGGGCCCGGGAAACGTCGGGCGATGGGCGGCCGCGGCCGGAGCGCACCGGGCTCCCGATATCCCGGCTGCCCTCGCTTCGGTCGAGACGCGGGAGTATCTCGTCAAGGTCCTGAATGCGTGGCTCGTCTACCGGGCGTTGGACCGATGAGCGATTGCAGACCCGAGCACCGCAATGCGGAGCACTGACGCCGCACGTTTCGAGCGGCTCCCTCGCTACCTCAGGACCTGCTCTGGGTCGCCAAACCGGGCGATCAGCGCGTTGACGGTGAACTCGGAGTGACTGAAGACGACGACGAGCCGGAAGTCGGAGTCGTCGAACGCCTTCTCGGGGGAGACGACGACCCGATACGTGCCCGGGTCGATCTCGTACACACCGCCGTAGATACTCGCCGCCACCCCAGCGCGGCCAGCGACCTTCTTCCCAACTTCGTCGTAGACCGTTGCACCGATCCACTGGCCCGCCTCGTCGATCAAGACGCACGCGACGTAGCCATGGGAAGGGATGGTGACCGCATACTCCCGCGTGTCTTTCTTTCCGAGGCTGAACTCCGACTCCGTCGCTGCCAGTCGGTAGATATGCCCGGTCACGTCGAGGAGCGTCGAGAGCTCCAGCGATGCTGCTGCCGCCGAGGAGGAGGGACCCGTTGAGGGCGTCAGATACGTCCACGAATCGAACATCGCATCGGCGATGGCGGAGAAGTCCTCGTAGTCATCCCTGGGCGCGGTGTACGCCCAGGAGCAGAAGACCGTGCCATTCTCGTGAGGGTAGACCACCTGAAACGTCTTGTAGACTGCTCCCTGATACGGGTACTCAGCCATGAACCCGATCCCCTCAAGCACCCGTCCGTCGGGGAGCCGCCACGTCCAGGCATCGTGGTCGTAGATGTAGATCTCCTGGATCGCCTCGACGCGCTGGCACTTGTAGTCGTTCACTACGTCGGCGACAGTGTCGAATAGCCCGCCAATCCGAGTCGAGGCGACGTTCTCGATCGTCACCGTCGCGTAGTAGGCGGTGGTCCCCGGCCGTCCGCTGAAGACGACAGTAAATGGAGCCGGGCGCTGAAACATCCAGTGGGATGGATAGAGGAGATAGTACCCGAGCGACTCATCCCGGAACTCCCGATCGACCTGTCCCGCCGCTCCGACGACGATCCCGAGGATCAGTGAACCGACGATCATTATCCATTTCGTGCGCATGGCTTCTCCTTCCGAATGGACCCCCGTCATGCTACAGCGAAGTCGATCCCAGCGGAAGACGGGCGGTCTGCTCTCGAGAAGCCGTCGGCGGCATGCGCAAACGGGAGACGCTCCCGAACTGCATATCCTATTCGCTTGCTTCCGACGTTCGAGGGCGATTGTCCGCAGCGAGTTCTCGGTGGCTGGTACGCGTGATCTCCGGCGCTCCAACGAGCTCCCGGAGCGCGCCGATGAACAGGGAACGTACGGAGATTGCCGGGCACCCGAGGGCCTGCGCAAAGGATTGCCGGATCGCCTGCGTGTATCCGAAGCAGTCGAGGATGATCGCGCCGACATCGGCTCCCCGCAGCTCGTCGATGAGTGGCTTGTGGTCTCGAGCTGGTGCGTAGGGGGAGAGCGCGACGCCGATGGCCTGCAGGCCCCAACTCCGGAATTCCCCAATGACCGGATCGATCTGGTCCGAGCTCGGCATTACCACGCCAAGCGGCCTCGGGAATCGGACCGATCCTAGGAATCCCCGGAGAAGCGCGGACGGCAGGACAAGCGGCTGCCGGCACGGGATTCCCTCGAACGTCGCCGAGCAGAGGAGACCGATCAGATCGACCCGATCGGCGACTCCTGCGGCCATCTCCCGGAGCCTCCGGTCGGCGAACGCCTTGTCGATCTGCACCTCCCGCCCGTCGCGCAGTCGGGTGACCAGCGTCCGATCGGGGGCCTTCGGCGCCTTACGCGCGATCTCATCGAGCGACAGCCCATCGAGCGCACCGGTCTCGAGGACCTCGACGTCGTACGGGAGGCTGCCCCGAATCTCGGGAACGACATCGCTTCGGGGCGACTGGCCGATTGTCAGGAGGGCGATTCGTGTCGTCATGCCTCCCTGCCCAATGACTGCAGGTGTGTCATCTGCCCGTAGCGTCGGACGATCCGGGCGTACTCGTCAGGATCGTGGAACGAGCATTCCCCGCGCGTGAACGCCTTGGCAACTTCGATGCAGAACCGCGCTGCGCGCTCCAGATCGAACGGCTGGTTCGCCCCGGTAGCACATCCCGGGACAGGAATCGTCGCTGTCGTTGCCACGCCGACGACCGGCGCGGGCGTCGCGGTCGCCGGTTGCAGGATGCTGTTTAGGTGGAAGAGACCGTTTCCGTATGGCGTGATGTCTTGCGTTGTGATCGGGAGCACCCTGGGCGGCTCGTTTGTCACGCTCCGCATGATGTTGAGCAACGACTCGCTCACTCGAAGGATGTAGCCTGCTTTCACCGTCGGCGTGATCGCGAACCCGCGGGAGTTCAGCACCCAGTTCCCCTTTGTCGTGTCGATCGAGAGGACTGCGTCCATCGCCGGGTCAACCTCGTGGTCATTCATCGTGGCGACGTCGACCGGCGAGCCCATGAACGGCGTCGGTTCGTGAGGCTCAATCGGGGACATCGGCGAAATGTGCGTTGCCACGATGATCGTGCCAGGCAGCCGTTCCGGGCGGTGCGCCATCTGGCTAAGCTTCTTCGCGCAGGCGAGGGCCACGACCGCCCCGTCGGCGTCGGACACGAGACCCAGTTTGTGTGGGAACGCCCCAATCCCACCGAGTCGACCGATGATCCCGAGTGTCGGGCCGGGCGAACGCTGCCCGTCAACGGCGCCCGGTACCCGCACCTTGATGAACTCGGTCGACCCCTGCACGCCGTCAACACGCGTCACCTGAACGGAGGTCGGCTCCCCCGCGTCTAGCCAATCGCGCACGTCCGAGCTCCGCACGGTCGACGTATCGAGTAATTCCATTGCCTCCAGAATGTACCTAAACACAGTCCCTCCTCTGTTCGGTCCGGGCGTGTAGAAACCGGTGCACGAACAACGCGTAGACGCGGGCGGCGTCGACTAGGCCCTTGACGCTGACTCGTTCGTCGAAGCCGTGGATCCCGTCGAGCTCGGCGGGCCCGTACTGCGCGGTCGGAATCGAACGGTATCGAAAGAAACGGGCGTCGCTCGACGCCCACTGAAGCATCGGCTCAGACGGCTTCCCGGTGATCTCCCGGATGGCCGTGACGAGCACCTCGATGAGCGGGTGATCGGGGGGTGTGTGGTTTGGCTCGTTCGGCGGGGCGGCGGGGCGGACGCCGTCCGGATCGAACCCGGCATCGGAAAGCATCTCGGTGATCCTTTGCAGGACCCGGGATGTCGACACACCGATCGGTACGCGAAGGTCGAACTGCGCCTCGCAGCGTCCGGGGACGATGTTGACCTTCTCCCCCCCACAGATATGCCCGACGTTCACCGAGACACGGCCGAGCGCCTCTGCCGGTGCCGAGTGCCCCTCAGCGCGGAGCAGGCGCTGTGAGTGAGCGATGAGGTCCCGAGCGGCAGGATCGATCGGCCAGTCGATCTCCCGCAGGCGGTAGATGACGTCGATCATCCCGCACATCCGGAGGACCGCGTTGACCCCGACCCACGGGGAGAGGCTGCCGTGCGCCGAGACGCCTTGAGTGACGGCGTCGAGCCAGATGTTCCCCTTTTGCCCGATCGTCGGGGAGTGCCCACTCGGCTCGGCAATCAGGCAGCCGTCTCCGCTCAACCCCTTGTCGAGGAGGAAGCGGGAGCCGTGGATCCCGCCCGTCTCTTCGTCGCTCACCGCCATGAACACGACTCGCCCGCGGAGGCCGGGGATCTCGCGGATCCATCGCAACGCAACGAGGAGCGCGGCCAGACCGCCCTTCATGTCGCTCGCCCCGCGGCCGTGGACGTAGCCGTCGCGGATCTGCCCGCCGAACGGGTCGAAACGCCATCGAGATCGGTCACCCGCCGGCACGACGTCCATGTGGCCATTGAGCAGGAGCGTCGGCCCGGGCCCGAACGACAACTCAGCGACCAGGTTGGGCTGCCCATTGGGGCCGGGGATCCACTGCACCGAGAACCCGATGGAAGTCAGCAACTCGGCCACCCGATCGGCGACCTGCTTGACGTCGCCGGGCGGGTTCTCGCTCGGCCGACGAATCAGATCGGAACAGAGCCCGGTCACCTCTTGTGCGCAGTCCCACGTCCGGAGCGCCGCTGCAACGTTCACTGATCTGCCTCCCATTAGATTCTCCGCTCGAACTTCGGGTCGAGCGCATCCCGCAGCCCGTCACCGAGGAAGTTGAACCCGAGTGCGGTGATCATGATGGCGATTCCCGGGAACGTCGATACCCACCATGCGAAGCTGATCAGCCCCCGTCCATCCGCAATCAGCGCCCCCCACTCGGGGGTCGGGGGCTGGGCTCCCACGCCGAGGAAACTGAGAGACGCCGACCACAGGATTGCAACCGGCATCTCCAGTGTCGCGTAGACGATGACGGGTCCCAAGCTGTTCGGCAGGATGTGACGGAAGAGAATCCGCGGGATCCCGGCGCCCGCTGCCTGTGCGGCGGACACGTAGTCCATCTCTCGGAGTTGCAGGACCTGGCCGCGCATCAAGCGTGTGAACTGCCCCCAGCCGGTGACGGCGATTGCGATGATCATGACAGTGATGCCGCCGCCGAGAGCTCCCGCGAGCGCAAGGGCCAGCACGATCGCCGGGATCGACCACAGGACGTCGACGATCCGCATCACCGTCGTGTCGATCGTCCCTCCGAGATACCCCGCCGCGAGTCCCAGTGCACCCCCGAACACCATCTGCAGTCCGACAACACCGATCCCAATGATCAGTGCGTACCGACTTCCGTGAACGACACGGCTGAAGATATCCCGGCCCAACATGTCAGTTCCCATCAGATGTCGTGTCGAGGGTGCGAGGAGCAGCGAATCGAAGTCCATTGCGGTCGGCCGATACGGCGCGATATGGGGGGCAAACACGGCGACGACGCTGACGAGCAACACGCACCCGAGGCCGACGACGGCGAGGCGATTCCGCAGGAACCGTCGGAATTCACGAGATCGGAAGAACCTGATCATGTCGGCTCCTAGTTGTATCGGATGCGAGGATCGATGAACGTGTACGTAAGATCGACGGCGAGGTTTGCGAGGACCGTCACCAGTGCGATGACGACGACGACCCCCTGAACGACCGGGTAGTCCCGTTCCATCACGGCCCCGACGAGCAGCCGGCCCATCCCGGGCCAAGCGAAAACGGTCTCCGTGATGACAGCCCCGCCGAACAACCATGGGAGCCTCAATCCCAGGAGCGTGACAATCGGTATCAAGACGTTCCGAAACCCGTGGCGGACGATGACGGCGGTCTCGCCGACGCCCTTGCTGCGTGCTGTCCGCATGTACTCCTCATTGACGACCTCCAGCATTGCGGACCGTGTCAGCCGGGTGAACAGGGCGATTGGCGGCAGGCCGAGGGTCACGATCGGGAGCGTCGCGTACCGAATCCCTCGAAGCGTCCACAGAGGTCCTCCTCGTCCGGAGATTGGCAGCCAGTCGAGGACCAAGCCGAACAGCATCATCAACATGATACCGAGCCAGAAGTACGGCATCGAGACCCAGAATAGCGCGACGAACCGGGCGGCGTTGTCAATGACGCTGTACGGTCTGACAGCCGAAATAATCCCGGCGGGGATCGAGATGAGGACGGTGAGGAGCAGGGCGGAGACGGTGAGCTCGAACGTTGGACCGATCCGGGCGACAATGAGATTGCTCACGCGATCCTGCACGTGGATGGAGTTCCCGAGATCTCCCTGGACCATTCTCGTCAGCCAGTTCCAGTACTGAACGTAGATCGGCCTGTTCAGCCCGAGCTCCTCGCGCTTCTCCTGCACCTTCTCTTCGGACACGTTCGGACCGAACAGCAGACGAATCGGGTCCCCGCTAACGTGCATCAGCGAGAAGACGATCAACGTGACGCCGAGGACCGTGGGAATGAGCAGGAACATACGCCGTATGAAGTATCCGAACATGACGAATCGACGGGGGCCGGCCGACCGACCGACCCCCGTTTCGTGTCCTCCTTACTTCTTGCCGAGGACGATCGCGCGCACGAGCGGCGGCTGCCACGGGTGCGCGAACAGATCGTCCAACCCTTCGACGTCCGTCCGAGCTGCTAGCACGTTTACGTTTACGGCGAGCGGGATCCAGACCGCCGACTCCACAGCGATTGCCTGAGCGGCCATGAACGCCTGATCCCGCAGGGCGTCATCGAGCGAATTCGACGACAGGTCAAGCAGTGTGTCGATCGCCTCGTTCTTCCACTGACCGAAGTTGCTGGACCCGATGTTCACCGAATGGGTGAGGAACGTCAGGTACGGCTGCCCCATCCACCAAGTGTTTCGGAAGACACCCAGATCGTAGTCCGCTGCGCGGGCGCGATCGTACGTCGCGCCGACCTCGGCCAGCGAGAGGTTGACCTTGATGCCGACCTGCTCCAGCTGGCCTTGGACGATTTCTGCGGCACGCCGCCACTCATCGACATTTGAGAACGAGATCAGGGTCATCTCCAAGCGCTGGCCGCCCTTCGTTCGCGTTCCGTCCCGATCGACGGCCGTCCACCCGGCTTCCTCCAGCAGCGAGACCGCGAGTTCCGGATCGTAGTCGTAGGCGATTCCCTCGACGCCCTTCCAGTAGCCCGTCGTTCCAGGGCCGACCAGCCCGTAGAGAGGGAACGCGATTCCGAACCACGCGCCCTTGACGATGTCCTCCTTCTTCACTGCGTGGGCGATCGCCTGACGGACACGCTGGTCGATGAACAGGTCGCGCTCCATGTTGCAGACGAGATACTGCACGCTGTAGCTTGGCGCCATGCGGACTTGGATGTTCGGGTTTGCGGAGAGCTGCTGGAAACCGGCAAGAGGGACGTCGAACGTGTAGTCGATGTTCCCGGCCAGGATCTCCGCCAAGCGGGTCGCGCTCTCCGGGATGATCCGCATGGTGAGCGTCTCGGCCCTTGCTGGCCCGGACGTGCTCAAGTAGGCCGGGGCATGTGCGTAGGCGTCGAAACGGCTGAGGAGGATCCGATCGCCTCGAACCCACTGCTCAAGTCGGAACGGTCCCGTGCCGATCAGCGACTTCACTCCGACTTCCTCGTCCGGCGTTGCCGCGATCCAGTCCGCCGGCATGATGCTGGCGTGGGCGTCCGCCATGTGGACCAAGGCCAGCGGTTTCGGGCTCTCGAACTTGAAGATCACCGTGTATGGATCGGGAGTCAGGATCTCCGTGATGCCCTGGTACTTCGGTCCGATGTAGTTTTCCAGCGCGGACAAGCGGAAGTACCGCTCGTAGGACGCCTTGACGTCGCGTGAGGTCATCTCCTGCCCGTTGTGGAACAGGACTCCCTGTTTGAGGTGGATGACCATCGTTAGCTTGTCCTCCGACCAATCGAGCGACTGCGCGAGCAGTGGAACCGGCTGGAACTGCGGATCCATATCGAACAGCGGCTCCATCACGTAGCTCAACGCCACCAACGAATGGAACCGGGTCGTTCGATGGGGATCGAGAAAGTCCGGCTCCTCGCCGAATGCGGTGACCATGGGCTTTGAGAATGCCACAGCGCTGCCAACGATCAATATCAGGAAGACGATCGATACCTGCCAGAGTCGCTTCCTACAATGATTCCCGTACAGCATGGAATAACCTCCTTCTCAAGCGCACCTCTTCGTTTGTTGAGCCGTCATCGGGATTCCCTTGCTACACCACCTCCTTGGTCGTCCGCGGTGATCCGTACAACGCTGAGATGACCGCCCCCATCGAAAGCACAGGATCCAAGACCGGGACTCCGAATTGCTCGCGAAGTGTCGTGCTGATCCGCAATGTGCTGAACCCCGTACATCCAAGGACGATCACCCCACACCCTTCATCCACGAGTTCCTCTGTCGAGCGGACGATGTTCTCGCGGGCGGCCGGAAGATCCGTCGTGAAACGAACATTGGGGACTCGGCGCCAACTGACTCGGTGTTCGTTTAGCCCGTCCCGGAGCGGGCGTGGGGGATGCGCGGAGATCGTCAGAATGCCGAAATGATCGGACAGCGACCGGCAGATCGCGACCAGGGCGGCTCCCGCGCCGACGACGGGAACGGAGACCCCGCGTCGAACCTCGGTCACGCCCGGGTCCTCAGTGCAACTGACGAGCAGGACATCGACGTCGGATGCCAATTGCTGAGCGACATCGACGACGGCCGGCACGGCCGAGTCGGCTGTCGTCCGATCGAACAGGCCGTCCGGGAATCCCTCGATTCCTCGGGAGACGACGTGAAGACTCGGAAAGCGCTCCATCATCCATCGCCCATGTTCGTCCCGCACCCCCGGATCGGGCGAACTGATCACTCGAATCAACCCCACGCGGACAGGACTCACACAGATCGTGCCTCCCTGAATTAGAACGTCGGAGGAACTACACTCCATATCGCGATGGCGTCCTCGCCGCCCACGTTCTCGAAGCGATGCGGCTCCTCGGAGCGATAGGTCAGGCTATCCCCTTCACAGAGCACGTACTCGCGCTCTCCGACCTGGACGCGGACTTTTCCCTGGATTAGGATTCCCGATTCGATCCCCTGATGGCGGTACGCGCGATCTCCGCTGTCCCCTCCTCGCTTCAGCCGCATCCGGAACACTACGACTTCCTGATTTCGCGCGGATAGGATGTCGTACTCGAGCTTCGATGAAACGACGAGCCGACGATGCTGCCCGCATCGGATCAAGCCGCCGACCTCCGGGATCTCGTTCTCGAGGAGGTGGACGATTGGGCGCCCGAGCTGATCGGCGATCAGTTTCAACGTGCTCAACGACAGGTTGATCTGTCCGTTCTCGACGCGACTCAGGTAGCTTTCCGACTTGCCGACCGACTCCGCGAGCTCCCTCAGCGTCATCCCCTTTTCCTGGCGCAATTGGCGAAGCCTTCCGCCGAGTGCCTTTTGCGTTTCGTTCATCGGTCCTTCCACTCACTCAAGTGACTTTCTTCTGACGAAAGAAGGCTATCACGACGCACGGGCAGTTGTCAACCCGGGACGTTGCGTTCTCCCGGGCTCGAATCTGCGGTGAGTCTTCGCTGGGAGCAGGCGAGTTGTCCGAGCGCTCGAGGATCCGGCCATCCTCCTCGTTCGCCCCCCGCGGATCGTCTTGAACCTCGCGAGCGTGGCGCGGCAACTCTTTGGAGCGTGTTCACTGCAACAACGACTGAACGCCGGACCTCCTAGTCGCGGAAGATCCAACGGCGGTAGAGGCGCAGCTCCTCGATCGACTCTCGGATATCGTCCGCCGCGCGATGGCGAGTCTCCTTGTCGAGTTTCGCGACGACGCCGGGGTACCATCGTGCAGCCAGCTCGCGGATCGAGCTGACATCGACGTTTCTGTGGCTCAGGTGCATGTTCAGCTCCGGCATGTACCGCATGAGGAACCGCCGGTCGAGGAGGATCGAGCTGCCGCAGAGCGGGGCGGCCCTCCGGGGTGCGAATCGGCGCACGAACCGAAGCGTTTGCTGCTCGGCCTCGCCGAGCGAGATGTTGGAACTTCGCGAGGCCTCAAGGAGGCCCGAAGACCCGTATTGCTGCTCACACCAGGGATCAATCCGCGATAGAACCTCCGCCGGTTGGTGGATCACCAGGATGGGTCCTTCGCCGATGATGTTGAGCTCCTTGTCGGTGATGACGGTGGCGATCTCGAGGATCCCCCGGTCGCGGACGCTCAGCCCCGTCGTCTCGAGGTCGATCCAGACGAGATTGCTGCGATCTCTTGACATGGAACGCCACTCCTTCCTGTTCCTGCGACCACCTTACACAGCCCGGCACGCGCCGGCCACCTCCGGCGCACCGGCACGAGCGAACGCTGCGTGAGCGACCGGGCGGGGAGATGGTGTCCGCTTGATTTCGGATCGTGGGGACGTACTATCCCGCGCTGGCCGAAGAGAGGAAGAAGCGGAATCCGACTATGGACCGGGAAGGAGGAGGGGCGAGGGACGGGAGGACGCTGCCTTGGCTGATCCGGTTTGTGAATCCTGCAGGCCGTCCCGCGTTCTGACCGCCGACTCCGATGATCACCGTTACCCTCATCTTCCTCTCCTCGTGTCTGGTGACGATCCTGCTCGTCTTGCGCCGACCGTACCTGTACGTTCGCATGCGCCGACGCCAGGTTCGCTTGGATACCTATTTCCTCGGAGCCCTGCTGGGTCCGGTTCTCATCATCGCTGGTGGGTTTCTCACCGGACGGGACGTGGTGGAGGGGCTCAACGGCCAGGCCGGTGTCGGCCCGCTTGGGATCCTCACTCTGTTCCTGTCCATGGTATTCATGAGCATCTTCCTCGACATCACCGGGTTCTTCGAAGCGTGCGCCCGACTGGCGCTGAACTACGCTCGAACGGACGGGAAGCGCCTCTTCTTCGCCACGTACGCCGCCGTTGCGGTGTTGACAACGTTTACCTCGAACGACATCGTGATCCTCGCGTTCACGCCGTTCGTCTACTACTTTGCCTGCGCCGCGGGGATCGATCCGAAGCCGTATCTGCTCGCCGAGTTCTTTGCGGCCAACACGTGGTCCATGCTCCTCTACATCGGGAATCCGACGAACATCTTGATTGCCTCGACGTTCGGGCTGCGGTTCGTCGACTACTCGAGATGGATGATCCTCCCGACGCTCGCGGGGGGACTGGCGAACGCGGTCCTCCTCTACTGGATCTTCCGACGCGCGATTGACCACCCGATTCGACGGCCCCCGACGGAACAGCGTCCGCTGGACGCGATCACCGACAAGCCCGGAGCGATTCTCGGGCTGACGGTGCTCGGAGGCTGCGTGATGGCGCTGGCGATTGCGCCCTACCTGCACATCGAAATGTGGAAGGTCTCACTCGGCTTCGCTCTCTCTCTACTCGCCTTGCTGGCCGTCCGCGACTCCTATACGTGGGTCCTGCGGCGACGGATTGCCGATACGTCGAACGGCTCCCGAATTGGGGGGACGATGCAGAGAATGCCGTGGTCGATCGTTCCGTTCGTTCTTTCGCTCTTCGTCACTGTCCATGCGCTCCAAGCGTACGGAGTGACTGACTGGGTCGGCGAAGCCTTCGCCCGACTCGGTCGGGGATCGCCGCTCGCGCTCACGTTCCTCTACGGCTCGACATCCGCCGTGTCTGCGAACGCGCTCAACAACATCCCGATGACCCTCGCCTTCTCCGCGATCATGCGAAACCTCACCGACCGCGACCTGCTCGCCGCCGCGTTGGCGACGACGATCGGATCTAACTTGGGGGCGAACCTCACGCCGATCGGCGCGCTTGCCGGGATCATGTGGATGAGCATCCTCCGGGGAAAGGGCTTCCAGATCTCGTTCGCCGAGTTCGCGAAGTACGGGTTGCTCGTGACCCCGCTAGCAGCCCGTTGATCTACCGCATTTCTTCTGCGTCCGCGACTGCACGGGTGAGATCAAACCGCGCGTAGCAGCGCTGGAATGGGTCGGAAACTCCTAAA
>Ga0068712_1001168_pt1 | contig 40300 bp, 27 predicted proteins | sample MTBAKSrepl1MetaG_FD_62987 | JGI IMG/M metagenome (GOLD analysis project Ga0068712, IMG submission 62987) | Enrichment culture microbial communities from Arthur Kill intertidal strait, New Jersey, USA, that are MTBE-degrading - MTBE-AKS1... | ecosystem: Environmental > Aquatic > Marine >... | reverse complement strand
ATTCCAGAAACTCCTGGTATGTGCGCGGGTAGTCCTCTCCCGCTACCGGATGCGGACGAGCATTCATACCGTGACATACTATATGTGGGGGGCACTTGCGTCAAGTGGATACCCCCTTAATAAAAATATGACCCAAATAATTGGCTCAACTCCCCATCCTGTCCGGAACGCCTCGCCCACGATCGGCAATGGGCGTGACCTTGCGGGACTTCGGCGGGAGCCTATGACTCGAAACAATCCTCAAGTAATGTGAATGCAACGTCCGATACTAGAAAAATGAAATCGCGCATGAACAGTGTCCGCACGTTCCGATTCAAACGGTATGATGTCTTCGCGGCCGTGGTTTTCGGCCTGACCGCCCTTTTGCTTTTTGGGGCCGCCGGCTTCGCCCAAGAATTTCATGGGGTCGGTCCGCCCATCCTTTCCGCTTCCGAGATCCACTATCCGCCCTTCTGCATGATCGATGCGGAGGACCGAGCCACCGGCTTTTCCGTGGAGCTGCTCAGAGCGGCGGCCGCCGCCATGGGACGCGAAGTCGTGTTCCACACGGGGCTCTGGGAAGAAGTTAAGGGGCTGCTGGAGCGGGGGGAGATTCAGGCCCTGCCTCTGGTGGGTCGGACCCCGGAGCGGGAAGCCCTTCTGGACTTCACGTTTCCCTACATGTCCATTCACGGAGCCGTCGTCGTACGCAACGACACCAAGGGTATCCGAGAACTGAGCGATCTTACGGGAAAACGCGTGGCCGTCATGAAAAGCGACAACGCCGAGGAGTTTTTGCGGCGGCGGGATCGCGGAATCGATATCCACACGACGGCCACGTTTGAAGAGGCGCTGCGTGAGCTGTCCGAGGGCCTTCACGACGCCGTGGTCATTCAGCGGCTCGTGGGTTTGCGACTCATTCAGGAAACCGGGCTCTCGAATCTGCGGGTGATCCACAAGCCCATTGAAGGATTCCGCCAGGATTTTTCCTTCGCCGTCCAAGAGGGAGACAAAGACACGCTGGCGTTGCTGAACGAAGGCCTGGCCCTGGTCATGGCGGACGGAACCTACCGGCGGCTCCACGCCAAATGGTTCGCCGCCCTGGAACTGCCGTCCGATCGCCGCATCATGATCGGCGGGGATCACAACTATCCGCCCTATGAATATGTGGATGAGAACGGACGTCCGGCCGGGTACAACGTGGAACTCACGCGAGCCATCGCCCTGGAAGTGGGCCTGGACATCGAGATCCGCCTCGGACCCTGGACGGAGATCGTTCGGGGTTTGGAAAGCGGTGACATCGACGCGGTCCAAGGGATGTTTTACTCGTTGGAGCGCGACCGAAAGTTTGATTTTACGCAACCGCATACGGTGAATCACGGCGTCGGTGTCGTGAGGAAGGGGTCGGGCGCGCCTCCGGCCACGCTTCATGAACTGGCCGGTAAGCGCATTGTGGTGCAGCGGGGCGATATTCTTCACGAGTTCCTGGTGGAACAGGGATTCGGGGAGCAGGTTTCAGCCGCGGATACCCAGGAGGCCGCGTTGCGGGAACTGGCCGAGGGAAAGCACGATTGCGCTCTCGTGGCCCGACTCACCGCGTTATACTGGATCGAAAGGCATGGATGGACGCACCTGACCGTGGGAAAACGTCCCCTGCTTTCCCCCGAATACTGTTATGCCGTTCCCAACGATCACAAACCGCTTCTGGCGCAGTTCAGCGAAGGGCTGAAGATGCTCGAGGAAAGCGGCGAGTACCGGCGCATCCAGAAGAAATGGATGGGCTTCTACGGTGAAACCACCCCGAGCGCCGCCGAAATTCTTCGCTACGCGGTCCTGATTGCGGCTCCCCTGTTCTTGATTCTTCTCGCGTCCTTTCTATGGTCCTGGTCCCTGCGGAAACAAGTGGCGGCCCGGACGGAGGAATTGCGCAAGAGCGAGGAATTCCAACGGTCCATCATCGCGTGTTCACCCGTGGCGCTTTACAGCATCGATCCACAGGGCAATGTGCAAACCTGGAATGCCTCGGCCGAGCGGATGTTCGGTTGGACAGCTGAGGAGGTCCTGGGCGGGCCCCTGCCCACCGTGCCTGAGGACCGCCAGGGGGAATACGCCCGCACTCTGGCCTTGCTCATGGAAGAACGAAGCTTCGTGGGCATGGAGGTAGTCCGGCGCCGGAAGGATGGCTCGCTCTTCGATGGAAGCCTTTCCACCGCCCCCATAAAAAGCGCCGGAGGCCATCTCATCGGAATCATGAGCGCCATGCAGGATATCAGCGAGCGCAAGCATGCCGAAAAGGCGTTGGGACAAAGGGAGGCCATGTTGGCGCGCACCGAAGGGATCGCTCATATCGGAAGCTGGGAGTGGGACATCGCCGCAGATGCCGTAACGTGGTCGGATGAACTGTTTCGCATTTTTCAACGCGATCCGGCCGGGGGCGCCCCTTCGTTTGCCCTACATTCGGATCTGTATCACCCGGACGACATGCCCCGGTTGCTGGAGGCGGTGGAAGCGGCCGTCGAGCGGGGATCGTCTTACGAAGTGGAACTCCGCGCCTTGAGACCGGATGGAACGGTCCGTCATTGCCTGGCCCGGGGCTATCCGGAAAGAGGAACCGACGGGCAAGTGGTTCGGCTCTACGGCTCCTTGCAGGACATCACCGATTTCAAGCGTGCACGGGAACGTATCGAACATCTGAATACCGTACTGCGGGCCATCCGTGACGTGAACCAGTTGATCGTGCACGAGCGGGATCGGGACACCCTGATTCGGGATGCCTGCCGGCTGCTTGTGGACAATCGGGGTTACGCCTCCACGGTGATCGTACTGACGGATGAGAACGACCGGCCAGTTTCCTGGGCCGAGGCCGGCATGGAATCGGCCTTCGAACCGTTGGCGGCGATCCTCGAGCGGGGTGGAGCGCCGCCTTGCTGCGAGCAGGCTCGGAGCACTCGAGAACTGGTGCATATACAGGACCGTCGCAACATTTGTGTTTCGTGTCCCCTGGTCGGGTCCTGCACCGGCAGTGACACGCTGTGCATACCCCTGATCCACGACGAGATCGGTTTCGGCTATCTTGCCGTGGCTTTGAAACAGGGCTTGGGAGCGGATTCGGAGGAGCAGAGCCTTTTTCGCGAAATGGCCGGGGATCTCGCCTACGCGTTGCACGTCCTGCAAATGGAGGAAGCCCGTGACAAGATCCAACGGGAGCACCAATCTCTGCAAAATCAAATGATCCAGGCGCAAAAAATGGAGTCCGTGGGCCGGTTGGCCGGAGGCGTGGCGCACGACTACAACAACATGCTCAGTGTCATCATCGGCTATACGGAACTGGCCTTGGACAAGGTGGACCCCGGGGATCCGCTGCATGCCGATCTTAAGGAAATACTCAGCGCGGCCACGCGTTCCTCGGATATCACGCGTCAGTTGCTGGCCTTTGCCCGCAAACAGACCATCAGTCCCCGGGTGCTGGACCTGAACGACACCGTGGAGGGCATGTTCAAGATGCTCCGGCGTTTGATCGGTGAAGACATCGATCTTGCCTGGCTTCCCGGTGCGCATTTGTGGCCGGTGCGTATCGATCCCGCTCAGATCGATCAGATCCTGGCCAATCTCTGCGTGAACGCCCGGGACGCTATTGCCGGAATAGGCCGCGTCACCATCGAGACGGAACGGGTGATCCTCGATGAGACCTACTGCGCCCATCATGCCGGTTTTTTTCCCGGCGAGTTTGTGCTTCTGGCGGTAAGCGACGACGGCTGCGGGATGGACGCAGAAACGCTGGACCGTATATTCGAACCGTTTTTCACTACAAAGAACGTAGACCATGGCACCGGCCTGGGGTTGGCTACGGTCTATGGGATTGTCAAGCAGAACAACGGATTCATCAACGTCTACAGCGAACCGGGAAAAGGCGCGACGTTCAAGATTTATCTGCCCCGTCATGAGGGCAAAGCCGAGGCGATCCGAGCGGAAGTCGCCGTGGAAATCCCGTTGAGCCGCGGTGAAACGGTGCTGCTGGTGGAAGACGAACGGGCGATCATGAACATGGGTAAGGTTATGCTGGAGCGACTGGGGTATCATGTGCTGGCGGCGGGTACGCCCGGAGAGGCCCTACGCCTGGCGCGGGAGCGCGCCGGAAGCATTCATGCGCTGATCACGGATGTGGTCATGCCCGAAATGAACGGTCGCGACTTGGCCGATCGATTACACGCCCTGTACCCGGACATGAAGGCCGTGTTTATGTCCGGGTATACCGCCAATGTAATTGCTCACCGGGGCGTTCTGGAAGAGGGGGTGCATTTCGTTCAGAAGCCTTTTTCCTTGAGAGACTTGGCTTCCAAAGTCCGAGCGGCGCTGGACTCGAGATGAGCCCGGCAACCACCCGAGGTCTTGTTCTCCCCTCGGACCGGGTGGGTCCGGAACACGGCGTTCCGATATCGGGTCCCGGCTTCCGAAATCCAAAGATTGCACGGCGTTCCGATTCTTTCACCTGGGTGGAGCGATGTGGGTCTTCGCGGATTGCGCGGGGAGAAGAAGCGGCGGCAAATCCTTTGGGCCGATGAAAATCCCCATCATGGAAGGGCCGTAAAAACAGCCCCGCCACGAACGGATACCCTGTTGCACTTGCAGATAAGGGGTGACTCTGCGTGTCGCGTCAGTGACTTCGCCTGCGCCGCAACACCCAAATGGTCGTTACGGTGAACACGAGCCACAAGACCGCCCAGGGAGCGAAGTTGGAACTACCCACGACGGTTCTCTCCGGCGATGTGACGGACACGGCCACCGACCGGTTCTCCTGGTAGGCGCACTGGCCCACAGGATCCACCGTGGAGAAACGATCCGTATAGACCGTCAGTTGAGAAGAAAAGGACCGGGCCTGGTTTACCGTCAAGGTCCGGGTGAATTGCACGGACTGGCTCGCCGGCAGCACGTTCACGAAATCCTGGGGAGGCACATCGACGATTTCCCCGAAATGGGAGTCCGTGATGTTGTATCCCCACCACTCCATGGGAAGCGATCCTTCCGGATCATCGCCGTTGACGGCTCGCCAGCAGAACGTCACCTCGGTTCCCGGAGACACCTGCAGGGACGTGTCACTGCCGCAACCGGGACCCAGGCCCACCGTAAAGAAAAACTGAATGTGGGGAGTATCCGGGCAGTTTCCGATGGCCTGGGGTTCGGGGTCGGAGCCCAAGGCTTGAGCGGCGAGGCCCACAGCCACAAGCACCGCAAGACATAGTACGACTGCATTCCTGGTCCCTGTTCCCATTGGTGTCTCCTCGTTGAGGGGATAAAATCGGCTCGCGGAGCAACAAAAAATACGTGTAACTTAGATCACCTTTTTAAAGGTAATGCAACAGTTTTTTTCATATCTCCCTGTTGCGGTACGATTTTTTCAGATATCAGGTGTGAGTTGCGGCACGGGGAGTTCCCGTGTCCCGCCCTGAAAAGAGAGATCCTCAGTCTTTTTCGTTCTCGGAACGTTTCCGGGCCGCCTCGATGAGTTCCACCAGGGAAAGCATTTTCGGCTTGGGCGCTTGTTCAAAGCATTGAGCATACTGGTCGGGGGTGAGGAGCCGCAGAAAGAACGCCTCTGCCGGGAAGCGTGACCGCCAGCAGGCCAGAGCTCGAGAGCAGGGTAGGATGCCTGCTTCCCGGCGACAATAGCCGAAAGTCACCATGGCGCCCAGCTTTGGGCAGCGGATTTCAAAATCGTCCAACGAGGGTTGTGATGGAGGAGTGGGTGGCGAAGGCATGGTTCGATCCCAAAACCGCTTGGATGGATGGAGAAGGCGGGGACCCTTCTGAGGCTGGGCCCCGCCTGTCTCGCACCGTACCCAATCGTATCTTCGATTCAGGCGATGGGGGGAAATCCTTTTATGGCTTCGAGCGCCCGGGCGATTTCCGCGTCCGGGAGCGCGTGATCCGTCAGTTTACCCGAAAAATAGGCGTCATAGGCCATGAGATCGATGATTCCATGGCCGCTGAAATTGACCAGGATGACCTTTTCCTTGCCTTCCTCCTTGGCCGTCCGGGCTACGTCCGCCACGCAGGATAGAGCGTGGTTGGTCTCGGGTGCGGGGATGATGCCTTCCGAGCGGGCCCACTGGACTCCTACCCGGAAAGTCTCCAGGTTGTCGTAGGCTCGGGGTTCCACAATGCCTTCGTGCACGAGATGGCTGATGATGGGAGCCATGCCATGGTAACGCAATCCCCCGGCGTGTATGGGCGCCGGGACGAAGTCGTGTCCCAGGGTGTACATGGCGAGCAACGGAGTGGTTTTCAGGGTGTCTCCGAAATCGTAGGCGAAGGGGCCCCGGGTCATGGTGGGGCAGCTCGAGGGCTCGGCTCCGATGATCCGAATATTCCGCCCCGCGATCTTGTCCGCCACGAAGGGCAGGCAAATGCCGGCGAAATTGCTCCCTCCCCCGGCGCAACCGATTACGACATCCGGGTATTCACCGACCAGACTCAGTTGCTTCTTGGCTTCCAGCCCGATGATGGTCTGATGAAGCAAGACATGATTCAACACGCTTCCCAAAGAATACTTGGAATCGCCTCCGCTGGTCACGGCGTCTTCAATGGCTTCGCTGATGGCGATGCCCAAGCTTCCGGGAGAATCCGGGTTTTGGCCGAGAATGGTTCGGCCCGCCTGGGTCTCTTCACTGGGACTGGCTACGCAATTGGCGCCCCATGCCTGCATCATGAGACGGCGATACGGCTTCTGGTTGAAGCTGACCTTCACCATGTAGACCTTGCATTCGATGCCGAAGTAGTTGCAGGCGAAGGCCAAGGCGGAACCCCATTGGCCGGCTCCCGTTTCCGTGGCGATACGCCGGGTCCCCGCCACCTTGTTGAAGTAGGCTTGAGCCACGGCCGTATTAGGCTTGTGGGATCCGGGCGGACTCGTTCCCTCCTGTTTGTAGTAAATCCGCACCGGGGCGTTCAAGAGCTGTTCGAACCTTCTCGCCCGAATCAACGGAGTGGGTCTCCACAGACTGTAAATGGAAAGAACCTCGGGAGGGATATCGATCCACGACTGGGTGCTCACCTCTTGTTCGATGAGGGGCATGGGAAAAATGGGGGCCAGGTCCTCCGGGCCCACGGGCTTGCCTGTGCCGGGATGCAAAGGGGGATGAAGCGGCGTGGGCAGATCCGGCAACACGTTGTACCACTGCCTGGGCATATCCGATTCATTCAACAGGATCTTGACTTGGTCCATGTCCTTCCTCCCTACCGGGGTTCCCCGGCCTTTTCCTGAAGAGTTCCTGATTCCGGCTCGACGGGCCCGTTACCGACCGAACTCGAAACATGGCCGGGGAGCCCGCGAAGAGATCCCCGGTTTATACGCCTTTCAGGGTTCCATGGAGTCGCACCCGGCTGCGATTTACGGGGAAAGCGGCCCGAACCCCCTACGTTGCGGACACATATCGAATGCGCAACATCTTGTCAAGCAACCGCCGGAGTCCGGATCCCGCGGGCCGGCAAACGGTTCCCATGGTTCCTCATCAGATCGCGTCCTCCAACGGCCCGCCCACAATACGGTTTATCAACGGGCGGATAGGAGAACACACCAGGGAGCGGTTCCGAGCAGGCCGGTTTCCTTATGGCTGTTTTCTATGCGACCTCGGAGGAGCGTTTCCAGGGAACGGCGTTCCAGAAGAAAGAACTCGAGTTTCATGGAACCGGAATGCCTTAACTGTTCCGCGGCGCGCGCCATGGATTCCGCAGCCGCAATAAATTGATTCCTCAACGAATCCAGAGCGGCGTTGTCGGGGGACGCCTGTTTCCTCACCGAATCCAACTGATCGAAAGCGGCGCTCCATTCTTCCGTGAAGGCAAGATATGCCTGCGGCGCGGAATCGTCGCGCGAAGGGAACCCATCGTGCAGAAGCGGCAGGGAAATCTCCGCGACGGCCTTAGCCTCCAAATTCGAAGTGAGGCAGCGGACCCAGTCCGGCTGGTCCGTTACCAGGGGAAGATCCGCCACGGGCTCCCGGGTGAACAGCCGTCCCCAGGAGGCCAGCTGAAACGCTTCCGGATCGGCGTGTTCGAGATCAAATCCGGCGCCGGCTCCGGGAGACGGGGACAAATCGTCCTCGGGATCCCTCAGCAGCGATTGCAGCCGTTCTTCTCCGTCGCGTATACTCGACAGGAGATCCGAGCACTCCGCCCTGCTCGTTCGATAACTGCGCGCCAACAAAATCCCCAGGGCCTCGATTTTTTCCGGCGGATCCTGATGCAGGTTGGGTTGCGGCCCGGAAGGAAATCGGATGGCTTTCGCCAAGGCGGCGGGCTGTTCTTCGTCTTCCTGGGCCTGATAGGCGTACAACAGTTTCATGGCCTCCCAATCCGCTTTTTGATGCGCCTCGGCCCACCTCTGCCAGTCCGCAACCAGGGGCCTGAGTTCTTTGGCCGTCCAGGGACCGGTGCGGTGAACGCGGACCCGTTCCGAATCCCGGAGATTTATCAGGAAGCCCGGTAATTCCTCAGTGGGAACATACAGATGGATCAGTTGGGCGTACCCGGCGAGCGAAGCAAAGGGTTGCTCCGTTACGGGGATATCCGGGAAATAAATCATTGAAGGCAGAGGTCTCATGATCCCACTCTCCGGGTTCTACGAGTTGGGCTGCTCTCGGAAACGCACTTTTACTCTAGTACCAGAAGTACGACGCATTTGCCAGGATGTTTTCACCTCCAAGAATTCGCCCACCGGCTTTCCGGAACACATTAAGCAGAGTAATTGAGAGAATATTGGCGATAGGGGGAGGATTAGGAATCTAGCTTATTTCTTAACAAAGTGTTACGAATGCAAGGAGCCTTGCTGGTACTGCGCCCATATCGGTTTGTCAAAACTCCCGAAGATCCGGCAGTTACCGTATGTGAATTAAATCTTATTAGGATATCCATAGGATACGCTCTGTGCGTTTTTCGCGAGGTCATCCTTGAGGATCCGAGAATATGGAGTTTGACAGGGAAGACGGTTTCCCGTAAACCTGACCTCATTCCGGCGCAACAATCCCAACCTAACGAAAATCACGTGAAATCCTCATTTCTATCGAGTATTAGGAGGTATGATGAGTCTGCCCATGGAACACGCGTGGTTGCAGGTCAAGAGGAGATTGGAGAACCGGATCCCCTCCGAGGTCTACCGGGTGTGGATAGAACCCCTCCGGTATCTCAACAGTTCGGAGAGTTCAGTCGTTCTGGGGTGTCCCAACAAATTCTTCATCCACTGGATTCGCGAAAACTACGGGGTTCTGCTCCAGCAGGAACTGCAACGGGAGATTCAGGGAACTGTCGGCTTTCAGCTTACGGTAGCCAAGGAAGCCCGCGAATCGGCGCCTGCGGATGAGCCGAAACAGGTGAGTATACCGGCGGTGGCCGAACCCAACCACGTGCTCCGTTTGTTAAACCCCAAGTTCACCTTCGACGATTTTGTGACGGGGGCCAGTAACCGATTCGCGTACAGCGCGGCCCGGGATTTCACACTGGAAGGAGACCGGCATCACAATTTCCTGTATTTCTTCTCGGGACCGGGGCTGGGCAAGAGTCATCTCTGCCAGGCCATCGGAAGGGAAATCCTGACCCACAAGCCGGCGTGCCGCCTGCATTATCTGAGCATGGAGGATTTCATCAACGAGATGATACGATACCTCAAGGGAAACCGTATGCCGGAGTTCAAAGAAAAATACCGGCGGAACTGCGACATTCTGCTTCTGGAGGAAATTCACTTCCTGAGCGGAAAAGAACGAACCCAGGACGAGTTCGCCTTCACCCTGGACTCGTTGCTCGGAATGAACAAGAAGATCGTGGTGACCAGCGCCAAACCGCCACGAGAGATTCAGAACGTCCATGAAAATCTTCGTTCCCGCTTGAACGGCGGATTGATCGCGCCCATCGATGCGCCCGGATTCGAGACCCGGGTCCGGATCCTGGAGCGAAAAGCGGAGAAATTCGGGATCCGAGCGCCGCTGGAGGTCCTGGAATTTCTTGCGGAGCATATCCATAGCGATATCCGTCAGTTGGAGAGCAGTCTGATCTGTTTGAACGCCAGGTCCTCCCTGGAGAAGCAGCCCTTGAACCTGAACCTGGCCCAGGAAGTGGTTCGCGGCTACGTGGAGCATAAGAAGCGGCTGAACATCGAGACCATCCAGGAATTCGTGGCCCAGCAGTTCGATACCACCGTGGAACGGATGAAGTCCAAATCCAGGAAGGCGGATGCCGTGCTTCCTCGGTCCATCGCCATCCACCTCTGTCGCAAATTCACGGACCAGACGTTGGAATCCATCGGCAAGGCGTTTCAACGACACCATGCAAGCGTATTGTACGCGCTGACCTCCCTGGACAAGAAAATCAAGAAAAGCCCCGGTACACGCCGGCAGCTGGAATTCATGGTCGGCAAAATGGAGCGTCTGCTGTTTGAACCATCCCCCGCCTCCGGGTCATCCGGATCCGTTTCCGTCTCATGAACCATCTGCGAGCTTAGCTTCGGACGAAACCGCGATGCGGATTTCCCCCGAAATCCCGGTCCCCGTTTTCCGCACCGCGTGGGACGCTTTGTGATTGTCGGTCGGGTGTGATATATTGATCCGTACCAGCCCGTTGATAGCCACTATTGCGGGCAGGCCGGTGCAAAACGATGAGATGCAAGGCGGGCGAATCCTGAGGAATGAGGCGTACAACCAATACGCCGCAATGACGAAGGATGAAGCCCAACACCGCAGATCGCGTTTTTCAACGGCTTGCCAACCCGGCGAGGGCGCGCCGGTGGTCGGTTTCGAGTATCGCGGCCTTTCCGGATCCGGAGGGACGAGGACCCCCGGCGGGGTTCGGTCTTTGGCAGGTGACCGCCGGCGACACCGGATTACCCTTCCCGTTTCAGGGCGATGTATGCGTGAGGAAACCGGAGAATTGAGGCAGGTTCGGCGCCGCCTTCGGGAGATTCTGGGCGATGACCGGTTCTGGACCAAGAGAGAGGACCTGGCCGTATATGGATACGATGCGAGCGGACTGCGGTTCATGCCTTGGGGAGTGGCTTTTCCAAATTCCGCGGATGAAATCGGTCGTATTCTGAGATTGGCCAATGAAGAAGGTTTCTACGTAATTCCTCGGGGAGCGGGCACCGGCATGACCGGGGGATCCCTTCCGGTGCGTTCCGGACTCGTTCTGGCGCTGGGGAGAATGAACCGGATTCTGGAGGTGGATGAGGAAAACATGGTGGCCGTGGTGGAACCCGGGGTGATTACCGGGCGTCTCCAGGAGGAAGTGGAACGAGTGGGATTGTTCTATCCGCCGGATCCGGCAAGTCTGCACGTGAGCACTATCGGCGGGAATGTCGCGGAATGCGCCGGAGGAGCCCGCGCCGTCAAGTATGGCGTAACCAGGGACTACGTTCTGGGGTTGGAAGCCGTGCTTCCCACGGGAGAGCGGATACGAACGGGTGTTCGAACCACCAAGGGCGTTGTGGGATACGATCTCACCCGATTGCTGGTGGGTTCCGAGGGGACGCTGGCTGTAATCACTCAGGTCGTGCTCAAGCTCATACCGCTGCCTTCCGCTCGGAAAACCCTGGCCGTCTCCTTCGAGCGGCTTAAGGACGCCGCGCTTACCGTGCGGGACATCATGAAAGCCAGAATCATACCCACCGTGCTGGAGTTCATGGACCGGGCTTCCATCCGCTGCGTACAGGAACGCCTGAAAACCGATTTGTACGAGGGGGCCGAGGCGCTGATTTTTGTCGAGGTGGACGGCCAGGTTCAGGATGTGGAAGTGCAGGCGGGGAAGATCCGGGCCGTTGCGGAGCAGAATCGGGCTCAAACCACGCGTGTGGCCGAAACGAAAGCAGAGGCGGAGGAGATGTGGAAGTTCCGGCGATCCATATCCCCCGCGCTGTTTCATTACGCCCCTCACAAGATCAATGAGGATATTGTAATTCCCCGGAGCCGGATTCCCGAGATGATCTCGAAGATTGAGGCCGTGGGGAGAGAGTACGGGCTTCTGGTAACGACGTTCGGCCATGCCGGGGACGGAAATCTCCATGTAAACGTGATGCTGGACAAACGGGATCCGAACCAGGCCGAGCAGGCCCGGAAGGCCGTGGAAGAAGTGTTTCGAGAAACGGTCCGTCTGGGAGGAACGCTTTCCGGGGAACACGGCGTGGGTCTCACCAAGGCCCCCTTCATCGAACTGGAATTGGATTCTTTGGGATTGGATGTAATGAAACGGATCAAAAAGGCCTTCGATCCTAACGGCATCCTCAACCCCGGCAAGATATTTCCGGAAGGCCCCAGGGACCGGGCCGTGTATCGTATTTTCCACGCGGAACCCTGAACAGACTCCTTCCAAACCCCATACGGTGCGAGCCGGAATCCCATTCATCCCCTCTCGTTGCACGCGGGAAGGGGTTATCGGGTTCGAAGCCGGCAGCCAATGTACTTTTGCAGGTTCTTCACGACATGAAGCGTAACCCACGGGTCCCGGAGAAATCCGGGAACCTGAAAAAAACCGGGAAGCGCAAGACCGAGGGAAATAAGACCCCGCCCCCTCCGCCGGGAGTTCATTCCATTCCCGGGCCTGTGGAGAGCGTCCGGCTCCCGGACTCCTGGATGCGGGCCGCATGGGTCCTTCCCATCCTTCTGGCGGCGCTGTTATATTCAGGCGTTTACGGCCACGGACTGGTCTATTGGGACGACGCCCCCATGATCGAAAAGGCATGGAGGAGCCCGCTGACCCTGGATTATGCTGTGAACGTATTCAAGCGGTTCCACGGTACGTATCAGCCCCTTCGGGATCTGTCCTATGCGCTGGACGCCCGCCTCTTCGGCGAGCGCCTCTGGGGATTTCAACTCCACAACGTCGTGCTGTATTGCCTCAATGTTTGGCTGGTCTTCCTGGTTTCCAGGCGTTGGTTTGAAAGGATTCAGGCGTACGGCCGGGGAGGAGCCGATTCGCGCGCCGTCCCGAATGCCGGAACCCTGGCCCTTTGGGCCGCGGCCTTGTTTGCCGCGCATCCCCTGCACGTGGAGGCCGTAGCCTGGTTGGCGGCTCGAAAAGAGGTCCTGGTCGGCCTTTTCTTTCTCTCGGCCATGTGGTTTTTCATGGAAATGGACCGGGTGCGCGGATACCGGCGTTGGATGTATTGGGCCGCAAGTTACCTGGCCTATGTCCTTGCGCTGTTGAGCAAACCCACCGCGGCGGCCCTTCCCGTGGTGCTGCTGTGTTACGATGTGATCCTGATTCGACCGCTTCCGGATTGGAAACGGCGCGTTTGGGTTCACCTGCCCTTCTGGCTGCCCGCGGCGGCGGCCGCCGTATACTTCTCCTTGTTCGCCGGCACCACCGAGACCATTCTGGCCGAGGGCGACCTGGTCCGCAGGATCATGGACATGAATCGGGTCCTGGTCCACAATGTATTCATCCTTGCCGTCCCGATCGGTTTATCGGCCCGGTATGCTTTTGAATTCCAGGTCCCGTTTTGGGACCCCTTCGTGGTTACCGGTGTAATCCTCCACGCGGTGCTGGCGGCGTGCTTCATCGTGTTCCTGCGCCGGAATCGGCTCACGGCCTTCTTCCTGGCCTGGTTTTACATCACCTTTCTGCCTACCTCCGGACTCATCCCCATTCCCATTCAGGCGGCGGATCGATACCTGTATCTTCCTTCCCTGGCCTTCTGTTGCATCGCGCCCCTGGTGATGACGGAGAAAGCCGGTCCTTGGCTCCAGCGCCGGTTTCCCGCCGCGGGCCGCATGGGAGTGCTTGTGGTCCTGCTCTTCCTGTTGGGGAGCTATTCGTGGATCACGGTGCAGCAGGTACGGATATGGCGTGACGATTATACCTTATGGAGTCACACCGCCGCCGTGAGTCCCACGGACCTGGCCTATTTCAGCCTGGGAGAGGCGTATTACCGAAGGGGGGATTGGGCGCGGGCGGAAGCCAACTATCGTTTGGCCCTGGAAATCAATCCTGCATTTCCCAATGCCTTGAACAGCTTGGGGAGTTTGATGCTTCTGGACAAACGCATTCGGGAGGCCGAGGAGCTGTATCTCAAGGCGCTGGAGGTCGACCCTAAACATCCCCATGCCCACCGGCACCTGGCAATGGCGTACATTACGATGAAACGATACGATCGGGCGCTGAATCATGCGGAGAAGGCGTTCCGGTGGGGAGCGAGAGACCCGGTGCTTCTGGACATGCTGTGCCGCCTGTACTATTGGAGGAAACAACCCTACGAATTGGTCCGTACCGCCCATCGCCTCGGACGATTCGAGGCGGAAGCGGCCAGGGCCCATATGTATTTGTCCCATGGATTCCAGATGATGGGGAACCCGGAGGCCGCGCGGCGGCATCATGCACAGGCCTATGAACTCGATGCGCGACTGGCTGCGGAAACGGAACGGATGCTTTCGGGTCCCTCGGATGTTCGGGAATAAGGCGGGCATCCAGGAGATGGGTACACGGGAGCGAAACGCTGTGGAGGAAATCGGATGACCTGGGACCATGCGTTCGACATGGAAAGATTCAAGTGTGTATCCCCCCTGGACTATCGTTACTACGGGGGAGACGACGGCCTTTTCAGGGACCTCGGTCCGTATCTGTCCGAAGAGGCGAATATTCGGTATATTTTTCGAGTGGAATGGGCGTTGGCCCGGGCGTTGGTAAGGCGGAAGCTGGCTCCGGCGGAACTGGTTTCCGGCATCGAATCCGCCATGGAAAAGATCCATCCCAGGGAGGTCTACGAAGAGGACCGCCGGGTGCATCACTATCTCAAGGCGGCCGTCAATGTGCTCAAGGCGCATGTCCCCGAAACCTTGAGAGAATTTATCCATCTGGGCGCCACGTCCTTCGATGTGGTGGACACGGCCAATGCGGTGCGTCTCCGGGAATGCTACGAAAACGTGATTCATCCGAAGGGGTTGGCCCTGGTGAAAGTCCTGATGGAAGTCGCCCGCCGTGAAAAAGGGACCGTGCAGGTGGGGCGGACGCACGGCCGTTTCGCTTCCCCGGTGACATTCGGGTATTTCCTCTCCGGTTATGTGGATCGATTCGGAACCGGCCTTCGGGAAATGGAAAGCACCGCCCGTCGACTGGTGGGCAAGCTTTCGGGCGCCGTGGGTTCCTACAATGCCCTTTCCCTTCTGGTGGAGGACCCCGCGGACATGGAAAGGGAAGTGCTGGCCGATCTCGGGATCGAACCGGCCCTCCACTCGACCCAGATCGTACAACCGGAATATATGGCCCGGTTCGTGTGCGCGGTAATCGTTGCCTTCGGAGTCTTGGCCAACCTGGCGGATGATCTGAGGCACCTGCATCGTTCCGAGATCGACGAAGTACTCGAACCCTTCGGGGCGGCCCAGGTAGGGTCCTCCACCATGCCCCACAAGCGTAATCCCTGGAACCTGGAACACGTGAAGAGCCAGTACAAGGCGTTTATGCCCCGCGCCGTCACCGTGTTCCTGGACCAGGTTTCCGAGCACCAGCGGGACTTGACCAACAGCGCCTCGGGCCGCTATGTTCCGGAAGTGCTGGTCGGGTTTTACGACGCCCTCTGCCGAATGGTCTGGATCCTGGAGGGGCTGGAAATCCGCAGGGATTCCCTGAATCGGAACCTCGAAGAGGCCATCCCCGAAATCAGCTCGGAGCCCCTCTACATCGCCCTCAGCCTGGCGGGCATCGAGAACGCCCACGAGGTGGTGCGCCGAGCCAGCCATGCCCGGACCCCCCAGGAGACCGTGTGTCAGGCATTGGAACGCGAGGAATCCCTGCGGCGCCGGCTGGAGGAGGTCCCGTCCAAGGCGTTGGCGTCTGCGAGGAATCCCCGGACGTATACCGGCATGGCGGAATCCCGCACCCAACTCATCTGTGAAACCTGGGAGCGGAGACTGTTTGGATCCGGTGAATCGGCGGGTTGACGCCTCAAAAAAGCGATCTGGAGAATGCCGCTTGACATCGTCGACGCTTCGCCCCGGCGATTCCCTAACAGCCTGTTGACACAGCGTATTGCGGGCAGGGCGGTGAAAAACGATGAGATGCAAGCCACGCCTTTGGCGTGGGCGAATCCTGAGGAATGAGGCGTACAACCGGTACGCCGCAAAGACGAAGGATGAAGCGCAACACAGCAGGTCGCGTTTTTCAACGGCCTGCAAAAAGAAAAACGGGCGGTCATCCATTCAAGGAGTATACCTTTCATGAAAACAGCCTTGGTGTTACACACCATGGAATCCAAAGCAACAGCCGGTCCCGCCGTGGGAATCGGTTTGAAGAACCCCGGGAGCGGTTCCGGCGAATGGCTTCTGCTGACTTCCCCGTGTGAATCCTACGATGCGTTCGTCCTGGAAGTGGAGAAACTCAAATCGATCCTGGATGATCTTCTCGGGGAGGCGAAGAATGCCTTTTCCACTATTTCCGGCGGCAAGCGGCCCGAGGATCTCTGGGCCTGGCTGGAACAATCCCCGGATGAAAACTCGATGATCAGCCGGTTCAACAGCCTGGAGGAGTCCGTGCGCGGGGACCTGGCGGATTACGTGTTCAGGACGCAGAACATATTCAAAGGCTATGCTTCCGTATTCTCGGTACGGTATCGGGAGGACGCAGGTCTCCTGGAATGAGGAGCATGGCGCCGGACGCAAGGGAAACACCCGTATCACCGTCCTATCGGATCGTTGCGCACCTTCTCCTCCGGATCAGCCGAACACCTCCTTCCAGGCGGCCTTTCGGTCGAATTCCACCACAGTATCCTGCTCGGTTCGGAGGATGTGCAGATCGGCAAGTTCCAGGATTACCTGGAGGATTTCCGGGGGATCGGCGCCGGTGAACGCGGCCAGATCGGTTACCGGGTCCCGGCCGCCCTGCAAGGGCCATTCCTTCACGAAATAAAGAATGGCGGTGAGCTTGATCCGTTCGCGGATGGCTTCCTCCAATGCCTCGTTGGTCTGTTTCAGTCTGTGGGCCATCTCCCGGAGCATGCTCAGAGACACCTCCCCGCTGTCGCGGAGCAGGTTCTTGAAAATGTCCCCATGGATCACCGCCACATTGCTGTCTTCCGTGGCATACGCGGATGCCGTGCGGCTTGCGTTGATCAGCGCGGCCATTTCTCCGAAATACTCTCCGGGGCCCATTTCGGCCAGTATCTTGGTCACTTGTCCCGCCTGTTTCACCACTCGTATATGACCCGACAGGATGTAGTACATTTCGGTGGAGGTGTCTCCTTCCTGGAAGATATAGGACCCCTGGGGAAAGACCCTTCCGAATTTTCGGAACAGGCGTTCGTCGATCTTCATAGGGCCCCTCCCCTACCCCGGAGAAACGCTTTCTCCAGCAAAATCAGATCCCGCTTCTGATAGGCGGACACGAGTTCCGCACAGAACAACAGGATCGTGGACACGTAAAACACCCAGATTACCAGCAAGACGACCGTTTCCAGGGAGCCGTAGATCACGTCGTAGTTCGCTCTGTTGGTAATGTACCAAGTGAACAGGTGCTTGGTGATTTCCAACAGGGCCGAAAACAGGGCGCTTCCCATGAGAGCGTTTACAAAGCGGACCCTGCCCGTGGGAATCACCTTATATAGAAAGGTCACAAAGGCGGTCATAACCAGGTACGGGAGCATGTACTTAAACAGGATGCCCTGAAAAATCCACGCGCCGTGGAGATCCAGAGGGAGTCGTTCCAGGAGAGCGGCCACATAGGTAATGGCTGCGTTCAACAAAGCCACGGTCCACCCCATGGGGATCATGGCGATGGCCAGGAGTTTCCCCACGAAGAAGTTTCGGGAATGTGGGGAGCGGAAGATGATGTTGAGTGCGGTCTGGAGTGCGTTAAAAATCAGGGACGAGGACCAGATCAGGGTCAGAACGCCCACCCAACCCAACATTCGGCCCTTTTCTTCAATCTGTCCGACCTGCGTGATCAGGGATTCCGAAAAGCCCGGATGGAATTCCCGGACGACGCGAAGCACCTCCTGTTGGAGGTCCGGGATAAAACCGAAGAAGGTGCTTCCTACGACCAAGGTGAGGATGAGCAAGGGGATGGAGGAAAGAATGGCGTAAAACGCTATGGCCGCCGCCAGATTTACGTCCCCGTTGTACCTGAAGTTCTTCAGGGCGTACAGAAAGACGTCCCCGCCGGAAGCCAACGTCAGGGAAAGGGGTGAAGCACCCTCAAGATACTTGGATTGCCGGCGAATCCGGGCTTTAAGCGCTGACAGAAGCATGCGAGAGAAACACCGCCGCCGTGGCGCGCGCGCCGGAACTCTCCGCCGCGCCGAATTGGATCTTGGCAGGCTGTCGAAAAAGGTGATCTGCTGTCTTGCGCTTCATCCTTCGTCCTTGCGGCGTACGGGTTGAACGCCTCATTCCTCAGGATTCGCCCACGCCAAAGGCGTGGCTTGCATCTCATCGTTTTTCACCGCCCTGCCCGCAATACGGTTTATTAACGGGCTGTTAGCGGACCGATTCCCGGAAGAAGCGCCTTCCCGCCGGGCCGTCAGGGGCACAAAGGTTGCAACCCTTGAGATTCCAGGCTTTCCAGGTAAGGGCGCAGGCGTTCCATCACCTCGTGCTCTTGGGATGCCTCCAGGCTCCGGACAAGGGACTGAACCCGTTCCGCGTTTCCGAGATAGAAAAACACATAAAACGCTCTTTCCCTGAAGTCCCGAGCCTGGGCTTCCCGGCCCATGGTCTGGGCCAAATCGGCGAGCAGGAGGAGGTCTTCGCCGATTCCCGAGGTACGGCCTTCCGCCTTGTCCATGGCCAGGGCTTCAAGCGCCCGGTCCATGGCTTCGGAGGTGCGTCCCATCCCTTGATACGTTCGCGCCAGATGGTAATATACGGAAGCGGCGGCCCGCGGGTCTTCCGAGGGGGGAAGCCGTTTCAGCGCGTGCTCGAACCGGCTCAACGCCTCTTCGTAGCGTTCCTCCTCGAGATGCAGGACCCCGTCCACGACCAGCCATGAGGCCTCGATCCTGCGGGTTGGAATGGACTCCTCCTGAAGGCGTTCCAATTCGCGGCGCGCATGGGAGAGTTGTCCGGCCTGGATGTAGAAACGGCAGCGGTTCAGGCGGTTGTAAAAGAGGGATTCCCGATGCTGTTCTTCCCGATGCACGGTTTCGGCCTCGTCCAACAGCCGGAAAGCATCCTCCCACCGGGACTGAGACGCCAGGAGCACGGCCAGACTTTCGAGATTTTCGGCCACCCCTTTCCGATGATCCACGGAACGGTTCAACTCCAAGGCAATGCGGATGAGGGTTTCCACTTCCGCTTCACATCCCGCCTGGAAAGCGGCCGCCGCCTTTTCCGTGTAGCCGGCGGCTTCCTGGAGCCTCGGAGGAGGCGGCTTGGGAGGCGATGCGCACCCTGCCGCGAAACAGGCGAGAGCCGGCAGCAGAAGCAGGGAGACGGCGGTGTGATTCATGGCCGGCCTCCTCTCAAATCCAACTCCAACGGCTTTCGAGGCTCCTCGGCGGGAAGGCCCATTCGAACAAGCGGGTTCCTTTTCAGGGCGCTCACCGCCTCGCCCGCGTCGTCCATGGTTCTGCGGGCGCTTTGCACCACCGGCGGGAGACTGCGGAGCAGATGGCGGACGTCTTCGGTCATCTGTGGAAAGGTTTCGACGACCGGCTGAAGGGTGGCCAGCAATGAGGATACCCGGTCCATCACGTCGCCGAATTGCGCCAGGGCGGTCTCGGTCTCGGCGGTGATGCGGACGAGTTCGCCGGAAACGGAACGAAGATTGGCCAGGAGGGGGGCCGCTTCCGCCATAGTCTGTTCGGCGGAAACATACAGTCCATCCTCCCGCAGGATCCTTCCCAGGGCGCCTTCCCCCCGATTCAGGTGTCCCAGCATGAGATGCAATTCATGCAGAGGGCCGAAGAGCGGCCCTTCCGGCTCCTTGAGTCGCTGGGTGATCTGGGCCACATCTTCCATAATGCGGGTGGCCGTCTCGAACTTCTCCTCGAGTTCCAGAGATCGGACATACTCCAGGTAGTCCGTGATGGACTTCTTGTCTTCGGAAGGTATCCTGGAATCCTTGGGCAACGGAGGCGCCGAAGGACTACCGGGAGTCAGGGAGAGGTAGGATGTGCCGAGAATCGGGGTCCCCGTAACCGTGAGAAGAGAGTCCGCGCGCACCTTGTCGGCGTAGGACTCGAGAAGCTTCAAGGACACCTGCACCTGGTTGGATTCGTCGATTTCAATGGAAGTCACCTTACCTATTTCGATGTTCAGCATTTCCACCCTGGAGCCGGGTTGCAGGCCGTAACCCTCCCGGAATACGGCGTAGTAGGGATCGTACTGCCTGAACCAACCCTTTCCTCTGCCGATAAAAACCAGGGAAATGATCAGCAGGACCAGGGTGACCACCAGGAATACGCCCACGATTTGATCCAGGAATCGGTATTTCAAGACGCCCCTCGATTTCCGCCGCCGGCGGACACGGGCATGTCCGAGGCCACGCGTCCCCGTTCCAGTACGATGAGTCGGTCTCCCACCTTTCGAATCAAAGCGGAGTCGTCTTCGGACATGAGAATCGAGATGCCGCGGGCGGCTTTTTCTTCCTCCAGGAAGCGAACCAGGAGGTCTACGGCTTGAACGGAAAAGGCGATCCTGGGATGATCCAGCACGGCAATGCGATAGTCTTTGAGAAACTCTCGAACCGCCACCGCGCGCTTCCTGAGTTCCGGTTCGACGTCCGCGGGCCGGGCGTGGAGGTAAGTCTCCAGGCGAAATCGTTCCAGAAGCGGCATGGCGTGGCGACGCGCTTCCGCGGGATCCCGGTCGAAATGATACCGGTGGTACAGCGTCACATTGTCCAGCAACGTCAGGTTACTGATCAGCACGCCGGTTTGGGGTAAGTAGGCCACACGTTTGCGCAGGGTAAGCAGTTCCTTCCGGGAATCGAAATCGATCCTGGATCCCTCCATGTACATGTCGCCGCCCGCGGGTTTTTCCAGCAGGGCGAACACTCTCAGCAGAGTGGTGTCCGAAAGGTCCGGGGTGTCCTGCACGACGGTGCACTGCCCCGGAGCCAATGCCACGGAGACATTGCGCAATACGGGATCCTTATTCAGATAAACGGTCACGTTCCGGCATTCCGCCGCTATCTGGGACATACCATCACACCATGTACAGAACAGCGGAAATGACCAGATTCCAAACAAAGCACAGCAGGAATGCATACACGGACGCTTTGCTGGTCTGAGGCGGAATCTGGGTGACTCCCTTTTCGGCCTGCATGCCCAGATACAGACTGACGGTGGAAATGATCAGGCCGAATCCGAGCCCTTTGAACAGGCCGGCCATGAGATCCGTGGTCCCGATGGCGGCGGGAAAGGTGGTCCCGATGTTGGAAAAGGGAATATCCGCCAGCAGCCATCCGAAAAAATACCCTCCCACCACGGCGCAGAGGTCGAAATAGATGAACAGGGCGAGAACGGACACCGTCATGCCCACAAGACGGGGAAACGCGATGTAATGCAACGGATCGATCCCGTCGGCGGCCAGGGCTTCGATTTCTTTCAATACGGACATATATCCGGTTTCAATGGAAATGGCTACGCCCGACCTCAGGATGACGAAAAAAGCCGTCATGATGGGACCCACTTCCCGGATGATGAAAATCACCAGGAATGAGTCCAGCAGTTCCGCGCCTCCCACGCGGCTCAATTGCCCGAAGCCCTGGATGACCACCAGGGCGCCCAACAGCGCCGCCAGAACCCCCAGAACGAAGAGGGACTGGATCGCGGTGAAGTAGATCTGTTGCCGAATGATCTTGCGGATGACTTTTCTTCCGGTACGGCGATACGTGAAAGCCACCCGCCAGCAGTCGTAGAAAAAGGCAAGGCCGTTCAGGACATTGGAAACCGCCTGCAAAAAGGTGTACCCCCAGTATCCGAAAAAATCGGCGAAGCGGTTTCTCGGCTCCATTACGGCACGCGGAATAAGAGCACCACCGCGCGGGCAGGTCGATTTCGCCCACACCGTATGCTTTGCTCCCGGAGTAACAGGTTCATTCTCAAAGCTTTCGAGGGATGAACTTGATTTTCAACCGGTTGTGGGATGCTTCCAGGATATCCACGCGGAAGGACTCGAAATCCTTGAGAGCCAGTTCATCCGCCAGGTCCTGGGCGGTGCCCGAGTATTCGACCTCGAGAACGGCCGACCCCGATGCGAAGGTTCTCTGGTACACGGTGCTCACCCCCCGCACTTCGTCCTTGAGAAGGCTCTTGAATCGGACGAAATCCGAATACCCGGTGACTTCGACGATATCCAGGGTCACCGTGGCGGTTCCCTCGGCGCGTCCCGCCCACTGGTCGATGATACGATCCACCAGGGTCTTGCTCAAATTGGCCGAGGCTTTCTTCAGGGCTTCTATGCCCCCGCTCATGGGGTCGATATGTGCGGCGGCGGCTCCCGCGTTGGCGGAGGCAAGCACATGGCTGTTATCCACCTGTATGGCCCGGGCCGAGATTTCGGCCCGGCAGGAATGCAGGTCATACCCCTGGATTTTGCCTGAATCCTTGGCCACGGCCCGACCTACCACAACCACTTCCGCATCGTATTCCCGGGCCAGGGTTACGGCCTCGCCGTCCGTGGGGTTGGCGGAGACTTTCCGGGAAGGGCGTTTCAACGAGTGGTCCACGATGAGAAAGCGCCGGCTCAGAAAATAGTCCTGAAGCGCCGCGTCCACCACCTGGCCCCCCATGCCGGCGGCGCCTTCCCACCAGGCGGTGGGCTGGTTCCTCCCCACTTCCGTTTCGGCGATCATGAAGAGGACCCGCGGACGTCCCACTTTTCGGATGACCCGGCCCAGGTCTTCCTTTAAGGGAGCCAGTTTCACGTGCGCTTCGATGGAAACCCGGAGCAGATTGTACTCGGTGGATTCATTCAGGATGGCGTATTCCTGGATATAGCCCGTCGAGCGGGCGTAAATTTCGTCCTTGATGACGGCGTAGTTGCGCGTCAACGTCTCCGAGTCGATCAGTACGCCCACGGCGATTTCGACGGCGTTGCGCTGGGCGTCCTTGAGGGCTTTGTCCCGGGCCAGCGCCCGGTCGCCGGCAAGAACCGCTCCCACGCCGTCGGCGGTCACCACTCGGACGGCTTCTTCCACCGAATGAGCCGGCGACATCCAGCCGAGTACGATGCACAGTGCGAATATTCGGATTGCGTTGGTTTTCATAACGACTCCCGACCATGAGGTAAAAAAATCCACCCTATCCCACGGGGGCGGGCGGCGGGAACCGGCGCCCTCCGGAGCCCTCTAAAGGGTCGTGGACACGAAGAAAAAGCGCTTTTCTCCCTGCTTGAGGGTCACCGTTCCCAAGGGAACCTTTTCCACCTGGGAACCCTTCTTGTCGTAGCATTTCGCTTCCAGGCCGTACGTACCCGGAGGCAGATGGAGTTGGGTCAGCCGGATCTCCGCGGGCAACGTCACCCATCCGCGCAAATCCGCCTGTTCGGAAATGATGATGTACGCATCGCCCAAGGCTTTCACCAGCAGCCCGGCCATATATCCCCAGGCCTGCTCGGCCTGCTGCTGGGCCACCTTGGTGGCCGCATATTTGGCCATGGCCCGGGTGATGGCCTTGGTCATGATTCGGCCTTTGCGGTTTTCCAGATTGAGGTGGGCGATGTGGGCGATGGGCTCCCCCAGTTCGGTATCGCTGGTAAGGGTCTGTTTCCGGCCCACGGCGTGCGCCGTGATCCGGGCGCGATCCACCCGATACAACCGGTTCACGTATTTGGGAAACGCCACCTTGATAATGTGGCCGTCCGGAAGAGGACACACGATGCTTCGTTCCACCTTGGACGGCGACTTCCCGTTGAAATGGATCACCGTTACCGTAGCCTGCTTCTCCGCCTCCTTGAGGGATACGTAAGGCAGCGATCCCACCCGTTTCCTGGCCTCGGCCAGTTCGGATTCACCCGCCCACTCGGACAGGGCGAGAACCTGTTTCTTGAGGAGTTCGGGAACCGGGGTTCCGTAGTTCTTGGCGTAATCCTTTTCGTAAATTTCCAGGGCTTTCCGGTAGGACACGAAGGCGTCGTTGAGATTGGCGGAAGTGGGATCCGATTGGTACAAAATGCCCATAAGCCAGCGTACGAAGGCATCCTCTCGGTACGCGTTCTTCCTGTCCTCGGGATACGAGGCGTTAATGGCCGATAACTTGGAATCCACTTTCCGGGCTTCCACCAGGGCCCCGTCCAGGTTCTTCTCCTGGAGATACGCCAGGGCCAGGAACAGGTTGATCATAACGGATTCATAGTCTTCGCCCCGATAGGGAGCCGTCAGATCGTTGACGATGAAGGTGGTGGCCTGCAGGGACAGGGACTTCGTATACAGTTCCTCGTCCAGACGTTCGGCTTCCGTCAGCGCCTGGAGCGACGCACCGTACTGGGCGGCATACAGGTTCACCAAACCGTTCTCGAGCAGAAACAACAGGCGGTTGCGGTCCTTGAAATCGGCGGAACCCTCGGACAACACCGCCGCCGCCGCGGTAAATTGCCCACGGTCCAAACAGGAAGTGACTTCCGTATACAGCGGTAAATAGTAGTGGATGTCGCTCGAAGCAACCGTTTCCTCGATCTTGAAATCGGACAGTTGCACGGTTTCTTCGGCAGACGGGGAATCCGGGGCTTTACCGGTATCCGGCTTCTTGGGGGCGCCCTTATGGGCCAGGATGGTGCGTTCTTCCTTCTTGGAGTCCCCCGGAGAACCGGCTGAGGACAGACGGTCCCCGATCTTCTTCAATCCCGAAAAGACACCGGCGCCGCCCCCTTCCCCGGAAAACGGGTCGCTCCGGGAAGCGCCGGCGCGCTTCGAAGGCTTTTCGGAAGCCTTTTGGTCATCCTGTCCGGGGAGTGCGGAGGAAATCTGCGTCCCGAGTTTCAGGAGTCCGGAAAACATCCCTTCTCCGGAATCCGCTTTTCGGGCCCCCTCTGCGGAAAAGGGATCACCCCGCTGGTGGCTCTTCTTGGGCTGCTTTTTGGAATCCGCCTGAGCCGTCCGATCCTTGGACGCCTCCGTCCCCGCCGTTTGCTGTTGCGTGGTCACACAGCTCATCACAAGCAGGAAACATCCCGCCATCACCCATGCGACGACGCTTTGAAACCGTTTGAATCCGTCCATGGCGTCCTCCGGGATCCCAACGAATCCATGCAGACGCACCGGCACCGGGAAAACCCGGATGGGGGTACCCGCTTACAGGTACGTGCGGCAGTCTGTTGAAAAACGCGACCTGCGGTCACGCCAAGGGTGCGGCGCTTCATCCTTCGTCATTACGGCGTACTGATTGTACGCCGCTGCCTCAGGATTCGCCCACGCCAAAGGCGTGGCTTGCATCTCATCTTCTTGCACCGGCCTGCCCGCAATACGGTGTATCAACGGCCTGTTAAAGGCTGTACTTCGGACGTTTCACCACTTTCTTGATCTGCTTTTCCCCGATCCAGGCCTTCCGGTTGGATTCCAGTTCGATCAGCTCCAGGTTCACCTGGTACAGAATCACGTATTCGCCTTTGATTTCGTCCTTCACGGAGTTTACGAACCCCTTGAGCATGTAATCCGCCCCGGTTTCGGCGCTGATCGCCTTGGCCGAATCCGCGGAAGTGAAGCCGAGCTGCATGTCCGTCTTCTCTTCCCGGAGTTCCCGTCGTTCGTCCTTGGAGGCCACGAAATCCACCCGCCCGGAATTGATGAGGGCGCGCTCCAGGTTCTTGCTGAAGAGCTGGGTATTGATGTGCTCATGGCTGCGGTTCAGAACGGTTCCCACGATGAGCACGGGATTTTTGCCCCGGCTGCTCACCTTGTACTGCTCGAGCCAGGGCCGGCCCAGGCAATCCTGTATCATTTCCTCGGCCACCAGCCGGGAATCCGTGTCGTTCCAGCGGCCGCTTAGATCAATGGATTCGTCCACGGCCGTTCTGCGTACTTCGGGCGCCGTGGAGCAGCCCATGGATACCAGGGCCGCCAAACCGACGGCAAAGAGTATGGACCCAATTCGTTTCATGCCTGCTCCCTCCTTGAGGCTTTCATAATTATCCCTTCCATTCTATAGTATTCCGCGCCGGTGAGACAGAAAAAAAACAATAAAAAAGGAAAGCAGCGCCGGGATAGGAGAAGCGGGGCGCGCGAATGCTCAGGAATAGGCGGTACACGAATCCGAACGCGGACAGGGACATCCGGGCCCGGCCGGCGGTTGAACCATGCCGCGGAATTCGTCACGCCGTCCGTCGAGACGAATCCCGACTCTACGTCATTTTGTTTTGACAGGCAGGGGATCCGCAATCTAAAAATGAAGTAGTCCGCCACTTCCCCGGAGCAAGGAAGGTTTGCGTGCATCCTTTCGTTCGCCAGAGAGCGTGGTTGCAATACACGCTCGTGAGTCTGGGCATCACCGGCATGGTCCTGGCCCTCTACCTGGCCAAGCCCCCCTTCCTGGAGATCCTGGAAACCAAGTCCCTGGACCTGCGCTTCCTGTACCGGGGTTCCGTTCTTCCGGGCGATGCGGTGGCGCTGGCCGTCATCGATGAGAAAAGCCTGGATCGCCTGGGCAAGTGGCCCTGGCCGCGGAGCCTCTTTGCGCGGTTGATCGAGGTGCTGGACGGAATGGGGGTGCGCGTCCTGGCCCTGGACGTGGGCTTTTTTGAACCGGATCGAAATTCCGGCTCCTACGCGGTTCAAGCCGTGCGGTCCGCCCTGGAGACGCACCGGCTTCTCACACCGGAAACCCGCGCCATCCTCGAGGAGCAGGAAGCCATGCTGGACGAGGACCTCCAGATGGCCCGGGCCATCCGAAATTCGGCCATGAGCGTGGTGCTGGGATACTATTTTCATGCCGAAGCCGAAACGGCGGCCCACGTGGACGAAAATCGCCGCGGGGAAAGAAACGCCCTGATTCGACGGTCGGCCTACAAGCTGATCAAGTATCGCTCGCCCGAGGCGCGGCATGCGCCCCTTATCACCATGCACATGCCCGAACCCAATGTTCCCGTTCTCATGGAAGCCGCCCGGTACGCGGGGTACTTCAATATCTTTCCGGATAAGGACGGCGTGGTCCGCTGGATGCCTCTGTTGCTCCAATGCGACGGGCGCCTGTATCCCTCACTGAGTGTTCAGGCCCTCGCGGCCTATCTCGGAGGTTCGCCCCCGCGCCTGACCCTGTCTTCCTACGGGGTGGAATCGCTCCAATTGGGAAACAAGGTGGTTCCCACGGACGAACTGGGACGCATGCTCATTCCCTACCTGGGTCCCCGGGGGACCTTTCCCTATCATTCCATCGTGGACATCCTGGACGGAAGCATTCCCCGTGAGGCCTTACAAGACCGCATCGTGCTTCTGGGGGCCAGCGCGGTGGGGTTGTACGATCTCCGGGTGACTCCGTTCAGTTCGGCTCTGCCGGGTCTTGAAATTCATGCTTCCGTGATGGACCGTATTCTCGAGGAACGCTTTCTCGTTCGACCCGAATGGCTCTCCCTGTTCGATGTGCTGCTGATTCTTTCCGTGGGATTGGGCTTCGGGTTGCTCCTTTCCCGCCTGCAGGCGGTGGGAGGGGCGCTGTGCGGCATGGCGTTCCTGGGGGGCTACGTGGGCTTCGCCCAGTTCATGTTTGTCCGGCAGGGTGTGTGGATCAGCCTGGTATATCCCGCGGCGAACCTGGTCCTGGTCTATTCCGCGGTTACCGTGCTCCGGTACCTCCGGGAGGAACGGGAGCGCCGTAAGGTCAAGCACGCCTTCGATCACTATCTGACGGCCTCGGTGGTCAACGAGATCCTGAAACATCCCGAACGGCTGAGACTGGGGGGCGAGAAGAAGAGTCTCACGGTCATGTTTTCGGACATCCGGGGATTCACCTCCATGAGCGAATCCCTGAATCCGGAGGAACTGGTGCAATTGCTGAACCGATACCTGTCTCTCATGACGGATATCGTATTCAAGTACGAAGGAACCCTGGACAAGTATATCGGCGACGCCATCATGGCCGTTTGGGGCGCTCCCCTTCCCCAGGAAGACCATGCGCGCCGCGCCTGCTCGGCGGCCCTGGAGATGGTCGAGGCCCTGGCCCTGTTGGACCCGCTCCTGAAAGAGCTGCACATCGGGGCGTTCCGCGTGGGAATCGGCGTCAATACGGGGGACATGGTGGTGGGGAACATGGGATCGGACCGCCGGTTCGATTACACGGTCATGGGAGACAGTGTGAACCTGGCGTCCCGATTGGAGGGCGCCAACAAGCAGTACGGCACGAGCATTCTCCTCAACGAAACCACCCATGAAGTCGTGAAAGACGCGTTCGTCTGCCGGGAACTGGATCGCATCCGGGTGAAGGGCAAGACCCGGCCCATCACCATTTTCGAACTGCTGGGCCGCCGCGGGGAGGCGTCGGAACTGGAGCCCCGGCTCCGCGCTTTCGGGGAAGCGCTCGAACTCTATCGGCAAAGGCGGTTCCAGGAGGCCTTGGAGCGGTTCGAGACCCTCCGGAAGGAGAATCCCGAAGAAGAACCCGTCCGCCTGTACTCCGAAAGATGCCGGGAATATCTGGTTCGGCCCCCGGATCCGGAGTGGGACGGCGTGTTCGTGATGCCGGGGAAATGACCGGGCCTTTGCGCCCGGCGAGCCGGTAGTGCGAAAAGAGACTTGCGGTGAGACCGCTGAAAGGCGATGATAGACTACAGGCTTTAGAAAAAGCGCGATCCGCCGTCCCGCCGACGGCGTGGTCGAAGGCGCGCCTTGCATCTCATTGTTTTGCACCAGCCCGCCGAAACACGGTTTATGGACGGGCTGATGGATCGGGCGCCCGGATCGGCGGGAACAGGGTGCATGGGAGGTACGCCGGAATGACGAAAAACGAGGCGACATGCGGCAGGCGCCGCTTCGGTCGCGGCCGCCGGCCGGGCCGTATCCTAAGGTCCGCCGGCTTTCCGGAGAGAGACGAGTGAACCCGGAACGTCGAAGCCGGACATCGGTGGGAATCGCCCTGTTCCTGGGGCTGTTCTTGTGCCTGGGGCCGTTCTCCGATGCGCAATCGCCGGTGGCGGATCCCGACACCCTGCGGCTGTGGGAAGCCCTGGATTTTCTCCGCAAGGGAGGCCTTCTGGAAGCCATCGGGGCGTTCCAGGAACTTTCCACCCGCGGCGAAAACCCCGAAACCCGGGCCAAGTCCCTGGTTCTCATGGGGGACATCTACGGATTGTTCCTGGACGATCGGGATCGGGCCCTGCAGAATTACACCGAAGCCGTGGAACGGTACGCTTCGCTGCCGGAGACGGCCAACGCCTACTTCAATCTGGGTATGATTCATTTCGAGCAGAATCGGATGGATCGCTCCGTGGTCTATTTTGAAGAATATCTGCGGCGATATCCGCTGGGTAGCCGGACGGATTCCGCGCGGTTCATGTTGGACACGGCCCGGAGCAGTCTGGAGCGGCAGGCCCGATTGCCCGAACCGGTCGTCCCGGAACGCCCCGCGGAGAAGCCCCCCCCCGAGACGGTGGAAAAGCCGCCCGTCCCGGCGCCCATCCCGGCGACGCCCGCGCCGCCGCCGGTTGTTCCCGAAGCGGAACTCCCGCGGCTCGCCGTGGAGAGTCCCCTGATCCGGGTGCTCATCGTGTCCGACGCCCCTTCCGTCCGGTTGGTTTCGGATGCCCCCATCGAGTTGGAGGACCCGGAACGCCCCGGCGGGGTGTTGAAACGACCCGCGAAAGCGGAAACGGTCCTGCGTCCCGCGGGACGCAACGTAACGGTGGAGGGAGTGGGGTTCGAAGGGGGTCGTCTCGAGGTAAGGCCCGCCCGGTCCGGGGCGTTGATCCGATGCCAGGACCGGCGTTTTCGAGGCTTCCTGCTGGTATCGTCCACCGCTAAAGGACAGTTGGAAGTGGTGAATGTTCTGCCCATGGAGGAATACCTGTACTCCGTGGTGCCCAAGGAAATGCCCGCCTCCTGGCCCCCCGAGGCCCTCAAGGCTCAGGCGGTGGCGGCGCGGACCTACGGCCTCTTCATGGTTCAGAAAAACTCGGGCGCCCCGTACGACGTGGTAAGCACCACCATGAGCCAGGTGTACGGAGGGGCCGACGCGGAACACGAGAGTTCCGTCCGGGCCGTGGACGGTACCCGGGGAGAAGTGCTCACCTACTCCGAAAAACCCATTCTGGCCTATTTCCATTCCAACAGCGGCGGGAAGACCACGGACGCCGGGTCCGTGTGGTCCGCGGATGTGCCGTACCTGAAGAGCGTGGTGGATCCCTACAGCGAGAAAGCTCCGGGGTTGCAGTGGGAACAGACGCTGGACTTCGGCTGGGTGCGCGTGCAACTCAACAAGCAGGGGTACCGCATCGGAGAGATCCGGTCCATCGAGGTGGCGGGCCGGGATTCCTCGGGACGGGCGGAAAGCGTCCGAATTCGGCATTCCGGCGGCGACACGGTCATTTCGGGAAACCAACTTCGCCTGAAACTGGGCGCGACGCGGCTCAAGAGCACGTTGTTTCAATTGAATCAGTCCGCGTCCAACGTCACGTTCAAGGGGAAAGGATACGGACACGGAGTGGGGATGAGCCAGTGGGGGGCGTACCAGATGGCTGCCGAGGGACATGATTACAAGTCCATACTCCGGCATTATTACGGTCCGACCCGGCTGGCCCGGGCCATGTGACCCACGGCAGCCCGTTGATGTTAGGATGAAGCGGAATACGGCGGATCGTTTTTTTCGACGGCCTGATCGAGCAGGTGCCCATGGGAACCCATAAGAAAGCGTGCATCCGATGTTTTTCGTACAGACCGGTCGCCTGGCTGGTGGCGATCCTGATGGTGCTGCCCTCGTCCTGCGTGGTCGCCACCCGAAAAACCGGGACCGTGGTGGTGGAGAAAGCCGACACCTTGCTGAAAGGGAAATACGAGACGGCTCCCCGTTTCGAGGAACTCACCCCCAGGACCGTGGCAATTCTTCCTTTCCTGAACGAGACGACCAAGGAAGAGGCCCCGGATGTGGTGCGCCGGTGTTTTTACAACCATTTCAGTTCCCTGCCGTACCTGGACAGAGAAATGTTCCTGGTGGATTCCACGCTGAGGCGCAGCGGAATCACGGATGCGGAGCAGGTTCAGAAGATCACCCCCCAACAGTACGGGGAGCTGCTTCGGGTGGACGCGGTGATTTACGGCGTCGCCACCCACTACGACCGGTGGTATCTGGTGGTGGCCTCGGACGTGGCCGTGGGAGCCCGGCTGCGTATGATGGACACCAGGACCGGTGAATTGCTCTGGCAGGGGGAACACGTGGCGCACATGCCCACGGGCGGCATCGCCACCAATCCGGTGGGGCTGATCCTCACCGCCCTGTCCACGGCGTACAACCTCCGCACCATCAACCTGTACCGAACCAGCGACGACTTGTTTCGTGAGATGGTCAAAGCCATCCCCAGGATCCGCCTGGCCGAGGCGGAAGCGCCTCCGGCCATCACGGCCCTGGTGCAGGATGGGGCCTTTTCCGTCAAAAAAGCCGGCGACGTGATCCAGGTGGCCATGGAAGGCGATTCCCACATGCGGGCTTACTTCGATATCGGGGAATTCAAGAAGGGGCTGCACATGAGGGAGGTTTCTCCCGGGAATTATCTGGGCGAATACCGGGTGATTCCGGGAGACAACGTGAGTAAGGCCCTCGTGACCGGATATCTCACCAACGACGCGGGCATCACTACGGAATGGGTGGACGCCCTGGGATACGTAACCCTGGATACGACGCCCCCCGCCCCGCCTTCCAAACCGGCGGAAAGCAGCCGGGACGGCGCCTTATTGCTGGCATGGCCGTCCAACGCGGAATCGGACCTCGCCGGATATCGGGTGTACCGGAGCGACACCCCTCTGACGGGATACGCCCTGCGGGCCGAGGTGGAGGAGACGGAATACCTGGATTCCGGACTGGACAATCTCAAGCCGTACTACTACCGGCTTACCGCCGTGGACCACGCGGGCAACGAAAGCGATCCGTCTCCCAACGTCCGGGGCATGGGCGTGCGTAAAGGACCCACAACGGTCCAGGGGGAACTGAAGGAAAACACTTCCTGGTATGCCGCCGCCGGTCCCTATATTCTGGAAGGATGGGTCACCGTACCGGACAAAATGACCCTCACCATCGAAGCGGGCGCCGTGGTCCTGGGCAAGACGTCCGGGATCCGGGTGCAGGGTGCGCTCCGGGCCGTGGGATCTTCCGGGCGGGTGATCGCATTCCGGGGACAGGGCAAGGAGCCCTGGGCCGGGCTGGTCCTGGAGGGCAGAGGTTCCAGCGATCTGGAATTCTGCAGCATCCAGGGAGCGGAGACGGGGCTCCATGTCCGGTCCGGGGCGGTAACCGTCCGACACTGTGAGCTTTCGCGCAATCGGACCGGGCTCGCGGTGGAGGGGGTTCATGCCAAGGTGCTCGTGGAAGACTCCAAGATTATCGAGAATTCCGCCGATGGAGTAACGATTTCCTCGGGAGCCGAGCCCGTGCTTCGAAGGAACCGCATCGCCGGCAACGGAGGCGCCGGCCTGCGGGCCGCGGCCTCTTCTCCCATCCTCGAAGAAAACCAGGTGCTGCACAACAAGGGCGGCGGGGTCCGGTTTCGGGAAGCGAACCCCAAGATGGAACGCAACAGCGTGCACGACAACGAATCCCATAACCTGCTGAACGAGGCCGGGAGTCAAACGGTCCGCGCCGCCGGCAATTATTGGGGCGCGGCGGACGGCGCGGCCGTCATCGCCGGAATCAAGGGCCGGGTGGATTTCAACCCGGTGCTGGACGGGGCGCCCCCGGGGGGAAAACCCGTGGTCCTGTCCATCCTGGAAAGTTCCCTGGAAGGTACGGTGTCCCAGGATTCCTTCCTGGTGTTGAGTCACAGCCCGTACCTCCTTGCGGGCGAACTCGTGGTGGAGGGCGGGGCTCTGCTGCACATCGAGCCGGGAGTGCACGTCACCTACCAGGCCCGCCACTCGAAAATCGTGGTCAAGAACGGAGCCGTGCATGCCCGCGGTTTGCCGGAGGCCCCTATCCTGTTCGTATCCGCCAGTTCCTCGCCGGGCCCCGGGGACTACGTCACCGCCGTCCAGTTCGATCGGGCCCGGGGCGGTGGGGTCACCGGACAGGTGTTGGCCCGGGTGGACCGGATACTGGGCAAGAACCTGGAAAGCTACTTCGCGTACTGCGTGTTCGCCCATGCCGAAACCCCGCTGGACATCCACGGCGGCCGGCCGGACATCACGTACAGTTTCATCGGCTGGAACCGGCAAAGCGGCATCATCTGCCGAAACGATTCCCGCCCCAACATCGTGCGCAACACCTTCTTCCGGAACAGCGGCACCGCGGCTATTGAATGCTTCGGTTCCTCGAATCCCAGGATCCAGTTCAACAATGTCAGTGAGAACCCCTTTGCCATACAAAGCTTTTCCTCCATCACGCTGGACGCCCGATCCAACTGGTGGGGGAGTCCGCTTCCGGATGCCGGACTCTTCCTGGGGAACGTGGAATACATCCCTTTCCTGACGGAGCCCGAGGCCGGAGCGTTCCAATACGCCTTCGGAACGGGGAGCGGGAACCCATGACCCGGCGGGACTTCCTGGATCGGTTGTTTCGGATGGGATTGGGAAGCCTCGGAGTCCTGTCCGGACCCGCCCTGGGGCCGGTCTCGGCATGGGCGGAGGACGCCATGGACTTGGGCATCCGGGCCCAGGAATGGATCCAGGCCGGGGAATTCGATAAGGCCGTGGCGCTGCTCATTCCCGCCGTGGAACAGTATCCCGACGACGAATGGCTCCTGGGGCTGCTGGCCCGGTGCTACTTCAACATGGGCCGATACCGTGCGGCGGCGCGCATCTGTCACCGGATCCAGACCCTTCATCCCGGAGAGGCCTGGTCCCGCATGACCCTCGAACGCATCAAGCAGATGCCCCTGCCCGAGGAAGCCGAGGAGACGGCCGTCGAGCGGCGACCCACGGAGCTGGAGCGGAAAGCCCTGGAGGAAGAGCAGGAATTAGGGCGGAAGCTCCGGGGGGATTCGGACGTCCGTTCCTTCCAGATACAGCGCATCGTGCTGGATCCCGGTCATGGAGGCTTCGATCCGGGCGCCGTGGGTCCCAGCGGGCTCAAGGAAAAGGACGTGACCCTGGCCCTGGCCCTGGACCTGGAGAAGGCCCTGGCCGGAACCGGACAATTCCAGGTGCATTCCACCCGGGGCGGCGATTACTATGTGCCCTTGGGAGAGCGCACCATCACCGCGAACCAGCGCCGGGCGGACCTGTTCGTGAGTCTCCACATCAACGCGTCCGAAAACCGGTCCGCGCACGGAACGGAAACGTATTACTGCTCCGAAACGGCGAGCAACCAGGAAGCGGCCCGTCTGGCCGAATTCGAAAACTCCGTCATCAAATACGATGAAGAACGGCCCCTTCACCCGGGCTTCATGGACATCGAGGCCATTCTGTTCGACTTCGAACGGCACCTGTACTGGGAAGACAGCAAGCAGTTCGCCCACCGGTTTCAGGACCGCTTCGGCCCCCAGGTGACCTTGCGGAACCGGGGAGTGCAATTCGCCAACTTTTTCGTGCTCCGCACCGCCCGCATGCCCTCGCTCCTTCTGGAAACGGGATTCATTTCCAACCCCAGGGAGGAGCAGCTTCTCCGCGAGGAAGGCTTCCGCCGGCAAATGGTCCAGGCGGCCGTCGCCGCCATCCGGGAGATGAGCCGTGCGTAGATACGGAACCCGAATGCAACGGATACGGCTGACGGCGGCGGGCCTCCTGCCGGTGCTCTGGTTGTGCCTCGGAGGCTGGGGTATGGTATGCGCCGAGGACTTCATGGAAGTCTTTTCCGAGGCCATGACCTATTCCTACGCCGGAGATCTGGACCGGGCGGAGGCCGGCTTTCGCAAGGCCCTGACGCTGGACCCGGACAACGAGGTGGCCCTCAATCATCTGGGCATCGTGTACGCCAAGAAGCAGGACCTGGAAAAAGCGGAGGCGGTCTTCCTCAAGGTGTCCGCCCTGAACCCGCACAACGTGCAGGCCCGGACCTGGTTGGGCATCCTCCACCTGAGGAAGCGGAACCTGGACGAGGCCTACCGGGTGTTTCAGGAACTGGCCCGAATCGACCCGAACAGCGCGGATGCGTATTACTATCTGGGTTCCATTTACCGGTTTCGTCACAACCGGGCCAAGGCCGTCGAATACCTCAAGAAGTCCAGGGACGCCAACTCCGTGGATCCGAGCGTGCACTTCCGGTTGGCCCAGGCCTTCGATCTGGCGGACATGCCGTACAACGCCCTCCTGGAGTATGAGCGGGTGTTGCAGGACAACCCGAAACATACAAAAGCATTGAACGCCAAGGGGTGGATTTACTATAATCTAGGAAATGTGCAACAAGCCATCGACCTCTGGAATCAATCCCTTTCCATCAACCCCAAGGACCGGGAAGCGGTCTTGAGTCTGGCGAAAGTGTACAATTCCAAGGCGGATGAAGCCTTCAAGCAAGGCCGCAAGGCGGAAGCGGTGGAACTCTGGCGCAAGACCCAGGCCCTGGACCCCTCGAACAAGGCGGCGGAGTATTTCCTGAAACGGCACGGGCGTTGAAACGGACCGGGGGCGGCCGCCTCCGGGGACCCGATACGACCCAGGACGCAACTACTAAGAAAAGGAGAAGGGAATATGGTTCGAAACGCATTGGCAATTCTGTGCGCGGTTCTGCTGCTGGGTGCGGCGGCGGGGCCGGCGGGGTCCCAGTCCGGGTGGCAGTGGGGCTACGTGGAGCAAACAGCCAACGGAACCATCGACTGGGGCGATGGCAACATCACGGTGACGGGCATCGGGGCCGCCCCGCAGAAATATCGGGATCAGCCGGCGGCCCGGCCCATGGCCATACGCGCGGCCAAGCTGGATGCCTACCGGAATCTGCTCGAGGTCGCCAAAGGCGTGCAGGTCACCTCGGAAACCCGGGTCGAGGATTTCATGACCCAGAGCGATGTGATCCACAGCACGGTGGACGGGTTGGTAAAGGGCGCGCGAATCCTGGATACCAAGTACCTCCAGGACGGCACCGTGGAAGTGATCATGGTCATGAACATGTACGGCCGGTTCACGGACACCATGCTCGGCGCCCTCAAGGAGGCGCCGCCCCAGAAAGCCGCGCCCGTGACTCCTCCGGTGACGCCCGCGCCCACGCCGGCGACGCCTGCGCCGACGCCGACACCCACGCCGGCGACGCCCGCGCCGACGCCCGCGGCGCCCGTGGAAGAGAAAGGCGTGGCCCAGCCCGGCGTGGTGTATACCGGTCTGGTCATCGACGCCCGGGGTCTGGGGGCCCGTCCCTGCATGAGCCCCAAGGTCATGGATGAAGACGGCCGGGAAGTGTACGGTTCCGCTTACGTGGACCGGGAATGGGCGGTTCAATACGGCATGGTGGGTTACGCCAAGGACGTGAACGCGGCCCAGAGCAATCAGCGCGTGACGAACCATCCGTTGACCGTCAAGGCGCTGAGCACCACGGGGCCCGCCAAGACGAACATCGTCATTTCCAACGAAGCGGCCGACTCGCTGCGCAAGGCATCGGAAACCCTGGCCTTTCTGAAGCAGTGCCGCGCCATGTTCGTCCTGGATTGAGATCTCAACACGTGTTCCAAACCTGAGGAGGTCCCGTCATGAAACGACGCAGTCCCGTATGGTTGATGACCGCCGTTCTTCCGGTGTTGCTGCTGGTGTTCGCATGCGCCCCCAAACCCGAGATCCGAACGCCCTCGGGAGCCATGGACACGCCCAGCTATCATGTGAACACCGGATTGCGGCTCTTGGAAGAGGAACGCTTCGACGACGCGGAGCGGTCGTTCAACCTGGCCATCGAGCTGGATCCCAAGTATTCCCGGGCGTTTTCAGGCCTCGGCGTCGCGGCCGCCCATAAGGGGGATTTCAAGCAAGCCCGGGAGCACATGAGCACGGCCCGGAAGTTCATGAAAGAAAAGCAGGAAAAGCTGGACTATCATGTGGGTATGATCCGCATTCATTCCATGGAACGGGAAGGAACCAAGTGGGTGAATGAGGCGGAAAGCGAGTTCAAGAAAGCCGTGAAGGAAGACGAAGGGTGCGCCCCCGCCTATTACTTCATGGGAATGGCCTACCGGAAGGCGTATGAATTCGGCAAGGCGGCGGACATGTTCACCCGGGTCATCGAGATCGACGGCCCTTACGTGAACCAGGCCAACCAGGAGTGGCGACTCGTGCAGAAAATTCAGCGGGCCGCTCCGGGGACGCTTATCGGCAAAAAGATCGCCCTGGTGGACAAGATGACCCGGGCCGACGTGGCCGCCCTGTTCGTGCAGGAACTCAAGCTGCCGGAACTGTATAAGAAGCGGGGCCGCAAGGACTTCGACACGTCCTTCAAATCCCCCGAAAAGACCTTTCAGACGGAAACCCTTCTGAAAGCGGAGGCCGCCACGGATATCCAGAATCACCCCATGCGCACGGACATCGAAGAAGTGATGAAACTGGGCGTCCGGGGTCTGGAGCCCTATCCGGACCACACCTGGCATCCCGATGAACGCATCAATCGAGCCGAATACGCCATCATGGTGGAAGATCTGCTCATCAAGCTCACCGGCGACGACAAGCTGGCCACGGAATTCATCGGGGCCCCCTCGGCGTTTCCGGACCTGAGACACGATCTGCCGTACTTCAACGCGGTCATGGTGGTGACCACCCGGGGCATCATGGAAGCGGAAAGCCTGGCCACCGGCGAATTCAACGCCATGGGCCCCATCGACGGCGCGGACGCGCTCCTCGTGATCCGCCGGTTGAAAAACCTGTTGAAACTCTGATTCCGGAACCCCCGACGAGGCCTCGGCCTTTACGGGGGGTGTCCGGACATCCAGGGCGGTGGTTTCGCACGCCTGAACAAGACACCGAGGACCGGGACCATGAAGGCTTGGAATCGTTGGACGGGAACTGTATGGGCCGTACTGCTGCTGGGTTGTTGGCTGAGCACGGCCGTTGCGGCGGCGGATGAGCCCTTCGAACTGGAGATCGAAGGTTCCACGGCGCGGGTGAATCTCCTGGAGGGCGAGGCCCGGGTATGGCCCGCCGGTGAGGCCGAATGGCGGAACCTGGCGGAAAGGGACCCGTTGGCCCACGGGGACATGGTCCGCACCTCCGCCGGCGCGCGCGTCGAGTTGCTTCTCTCGGACGGCAGCGTGCTCCGGTTCGACGAAGAGACCGCCTTCGAGATCAAGAGCCTGGACGTGTCCGAGGAAAGCGGCAAACGGGAAGTCGAGTTCAAAATGCTGGCCGGGAAGACCTGGGCCAAGGTCAGGGCCTTCACCGGGGAGGCGAACCGGTTCGAAATCTTCACGCAAAACGCCGTGGCCGGTATTCGAGGCACCACGTACCGCGTGGACGAAAGCCCGGAAGAAGGCGCCCTGGTGCGGGTGTATGCCGGGGAAGTGCAGGTGCGCAACGTTCCCGTGACGGCCCCTCCGGCCTCGGCGGGTATGCCCGGGGAAGTGAGTCCCGCGGGGACGCCCGGTCCCGCGGATGTGGGTCCTCCCGGCGAAGTGGCGGGCCCTTCCATGGTCTCCGGGCCCGCCGGCGTGTCCGCTCCTTCGGAAGTGGCGGGTCCCCGGGAAGTCACCCTGATGGAATGGGTATACCTGGTGCGGGCCTGGCAGCAGATCCGCATCGATCCCAAGGGGCGGGTGTCCCCCCCCACGTCCTTCACCCGGGAGGAAGATGTCACGGACTGGGTCCTCTGGAACGAACGGCGGGACGGGCTCGTCCAGCCCTAGCAGGCCGCTGAAAAACGCGACCGGCGGTGTTGCGCTTCATCCTTCGTCATTGCGGCGTACGGGTTGTACGCCTCATTCCTCAGGATTCGAGCGCCGTGCATCGCATCGTTTTGCACCGGCCCGCCCGCCATACGGCGTATCCACGGGCGGGTGAGCGGGAGGAGATTTCAAGGGGTTTCCGACAGAAATCGTTTGAGTTTGTCCGGGATCTGAGGTAAGAATGTAGGTACAGTATTGTACCACGAAATGCGCGGCGTCTGAATGCTCCGGGAAGCGGGGCGCGCTTCACCCGGAGCCTGGATCCGCCGCTTTCCCGAAGCGCCTGTCGCCGCATGCGGGCGCCGACCCATCGCGGGTAGTTTCCCACGACACACAACCTCTAGCCGAGGGAGTCCACACCATGAGCGTTCGGTTGCCGCGTGTTCTCTGTTTGGGCGTTTTGGCCGTTTTCACGTTTTGCCTGGGACCGGCCCAGGCCCAGAACATGACCAAAAAGTTCGCCGCGGGGGGCCGCCACAACCTGGTGGTGACCTGCGACGGCAAGGTGCTTTCCTATGGGACCGGGAATGTCGGCCAACTGGGGAACGGCCTGACCGGGGATATCACCACCTACGCCGTCGTACAAGAAGAGGCCAGTGCTCCCAAGGACTTGGACGACGTCATCGCCGTGGCCGCGGGAGAGCAGCACAGCCTGGCCCTCAAGCGGGACGGCACCGTGTGGTACTGGGGGTATGAAAACGATCAGTTGGGCAATCCCCGCAGCACCACGAAAGCCCACGTCATGACCATGCTGGCGGACGTGGTGGGCGTCGCCGCGGGCCGGTACCATTCCCTGGCCGTGACCCGGGACGGCAAGGTCTATGCCTGGGGCCGGAACGACAACGGGCAGTTGGGCCAGGGGATCGCCATAGGCACCTTTGTTGCTATTCCTACTGAGGTCACCGGATTCAATCCCAGTTTTCCGATCATTGCCGTGTTCGCCGGAGGCGATAATTCCGGGGCCATCGACAGCAGCGGTACCATGTACGTGTGGGGGGACAACCTGTACGGGCAGTGCGGCGTTTCCATTGCTCAGGCGACCAAGCAACTCACGCCCCGTACCGCCCTCGAGTTCTTGAATGTCAAGTACGCAGCCTTCGGTCTGGGTCACCTCCTGTTCATCCAGAAATCCGCGGATGAACTTTTCGTCCGTTCGTTGGGGTTCAACAACCACGGTCAACTGGGTGTGGGTAATGCGCTGATGGGACAACTGTCGACCCATCTAGTTCAGACGGTGGAATTTCCCGTCAGCAGCGAGGAACCCGTGCGGGTGGCCGCGGGCCAGTTTCACTCCCTGGCCCTTCTGGCGGACGGGACCCTGTACGGGTGGGGATTCAATAAGAACGGGGAACTGGGTCTGGGGAACAACACGGATTCCTTTGACGAACCTCAAGAGGTGGTCGGATTGCCTAACGTGGGGGATGAGATCGACGCCGGGAACAACCATTCCCTGGCCACGGCGCATCTAACGGCCCGAGGACGCTGTGATGCGATCAATCCCAACG